>Ga0137412_10000972_pt1 | contig 21468 bp, 24 predicted proteins | sample CZODoug2_1_16fun_FD_122160 | JGI IMG/M metagenome (GOLD analysis project Ga0137412, IMG submission 122160) | Vadose zone soil fungal communities from Angelo Coast Range Reserve, California, USA - CZODoug2_1_16fungal (Hybrid Assembly) | ecosystem: Environmental > Terrestrial > Soil > Vadose zone... | reverse complement strand
GGCAGCACGAACGGCCAGTTCACCTCGAGCGCGGCTTTGCCTTGTTCAAGGGCCAGTCGTGCGGTGGCCTCGTCGGTCTGCGTGATCGACGGGTCGGCACCCGGCGCGGTGGCAACCGCCTTGATGATCTGCAGCGCCTTCACCGTCGCGGCGCGGTGCTCGGGGGTGTCGGTCAGCGTGACGGTCTTGCCGTCGTCGGAGAGGACCTGACCACCCGCACTCGTCAGCAACGTGTTGAACCACACCACCAGACCCTCGTACTGCTTGGCCTGCACGGCGATCCAGCTCGGCTTGCCTGCCGCGTGCAGCCGCGTCGCCTCGGCGACCATCGCGTCCCACGTCTCGGGTGGGCGGTCCATCAAATCGGCTCGGTACCAAAGCAATTGAGTGTTGGTGGTGATCGGCGCGGCGTACAGCTTGTCCTGCCACTCCGCGGTCTTGAGCGGCCCTGGCAGCGTATTGCCACGGGCATCGGCCTCGGCCTGGCCTGCCGGATCATCCGAAAGTGGCAACGCCCAACCAGCTTCGGCGAACTCGGCCGTCCAGACCACGTCGAGCGCCATCACGTCGAGGGTCTTGTCGTTGCCGGTGAGCCGCCGCGCCAACTGCAGGCGCTGATCGTCTGCACCCTTTGGCAAGCTGATCTGCTTGATGGTGAAGCGCCCGCCGAGCTCGGCGTTGCAGCGCTTGGCCACGGCCGTGAACGTCGCCATCTCGTTAGCCGGTGTGTAGTAGTTGACGACGATTCCGTTGGCCTGAGAACTGCATGCCGAAACCATTGACGCCGTCGTCAGCGCAGCCAACACCGCAGCCCGCAGCCGCAGAGTGCGCACGCCCGCCTCCTGTCCGCGCGAGTTCGTCCCGCGCGCAAACCGTAGAGCGATGTGCGCGTGATGTGCAACACTTTCGGCCCCGCGCGTCGCAATCGTGATCTGCGGGCGTCACTCAGCGAACTGGCGCGGGGGCCTGCGGCGAGATCAGATCTTCAAGCGCGCCAGCAGATCCCGGCCCTGCTCGGCACCCTGCGGATCGCACAGCACGTCGTAGCGCCCGGCGACCAGTTGCATCGTCGAGCTGAAATCTCTTGTGCCGCGAGCCATCGCGTACTGCAGACCCGAGGTGATGAGGCCGAAGAACACACCGGCAACCAGACCGGCGATCAGCGAACCCCACGGACTCGGGCTGAAGAAGCCGAGCACCAACCCGATGAACAAGCCAAGCCACGCACCGGTCAGTGCACCGCCGCCGAGCACCCGCGGCCACGTCAGTCGTCCGGTGACGCGTTCGACCTGCATCAGATCGACGCCGACGATGGTCACCTGTTCCACCGGAAACTCTTGGTCGGACAGATAATCCACCGCACGCTGCGCCTCGGCATAGGTCGGGTACGAGCCGATCGGCCAACCCTTCGGCGGCGTCGGCAGCCCGGCAGGGCCGCCGCGGCCCGGCTTCTGTCCAGGTTGTAGCGGACTGGTCATGATTTCATCTCCTCCGGCCTACGGACAGCCAACCAGGCGACGTCCACCCGGACAACGCCCCGGCGCCCCCAATCGTGCCCCGGATGACGACCGACCACCGACATTCGAGCCGTGCGCTAGGTTTGACGCCATGACGAACCCGGGCGGAGACGCAGGCCAGACGCCGTCACCCGAGGCTGGAACCGGCGCGGCCGAGCCGACATCGGCCGGCTACGAGGCGCCACCGATCGAGCAGTCCCAGCAACCTTCTGATGACGCGGCGTCACCATCGGTTGACACGCCGTCGGCCGAGCCACCGGCTCTCGACACACCGCCCTACGGCACACCCGCCATCGATGCGCCCGCCTACCAGTCGCCGATCGAGACACCTGCTTACTCGCCGCCGATCGATCCACAGGCCCACCCGCCACCGGGAGCCGGCTACCCGCCGCCCTACGGCGCGCCCCCGCCCTACGTCGCTCCCCCGTCTTATGGCGCTCCCCCGCCGTATTCGCCACCCCCGCCCTATGGGGCGCCCCCGCCGGGATACGGCCCTCCTCCTGGGTATGGCGCCGCCCCCGGTTACGGCCCTCCGCCGGGGTACGGCACACCTCCGGGGTACGGCGCTCCCCCGGGATACGGCCCCCCGCAGGGATATGGCGCCTACGGTGCGCCAGTCCAGGGCACGAATGCCTTGGCGATCGCGTCACTGGTCGCCTCGGTCATCTGGCTCTGCGGCATCGGCTCCATCGCAGGCATCGTGATGGGCGTGGTAGCGCTAACCCAGGTCAAGCGCACCGGTGAGCAGGGCCAGGGCTTGGCCATCGCAGGCATCGCCGTCGGTGCCGTGACACTGATACTGGGCTTCGCTCTGACGGCGATGGCCTGATCATGACCAACGGCCCCGAACAGCCCTACCCCGGCGAATTCCCGCCACTGGAGAACTCTCCCGTGGAGTATCCGAACGGCCCCGGACTGCCACCTCCGGTCTACGGAGCCGGGTATCCACCGCCTGGCCCCGGCTATCTACCGCCATCTGTACCGGGCTATCCACCGGCGCCCGGTTACCCACCGCCGCCCGCCTATCCGGCCCCCGGATATCAGCCCTACGCAGGCGGATACGCCTACGGGACCGATCCGTACGACCCCTACCGGTCGATGAAGCCACCCGGCACCAACGGCAAGGCGATCGCGGCGCTGGCCTGCGCGCTGGCCGGCCTCGTGTTCTGCGGATTGCCGTCGATCGTCGGCCCCATCCTTGGCATCATCGCGATGCGCGAGACCAAGCGCACGGGCCAGGATGGCTACGGTCTCGCGCTGGCCGGTGTCATCGTCGGCGCGCTGGTCACCGTGGGAGTGGTGCTGTACTTCCTCTTCATCATCGGCCTCTACGCCAGCGACTGGTCGTACGTCTAACCGCTACTCGGGCGGCCGGAACGGCTCGCCAGTGCGGGCCATGCCCGCCGCGCGTCCCTTGCCGGCGATCACCAGCGCCATCTTGCGGCTGGCCTCGTCGATCATCTCGTCGCCGAGCATCACCGCACCCCTGGCGCCCCCGGCCCGCGACGTGTGCCAGTCGTAGGCCTCCAGAATCAATTCGGCGTGGTCGTAGTCGTCCTGGCGCGGGCTGAAGATCTCGTTGCCCGCGGCGATCTGGTCCGGGTGAAGCACCCACTTGCCGTCGTAGCCGAGCGCAGCCGATCGTCCGGCGATCCGGCGGAACGCCTCGACGTCGCGCACCTTGAGATACGGCCCGTCGATGGCGTTGATGCCGTGCGTGCGTGCGGAGATCAGTATGCGCATCAGCACGTGGTGGTAGGCGTCGCCGACGTCGTAGCCCTCGGGTTGCTCGCCGACCACCAGGGTGCGCATGTTGAGGCTGGCCATCATGTCGGCGGGCCCGAGCACCAGTGCCTGCACGCGCGGCGCGGCCGCGATCGCGTCGAGGTTGGTCAGCCCACGGGCATTCTCGATCTGCGCCTCGACGCCGATGCGGCCGGGCGGCAGCCCGTGGACGGTCTCGAGTTGGGTGAGCAAGAGGTCGAGTGCCTGGACGTGCGAGGCGTCGGTCACCTTGGGCAGCACCACGAGGTCGAGGTGTGATCCCGCCGCGGCGACCACCTCGATGACGTCGGCGTGGGTCCACGGCGTGGTCCAGTCGTTCACCCGTACGCCCCGCAGCTGACCGGCCCAGCCCGGCTCGGCAAGGGCGCTCGCCACCCGAGCGCGAGCCTCTGCCTTGGCATCCGGCGCGACGGCGTCCTCCAGATCGAGGAACACCTCGTCGGCGGCCAACTGCTTGGCCTTCTCAATCATCTTGTCGCTACTACCAGGAACCGAAAGACACGTTCGTCGGGGGCGATACAGGTTGTCCACGTGCTAACTCTCTACCCTTTGAGTCATGGTGGCGGTGAACAGGGTCTACGCGGCCCGACTCGCGGGGATGGTGGTGCTCGGTCCCGACGGGGAGTCCATCGGTCGTGTCCGCGACGTGGTGATCAGCATCAGCGTCGTCCGCCAACAACCGCGGGTGCTCGGCCTGGTCCTCGAATTGCTCACCCGCAGAAGGATTTTCGTTCCGATCCTGCGGGTGACCGCCATCGAGCCCAACGCGGTGACGTTGACCACCGCCAACGTGTCGCTGCGGCGGTTCACGCAGCGCCCCGGCGAAGTGCTGGTACTCGGCCAGGTGCTCGACACCCGCGTCCGCGTGACCGACCCCGAGCTGGAAAACCTCGCAGGCATCGACGTCGTCGTCGTCGACATGGCGATCGAGCAGGTGCGGTCGCGCGACTGGCTGGTGACCAGGATCGCGGTGCGCAACAGTCGCCGGCTCGGCCGCCGCACCACCGTGCACGTGGTCGACTGGCAGAACGTCGCGGGCCTCACCCCGTCGGCTTTGGCGCTTCCCGGCCAGGGCGTCGCACAGCTGCTGGCACAGTTCGAGGGACAACGCCCCATCGAGGTGGCCGACGCCATTCGCGAGCTGCCCGCCAAGCGGCGCTACGAGGTCGTCAACGCACTCGACGACGAACGGCTGGCCGACATCCTGCAGGAGCTGCCCGAGAGCGAGCAGGCCGAGCTTCTCGAGCAGATGGACACCGAGCGCGCCGCCGACGTCCTCGAGGAGATGGACCCGGACGACGCCGCCGACTTGCTCGGCGAGCTCGGCGCCTCGCGCGCCGAACAGCTGCTGGCCCGAATGGATCCCGAGGACTCCGAGCCGGTTCGCCGACTGCTCAAGCACTCCCCCGACACCGCCGGCGGTCTGATGACCCCGGAGCCGGTGGTGCTGGCCCCCGACACCACCGTGGCCGAGGCGCTGGCGCGCGTGCGTGATCCCGATCTGACGCCCGCGCTGGCCTCGCTGGCCTTCGTCGCGCGGCCGCCGACGTCCACCCCGACAGGACGGTATCTGGGCTGCGTGCACCTGCAACGGTTGCTGCGCGAGCCGCCCGCGGCGCTCGTCGGCGGGATCGTCGACAGCGATCTGCCCAACCTCTCCCCCGACACCTCGCTGGCCGCGGTGACGCGGTACTTCGCGGCCTACAACCTGGTGTGCGGACCGGTGGTCGACGAAGAAAATCACCTGCTGGGCGCCGTGACCGTCGACGACGTGCTCGATCATCTGCTTCCGCACAACTGGCGGGTCACTGGCGACGAACCCGAACTGCCCGCCGGTAGCGCCGCGACCGGAGGCGCGTCGTGAGCGACCTATCGGGTCGCCAGCGGCTCGACACGCCGCGGTTGTCGCGGCGTCGGTTGACCCCGCAGTTCGACGTCGAGGCCGCAGGCCGGTTCGGCGAGTCGTTCGCGCGTTTCCTCGGCACCGGTCGCTACCTGGCGATGCAGACCGTGTTCGTGGTCGTCTGGATTCTGCTGAACCTGTTCGCGTTGTCGCTGCGCTGGGATCCGTACCCGTTCATCCTGCTCAACCTGGCCTTCTCCACGCAGGCCGCCTACGCCGCGCCGCTCATCCTGCTGGCGCAGAACCGCCAGGAGAACCGCGACCGGGTCGCGCTCGAGGAAGACCGGCGCCGTGCCGAGCAGACCAAGGCCGACACCGAGTACCTCGCCCGCGAACTCGCTGCGCTGCGACTGGCGGTCGGCGAGGTCGTGACCCGCGACTACCTCCGGCGCGAGCTCGAGGAATTGCGCGATCTGCTCAATCAACAGCTGCCGTCCAAGGGCGGCACGGGGAAGAAGAAGCGGGCAAACCAGGCGGCCCAGGCAAGCGATTCGCCGGACTCCGCCGAGCCAGCCGAATCCGACTCGGGCATTGCCGCAACAGGGGAATGACGACTAGGTATGGTGACTAGGTTCACTACGTTGCTCGGTCACGCTAGGACGGTTGAGTGCGCATAGCGGGAGACCCGGCCTCCGTAGCCTCCGCAGCCCTGGCAAGGGTGCGGAGTAGCGCGGGCCGCGTGATGCGCACGCCCGCCTTCGGCATCGCGGTGCTCGTGCCTCTCGTGCTCGCTGGCGCGGTCGGCGCATCGGCGCCATCGCATCGCACGACCGTCGACGACAACGGGATCACGCCGCTGGCCTCCGTCGCACGAACCGGCGACGGCGCCACCGTGGTTGCGGCCATCAAGATGCCGTCCCCTTTCCGCATCGCCGCCGCGAGTCCATCTGCCCCGCCATCGATGATGGTGAATTCACCTGGCAGCCTTCGCATTCCGGCAATGGCGTTGAATGCCTACCGCAATGCCGAAAGCATGATGGCGAGCGCCTACCCGGCCTGCGGCATCAGCTGGAATCTGCTTGCGGGCATCGGCCGGATCGAGTCGATGCACGCCAACGGCGGTGCCACCGACGCGCACGGCACGCCCGTCCAGCCCATCTACGGCCCTGCCCTTGACGGCACGCTGGCAGGCAACGAGGTCATCGTGCAGAGCGTGCAGGCAGGCCGGGTCACCTTTGCCCGCGCCATGGGCCCGATGCAGTTCCTGCCAGGCACCTGGGCCCGCTACGCCTCCGACGGCGACGGCGACGGCAAGGCCGACGTCCAGAACCTGTACGACTCGACACTCGCTGCGGCCCGGTACCTGTGCAGCGGCGGCCTCAACCTTCGCGACCCGTCCCAGGTGATGGCGGCCATCCTGCGCTACAACAACTCGGCGGCCTACGCACAGAACGTGCTCGGCTGGGCCGCGGCGTACGCCACGGGCGTGGTCCCGGTCAACCTGCCGCCGATCACCGGACCTGCTCCGCTTGGTGACGCCCACCTCGACGCCAACCCCGAGGGCCTCGGCCCGGATCTGCCGCTCAACGCAGCGGGACTTCCCGTTGGCGATCCGCTGTCGCTGATGACGCTGCTACCCGATACTGCCGGTCGACTGGGCCCCGGCTTCGCGTCGGGACCGCTGCCTGGCCCTGGCACCGTGGCGCCGCAGCAGAACTGCCAGGTGTTCTGCTTGACCCCGCAGGCTCCGGCTCCATCGCCCGAGGAGCTGCCGCCTGCGCCGTTCGCGGCACCTGCACCGTTCGCGCCGCCTCCGCTCTTCCCCGCGCCACCACCGCCGCCGCCGTTCGGCGCGCCACCAGAACCGGCACCCGTCGCGCCCGTCGCACCGGGGCTGGGGCCTCTGCCGGGCCCGGCGGCCTGACCCAGCCGGTCAGTCGACGGGCGCCGTCGGCTTAGACTCGCGGGTGATGTCCTCTACACCGAATGACCTGGAATCCGCGGTCCGCGCCGGGCTGGCCAAGGTCGTCGACCCCGAGCTGCGCAGGCCGATCACCGAAGTCGGCATGGTCAAGAACGTCACCGTCGAGGCTGACGGTGGCGTCCACGTCGAGATCTACCTGACCACCGCGGCGTGCCCGAAGAAGAGCGAGATCGACGAGCGCGTGCGCCAGGCCGTCGCGGACGTTCCCGGCACCGGCGCGGTGAAGGTCACCCTCGACGTGATGAACGACGAGCAGCGCGCCGAGCTACGGAAGCTGCTCCGCGGGGATTCGCGGGAGCCGGTCATCCCCTTCGCCCAGCCCGGTTCACTGACCCGGGTCTACGCGGTGGCGTCCGGCAAGGGCGGCGTCGGCAAGTCCAGCGTGACCGTCAACCTGGCTGCCGCCATGGCGGCCCGCGGCCTGTCGGTCGGCGTGCTCGACGCCGACATCTACGGCCACTCCGTGCCGCGGATGATGGGCACCGAGGAACGGCCCACCCAGGTCGAGTCGATGATCCTGCCGCCCATCGCGCATGACGTGCGGGTCATCTCGATCGCCATGTTCACCCAGGGCAACACTCCGGTGGTGTGGCGCGGACCGATGTTGCACCGCGCCTTGCAGCAGTTCCTCGCCGACGTGTACTGGGGCGACCTGGACGTGCTGCTGCTCGATCTACCGCCGGGCACGGGCGACATCGCAATCTCGGTGTCGCAGTTGATCCCTGGCGCCGAGATCCTGGTGGTGACCACCCCGCAGCTGGCTGCGGCAGAGGTCGCCGAGCGGGCGGGTGCGATCGCCCTGCAGACCCGGCAGAAGATCGTCGGCGTGGTCGAGAACATGTCCGGCCTACTGCTACCGGATGGCACCACGATGAACCTGTTCGGCGAGGGCGGCGGCGCGCGGGTGGCCGAAAGCCTGTCCCGCTCAGTCGGTGCGGACGTGCCACTGCTCGGTCAGATCCCGCTGGATCCGGCACTGGTCGCCGCTGGCGATTCGGGTGTGCCGCTCGTGCTCAGCGCGCCGGACTCGGCGGCGGGCAAGGAACTGCGCAAGGTCGCCGACGCGCTGTCGTCGCGCAAGCGCGGGCTGGCCGGGATGTCGCTGGGCCTGGACCCGGCGGGCCGCTAGTCCCCGCTTCGACTGCGCTCAGGGTCGTGCCGCCGGCCGATTCACAGCCCTACACGCAATCTCAACCCGGTTAGGTGGCGTCGCTGTCGAACGGGGTGACGTCCGGCGGCGGCACGGGCGTTGGGGCAGGCGGCGTTGGCGGCGCAGGCTCGGTCGGCGGAGTCGCCGACACCGGCTTGTCGAAATTGCCCGTGAGGAAGGAGTCGTCGCCGTCGAGCAGATGCTTGGTCAGGGCGGCCCGCGGCGACATACCCCGCAGCTTCTGCAACTCACTCAGCGGCTGACGCAGATCGTCGAACTCGGGGCCAAGGTCCTCACGCAGTTGACTGGTCGCACCGCTGAGGTACTCGCGGGCCTGCCTGATGCTGTTCGTCGTCCAGCGGATGGCGCCTGGCAGGCGTTCGGGGCCGAGGATCACCAGACCGGCGACCACCAGCACCAACATCTCACCCCAGCCGATGTTGGCGAACACGGCTAGGCAGCAGGGTTGTCGGGAGCGGGGTTGACGATCAGCGTGACGGGGCGGCCATCGCGGACCACCTCGATCGGAGCGTCCTGGCCGATCTTGAGCTGCCGTACCGCGACGACCATCTCGTCGGCGTCGGCCACCTTGCGGTCGCCCACCTTGACCACGACGTCGTTCTCGAGGAGGCCTGCCCTGTCCGCGGGCCCGCCGCCGACGACGTTCTTGATCAGCGCACCGGAGGCCACCGAGTTGCTCACCGACACCGCGTTCAGGCCGAGCGTCGGATGCGAGATCTTGCCGTCCTTGATCAGCGCCGCAACGGTGTCCTTCACCTCGTTCACCGGGATGGCGAAGCCTAGCCCACTTGCGCTGTCCGACAACGACTTACCGGCCGTGTTGATGCCGATGACCTCGGAGCTCATGTTGATCAGCGGGCCACCGGAGTTGCCGTGGTTGATCGACGCGTCGGTCTGAACTCCATCGATCACGGTGTCGGTGTCCGAGCCGTCACCCGACAGCGGCACCGGGCGATGCAGGGCGCTGACGATGCCGTGCGTGACGGTGCTGCGCAGACCCAGCGGAGCGCCTGCGGCGATGACTTCCTCGCCCACCCGGATCTTCTCGGAGTCACCAAGGCGGGCCACGGTCAGGTTGTCGACGTTGTCGACCTTGAGCACGGCGACGTCGGTCTTGGGGTCGCGGCCCACCAGGTTGGCTGGGACTTCCTTGCCGTCGTTGAACACCACCGAGATCTTGAACGCGCTCGGGTTGTTGGCGGCCTCGGAGATCACGTGGTTGTTGGTGACGATGTAGCCGCGGCCGTCGACGACGACGCCAGAGCCCTGGGAGCCCTCGGTGTCGCTGATGGCTTCGATGGTCACCACGGAGTCCGCGACGGCGGCGGCCACCGTGGCGAACCGGCCTGCCGGGGCCTCGGGGTTGTTGTCGGTCTGCAGCGTCACCTTGGAGGTGGTGAAGGCCTCGACTGTCTGAGCGGTCTTGTTGCCGACCCATCCGCCGACGAAGGCGATGAGGAGGGTGATGATCAACAGGGTTACCAACGCGAGCCAGGACACCTTGCCGCCGAAGAGCACGTCGCGCACGCCCAGCTTTCCGACAGGGGCATAGATCACGGTGGGCGCCGACTGCGGCACTGCCGGGGTTCCGAGCGACGGGATCGCAGAGGGATCGCGCCACGGGTCGGCGGGCTGATCGGAGTCCCCGTCGCGCTCGGCGTCCAGTGCGCCCGCATCGGCCGGGTGCCGCTGCAAGGAATCACCGCTGCCGTTCTGCGGGCCGAACGCCTGGGCGAGCACGGGATCGGGCGCCTGATCGGTGGGCGTGTAGTCACCCTGGTCGCGCACGGCGTCAGTGCCAAGGAACGAGCCACTGAAACCGTCGGGCCTGCCGAACGCCCGCGTGGCAGCGGGATCGACGGGCGGTCGCGACACCGGGCGCGGTGCCAGACGGTTGTTATTACCGGACTGGTCCTGATTGCTCACCCGTTAGTCACTCTCCATTAGAGCGGCCGCCTGCCCGGCAGCCGCTGGTCGATCGACGCCCATCCAGCCTACCGGCGCTTGCGACGAGCCCGCGTAGTCCCATCAGCAAACTGCGCGCCTTCCGCCTCAATGGGCGGCTCGGGTGGCGGATCATGCGGGATCTGGGACAACAATCCCAGCAAAGCGCTCGGCACGATGATCGGGCATGAGTCCCGCAAAGCACTGCGCGCCTGCCCCTGTGCCTCGACCTCGGCTGCGCACTGCGGACAGAGCGACAAGTGGGTCGCGGCGCGGAGGTGCGACTTCATCGTCAGCTCACCGTCCACGAAGGCCGCAACGGCCTCGATCGACAGGTGCTCGGTCGATCCGAACCGACGCGGACCGACCGGCGCGTCACTTTGCGAGGCGAATTGGGCGGGCAGCCACGAGAATGCGCGACGGAACACGTCGCCCGGGTCGGCCATCACCCACTCCTCTCCGGTCCTTCGCATCATCAGATCAACACTCTCACTTCGAATGTAACCCGATGGGCCGGGCCGGACACTACTGAACGCTAGGCGGATTTGGCCGCGGCGTCCGAATACGCGTCACCGTGCAGTGCCAGGTAGTCGCGCAAAGCCTGCCGTCCGCGGTGGATTCGGCTGCGCACCGTGCCCAGTTTGACGCCAAGCGTGGCGCCGATTTCCTCGTAGGACAGACCCTCGATGTCGCACAGGACCACCGCGGCGCGGAATTCCGGGGCCAGCGAGTCCAGGGCCGCTTGCAGGTCGGGACCCAGCCGCGAGTCGTGGTAGATCTGCTCGGGATTCGGCTCGTCGGCGGGCACCCGGTCGTAGTCCTCGGGCAGCGCCTCCATGCGGATCCGGCTGCGGCGGCGAACCATGTCGAGGAACAGGTTCGTGGTGATGCGGTGCAGCCATCCCTCGAACGTGCCCGGCTGGTAGTTCTGCACCGAGCGGAAGACCCTGATGAACGTCTCCTGGGTGAGGTCCTCCGCGTCGTGCTGGCTGCCGGACAGGCGATATGCCAGGCGGTACACCCGATCGGCGTGCTGGCGCACGAGTTCGTCCCACGACGGCATGGCGGCCTTGTCACCGGTGGCGTCGAACACCGCGGTGCCCGTCAGCTCATCGGATGGCTCAACCCATTCGCCGTCTCCGGGTTGCTCGAAATGAGCCATGAACACGGGGGCAGGTGTGGTGGTCGTCGGATCCTCCAGGTCACTAGCGGAGTCACTATTACGGGTCAGCGGCTCAACACCCGCGGCAACCGATTCGTCGCCATGGTTATTCCCTGGCCGCCGGCTTCCGTCGTATTCCATGGGAGTACCTTTTCCGACCCTGGTGAGCTTGGCATATGAGCAAACTGAACATTTCCTGAGAATGCGGGCTACCCCATAGCCGAACTGGGCAAACCGGCCCGCCGTGACGTGAATCTGGCGTCCCGGCGCGGGCGTGTCGCGATGTTCGTGATCACGATTCGCTTACGCTGCGGGGCATGGCCAGCACCGACGAGAGTCCGGCACGGCCCAGTCGCGCTGAATCCATCGTGACGCACGCCGAGCAGTCGATCACCGAGGACGCGATCACGGCGTCGGCCCGTGAGCGCGCCGACGACAGCGGAGCGGGTGCCGTCACCCCCGCGGTCGGCGCATTGTTGAGCGTCCTTGCGAAGCTGGCGGGCGCCAAGGCAGTGGTGGAGGTCGGCACCGGCGCGGGCGTCAGCGGACTGTGGTTGCTGTCCGGGATGCGGACCGACGGCGTCCTGACCACCATCGACGTCGAACCCGAGCATCAGCGGCTGGCCAAGCAGGCATTCGTCGAGGCAGGCATCGGGCCGTCGCGGACGCGGTTGATCGGCGGCCGCGCCCAGGAAGTGCTCACCCGACTGGCTGACGACTCCTATGACCTGGTGTTCATCGACGCCGAGCCGGCCGATCAACCGCAGTTCGTCGTCGAAGGCGTGCGGTTGTTGCGGTCGGGCGGCGCGATCGTCGTGCACCGGGCCGCCCTCGGCGGCCGTGCGGGAGACGCCAGCGCCGCCGACAAGGAGGTCAGTGCGGTGCGCGAAGCCGCGCGGCTGATCGCCGAGGACGAGCGACTGACGCCGGTGCTGGTCCCGCTGGGCGACGGCCTGCTGGTCGCCGCGCGGGACTGACCTCTTCCAGCGATTTCGGCGTGAATAGTCACGCTGAGCGCTGAGCGCTATTGATCACGCCCAAATCGATCTTTACGCATTCTTGACGCGTGTCGCGCTTGACCGACGGCTGAACACGCGTTTAGCGTACTAAACATGCGTTCAGCGGATGACTTGACGGCCACGGCACGGATCCGCGACTCCGCGATCGAACAGTTCGGCCGGCACGGTTTCAGCGTCGGGCTGCGCACGATTGCCGAGGCAGCGGGCGTCAGCGCCGCGCTGGTGATCCACCACTTCGGGTCGAAGGACGGGCTCCGCAAGGCCTGCGACGACTACGTCGCCGAACAGGTCCGCGATGCAAAGTCGGAGTCGATCCAGACCACCGATCCGGCGGCGTGGTTCGCGCAGATGGCCGAGATCGAGTCCTACGCACCGATGATGGCCTACCTGGTGCGCAGCCTGCAGTCCGGCAACGAGCTGGCGAAGGACTTCTGGCGCCAGATGATCGACAACGCCGAGGTGTACATCGAGGAGGGCGTCCGAGCCGGCACCATCAGGCCCAGCCGCGACCCGCACGCCAGGGCCATGTACCTGGGCATGGCCAGCGGCGGCGGCTTCCTGCTCTACCTCCAGATGCACGACAACCCAACCGATCTGCGCGCGGTGCTGCGCGACTACGGCAACGACATGGTGCTACCCGCCCTCGAGGTCTACACCGAGGGCTTGATGGCCGATTCGACCATGTTCGACGCGTTCCTCGCATTGCGCGAAAAGGGCATCCCATTCAGCACATCCCAACAAGGAGAACAGAATGACAGCGACGTCCCTTCGACGGGCTAACACCAGTGAGCGATCCCAGCTTGCGGTCGAAATCCGGGGCCTGTCCAAGTCTTTCGGCCGGACCAAGGCACTCGACGGCCTCGATCTCTTCGTCGCGCATGGCGACGTCGCCGGGTTCCTCGGGCCCAACGGCGCCGGCAAGTCCACCACGATCCGGGTTCTGCTCGGTCTGCTCAAGGCCGACGACGGTGCCGCGCGGCTGCTCGGCGGCGACCCATGGCGCGACGCGGTCGCGCTGCACCGCAGAATCGCTTACGTGCCAGGCGATGTGACGTTGTGGCCCAACCTGACCGGCATGCAGGCCATCGAGTTCCTGGCCCGCCTGCGCGGCAACGGCGTCGACACCCGGCGTCGTGACCAGTTGATCGAGCGCTTCGAACTCGACCCGCACAAGAAGGCCCGCACGTACTCCAAGGGCAACCGGCAGAAGGTGGCCATCGTCGCGGCGTTCTCCACCAACGCCGAGCTCTACGTTCTCGACGAACCGACGTCCGGCCTGGATCCGTTGATGGAGAAGGCCTTTCAGCTGTGCGTCGAGGAGGTCGCCGGCCGCGGCGCAGCGGTGCTGCTGTCCAGCCACATCCTCGCCGAAGTGGAGAAGCTCTGCGACAACGTGACGATCATCCGCGCCGGCCGCGCGGTGAAGTCCGGAACCCTCGACGAGCTGCGCCACCTGATGCGCACGACCGTCACGGTCCGCACCCGCACCGACGGCCAGGCGCTGCAACGCGCCCCGTTCGTACACGACTTCTCGATCCACGACGGCCACTACACCTTCTCGGTCGGCCGCCACGATCTGGACCGCGCGATGGCCCAGCTCAAGGATCTGGGCATCATCGACCTCACCGTGACGCCCGCATCGCTCGAGGACATGTTCCTGCGCGAGTACCAAGGGGCGACGCGATGAGAGCCACTGCCGTCGCACCACGAACCACGGGGTACCAAGCCACACCGGGCGGCTCCCAGTGGACGGGCACGCTGCACCTTCTCCGGCTCGCGCTGCGCCGCGACCGCGTCCGGCTGTCGGTGTGGATCGCGATCCTCACGGTGATGATGGTCTACGCACCGAACACCGTGAAGATGGCCTACCCGGAAGAGGCCCAGCGGTGGGCCCGCGTCAACCTGCTCAAGACACCCGCCGGAATGATGTTGGGCGGGCCCATGTTCGGCGGCAACGAAACCGACCTCGGCGCAATGATGGCCAACGAGCTGATGCTCACGCTGATCATCGCGACGTCGATCCTCGCCATTCTCACCGTGATTCGGCACACCCGCGCCGAGGAGGAGAACGGCGCAGCGGAATTGATGCTGTCATCGGTGGTGGGCAGGCATGCCCGCACGTACGCCGCGCTGATCCTCATCGGCGGCGTAAACGCGATCCTGGCCGTCACCATGACCCTTGCCATGACGGCGATCGGCTTCGACGTCGTCGACGCCGCGGCGATGTGCCTTGGCGTGACCGGTGTGGCGATGGTGTTCGGTGCCGTCGCCGCGGTCACCGCCCAGCTGTGGCGTCAGGCACGCACGGCCACCGGCGCCGCGATGGCGGCGCTGGCGCTGGCCGCCCTGGTGCGCGGCGTCGGCGACGTCATCGACAATTCGGGCAGCGCGCTGAGCTGGTTCTCCCCCATCGCCTGGGCGCAGCAGATGCGTGCGTTCGTCGACGTGCGGTGGTGGCCGTTCGCCCTACTCGTCGCGCTGGCCGTGCTGCTGATGGCAGCGGCGACGGTGCTGGAGAGCCGACGCCAGTACGACGCAGGGAACATCCCGTCGTCCGGTGAGCGGCCGAACGCCCGGCCGATCAGAAACGTGCTGAGCCTGCACCTGACGCTGCAACGCGGCCAGACCATCGGCTGGGCCGTCGGAATGTTCCTCGGCGGCTTGGCCTTTGGTTCGATGACGAAGTCGCTGCTCGACGCGGCCAAGGACAACGAGCTGCTCGCCAGGGTGCTTGCCGCCCAAGGCAACGATGGCGTGTACACGACGATGACGCAGTTCCTGGCGGCCGCCGCCACCGCGTACGTCGTCACGGCCGTCATGCGGGTGTGGAGCGACGAGCAGTCCGGGCTCGGCGAGGCCGTCCTGGCAGGCGCGGTGTCGCGGTGGCGGTGGCTGTTCAGCGCCGTAGCAGCGGCGCTGATCGGATCGGCGGTGCTGATGTTCTTCGCAGGTCTCGGCAACGGGCTCGGCGCAGGGCTCACCCTCGGCGAGCCAGGCACCATCGTCAAGCTGACGCTCGCGGGCCTGGCCTTCGTCCCCGCGATGGCGGTGGTCGCGGGCATCGCGGCGCTGGCCGTTGCCCTGCGCCACGCGTGGATCGGTTGGCTCGCAGTCACCTTCGTCGTCACGTCGCTCTACCTCGGGGCACTGCTGCGGTTGCCGAAATGGCTGATCGACCTGTCGCCGGTCGGCCGCACCACCGCGCCGTCCAACGTCCCCGTCGTCGCATTGGTCGTAATGGTCGTCGTCGCCGCCGCGCTGACGCTACTGGCCGGCGCGATCTACCGGCATCGAGATGCGCTGTAGAAGGAAGGAGAAGAGATCATGAAGATCGCACTTCAAGCGCTGACGTCATTCGTCATCGGGCTGGTGGTGTTCGGACTGCTGGTGTTCTGGCCTGCGGGAACATTCGACTACTGGCAGGGCTGGGCGTTCATCGCGGTGTTCGCGGCGTCGACCACGATCCCGAGCATCTACCTGGCGGTGACCAATCCCGCCGCCCTAAAACGGCGAATGCAGGCGGGGCCTGCGGCCGAGACGCGACCGCTGCAGAAGGTCATCATCACGTTCGCGTTCTTCTCGCTGGCAGCGATGATCGTGGTGAGCGCGTTGGACTTTCGCCTCGGTTGGTCCTTCGTTCCCGCTGAGGTCTCCGTGGTCGGCGACGCCTTGGTCGGCATTGGGCTTCTCATCGCGATGATCACGACTATCCAGAACGGATACGCCGCCGCGAACATCAAGGTCGAGGCCGCTCAGACGGTGGTGTCGACGGGCGTGTACTCCGTTGTCCGCCACCCGATGTACTTCGGAAACGTCGTGCTGATGATCGGCATCCCGCTGGCGCTCGGGTCGTATTGGGGACTTCTGTTCGTGATACCCGGCTTGGCGGTGCTCGTCACCAGGATCCTCGACGAGGAGAAGGTGCTGACGCAGCAGTTGGCCGGCTACGCCGATTACGCCAAGCGGGTGCACGCCCGGCTGGTGCCCTTCGTTTGGTGATGGAGAAGTGTGGTGATGGAGGAATCATGAAGATCGTCGTGCAAGCTGTAGCGTCGAGTCTCTTCGGACTGGCGTTCTTCTGCGTACTGCTGTTCTGGCCGGCGGGGACCCTGAACTATTGGCAGGCATGGGTTTTCATCGCGGTGTTCATCGTCACCACGATCGTCCCCAGCGTCTATCTCGCGGTGAAGGATCCGGCGGCACTTGCGCGGCGGATGAAGGCCGGGCCGATCGCCGAGACCAGAGTCATCCAGAAGCTGGTCATCATCGCGACGATGGCCGCCGTGGTCGCGGTGCTCGTCGTCAGCGCCCTCGACCATCGGTTCGGCTGGTCGCACGTGCCGATACCCGTCGTCGTGCTCGGCAATGTCCTCGTCGGCGTTGGGCTGGCATTCGCGCAGCTCGTCGTCATCCAGAACAGTTATGCGGCCGCGACCATCACGGTGGAGGCGGACCAGAAGGTCGTCTCGACGGGCGTCTACGGCCTGGTCCGGCATCCGATGTACGTCGGCGCGCTGATCATGATGGTCGGCACACCGCTTGCGCTCGACTCGTACTGGGGACTGCTGGCGACCATCCTGGCCGTGCCGATCCTCGCCCTACGCATCGAGGACGAGGAGAAGATGCTCCGGCAGGAACTCGACGGCTACGACGAGTACACGCACAAAGTGCACTACCGGTTGGTGCCTGGCATCTGGTGACCGCGCATCAATGCATCAAGATGCGGCGATGCTACGATGTGATATGCGTACTACCATCGATCTCCCCGACGAGCTGCACCATCAGGCGCAGGCGATCGCACGCGACACGCGACGAACGTTGAGCGAAACCGTTGCCGATCTCGTCCGACGCGGCCTCGGAGCGGGTACGTCCGCCGCCATGTCGACGGACCCAAGAACGGGGTTGCCCGTCGTCAGCGTCGGAACGGTTGTCACCTCCGAGGACGTCCGCTCCCTGGACGACGAGTGACGGCATTGCTCGACGCGAACGTCCTCATCGCGCTGGTCGTCGCCGAACACGTTCATCATGAAGCAGCTGCTGAATGGCTGTCGGCTTCCGACACCGACTTTGCGACCTGCCCGATCACCCAAGGAAGCCTCGTCCGGTTCCTGCTGCGCTCCGGCCAAACCGCGTCTGCCGCCCGCGATGTCGTCGTCGCAGTCGGCGACGCCAGCCGCCATGAATTCTGGCCCGACAACGTGCCCTTCGCCGAAGTCGCATTGGGCGGCGTGGTGGGTCACCGCCAGGTCACCGACGCCTATCTTGCTCAGCTCGCGCGGAGCCGCCAAGGGCAGTTGGTAACGCTCGACAGCGGCTTGGCGCACCTACACAGTGACGTCGCAGTGCTGGTTCCAGCATGACCGGGAGATCTTGCCCCGGGAGCGGCAAGAGTTGGTCGGTGGACAAGGCGGGAAAGCCGATATGCCCACGCTGTTACCGCGCACTCGCCACCGTGGCAGGCAAGGGGCGGTCGGTGCGAAACACGCCAAAGGTACCGCCGCACGACAAGCCCCTCCCGCGCGATCAACAGCGCGATCAGCAGAAGGTCCCTCGGCAAAGCTGAGACACTGGCGCCAGGGGCGAGCGAAGCGACGGGGGGAAAGCGCACGTGGAACTGCTGACCGGCTTCGGGCTGGCCACCGCAGCGGGACTCAACGCCTACATCCCACTGCTGGCGCTCGGCCTGTTGTCCCGGTTCACCGACCTGGTGACGTTGCCCCACACCTGGGCGTGGCTGGAGAACGGCTGGGTGATGTCGATCGTCGCCGCCCTGCTCGTCGTCGAGGTCGTCGCCGACAAGATCCCCGCACTCGACAGCGTCAACGACGTCATCCAGACGTTCGTCCGGCCGACCGCCGGCGGCATCGTGTTCGGGTCGGGTACGGCAGCCCAGACCTCCGCAGTCACCGACCCAGGCGCGTTCGCGCAGTCGGGCCAGTGGATTCCGATCGCCGTCGGCGTTGTCACCGCGCTCGTCGTGTCGCTGACGAAGTCGACCGTGCGGCCCGCGGCCAACGTCGCCACCGCCGGGGTGGCCGCTCCGGTGCTGAGCACGATCGAGGACGTCGCCAGCGTCGGCCTGGTCTTCGCGGCGATCCTGCTGCCGGTTCTGGTGTTGGTCGGCGTTGTTCTGTTGGGCTGGGCGGTGTTCCGGATTCTGCGCAGGCGCCGACGCAAGGCCATTCAGTAGATCCCCCGGTCGCTCCGCTCCTGCCCGCCGTGGGTTAGACCCAGACGCCCTTGCCGACCGCGACCACGCCACCGGCGCTGATCGCGAACCGCTCGCGGTCCTTCTCCAGATCCACGCCCACCATCTCGCCAGGCCCGACCACGACGTTCTTGTCGAGGATCGCGTGCCGCACCACGGCGCCACGGCCGATCCGGACACCGGGCATGATCACGCTGCCCTCGACGATCGCGCCGTCGTCGATGACGACGTTGGACGACAGCACCGAATTGCGCACGGATGCCGCCGAGATGATGCTGCCCGCACCGACCACCGACTCCTGCGCGGAGCCGCCGTTGACGAACTTGGCGGGCGCCAGGTTCTCCGGCTCCCCCCGGATCGGCCAGCGCCGGTTGTACAGGTTGAACACCGGGTGCACCGACACCAGATCCATGTGCGCGTCGTAGAACGCATCCAGCGTGCCGACGTCGCGCCAGTAGCCGTGATCGCGCTCCGTCGCGCCGGGCACTTCGTTGTCGTTGAAGTCGTACACCGCCGCCATGCCGTCGGCCACCAGCCGCGGAATGATGTCGCCGCCCATGTCGTGATCGGAGTCGTCGTCGTCGGCGTCGGCGCGGATGGCGTCGACGAGCACCTTGGTGCTGAAGATGTAGTTGCCCATCGACGCGAACGTCTGCTCGGGGTCATCGGGCGTGCCGGGTGGGTCCGCGGGCTTCTCCACGAACGCGCGGATGCGGCCGGAATCGTCGGCGTCGATGCAGCCGAACGCGGTGGCCTCGGCCCGTGGCACCCGAATGCCTGCGACCGTCGCCCCCGCGCCGCTGTCGATGTGGAACTGGAGCATCTGCTCGGGGTCCATCCGATAGATGTGGTCCGCACCGAACACGACGACGTAGTCGGGGTCCTCGTCGTAGATCAAGTTCATCGACTGGAGGATCGCGTCGGCCGATCCGGTGTACCAGCGCGGGCCGAGACGCTGTTGCGCGGGCACCGGCGTGATGTACTCCCCGGCAAGCCCGGAAAGCCGCCAGTTCTGCGAGATGTGGCGGTCCAGCGAATGCGACTTGTATTGCGTGAGAACACAGATCCTCAGGTATCTGGCGTTGACCAGATTCGAAAGCACGAAGTCGATGAGCCGGTAAGCGCCCCCGAACGGAACCGCAGGCTTGGCCCGGTCGGCGGTCAGCGGATAGAGACGCTTGCCCTCACCGCCAGCCAGGACGATCCCCAGCACGTGTGGCAATTCCCTCATGGGTCAAACCTATCGGCCGTCACGAGCTCCGGCTAGGCATTGACACGATTGACCGCGAGTCTTGACGGGCTGTAGGTCAAGACAATTGGGTGCGGTGACAGCCATCGACTACTACCGTCTTCACCATGCGGGTGGCGATGATGACACGGGAGTATCCGCCCGAGGTGTACGGCGGCGCGGGGGTGCATGTCACCGAGCTCGTCGCACAACTTCGGCATCTATGCGAGGTCGACGTGCACTGCATGGGTGCGCCACGCGACGGCGCCTTCGTGGCGCAGCCCGATCCCGCGCTGCTCGGCGCCAACCCGGCCCTGTCCACGCTGTCGGCCGACCTGGTGATGGTGAACGCCGCCGCCTCGGCGACGGTCGTGCACTCCCACACCTGGTACACCGGGATGGCCGGCCACCTCGCCGCGCTGTTGCACGGCGTTCCCCATGTGCTGACCGCGCATTCGCTCGAGCCGATGCGGCCGTGGAAGGCCGAACAGCTCGGTGGCGGCTACCGCGTGTCGTCGTGGGTGGAGCGCACGGCAGTGGAGGGCGCCGACGCCGTGATCGCGGTGAGCGCAGGCATGCGAGAAGACGTGCTGAGAACCTATCCGGCACTGGACCCCAACCGGGTGCACGTCGTGAAGAACGGCATCGACACCGACGTCTGGTACCCGGCCCAGCCGCAACCGGGTGACTCGGTGCTCGCCGACCTCGGCGTCGACCTGACGAAACCGATCGTGGCGTTCGTCGGCAGGATCACCCGGCAGAAGGGCGTCGCGCACCTCGTCGCGGCGGCGCACCGGTTCGCGCCGGACGTTCAGCTGGTGTTGTGCGCGGGCGCGCCGGACACCCCCGAGATCGCGGCCGAGGTCGCGGCGGCGGTTCAGGCTCTTGCCGAGGTACGCGCCGGGGTGTTCTGGGTGCGGGAGATGTTGCCGACCCCAAAGATTCGCGAAATACTATCGGCTGCAACGGTTTTCGTCTGCCCGTCGGTCTACGAGCCGCTGGGCATCGTGAACCTGGAGGCGATGGCGTGCGAGACGGCGGTCGTCGCTTCGGACGTCGGCGGCATTCCCGAGGTGGTGGCCGACCAGAAGACCGGCCTACTCGTGCACTACGACCCGGACGACACCGCGTCCTTCGAGGCCGGGCTCGCCGACGGGGTGAACGCGCTTGCCGCCGATCCAGAGCGGGCCCAGCGCTACGGGAAGACGGGACGCCAGCGCTGTATCGAGGAATTCTCCTGGGCGCACATCGCCGAGCAGACGCTCGACATCTATCGAAAAGTCGCCTCGTAGCGATCTCGGTGCACTGAGCGCACGCATCCCCCCGCGTGCAACGGCACTAGCTGGTGACGCCCTTGAGCTCGTCGCCGAGGGCTGCGGCTTCGTCCGGAGTCAGTTCGACGACAAGACGCCCGCCACCCTCCAGTGGTACCCGCATAACGATGCCACGCCCCTCCTTGGTTGCTTCCAACGGACCGTCGCCGGTCCGGGGCTTCATCGCCGCCATCGACTGCTCCCTCTCCGAACGTGCGGACCCGCGTGAGCGGATCCCTCCAGCCGGGACTGCCACCCGTCGGCAGCTCCCAGCACTGAACTGCAACTGAACTT
>Ga0137412_10000971_pt1 | contig 21476 bp, 21 predicted proteins | sample CZODoug2_1_16fun_FD_122160 | JGI IMG/M metagenome (GOLD analysis project Ga0137412, IMG submission 122160) | Vadose zone soil fungal communities from Angelo Coast Range Reserve, California, USA - CZODoug2_1_16fungal (Hybrid Assembly) | ecosystem: Environmental > Terrestrial > Soil > Vadose zone... | reverse complement strand
GTGGTGGAGGAGAAGGGGATCGAACCCTCGACCTTCGCATTGCGAACGCGACGCTCTCCCAACTGAGCTACTCCCCCTAAGAGGGCGACGAATATTAGCAGCAAAGGCCGGTCCGCGCCAAAGTCTGCACATCTGAAGGGGAAAACTCGCTACGATGGAATGAAGGAGGTACCGTCAAATGCTCAAAGAAGGCGAACGTGCGCCGGAATTCACGCTTCCGGACGAGACAGGCAAAGATCGATCGCTTACGGACTTTTTGAACGCCGGCACCACCGTCCTCTACTTCTACCCTGCCGATTTCACACCCGGCTGCACTCGTCAAGCATGCGTTTTGCGCGACTTGCAGACCGACATTCAAAACGCCAACTTGCGCGTCGTCGGCGTCAGCCCGCAAAGCCCGGAAACGCATGCGAAGTTTCGGGCGAAATACAATTTACCTTTTACGTTGCTATCCGACGAGGGCAAGGAAGTGATCAAAATGTACGGCGTCAACGGCCCCTTAGGCATCGGAGTACGCCGCGCCACCTATTTGATCGATGGGAGCCGGCGGATTCGCGACGCGGTGTTGGCGGACTTCATGATTGGGCGGCATGCGGACTTCGTGCGAAAAGCCATCATGTTGCGCGCAACGATCTAGTGCCCCGAATGCCAGCGAATTTCTGACTCAGGACACTAGTAGGTCAGGCGCAAAAAATTCGAGCGGCCGACGCGAGGTACGACGACGATATACATGGTGCCGTACTCGTCATCGCCGATCCGAGGCAAATGCTTTGTCCCGGTCAGCGACTCGACGAGGTCGGTCACGGTATCGCTATGCCCGACCACCAAGACTCTGCCGCCGGCGTGCTCGTCCAGCACACGGCGCGCAAGGTTCGGCGCGTCGTGTGCCGGGCCGACGACGGGCGTCAACCCCAATCGCGCGGCTAGTGGCGCAGCCGTCATTCGACTCCGCAACACGGGCGACACATAGATGGCACCGATGGCCCCTGGGCTGCGGTCGCCGAACATGCTAGCCAGCAGCGCAGCGCGCGCCTCGCCGGCCGGGGTCAAGGGTGGATCGGCGCCGGCGTCGAGTTCCTTTTCCGCATGCCGCACTACTATAATCGTGGTCGAATCTGCGGTGACCCAAACCCAGGCTGCCCAGGCTGCAAAGGTCAAAAAACACATCCCGACCAGCGCGCCGAGCACGGACAACCAGATAGGTGCTAAAAACGGCCGGCGCTGCAAGCTCGCGTAGTTCCTTGTCATTCCGGCATGATACCAATGAAAGCCTTCACGCTGCCTACACTGCGGATCGTCGTGCTCGCTGCCGGCTTTTCGGCGCGTCTCGGCAAGCCTAAAGCACTCGCGCGGGTTCACGGTTCGACCCTGATCGAGAGGACGGTCGGGCTGCTGGCGCCCTTCGCGAGGTCGTCGAAAATCATTGTGGTCATTCCGCCTGGCGCCGCCCGCTATCGTATTGGCACGCATGCGCGTTCCGTCGCTTTCATTGCCAACCCGACGCGCACGGCCGGACTGTCGAGTTCGGTTCGCCGCGGCATCACGCAGGCTCGGTACTCTGCCGCTGTGCTCTTGCTCCCGGTCGATCTGGCCGACTTGCAGCGTCGGGATATCGCGCGATTGATCGCGCGCTGGCGCGGTGCCCGCCGCAGCGTCGTCGCGCGATGGGTCCAGGCTCGGGCGGGAACGCCGCTCATCCTGCCACGCTGGCTGTACGCGCGCGCCCGCGGGCTGGCGGGGGACCGGGGGCTGCGCGACCTGGTGCGCGGGCTGCCGAATGACGCCGTGTCGCTGGTAATGCTGCCTTCCGCGGAGTCGGACGTCGACACCGTACGGGACTTGGAGCGTGCGCGGCGCCGGGTACGCCCCAGGAACTCCTAAACTCTAGCGTTCTGCAGAAGACGATAGCCGACGGCGGTCTCCGTCAGGATATGCTTGGGCTGGGCGGGATCGTCTTCCAGCTTATGCCGAAGGTGACCCATGTAAACCCGCACGTAATGCCCGTCCTCGGCATGCGACGGGCCCCAAACCTCGCGCAAAATCTGACGATGCGTCAATACCTTGCCGGCATTGGCGACCAGAAGGCCCAGCAAGCGGTATTCGATGGGCGTCAAATGGACCGCGGCCGCGCCTTTGTGAACGGTGCGCAAGCTCATATCGACCGTGATGTCGCCGAACTGAAAGATTGCGCCGTGCGCCGCGCCCGCTGCCTGTAGGCGGCGCGAGGCCGCGCGCACCCGCGCCAGCAACTCCCCTACGCCAAAAGGTTTTATCAGATAGTCATCGGCACCGGCGTCCAGCGCCTCGATCTTGTCCTGTTCGCCGACCCGCGCGGACAGCACGATGATGGGCACCTTTGACCAGCCGCGAACATCGCGAATGAAGTCCATGCCATCGCCGTCCGGTAACCCAAGATCCAAAATGATGAGGTCGGGTTTGCGCGTCCCAGCGTCCGTCAAACCCTGACGCAAAGTTTCGGTCTCCACGACGTTCCAACCCTCGGTCTCCAAGGCGGTGCGAACGAAACGCCGAATTTGGCGCTCATCCTCGACCAGAATTGCAACGGGCAACGGCTCAGACATTGGCGGTCTCGGACTCCGGTTCGTCGGCCGCTGCGGGTGGCTTGCCAAGAGGCAAAGTAAACGAGAACGTGACGCCGCCGCCAGGCCGGTTGATGGCGACGATCTTGCCACGATGAGACTCGACGATCGCTCGGCAAATCGCCAGCCCCAGCCCCACCCCAGGGGTCGCCGATTCGCGCTTGCCGCGCGTGAACTTTTGAAACACTGCCTCCTCTTTGCCCGCCGGCAGTCCTGGTCCGTTGTCCGACACCGAGACCTCGAGCTGGTCCGCGGCCACCTGGGCGGAAAGCGTCACCTCACTGCCGGGCGGCGTGTACTTCGAGGCATTCTCCAGCAAATTCACGAGCACCCGTTCGATCAACACGGCGTCGAACCGCACCAAGGGCAGATTGCGGGGCAGCCGCACTTCGACGCGATGCTGCTTCAACATGCTTCTCGCGGATTCGAGCGCCGCCCCCACTACTTCTTCCAGCGGCTGCCACTGCAGATCGAGCGTGACTTCGCCGCTCTCGATGCGGGCCATGTCCAAGAGGTTGCTGACGAGCGTGCTCATGCGCCGCGCTTCGTCCTGGATTGCCTCCGCGGTTTCCATCTGGTCCGCCGACAACGGCGGCTTGGTCAACGCCAGGGATTCAGCCAACCCCACGAGTACGGTCAACGGCGTCCTCAAATCATGCGACAGCGCGGCCAGCAATGAATTGCGCAAACGCTCCGATTCCATTCGCACTAACGCATCCTGAGCGACGCCGACGTAGTGCACGCGCTCGAGCGCGATCGCGATCAATGCGGCGAACGTATCCAACAACTGCCGCTGCTCCGGTATCTTGAGCAAGCGGCGATTTTTCGCCCGAAGGGCCAACACACCGCGTGGTTGGGCCGGCGCGCGCAACGGGATGTATAAAACTTCGCTGCCCGGCAGCGTGTCGGTACCGAAGCCTGCCGGATGACCCTTGTCGAAGGCCCACTGGGCGATGCCGATGTCGACGATCAAAGAAGGTTCGGCACGTGCGGATGCGAGGGTAAGATGCCCTGTCGCATCGGGCAGCAGCAGCGCCGCACTCGCATGAAAGGTGCGTTCGATTGACTCGTCGCTGATTTTGACCACTTGATCGAGCTGGACTGCGCCTGATAGATCGCGTGCCAATTCATACAGGGCGCCGGCGCGCTCTTCACGATGCAAAGCGACGCGCGCCTGGAAGCGCAAACCGGCGGTCAATTGCCCGGCGATCAAGCCCACCGCCAGCATGATGAAGAACGTCAGTAAATATTGCACGTCGCTGACCGCGAAGGAGAACCGCGGCGGCACGAAAAAGAAATCGAAGGCGCTGACGCACAGCACCGCCGCCAAAGCCGCCGGGCCGCGGCCAAACCGGACGCCGGCGAGCACCACCGTCAAAATATAAATGGCCACGATATTGGAGCGGTCGAAGTGCGCTGCCAGCGGCATCGACAGCAGCGTCACCGCGCCGCAGCCGATTGCCGCCCACAGATAGCGCAGGCGCTTGGCTGCACGACGCTCGGCACCGGCGGAGTCGCCCGCCAGCGCCAACGCGCCGCGCCTCAAGCCGCCATTCTGAACAGTCCCGGAACTACGCCCGATCTCGATCAAGTCGATGTCGGGCGCGAGCGCCGCGAGCTTCTGACCGCTCGAACGCTGCCAAGGCCACAGGCGCCGTGCCGGGTCGCGGCCGATGACGAGCTTGGAGAAATTGTGCTTGCGCGCATAGCCGACCACGCTCTCCGCGACCTCCGGGCTCGCGATGACCGCAGTGGTTGCACCCAGGTTCTGAGCCAAATTCAGGGTCGCCAGAATCGTTTCGCGCCGCGCCGCGGGCAACCGCTGCAGCGCCGGTGTTTCTATGTATATCGCATGCCAGTCCGCGTTCAATTGGCTCGCCAAACGAGCGGCGGCGCGGACCACGCGTTCGGCGCCCTCGTCGGGACCGACGCAGGTCAACAGTGCGGTCGCGGTTTTCCAAATGGAGACGATGGATTTATCGACGCGATAGGCTTGAACGTCCCCCTCGACCCGGTCGGCCGTACGCCGCAGCGCGAGTTCGCGCAGCGCCATCAAATTGCCCTTGCGGAAAAAATTATCGGCGGCGCGCTCTGCCTGCTGAGGAATGTAAACCTTGCCGGCTTTCAGCCGCGCCAGAAGTTCATCCGCCGGTATGTCGACCAGCACGACTTCGTCCGCCGCATCGAACACCGTATCCGGTACCGTTTCCCACACGCGGACGTTGGTGATGCCGCCCACTACGTCGTTGAGACTTTCGAGATGCTGCACGTTGAGTGTGGTGAACACATCGATTCCCGCGGCCAGCAGTTCTTCGACGTCCTGCCAACGCTTGGGATGGCGCGCACCCTGCACGTTGGAATGCGCAAGCTCATCGACGAGAATGAGCGCCGGATGCCGCTGAAGCGCGGCATCCAGATCGAAATCGGTGAAGGTTCTGCCCCGCTGCGAGGCGGTCTTGAGGGGCACGATGTCCAAACCCTCGAGCAATGCCGCCGTTTCGGATCGGCCGTGGGTTTCCACGACGCCGACGACGACGTCGCGGCCCTCGCCTCGAAGTTTTCGCGCCGCCACCAACATCGCGAAGGTCTTTCCGACGCCTGCGGAGGAGCCGAAATAAATGCGCAGTTTGCCGCGCCGCGCCTTGGATGCTTGCAAGTTGACCTTCGCCAGCAGCGAATCGGGGTCGGGACGCTGTTCGCTCGACATGCTCAAACTCTAAGGGGACCAGTCTGGGTATTCGCGAAATGCCTGAAGCGCGGCGTCGATTTTCGGGCGCGGTACATCCAGGTGAGTCACGAGCCGGGTATGCGCGCTTATGGAAGCGCGAATCCCACGTTGCAATAGGTGTTCGGTAAGCGGATCAACGTGACGAACCGGAATGTCGACGTAGAAGATGTTGGTCTGCGGCGGCGCTACAGGGAGCCCAAGGTCACGCAATCCGTCGGCGAAAAAGGCCGCGTTGGCATGATCCTCCGCCAGGCGTTCAACATTGTGTTCTAGCGCGTAGAGGCCGGCCGCGGCGAGAATTCCGGCTTGCCGCATGCCGCCGCCCAGGGCTTTTCGCCAGCGCCGGGCCGCGTTCACCACCTCTTTCGAACCCAGCAGCACCGACCCTGCCGGAGCGCCCAGCCCTTTGGAGAGGCAAACCGACACTGAATCGAACCCCGCCACCGCCGCGCGTTCATTCACTTTCAGCTTCACGATGGCATTGAATATGCGCGCGCCGTCCAAATGGGTGCGCAAGCCGCGAGCATGCGCGAAAGTCGTGGCTTGGTGCAGGTAGGCAACCGGCAGCACCCGGCCACCCATGGTGTTCTCCAGCGCCAATAGCCGTGTTCGCGCAAAATGTAAGTCATCCGGCTTGATCGCCGCGGCGATGCGCTCGATCGCAATTCCGCCGTGGGGTTCGTTCTCGAGCGGCTGCGGCTGAATGCTGGCGAGTACCGCGGCGCCGCCCTGTTCATACTTGTAGGTGTGCGCTTCCTGACCCACGATAAATTCATCACCCCGGCCGCAATGCGACATCAACGCGGCCAGATTGCTCTGCGTACCGGTCGGAAAGAACAGCGACGTCTCGAAGCCAAAGCGTTCGGCAACGACGTGCTGCAGCCTGTTCACGGTCGGGTCGTCACCGTACACATCATCACCCACCGGAGCGGCGGCCATGGCAGCGCGCATGCCGGGCGACGGCTGTGTGACCGTATCGCTGCGCAGGTCGATCAGGGGCGGCGAACTCGAAGACAACGCTGTACTCCTAGCTGTTGAGAGCAGAGGCATTGTGTACTACGCCGCTTGGCGTGTGCACGCCCCCAACCCAGGTTTGGGTCTAATGCACCAAAAACAATCAGTTATCTGCCTCAATAAGGCCGACACGCACGCAGCGGTTCGATCGCTCGTTGCTGCCTTCAATGCGGCGGTGGCCGAATGGAAACGCCCGGGTTAGCGAGCCCATCGGCTTCGCAATCGACCGGAACCAGCCCTTCTTCGTAAGATTTCTCTTTACATTCGCCACGTTGCGAATTATTTTCCCCGTACATTCGCAACGTGAGGCTCGCTTCTTTGGACAGTAGCCCTAGATTAGGTGATTGGCGCTGCGTTGACCGCAGCGCGCTCGTCGTCGGATAAGGCTCTTCGCGTAAGAAGCGCTTTCCGCCGCGAGCGGGAAGCGCATGTCGAATCGTACCTTCGTACGCTTCGCTTCCATCAATCCCCTCTTTTGAGTTAGGCGCACCGGAACCGGCTGCGCGTGACGCGGGGCTGCCTGTCTCGGAAACGGCCATTGCTCGACCCGTGAGGCGCCCGATGATCGAAGATATCCAAGAACGTGTTCGTCCCCGCACAGTGCGCGCCCAGGCGCGCAACACCGATATTCGCGGTGCACTCGGCAGTCTGCGGCAGGATGACGTAGGCCCACGCGTGGGCTGGGCGCACCGGCTGCGCACATTCCTCGCGATATTGGGTCCGGGCCTCATCGTGATGGTCGGCGACAACGATGCCGGAGCTTTCAGCACCTACGCGCAGGCCGGGCAAAACTACGGGACCAGCTTGCTCTGGACCCTGGCGCTGCTCATTCCTGTTCTGTATGTGAACCAGGAAATGGTGCTGCGGCTGGGCGCCATCGCCGGAGTCGGCCACGCGAAGCTCATCCTGCACCGATTCGGCAAATTCTGGGGCGCCTTTAGCGTCATCGACCTTTTCGTGCTCAATGCACTCACATTGGTTACGGAATTTATCGGCATCAGTCTCGGCCTTGGCGTGCTGGGCGTCCCCAAGACTTGGGGACTCGCAGCCGCTGCGGCGATGATCATGGCTGCGGTAAGCACCGGCGACTTCCGGCGCTTCGAGCGATTTGCTCTCGCCTTGGTGTTCGGCAGCCTGTTGTTGGTGCCGGTGTTTCTCATGGTGCATCCGCCGTGGACGGAGATCGCCCATGATTTCGTGGTACCGCAGCTACCCCCTCGCGCCCACCTTGCCGACGTAATGCTGCTCATCATCGCCATTGTCGGAACGACCGTCGCGCCCTGGCAGCTGTTCTTTCAGCAGAGCTACGTCATCGACAAGCGCATTGGGGCGCGCTTCATCAATTATGAACGCCTGGATCTCATCATCGGCATCGTGTTGGTGACGGTAGGCGCGGTTGCCATGATCGCCTTCTGCGCGCACGCCTTTCACGGAACACCCGAGTTCGGCCATTTTACAGATGCGGGTGCCGTGGCCACGGGGCTCGCGCGCGAGCATGGATCGAGCTTGCCGGGTGTCCTGTTCGCCATCGGCTTGATTGATGCCAGCATCATCGGCGCGGCAGCCGTGTCGCTGTCGTCCGTGTATGCCATTGGCGACTTGTTTTCGCTGCGGCATTCACTCAACCATAGCCCGCGCCAAGCCAAGTTCTTTTACGGCCTCTACTTTTGCCTGATCTTGGCGGCTGCGGCGCTCGTGCTGATTCCAAGAGTACCGCTCGGCCTGCTGACGAATGCCGTCCAAACGCTTGCCGGTGTGTTGCTGCCGAGCGCATCGGTATTCCTATTGCTGTTGTGCAACGATGCGGACATCTTGGGTCCCTGGGTGAACTCTTTCAAATTGAACGCGTTTACAATCTTCATCGTTGCCGTGTTGGTGACTCTATCGCTGATCCTGACGGCGGCGGTACTGTTTCCCGGCATCAGCGGCGGACAGATCGGAACGATTCTTGCGCTCGGGACCAGTCTGGCTGCCATCAGCGTGGCCGTGTATGCACTGCGCACGGAACGCCCGCGGAGCCGTGATCGCAGCGAGCTGCAGTTGGCCCGCATTGCTTGGCGCATGCCGGGACTCGACGCGATTGGCCCGATCCAACTCACGCCCATGCGTCGGGGGTTCATGCTGATGCTGCGTGGTTACCTAGTGGTTGCCGTGGTGATGGTCATTGTGCGGGTGATACAGACGGCCGGAGGTTGACGATCGCTGCGCGGTACGACGCGCTGCTCAAGACCCGCTGACTCATGTCACAATTGGTGGATGGCAATCAACGAGAAGACGGCTCCTAAGGTCAGGCTTGCCGCCGCGCGCGCACGGCTCGCTGCATGGCTGACGGACGCCGCATACCCTTTGTGGGCGCACAACGGCATCGACCCTCAGGATGGCGGCTTCATCGAGACGCTCGGGCAAAATGGTGCCGGGCTGCCGCATCCTCGTCGCGCTCGCGTCCATCCACGCCAGATCTATGCATTTGCGCAGGCGCGAGGGTTTGGCTGGAAGGGCGATGTGAAAGGTATCGTCAGTCGCGGGACGGAATATTTTACGACTCGTTACCTTCGGCCCGACGGCTTATTTCGAACCCTGGCCGCGGTCGATGGAGCGCCCTTGGACGATCGGGCGCTGCTCTATGATCAAGCATTCGCATTGCTGGGATATGCCACCGCAGCCACCGCGCTCGACGCACGCAGCGAGTTCGAGAAACGCGCGCTCGACCTGCGTCGGGCGATCGAGTCGTGTTTTCGAGCCAGCAACGGCGCATTTCACTCGGGCGAGACTCCGGGAGGATTTTTCGAATCGAATCCGCACATGCATTTGCTGGAAGCTTGCCTGGCCTGGGCGGAGATCGGTCACGATCCCGGCTGGACCGACTGGTCCCGGCATCTAGTGGATCTAGCGCTGCGGAACTTTATTCGCAAGGACACCGGTGCGCTTGGAGAGTCGTTCACTTCGGACTGGCAGCCGGCTCCCGGGATCGTCGGCCGGATCCTCGAGCCGGGGCATCAATTCGAATGGGCCTGGTTATTGCTGCGTTCCGAAAGCCGCCATCCGGGTAAGCTGCGGGAGACGGCCCTGCGGCTCATCTCCATCGGGGAACAATCCGGCGTGCACAATCAAGTCGCCATCAATGCATTGCTCGACGATTTCTCGATCCACGATGCCAATGCGCGCTTTTGGCCGCAAACCGAACGGCTCAAAGCTGCGCTGCTCGCAGCGCAGCTCACCGGAGAGGCGAAGTACTGGGCTATGGCGGCCGGGGCTGCCGCCAGCCTTTTTCCGTATCTCGAAACTCCGGTCGCGGGGCTGTGGCTCGACATCCAGCTCCCCACCGGAGAACTCGTCGACTCGCCGTCGCCGGCGAGCACTTTTTATCACTTGGTCGGAGCGATCGTGGCCTTGGACAAGGCCCTGGCGGCGGCCTCATCGAAGGGGAACATGAATGTCGACGGATAGAAAAGATATCGAGCGACTACAGGCGGCGGTGGCGGGTTCTCTGCAGGCGCACTGGGTATTCTTCTTGATCGAGGGAATCGTCCTATTGGCTTTAGGGGTAGTGGCCATGCTGGTTCCGCCGTTGGCCACCATGGCGGTTGAAATCCTCATCGGTTGGCTCGTATTGGTGAGCGGCATCGTCGGCCTGGTAATGAGCTTGCGGGTTCGCGGCGCACCGGGATTCGGATGGTCGCTGGCCTCGGCCGTCGTTGGGATCGTCGCCGGTCTGGTGCTGCTGGCTTGGCCGCTCTCCGGAGCGATTTCCCTGACGTTGATCTTGACCGTGTTTTTCGTGATGGAGGGCATCGTATCGATCATGTACGCACTCGATCACCGCCGCGAACGCACGCAGCGCTGGAGCTTCATGCTGGTGAGCGGCATCGTGGACTTGATTTTGGCCGGCATGATTTTTTCCGGGCTTCCCGCCACGGCGACCTGGGCAATCGGCCTGCTGGTAGGCATCAATTTGGCTTTCGGCGGGGTCGCCCTGATGGCTATGGCCTTGCATGCTCGTGTGAGCGTTGCGCGATGAACGACAAGCTGCCAATCCCTTGGAGAAATGTTATGCAAACACCCTTGAACTTACGCACTTTGGCCGGCCGCTGCCTGATGTGTGCGCTGCTCGCCGCAGGTCCAGTTCTCGCCGACGGCGCATCCCCTCTCCCGCCGCACGAGCCGGGGATTTGGCAAAAGCATGAATACTCGTTTGCATTCATGGGTTTCACATCGACCTATTCCTGCGATGGTCTTGCCGGCAAGTTGAAAATTTTGTTGATTGCATCCGGGGCACGTCCGGACGCCAAGGCGCAGCCCGGTGCCTGCGCGGCGGGTTTTGGCCGGCCTGACAAATTTGCGCGGGCTGACCTCACGTTTTACACACTGGCTCCGGCGAACGCCGACAAATCCGCCGACAATCCGGCGGTTGACGGCGTCTGGCTCCCCGTCGTCATTGCGGCGCGGAAGCCGCGAGATCTCAGCACGGGTGACTGCGAACTCGTGGAACAGTTTAAATCCAATGTGCTGCCAATGTTTACGACGCGCAACGTCGATGGTCGCACAACCTGCGTTCCGCATCAGCAATCTGGATCGGCCATCGATCTCAGGTTCGAGTCGTTCAGCGCCCCGCCGAAGGGACACCGTCCGAAGCCCCCCGCGGCGAGCCCTACGCCTTGAGGCGGAGCATACCGCCGTCCACCAAGACGCTTACCCCACACGAGCCTCCGCAGTCCATCGACGCCCGCCTTGTTCCTTGATCTGGATACCCACGCGTTGCGCCCGCTCGTAGGTCCCGATTAGACAGCCCACGCCTATGGCATGCTCGAGGACTACATCGATAAATTCCCGACGGCCAGGGATGCTGGAAAACGGCTGCCCCGCTCCCAGCGCGAAGACTTGAAACACATAGCGGTGTTCACCATGACCGCGCGGAGGATCCGGGGGCAGCCAGGCTTGTTTGAAAAACGAATTCTGTCCCATTTCCAAACCGATGCCCAGGTGATTCGGACTATTCAATGCCCCCTCTTCCATCGATCCGCCGACGCCGCCCAGCCCTACGACGATTGCGTGCACCAAAGGATGAGGAGTCGGCGAATCTGCATCCTCGACGATGAGGGCAATCGATGCGGTGCCGTCGGGGACGTCATCCCATGCGAGCGGCGGCGAGATACCCTCCCCGTCGGCGGTGAACCGCGGCGGTAGACGCGCATTGAAAACGAATGCGCTGCTGCGCACCTGGAGGCGGGCTGTCTGCCGTAGCCGGAACAGTTGGTTGTACAAAACGTTTTCCATACCCGCTCGCTGGTTGACGAGTGCGTGACCCAGGCTCTCGGGCAGTTTTTCGAGCATCGACTCCTCCATCGTCTGTGGGACCGGTTGCGCCGCACTCTACACACAAAGCGGCGAGCGACCAGTCGTCATGCTTGGCATGCCGCGACGGATGTATCCTACTCCGCGCGAGCGCCGCGGCGCGAGTGTCGGACGCCCGCTCAAAGTGCCTCCCGGGCTCGCCTACAAGCGCTCCATCTTCTTACCAATCAATGTGTTGCGACCGTTGCCAGCGGCCGCATCGACTTGACCTACGCGATGACTTGCGCCAGCGTTCACCGAAGCTCGATCTTGCGCATTATTTCGGACAGATCGGACCCTGGATGCTGCCGCGCAGCTAAAATTGGAGAAGCGTATGGCAAAAAAGTATAGTAAGGGCGCCAGTGCCAAAGTAAAAAAAACGATGCACGAGCGCAAGCAAGGCACTTTGAAAAGCGGCCGTTCCGGCAAGACGGTGAAGAGCCGCAAACAGGCGATAGCCATCGGTTTATCCGAGGCGCGTCGATCGGGTAAGAAAGTCCCGAAGAAAAAATCGCGCAAATAGCGCGTGGTGGCCTGCGTGAAGGCGGACATCATCGGCTGGACGAGTTCCGTCGTTCTTCTGCTCACCCTGTTGAGGCAGACCTACACGCAATGGAGAACAAAAGCCACGGCGGGGGTATCGCGATGGCTTTTCGTCGGCCAGCTAACCGCCTCGACGGGTTACGCGATTTATAGCTATCTGCTGCACAACTGGGTATTTCTCACTTCGAATATTGCCTTGTTGGCGACAGCCGTCGTCGGGGAGTGCATGTACCTGTCCAACCGGCGCCGGCGCGGGACTTGAGTTGCGAAGCGAGGCTTACACCCGCCGGCGAATCATGGTCGACATCAAATGATCGAGTGCTGCTTGCAAGTCGCTGCATCGGCCCGTATGTACAGGCGAGGTTTGCACCATCGTGCTTCTCGGGGCAACCAGCCAATGGAAGCGCTCCCGGGCGCTCAGCCGTCCGATGGCGCCTGCATCCGCTCCGCCCGCGCAAATGGCCGGAATGACGGCGAGGGTGCTCTTGACGAGATCGAGATCTACATTCCCATCGAGCGCCAACAGAGCGTCTTCATCCAAATCGATGCAGGCTTGCAAATACCGTTCAACATCGCACGACAGAATGACTCCGGCGTTCACGAACTCTCCGCGTTCTACGCGCGGAACCACCCGCACGATGGCGTAATCATACGTGTGCAGTGCGGGCACGAATCGCTTCTCCTACGAACACATCGGATGATCTCAAGCGCACCTTGAAAAAATTCAGGTACGCCGCTCGTTGACCGGGCTTGCCGGCGAATCCCGGATCATCCGGCAACCACGCATCGGGGATCATATGAACGATGTTTTCAAGTTTGTCCTCGCTCAAGACGGATCGCATCCGAGCGTCGACCTCGGGCAACACGGCCGCGAGCCGTAACAACACGTGGTCCTTGATCAGTCTAAACGGGCTGGTCGCGTGCTCGTCATGCTGGGTCCATGCATGGTGAAAGTACAAGGCAGCCCCATGATCGATGAGCCAGAGGCGGCGATGCCACATCAGCATGTTCGCATTGCGCGCCGTGCGGTCCACGTTGCAGACGAACGCATCGAACCAGACGATCGCCGAGGCGAGTTCCTCGTCCGGCGTGTAGATCAACGGGTCGAACGTGATGGACCCCGGAAGATAGTCCAAAGCGAGATTTAGACCGCCGCTGGCGCGAATGAGACTTTGAATTTCAGCGTCGGGTTCGGTGCGTGCGAGATCGGCAGGAAGCTCGATGAACACAATCTCCGGAACCGGCAACCCCGCCAGCCGCGCGATCTCGCCGGCAACGAGTTCCGCGATCAGGGCCTTCGGCCCCTGGCCGGCGCCTCGAAACTTGAGCACATACAAGCCGTCGTCGTCGGCCTCGACGATTGCAGGCAATGACCCTCCCTCGCGCAGGGACGTTACGTATCGGCTAGCGGTGACTGTCCTCAGTTTGGTAATCCCCTGGCTGGCCGCGCGGCCTCGCGGCAAGGAGCGCAGAATCCGCTAAACCACGTGGTCGGCTTCCACCTTCGAGATGGCGGGTCGAAGCGATAATTGCCGCGCATGGAGCCCGAGCGCAGGCAGCCGCGCGTACAGATCCGCCTTGCCCGCCAAAGACCACGACGCGAGCATGTACAGATAGACGTCGGCGATGGAATAGCGGATCCCGAGCACGTATGGTCCCAAGTGTCGGCTGATGAGTTCCATATGCCCTAGAAAGTCGCGCGTACCCTGCTCACGAATCGGCTCGGCATCCCCTTCGCCGCGCGTCGAATAACGCACCGAGTAGTACATGCGCAGCGCAGCCTCATAGGCGTTCGCCGACAGAAAGGTCATCCACTGCAAAAAGAGCGCATGTTGGCTGGTACCGGGCGGGGGCGCCAAACCGGCATTCGGGTGCTCGAGCGAAAGATGCACGAGTATGGCCGCCGACTCGAACATCACCAGGCCGTCAGGCAACGCCAAAGCAGGAACCTTGCCGGTGGGGCTGATCTTGCGAAACTGCGCAACGTCGGCCGGGTCATCGGCGATCCAGATACGTTCATAAGGCGCGCCGATTTCTTCCAGCGCTACCTGCACGGCGAGGGAACCGGAGCCCTGCCGTCCATAAAGCTTGTATTGAGCCATAAGGCCGATCTTACCGTATTGAATCCGGCGCGAGGCGCAGATGCTTCATAACCCGCTTGAGATTGCGGCGTAATTCGTTCAATTGCCCGATGCTGACCACCGTCTTCATCGCTTGTTTCAACGGCTGCAGCGGATAACCCCCATAACGACCCGGTTCGAGAATGTCGTTCGTAACCGTGGATCGCCCGGCAAGCACCACGTTATCCGCCAAGGTCACGTGCGCGGTCACCACCGAGCCGCCGCCCGTGACGAACTGGCGGCCTATTTTCGTGGAACCGCCCGTCATGAAACCGGCCGTGTAGAACCCGTTCTCCCCGAGATCGCAGTTGTGCGCAATGTGGCAAATGTTGTCGAGCTTGGTGCCGGATCGAATGTGCGTGGAGGTGAGCGTCGCGCGGTCCACCGCGCAGTTGCTGCCGATCTCGACGTTATCGCCGATCTTGACGTTGCCAAGATGACTGATTTTCCGAGGACGGCCGTCGGGCTCCACTGAGTAGCCGAAACCGTCGCTGCCGATGGTCGAATGCGGATGTATTTCGCAATCATCGCCGATCTCGCAATCGAAACCGACGAATACCTGCGGGTGTATGACCGTTCGGGCACCGATTCTTGCGTGGTTTTCGATCACGGCATGTGCGCCGATCAGGCAGCCGTTGCCGATGATTGCGCCGGCACCGATGACGCAATAAGGCCCCAGAAAGACGCCTTCGCCGATGATGGCTTCCGCGTGTACGGCCGCGGTCGGATGGCGCTCTCCCCATTGAGTGAAGCGGTAACGCTTTTGATCGAAATAATGAAGCAGTCTCGCCATTCCCATCGCGATATCGGCAACGGAAAAGCAGCAGGTATCGCGATCTTCGCTGCAATCGAAGGTTCCGCTCAGGTGCGACGCAATGATCAAGATCGCCGGCCCATGCAGCAGCGCTTCCGCCGCTTGTTCCGGAGTACTTGCATAGACCAAGCTTCCGCTCAGCGCCTGTTCAGGAATTTCGCAATGGCTCGCCCGCGTTTGCAAATTGCCTTTGAGGAATGTAAACACGTCCGCATGATCATTTTTGATCGTCAGACCGGTGAGCATGGAGGCACTCCCGTGCATTTCGACGCCGCGACGCAGCGGCTGAGCGCCATCCTACCCGCGCAACGGCAATTCAAGGCCACGCATGCCGTGACGCACGTCAAGCATTCGCCGGGTTGTGGCCGCCTCGCACGGGAGAATCCGCCTTGATCGCCGATGAGGCGTCCAGGACCACCTGCTCGAGGACGGCAAGGTACTCGACATAGCGCTTACGGCCCAAAGGCGTGATGCGGCACACAGTCTGCGGTCGACCGTGTTCGACCCCCTTCAATGTACCGACCAGCTTCGCCTCTTCCAACACCGTCAAATGCCGGTTCAAGTTGCCGTCCGTCAGGCCGCAAAGCTGTTTCAGTTCGCCAAAGGACAGGCCCTTTGCGTGCGTGATCAACGAGGTGAGCACGCTCAAACGCGCCCGCTCATGAATGACCCGATCGAGCCCGTCGTAGGCAAAGCGGGGCACCCTTCTCAATCGATGGTTAGTGTTCTTCAATGGACTCCTCGAAACCGTATCGCAGCACGGCCGCCACCAGCAATTGACCCACGCCGAACGGAATTCCCATCTCCCAGGGCGAGAACGTCCGCGGACCGCTTTCTATCATCAAACACGTGAGGCCGCAGGCGAGATACCAGACGCCGACGGCAAACATCTGGCGCGGTAGAAAGCGGCACGAAGCGAACACTCCTAAACTAAAAATCACTTCCCACAGCCCCGGCAACATCCACAGATCCTTTGGGGCGGCGAGCAGCAAAACACCGGTCAATAACAGTCCGACGATCGCGGCGGGTAGGAATTGCTCGACGGCCGATTGAATCATCTCGGCTGCGAACCCCGAGTAAACACGCCTCGCACGGACGATGGTCTCGAATGTGGTCAATGCCACGGAGACCGCGGCGGTCGCCACCCACACGGCGAGAAACAAAGTGGCCTCCGTCCCCGCCTGTTTCAACCAAACGGCCTGCGCCGACGCAACCACCAGAGCCAGCGCTCCGCTCGCCGCAATAGACGCCGGACCGTAGCCGCGAAATTGGGTGCCGCGCGCCACCTGAGCGCGAATCGCGCTGATCTCGGCCAAAGCTTGGCTCAGATCCGTCATGCGAAACCTCCTTTTGCCCTCGGAAAGCACATCGGACACCACGCAGCGATTACCGTTCCCTTAAGCTTACTCTCGAGGCCGCCCGTCTTCCGGGGAATCGCGCGGCAACCGATACCCGTGGGCAACGCGATAATAATAGCGGCGGACTATTCTGCCGCCCCGAATCAGCGCGCCTTCCTGCACGGGCTCCAGACTGGCGACGCGTTTTTCCAGATGCGTCGTGGCAAGATCGCCGGGATCCCACGCGACCAGCAGCATGGTCCGCCCGGCTTGCAACGCCGCCGGGAACCACTGCTCGTACATGAGGCCCATGCCGCCGAAGAGATGCCCGCTCGAGGTCTCGGCCACCGACCTGGTCTGGTCATGCGAATAGAAGGCCAGCTCGCTCGCAATGGCATAACGGTCCATCCCCACGACCAAGAACTCGGCTCCGTACTGCGCGCGAATGGGGTCGGCGATGCCATCTATTTGCCGACCGAAGTCGCGCCATTCGACAGGTATCAACTCCGTATGTTGGGCATAGCCCAGACCGGGAATCCCGGGCACGAGGTAGTAGAAGCCCACTCCATAGATCAACGCCATGACAATGAGGGTCGGCGGCCAAGCGGCCCGCAACCACCGCCTCGCCCTCGGACCCTCGCCGGGCGTCGCGGCAAGACCGAATGCCATCAGCGGCAGGGCGGCCACCCACGGTGCGCCCGTCCAGTCCAACTTCACTTCGTGGCGCAGGCTGAAAAACACGAACACGGATAGCGGCACGAACACGGCAATTTGCATGAACCGCCACGGCCGCAGCAGGGGTGCGATCCCGTTCAGCACGCGGAATCGAGGTCTCCCGGCCACGATTGCCCCCGCAACCGCCAGCAAGCCGGTCGGAGTGAGCAACACCAGTGCGCCGCCTATGAGTTTGTGCAGCGAAAATCGCGGCCGCTCGGCCAGCCGGCGCGACGTCTGGAACGCAAAGGACGCCCAATCGTGCTGGGCATTCCAAATGAGAACGGGCGCGAACACGGCCGCTGCGATTAGCACCGCTGCGTACGGCTCCCAGCGGCTAAACCAGCGACGCGAGGGCGCATCGACCAGCATGAAAACGAAGGTCGCAACACCAAGCAGGCCAATCGTATACTTCGAGAGAAGACCGACGCCCACCGCCAGCCCTGCGCCGATCCACGCTGTGGGTCGTCCGGCAATCAGTGCGCGCTCCAAGAAGTACAAGGACGCAGCCCACGCAGCGGTCAGCGGCGCATCCGGCGTCATGAGCATCCCGGACAAGAAAAAGAACGGCAGGATCTGAGCCATTGCCAAGGCAAGGAGCGCACTGGGTTCGCCGAACACATTTCGCGTCAGGCGAAAGACAAAAAAAGCCGCAGCGGCGCCACAGCACAGCGCGCCGAAGCGCACGCCAAATTCCGTATTGCCAAACAACATCGTGCCGAACCGAATCAGCCAGGCAACCAACGGGGGATGGTCGAGATAGCCGATGTCGAGATGGCGGGAATAATTCCAGTAGTAGGTCTCCTCCGGAATCAGCTCGATCTGCCCGCTGTAAATGAGGCGCAGGAGAAATGCATAGCAGACCAATCCGATTGCGAGCGTGCGCCACGGCGCGGCGGCGGGTCCGGATTGCCATTTCAATGGTGTCCGCTCCCCTCGTCTAGACCCCGGGCGTAGGGTAACTCAACGGCAACGATCACGTCGAACCTTTCCGACCTGCCCTTTCCGGCCTGCGCCGACACGCCGCCCTAGCCGCCAACCGTGGCGCGAACGATGAACCACGCGGTGCCCACTGCGAGCAACGCAGAACTCAAAACGATGGCGGGAGTCTCGCTGTGCGTTGCGGCCGGCCAGTGACGGCTCGCCGCACGCAGGAGCGCTGCCGCGACGCCCACCGCCGCCAACTGTCCGATCTCGACGCCGATGTTGAATGAAATCATCGTCGATACGAGCATGTCTTGGGGCAGATGCAAATCCAGCAACGCGCTCGCAAACCCCAACCCGTGAATCAGGCCGAAGCTCATGGCCATGACGAAGCGGGTTCCGACCGAGGTATCCTTCCGATTCGTACCGCCAAGCCACAGGAAACAGGCCGCTGCCAGGCCGATCGCTGCGATCAGCGTCGCCGACATCTGCGGCCGCGCCGCCGACGGAACCAGCAGGATCGAGCCAATAATCATGGCAGCGACGAGCGCCGCGCTGCGTCCCTCGCGGTCGCCGATGAGATTTCGCGCCGCGGCCAGCGCAATCGTCAAGCCGATCAGCGATTCAACGGCACCTCGATTCGCCTGCACCAGACCCATGACTGCCAGCGTCAAGGTCAGGCAATGACCGAGCGTAAAACCGGTCACCACCAGCAGCACTTGCCGGAGCGTCTTCGCAGTTGCCAATAGCGCCAATAGAAACGCCAGGTGATCGATCCCAGTGGCGATGTGTGCAATACCCATTTCGATGAATTGCAGCAGGCGTGCGCTGTTCGCGCCCGAGGGCTTGAGGTCCAGACGCAGCATGTGCTCGGCTACCGTGAGAATCGCCTCTCTTCGCGCTCCGGAGTCCGATTCGACATACATGAAATGATGATGTGTGGGCGCGGCCGCGAACAAGATACCGGCTTGTATTTCGAGCGATTCGCCGGGAGGACATTGCATTTCGACGCCGAGGCGGATGTACCCCGGCTCGGCTGCGAGGGAATGCGGCGGCCGGATTGCCGTACAGGGTCGTCCGTCGGTGGCCGCCGTGACATCCTTTCCAACGTGAGCGGCGAAAATTTCAGTGAGCGAGCCCACGCCTTCACCCGGCAGCGCCAACCGTGTTACTTCGCGCGAGCGGACCGTGATGATCCCGTGGAGCACCCCCTGCGCGTAGCGCCAATGAGAAAAGGATTCACTTCGCTCGTGCGCCGGCAGCGGCCGACACACCGCGAAGGCCAGCAAAGCCACCAGCCCGATGAATTTGTCTACCTTCGTTTTCGACGCACGTCGACGAAAATAGGAGATGACCATGCGCGCTCCTCGACGGCCTCTAAACAATCGTCGCTCGGCTTGGTCTTATCCGGGTCGCCCGAGCATAGGTTCACCTGCGTGCAGCGGCCCGCTGCATCGAATTTGCATCGCAACTGGCCGCCATTGACTGCCGGCGAGGGCTCCTGAATGGCGCGCACATAGTAAAGAGCATCGCGGCCCGTCCGCAGGAAATCAGGATCGGAAAAGCGTACCGAACAGCCGGCTTCGTTGGGCGGGCATTTGAGAGTCAACCACGGATCGTCGATCAATTCAGCGACCGGTTCCGACGGCTTATGCTGCGGGTGAATTCGCACCACCTCGATGCGCGTGATGAGCCGCCGGCGCTCTGCCGGATTGAAGCACTCATTGTGGCAAAGGGTCTCCAATCGCTTGGGCCCGAGCACTCGGCGCTGGAATTCCGGGCAGCCGGGCTTCTGGACAAAGGCGCCAACGGCTTTCACTTCGAATTCGGGGTTCCGCTTCATTTGCACGCCCGACCCCATCGGCAGCCGCCCGCGAGGGGCATTTAGAATGTTCATCCACAGCAACATCCGCTCGCCGCTGGTCGCGTACACGTTGCGTGCCTTGAGCGCATCCCATATGGCGGCGCGGGTCCTCGCCGCCGCGTGGACTGCCACCAAGCCTCCGGTGATGGCCATGCTGTTGGTGCGCTCGACGTCCCAGGTAGCCCATGAGGAAGAATAGAGAGCGGGCGTTACCGGTCGGCTTTGCGCTTCGGGTTCGGCCGGTGCCGGCAGGAAAAAGCGCTTCGCGTCGGGGCTCGTCAGACGCATCAAGAGAATGGAATTCCAGCGGGCCACCTCCTTGTACCCTTCACCCGGCATTGCGTTGTGGTTGTCGGTCGACCCGATCATGCCGAATCTGAAACGCAGCGGATCTTGGCCGTCTCGATCGTCGCCGAGCGCCAAAATGTATTGGACCGAACCCAAGGGATTGTGATGCCACGTGGGCAGAAAGCAATCACGGCACTCGCCGGCGTCGAGCCATTCTTCGGTTTTCGCGCCCGGCACGGCGAGGAATCCCGCCGCCGCAAAGCCCACGGGCGCGTCGAGTTCGCGTTGCCGGGCTTCGCGCTCGCGCCGCTCGCATTCCTCCGCCGGCAGGTGCTTTGCGTCGCAGCGCGCGCGAATCAGACGTCCTGCCTGCCAGCACATGGGCAGATAGTCCTTGGTGGGCGCGGGACAGGTTTTTTCGCCGTTGGACCCGATGTGGTATTCCCGCCAGGATCGATACTCTTCGGAGTTGCCATGCCCTGAATACACTTCGATGAGCTGCTGACGCGGATCGTTCGCGATCGCGGGCGTCAATTCGTGCGCCCAGTCCGCGCTGGGCGGATTCGATAAACCCCAGGCCGTGCCATGCGGAATCACCAACGCATCGAACCCCCACTCGTCGAGCTTGCGCGAAAGATCTTCCGGACGCAGCGCCACCTCGAAGCAATTGGCGGGAAGGCTTTTGGTATCGACGTTCTCCGCGCACACCGGCACCTTGGATAGTTCCTGCATCATCGCGACGTAGGAGCTCACCCGCGGCTCGCGCTCATGCATCTTCGTGAGCGCCGTCAAGTCGGGATCGAAATACGGGGGCATCGGCGAGATGGCACGCCGCGGCAGATGCCGGTCATCCTGTTCACGAAAGATCACGTTGCGGTGGCCGTAATGGTTCTCCCGGGTAGTGCCGGCCTGCGTCCACTCGAACCCCGTGAAAGTGATCAAGTCCTCGCTGTTGCCATCCCGGCCGACCGCCGAGCACTGCCGCAGCGTTTTTTTGTTCTCGACCCATTGGCGCGGCGTCAGCGTCTCTGCATGATCGGTAAGGGCAAAGAAATCCAGCGCCGAGCAATAACGGGCGAAGTCGCATGCGTCCGCAGGCGGATGCGCTCCGCACCCCTCCCCTTCGAGGACCGCCGCGTCCTCGGCGCCACCGCCGCCACCCTGGCGAACCACCGCCTGATGCGCCGCAACCGCCCCGC
>Ga0137412_10000528_pt1 | contig 21479 bp, 24 predicted proteins | sample CZODoug2_1_16fun_FD_122160 | JGI IMG/M metagenome (GOLD analysis project Ga0137412, IMG submission 122160) | Vadose zone soil fungal communities from Angelo Coast Range Reserve, California, USA - CZODoug2_1_16fungal (Hybrid Assembly) | ecosystem: Environmental > Terrestrial > Soil > Vadose zone... | reverse complement strand
CGGCATGCGCACCACCGCCACGATGATGTTCGGCTGCGGCGAGGAGTACCGCCACCGCGTCAATCACCTCGAACGCCTACGCCGCATCCAGGAAGATACCGGAGGCTTCACCGCGTTCATTCCCTGGATGTTTGCGCCTGAAAATACGCCACTCGGAAAGAAAGTGCCGGAAGCAACCGCCGTCGATTACCTGAAGACGCTGGCGATCAGCCGGCTCTATCTCGACAACATCGATCACATCCAGTCGAGCTGGCTGACGCCGGGAATTAAAGTTTGCCAGGTCGGCTTGCAGTTCGGCGCCGATGACGTGGGCAGCATCTTGATTGAAGAAAACGTCGTCTTCGCCGCCGGCGTGCGCAACCGCACGAACGAAGGCGAGTTGCGCCGCATCATTTCCGACGCCGGATACATCCCCGCTCAGCGCGATACGCTGTATCGTTCCTATTCCTTGAAGTAAATCATTCTGGAATTAAATTCGGGCTCTACGGTTATTCGTTCTGCCAGACCCGCGCGGCCTTGGCGATGCCGTCTTCGAGCGACGCAAAAGGGTCCACATAGCCGGCAGCGCGTAGGGCGGCGATGTCGGCTTGCGTGTGGCTCTGATACTTTTCGCGGAGCCCTTCCGGAAATGGAATGTACTCAACAGCACCTTTGCCCAGGGCGCTGCTCAACTGCTTCACCACTTCGTTGAATGTCCGCGCCTGGCCTGTCCCGACGTTGAAGATCCCTTTCCGGACTGGGCCCGCTGCGAAGAATAGATTGACTCCGATCACGTCCGAGACAGAAACGAAGTCGCGCCGCTGCTCGCCCGCGGCAAAACCGCCACTGCCCTCGAAAAGCCGCGCACGGCCATCCCGCCGGAGCTGGCAATACAATTGGTAAATCATCGAAGCCATGCGTCCTTTGTAGTTTTCCCGAGGGCCGTACACGTTGAAATAGCGCAGGCCGGCGACGGGACTCGAAACAGAGGGAAGAATCGATCGGACGTAATTGTCGAAAATGAGTTTCGACTGGCCATAGAGATTGAGCGGGGCCTCGTTTTCGGACGACTCGCGGAAATTTTGATTCGCTCCGTAGATCGCTGCGCTCGAGGCGTAGACCAGAGGAATTTTTCTCTCGATCGCAAAGTGCAGCACGGCCTTCGAAAACGATACGTTGTTCTCCATCATGAAGCGTTCGTCCGTGCAGGTCGTATCCGCGCAGGCGCCTTGATGGAGGATGGCTTCGATGCGGTCAGGCAGGGCGTTCCGGCTCAGCGTTTCGAGGAATTCCTCGGGCTGCGACAAATCGGCGAAACGCAAATGGCTGAGATTTCCGAAGTCTTTGTTTTGCCGGTCCACGACCAGAATTTCGGTGTGTCCGCGGCCATTCAAGGCCTGGATGAGATTGCTTCCGATAAACCCGGCGCCGCCGGTTACGATCCACATGGTTATGAGTGTTCCGGAGCGTCCTCTGTCGATTTGAAGACCAAATTCACACAGCCGGGAACGCCAATCTCCAGATTGGCGGGTTGAAAGGCGCCATTCGGGAGAATGGCGTTCCCGGGGGGTCGCCGAGCTAATTCTGTTCGGGTACGAGCGCGACGCTGATTTCCACGATGGCTCCCTCTTTGAGATCAAGCGGCTCGACGGGAACCAAAACGCCATCACGATAGCGCGCCCGGACTTTGCGTGGCGCGGCTTTTTGCGGGGGGTTCCGCTCCGAGCCGAACGAAGGCTTGACGCTGGCCGTGTTGTCGAGCGCGGCGTTGGCAGCGGCGTCCGCTTCGCGATTTTGTTCGCGCGGCACATACTGGATCGCGAACGCTTCGAGACCCGCGGCCAATTTCTTCGCGCGCTCGTGGAGAGGCCGCAAGTCCGGGTGCTTCACTTTGTACAAGCCCTTGATCTGATTCACGATCAATTGCGAGTCGCTCTGGACGCGCAATCGTTTGATCCCGTTCGCCACGGCGTAATCGAGCGCCGCGATCAGCGCGTAATATTCGGCGACGTTGTTCGTGTGCCGGCCGATATATTTTCCGAGCGATTCGAGCGGCGTCCCGTCGGGCCGCCGCAATACCAGACCGTAAGACGCAGGGCCGGGATTCCCGCGCGCCGCGCCATCAATATTCGCCGTGTACACGCCGTCCAAGCGCGCCGCCGGCGATTCAGTGTCGGCAAATAGCTTTCCGGACACTTTGTGAGCGGGCTTAATCATCGATTTTTTCGAGCGATCGCGCTTTTGGCCGGCAGTTTCCGAAATCTGGCAAGTGGAGAGTTGATGGAATTGTGGGTCGGTGCTTCAGCACCGACATACAACCGACAGCTCGCTCCTGGGCTTTAGCCCCTGAAGCGTCAGGGCCTGAAGGCCCAATCGTCACAAATCGTGTTTGTCGGACCTGAAGGTCCGACCCACAAGACATAAGTGGCCTCAGCATACGATTAGCTTTCATGGGTAGGTGCGGCAGGGGCAACTGCCGTGGACGCCGCCGCAGACGCAGGAGCCTGCGCTGGCTTGTGGTCGGCGTAATAGAGGATGCGCGTGCAAGTCTCGCAGTGGAAGAATTCCTCGTTCTCGGGGCGCTGCAATTTCTGGATCACGTGCGGACGGATGTGGACGCCGCACTGTCCGCAACCTTCGCCGCGGATTTCGGCCAGGGAGATGCCACCATGCCGCTTTGCGATACGCTCGTAGTGGTCGACCAAATCTTCGGGCACTGCCGCGACAGCCTTGGCCCGCACAGCTTCGGCCGCGGTGAGTTCCTTCTGCGCGGCGTTGTATTCGGCCTGAATCGTGTGCCGCTCCACGTTGGCGGCCGCTTCCACTTGCTTCACGGCCACTTCGGCGGCCTTTAACTGGCGCTCATATTCCTCGCCGGCCACCATGCGGTCGAGCAGGCGATCCTCGGCTTTGGCAACTTCGTCCTCGGCGTTTTGGATCTCGTGCTGCAGCGCCTTGTACGCTTCGTTGGTTTTGACCTCGCCGCTTTGGTTGCGGTATTTCTTGGCGCGCTCTTTCCATTGCTCGACGTCCATCTCGTACGTTTTGCGGTCTTTCAGACTGCCGGTCAGCGCGTCCTTTGCCGTGGTGATTTGCTGCCGCACAGCGGTGACGCGCCCTTCGAGTTCCGCAAGGCGTTTCGGGAACCGGCTCATGCGCTCGCGAATTTCGATCAGGCGGAGATCAACGGCTTGCAGCTCAATCAGGTATTTGAGGTGGGGGTGCATCCGAGGCCTATTTTAGCACAGGCAGCGCGCCGGGCTTGGATCACATTTCATCTCCGACCGCGGTTTTCAGGCCACGTTTTTCGCGCTAGACTCATGGGCCGAGATGCCTAGAGATTTTCAGGAGGAAAGCGAAATGCCATATGTGAACATCACGTGGCTCGAGGGGCGCACGGTCGATCAAAAGCGCAAAGTCGCCCAGCGAGTAACGCAAGTGCTCCTGGAAGAAGCGGGCGCCAAGAGCGAGAGCACCCACATCGTATTCGTGGACTTACCCACGACCAATTTTGCAACAGGAGGAGTTACAGTCGCCGACAAAAAGCATAATCCATAACAGGGACGCGCCGCAGGAGTGTGCGCTTAGTCGCCTTGGTGTACCTCCATCGTTTGGTCGATGGTGTACGTCGGCCAGTGCGGCGGCTCGACGCCCTTGGGCATTTCCGGAGGCGGAGCGGTATAGCGCGCGGTCACGGTGAAGCCATTGCCTGACGCCTCAGCCGTATACGTGTAACCGTCCCGGCCGGTGCGCGCGATGTTCATTGTGCCGCTCGACGACAGTGTGGCAAGGTCGGCGTACGTGCTGTTTTGCGCAAAATACATTCGCTCGGCTTGCGCGATGCCGATCAAATCGTTCTGCACGCCCGTGGTGCTGATGGCTTGCGTCGCCACCATCCCCGGACCCGGCGAGGCCATCTTCAGAGAGTAAAGATATATGCCGACGCCGAGCGCCGCGGTTACCAGCAATCCGATCAGTCCCTTCATACCCGGCTTCTCATAAATCAATTATATGCTGGACCCATTTCGATGTGGTGACGGACGGGCCGTATGTGCAGTTTCGGGCAACAGCGCGCGGGGTTAGTGGGATTGTTTCCGAGCCGGCAACTACAAGTCCAAGATACGCCGAGCGCGAACTGCACTTCACGGTGTTGCATATTGATCCAGAATTAGGCGGGGGGGAGTGCCCTATTGAGATCGCAACCATCTATGAGTATGATTCTGCGGCTATGATGAAAACTTCTTATCTTGCGGATCAATTTGCTACTGGGCTTCCATACGACAGGTACGTTAAGACCGGTACCGACGAGCAGCAACGCCGCTGGAGCCAGGTATATGACGCCTCCCGGCTGAGCGAGGCTCAGAGGCAGCTTGTCGGCGGCTTTGTGCGGGAAATGAAAATTTTGATCTTCAGCGGCATCTGGTGCGGCGATTGTGTTGAACAATGCCCGCTCATTCACCGGATCGCCCAAGGGAATCCTGGAAAGATTGATTTGCGCTTTGTCGAGCGGCCGAGGGACGGTGAATTGGTTCCAGAGCTGCGCGTCAACGGCGGCAGTCGAGTGCCGGCCGTTTTATTCCTATCCGAAGATAACGAATGGTGCGCCACTGCGGGCGATCGGACGATCCATCGTTATCGCGCCGTGGCCCTCCGCAAGCTTGGCCCACTTTGTCCGACCGGAATCGTAGCTCCCGAGAAAGAAGAACTCGACGCCACGCTCGGCGATTGGCTAAATGAAGTGGAACGCGTGCAACTGATGCTTCGGCTGACACCTCGACTTCGGCAAAAATATCAAGACTAGTTAGTCCTGAACGCGGGAGAGCCAGTGAGGCCTATTGGACCTAAAGGGCGCCGCATCGTCTGGTAGTTGGAGTTCAGTTCTCCCTCTCCGATTGATAAACGCAAAGGTAAAGACAACTTTATGCCCTGCCCGTTTCTCTCTTTATTTCCGCCTTCAATACATTTTATCCATGCTTCCACGGCGAAGTTCATATCTCACAGTTACGAGAACATCGCCTGTGACTTCGCCAGTGCGCGGGATGTCCGGGCGAAGCTCGTTACTCTGATTCAATACGTGATAGAAACCGTACAAAATTCCAAGCCGCACATGTGACGCGATTCGGGTCTCCCAATAGACCTCCGCGCCTTGTGTACGATTAGACTGGATCGGGCAACTTGGCCCCCATTGGCACCCGGTGGGAAACAAATACGCTAGATATATCCTTCCCGGATAACCAAATCCAAATTCTCGAATGGCTATTCCCGCCAAGGGCGCCCACGAACTCTTAACAAACTGCGATGTCCACAAATTGGAGTGGCGTAGACTCCCCGTCAGTGCGAAGCTCTGATTTATCCAGTAGAGGCCGGTACCCATCATTTTAAGCGCGCTACCGTCATTAGTGATGTATTTCTTGTCTGGCGAGTAGGAGACGCGCCCTTGCAACTCAAAATGTTTTCCAACTGATTGTTCAACGCCGAAGCCAGCCGCCAAATGAGGCATCTTGAACCCAAGCCCCGCCTCGCTTCCAGTCTCAATGTCAAATAGCCAGTGTGTCGTAGCTTCGCGTTCCATGGATTGAGTTTGGGCTCCCAACGGCCCAGCAAATGCCAAAACCAGCAGTGCAGCTCTTAGCATTCGATACATATTTGTCCTCCTGCCGAAAGACTTTTTTATTGTGTGTTCACGGACAACATCGATGAGTCGGGCGGGCGACTAGGCAATCGGGAAACTATCGCCCGCAGCGGTGGCTTGCTTCCAAATGTTATTCGTTAGCGATCAACTTCTTCGGTGAGACGCAGGAGCACAGGTGGGACCAAAGCCATCATGTGAATTAACTTATTGTGAATCAACAAATTTGTGATGCTCGGGCAGGATTGGTTGGATCAGAAAGGTTCTCTTTGGGAACGAAATCAAGGATTGGAATCCCTTATTGGAACGCAAACAACTTCTGCAGTCACCCGCAACAATTGCGCAGAATTCAATCGGACACTCTCGCGTATACATTTAGTACTCCTGTTCGTCCATCCGCGTGTTGCCGCTCCTGACCCACGATGCTACGATGGCTTCTTCCATGCCCGATCAAAGTCATGTTCGCCCGCGCGTGGGTGTGCCGTGGCGAACGGTCCAGGAAGAAGCGGCGAACAATAGGCCGAAGATCGATAAATACCTATGCGCCGTGGAGCGTGCTGGCGGCGAACCAGTGCTGGTCTCGCTCGTTTCGTCACCTGAAGAGCTGAAACGCCGCGCTGCGGAACTGGATGCGTTCCTGCTGCCCGGCAGCCCCGCTGACATGGACCCGGCCCACTTCCACGCGAAGCGCCATCCGGCCACAGCCGATGCCGATCCTGTACGCGAGCGAACCGATTTCGCGATTTTGGAATACGCTTTGGCTTCAGGCAAGCCAGTGCTGGCGATCTGCTACGGGATACAGTCTTTGAATGTCTTTCTGGGCGGCAGCCTGATCCAGGATATCCCGAGCGAGCTTGGATCGAAAATTTCCCATAGCCCTGACGAAGACAAGCCATCCGGCGGGCCGCGAAGTGCGGACCCAATGCACGGCGCGCAGTTCGATCCCGGCCGCGTGTTGGAGCTTTGCGGCGCGCCTAGTGTGGACGTCAATTCGTCGCACCACCAATCGGTTCATGAGCCCGGCCGGGGATTGCGAATCACGGCACATGCCCCCGATGGAGTCGTAGAGGCGGTGGAATGGACTGGCGATTCGAACTGGGTTGTGGGCGTGCAATGGCATCCCGAGAGAATGCCGGCGGATGCACTAACGCAGGCACTGTTCCGCGATCTGCTGACCGCTTCGCGCCACGCTGGGGCGGCAAAGTAGGCGCGTTGCCGCACGTTTGGGTCGATGCTGCGTTCGTTGTGCCGCGCACCGACGCCTGAAGAAATTGCCGGGCCGGCCGCGTTCCCGGCTTCTGCCCTGGCAACCTTTGTTGGGTGTGAAGTCCTCAATGTAAGTGGAGGTGGGGCCCTTTGCGGGTGATATTGCGAGCGATGGCGTGTCTTGTCCTGGTTTTTGGCTTAGGCACGGGGTACGGAATGGCCGCGGCGGCGCGGCCGGGCCAGGAGCTGATGCCCGATCAGAGCGCGACAAAGGCCAAGGCCGTCGTGCGGCAGGTAATTGCCACGCTGGGCGGGAGCGCTTACCTGAATGTCCACGATTCCGATTGCGAGGGGCGCGTCGCGCAATTCGGCTCGAGTGGCGACCTCATGGGGTTCACATCGTATCGCGATCTTTGGCTGCTGCCGTCAAAAGACCGCGTCGAGTACATCTCCAAAGGCCAGCACACTGTTCTGGCCTTCCTGCTAGGGGTTGACGATCTGAGTATCTCGCATGGCGGGGTTCTCATTACGGTATTCGATGGTGACCAGGGCTGGATACTTGATAAGTCTGGCGTGATTGACCAACCGGAAGATGTCACTAAAAATTTCGCCGAGCAGGTGAAGTCCGGAATGAACAACATGCTGAGGTCGCGCATGAACGAGGACGGCGTGGAATTTCGCTATGCCGGAACCGATATCGTGGATCTGAAGGAAGTGGAGTGGATCGAGTTTTCCGACCGCGACCATCGCGCGCTGCGCATGGCTGTAGAAAAATCCACACACTTGCCGCTGCGCTGGGTCGTGGAGAAGCGGGATCCGGAGACGCGCGAACGCACCGAGATCGCCACGAGTTATACCCAGTTCATTTCTCTCGATGGTGTTCTGACGCCACTCAGCATCACCCGCATGCAAAATGGCCGCCGGGTGACTCAGACATACCTTTCCAGTTGCAAGTACAATTCCAACCTCTCGCCGCAGCTCTTCACCCGCGCATCGCTAGAGCAGCGCTCGGCCGAAATCGCCAAGAAGGGCTACAAAGTCAGCAAGGAAAAGAAATAGGGCTCCGCGCTCCTTCCGAAGACTTCCAAGAAAAACCTGACTTGAGAGGACTGCGGACATATGGTTCCTCGCAAAAACGGCGTACAATTCCTCGGAAAGATCGCTCTGATATATTGCGTTCCCGCACTGCTCCTGAGCCTGGCAACGAGAATTGGGAAAGGAAAAAACGATGACGGATCGGACTTCTGCGCCGGGGAAGCTAACCCTCAATTATCGTTCAGATGGCCACTGTTTTTCGCGGTGGAATGTTCTTGGCGCACGGCTCGCTGCTTTGCTCGCAGTCTTGGGTGTAGGACTGGCCTTTCCTCCGGTCTCGGTTGCTCAGACCAGTAAACCGGCCAATGCGGAGAAGACTCACGATACGGCCCCAGCCCTATCCCACGATCTGTCTGGTGTTTGGATGCAGTATCCGGAGGGCGATGTGCCTGGAACACCCGGCATGAATGCCGTGAATCAAAGATTTCGTCCACCCTTGACGCCTTGGGGGCAGGCGAGGCTCGAGGCCGCGAGACCCCTCGTGGGACCGAAGGCTATCCCAGGTGAGGAGAATGCTCCATCTTTGCGCTGCGATCCAGACGGCCCTCCCAAGCTTCTGAATCATCCCAACCCATTTGAGATCGTGCAGATTCCGGGCAGGATGTTCATGTTCTTCGAGGAGCAACACATTTGGCGCACCATCTGGGCGGACGGGCGTTCACTTCCCAAAGATCCCGACCCCAGTTGGTTGGGGTACGCGGTTGGCAAGTGGGAAGGGGACACATTCGTTGTCGAAACGATTGGGTTCAACGACAAGCAGTGGGTCGATCCCTATGGGGATCCGCGAAGCGAACAATCGCACCTTACCGAGCGCTACCGGCGGTTGAATCATGACACCTTGGAACTGCAAATCACCATCGACGACCCGAAATCATACACGAAGGTCTGGGTCAGTCCTCCCAAACTCCACAAACTCGAGCCAACCTGGGAAATTGCGGAGTGGTTTTGCGTCATAGACGAAGACAAAGCTTACGACGAAGTAGTCAGAAAACCCGCTGGTGTCGCGCCCTCGCCCCGATAGGGTTCCAAAATAACCAGTCGCTGAATTGATGTCTTCTTTCGATGGGATCGCTGAAATTTTCCGCGAATTGAACTATTGAGGCGGGGGAAGTAGCGTTGTAAAATCCGGGGGCATTTGAGTGAGACTGGGTATGAAGCGTAGCACGAACCGAATACTGACCACGCACGTGGGCAGTCTGATCCGTCCGGCAAAGCTGCTTGATTTTGTACGCGCGCGGCAAGAGGGCCGAGCCGTCGACGAGCGGTCGTATGACAAATTCCTCACCGACAGCGTCGCCGAAGTCGTGCGGCGACAGGCGCAGGCTGGCATCGACGTAGTCGATTACGGCGAATTTGGCAAGTCCACGAGCTGGTCGCTGTACGCCCTGAAGCGCTTGAGCGGTTTCGAACAGCGTCCCATCAAGCCCGGCGCGGACCCCTTCGCGCGAGGCGCGGACCGGGAACGCTTCCGGGAATTCTACGAAGAATTGGAGAAGCCCAACGAGCGCACCTGGTCGAAGGTGACCACGCACGACGTGATCTGCGTGGCGCCAATCCAATACACGGGCCTCGGCGAACTCAAGCGGGACATCGAGAACTTTAAGGCAGCGCTTCTAGACGTGAAGGTCGAAGAGGCGTTCCTGCCGGTGGCGGCGCCTTCGAGCGCCATCCCGGACAGGAAGAACGAGTATTACCGGAACGATGAGGACCTTCTGGTAGCCTTGGCGGAGGCGCTGCGAACCGAATACAAGACGATTGTCGACTCCGGCATTTTGCTGCAGGTGGACGACGCGCGCGCCGCGGTAACCTACGATCGGATGGTGCCGCCGGGAAGTTTCGAAGACTATTACCGATGGTTGAGCCGCCACGTCGATGTATTGAACCATGCTCTGGAAGGGATTCCCGAGGACCGGATTCGCTACCACGTTTGCTGGGGTAGTTGGCCCGGACCGCACACCACGGATGTCCCGCTCAAGAAGATCGTCGATCTGATTTTGAGGGTGCGGGCGGGCGCGTATCTGATCGAGGCGGCGAATCCCCGCCACGAGCACGAGTGGCGGGTCTGGAAAGAGGTCAAACTTCCCGAGGGGAAGATTCTGGCTCCCGGCGTAGTAAGCCACGGCACCAACGTGGTCGAGCATCCGGAACTCATTGCCGAACGCATCATCCGGTTTGCCGATGTAGTTGGACGCGAGAACGTGATCGCCAGCACCGACTGCGGCTTTGCGCAGGAGCAGTTCAACCGGCGCGTGCACCCCAGCATCATGTGGGCAAAACTGGAAGCCATGGCCGAAGGCGCGCGGATCGCCAGCCAGGAATTGTGGGCTCGGCCGGGAACATCCAGAGCGGAACTGAAGGCCGGCGTTAGTTAATTAATAAGGAGGACTCATGGCATATGTTTTTCAGGAGGACAAGCTTCCAAAGCTGATCTCGGTGGTGCCGGGCCGTGAGCGCACATTCTTCGTCAACAAAGAGCTAACGAACATCGACGACATGCTGGCGGGGATCATGCACTACGTGAAAGGGGGTTCCTCACCCTATCATTTACACAAAAATTGCGAGCATTTTTATTTCATCATGGAAGGATATGGCGCCGTGGAATCGGAAGAAGGAGTCCGCGATGTGGGGCCGGGCGACATGATTTTCATTCCGGCCGAGGAGAAACATCGTTTGCGAGCCTCCAAGACGCCGCTGTTTTATTTCGAGTTCCAGGCGCCCAACCGTTTCGTCACGACGATTCTGGATGGGACGCAGGACGACCTTCGCTGGGAACGCGTGGAAGGCGGAGTTTGGGTTCAAACGTAAGACCTCGGTGAGACCAAGGAGAAATTCATGCTTACTTTTATCGATACGAACAAGCTTCCACGGAAGAAAGCGGCGGTAGGCGAAGTGACCGAGGTGCTGAACCGGGATCTGTGCGGCGCCAAGAATGTGGTGGCGGCATTGCGCTGGCTGAAATCCGGAGAGAAATTCAATGCGGAAGCTTCGGACAAGCACCAGCTTCTCTACCTGATGGACGGGAAAGGAAGCATCCGCCTCGACAACAAGAACTATGATGTTTCAAAAGGCGCGGGCGTCTATCTCGGCCCGTCGGAAAGCGCGACGATCCAGCCGGAGGCGGGAGCATCGTTGAAGCTCTTGCATCTGGTCGTTCCCAAAATTCCGGCGTAGCGCATGGCGCCAACCGCGTCGTGCTATTTAGGAAAGTAACCTTGCGGAAGGATGATCCCGGCCCGACTGTCTGGTAAAATCGGTTAACCTGAGGCGCGGTAGCCAAGTGGTAAGGCAAAGGTCTGCAAAACCTTTATCGACGGTTCGATCCCGTCCCGCGCCTCCAACGCTGTAGTTCTCAAGGCAGGCCTGAACTCCCCATAATTTCCGCGATATTACAGTATCTCAATATACATTGGTGTTAAATATAAACCGCATGTATCTGAATACTTTCCGGTGGGCTCCACGCCCCGATCAGGACAGGCGCTCAGCGTAAAAGTAAAGACCGCATGCAAACCTGCGCAGCAGGACGCAGCGCATGCCGTCGCCTTCGGATTGTTAATTGAACCTCGGGCCAGACATGGACGGCCTTCTATGGTGCAGAGAGTTGAAAATTGACGGTGGCTTTGGCGCTTGCCTTCACTTCTACTTTTTTTTGAATCGTGATCGGATCTCCGAAGAAGAGCCGCTTGGTCATTTTTTGGCTACCCACGTCGAGGACAGGTTCCTCGCGTGCCACTTTCCAGCTTTCGTGCCAGGCGGCGATTTGATATTCCCCGGGCGGCACATTGGTCAGCTCGAAATCGCCATGACCGTCGGTCACTGCGTAATAGGGGTGTCGAACCACCAGAACGATGCCACTCATCCATACATGGCCAGCGTTGCATTTGAGGTCGATTATGCCGGGCTTGTGCAGCGTCCTCGCGATGAACTGATTCTGAAAGGGAAAGGGCAGATTGAAATCAGCGGCCCCCTCCATATGAATGGTGTGGAGAATCGGGTCGCTGCTTTTCAGCCTGAATTCAGTATCCGCTTGAACGAGCGACACGTGCGGGACGTAGCGGCAAGATTTCTGGTCCAGTAAGCGGCGCGTCTCGGGCAAGTCCATTGCCTTACCGCGCGTCACATCCACTAAATAGACGACTGTATTCTCGACGCCCCCAGCGGGGCCAACGATTATTCTTTCCAAGTCACGGCTCTTCGCTTTTTGCGGGTCGCAAACATCGATATCCTTCGTGATCGGCACAGAAAGTGGTTTGACCGGCTCGCCGGACCACTTCACAGTTCCGGAAATGGTGGCGCCGTCGTGCACCTCGATGACTGTGTAAGGCCCCTCAGGGATCGCACGGGATGTTGACAGTATGGCGATGCCGCACAAGGTCAAGAGAATGATTGCCCTTATGCATCTCATTGATTCTTTGTCTCCATGCAGGCGTTTTAGCTCTTCCGTCTTCTTAGGACTTTCCTTAATAATAGCCGCAGGGATTTCCGCGAGCATCCACATCACGCTCCATGTCCTCAATCAGTCAACTTGGGAAACGACGGGGAACGCGCGGTACTTGCGGAGATTGTAAGAGGTCGCGAACCCTTCGCGTCTAGCCGGCGAGCGGCCCGGGCCTCATTGCGATCAGGGGGGATAATGTTCCTACATTCGTTGATCCCGCAATTATTTTTCAGTGCGAAGCGCCAGGCGCAATTTTCGCTCTGGACCATTCTGGCTAAGGCAGCCGCGAGCGCAGCGGTGTTGCTAGGCGCAACGCAGCCCGTCTACGCGCTACCGGTGCAGAAAGTGATGGCCATTCCCGCCTTTGCGCGGAAGTACGGTCTGGCCTGCTCGGCGTGTCACACAGCGTGGCCGGAGCTGAACAACTTCGGCCAGGTGTTCCGAGACAACGGATACCAGCTCATGAACGATCGTGATTCTCCCATCTATCAGAATCCTACGTATTTCCCGATCACCTTCCGAATCACTCCCAACTGGCACTATGAAGGCACAACCCACCAGCCTGTGGACTCCGTCCCCGGCGGCGGGGCGGGAAGCATTCTTCTTGACAATACGGTTACCGCCCATGGTTTCGATCTCTCCGGTATGGACATTTGGACGGCGGGCACTCTCTTCAAGAACGTTTCGTTCTCGCTTCTTCCTTCATCGGACAACACAGGGTCGTTCCACTTTGAGAACGCCTTCATCCGCTTCGACAACTTGCATGGAAGCCAGTGGCTGAACTTGAAGTTCGGAAAATTCGAACTTGACAATTTGGTCTCTGAAAAGCGTTTCCTCTTTCTCTCGGCGAACGGAGGCTTGTACCAGGCCTATCACTTCGAGCCGCCGGGGGATTCGAACGGCTTCGGTATGGGAGACAACCAAATCGGCTTGGAATTGATGGGTCATTCAGCGAAAAGTTACACGCGTTACAGCGTTGCTATGCTAAGCAGCAACGATGGGCAATCAGGCTTGCCCTCGAATCGGAGTTATGACACTTATCTGACCTTCAGCCAGGCGTTTCAAGTAAACGGCCTGGGCTTGCAGAGACTCGGAGCATTCGCCTACATCGGCGAGAGGGCTACCGTCATGCAGACCTCTTCCGCTTCGGGCACGCCTATGGCGATTCCTGGGGCGGAGATAGGAAACAAACCGTTTTATCGCGCCGGGTTCGCTGGCGATCTTTACGTCTTTCGGGGCAAATGGGAATTCTTGCCATATTACGTCCACGGCTACGAAAACGCATTTCTGGGAACTACGACGCCTGCGAATATGTCGCTACCGCTTGGCGCCCATGCGCCCACTTGGAATGGTGGGTTTCTCGAATCCCATTATTACGTGAGTCCCCAGCTGGTCCTTACGGGGCGTTACGAGATCATTCGTGTGTCGCAACAGGCTCTTGACTCCAATCCCAGCGACCTGGGCGACATCGATGCCTATTCGTTCGGATATCGTTGGTACCCTTTCATGTACAGCCGTGCTGGCCTCGCTTTTCACAATGAATATTCGATGGCGAGAAGCCGCGGGATCGTGCCACTCAGCGGGGGCGGGGTGGGTGCGCCTTTCAGCCTGACGAGTGGCGTCTGGAGCCGCAGTTTACTTATCGGGTTCGATTTCGATTTCTGAGTAAGGGTGCGGGCTTCACTGAAAGTCCGCCGAAATAGAGGGGCCAATATGAAACTTCGAGTCAGCGTGATGGCGTTCCTCCCAAGTGTGGCATGCTTGTTACTGACGGCTCCCTGCTCCGCGCAAATTGACATTCACATGCACACAGCAACAAGGGCTGCCGAGAGTCACATCGGCAATCTAACCGGACACTCGGAGGCGGGTAAGCAGCTGTACCGCCGATTTTGCATTGGGTGTCATGGCCCCAATGGCGACGGCAAAGGGGAGAACGCCCCATATTTGGCTGGCGATATCCTTCCTCGAGACTTCACTTCGGGCCTCTTCAAATGCCGGTCTACCCTCTCGGGCAGCCTTCCCCAAGACAGCGATCTCTTCGACACGGTTGGACGTGGTCTGGTCACCACCGGGATGCCGTCCTGGGGTCCATTGACAGATCAAGACCGCGCGGATCTGGTGGCGTTCATCAAGACTTTTTCACTTCGTTTCAACGAGGAGAAGCCAGAGAAGCCCGTCCCGATTCCCGCGGAATCACCGGACACTCCGGAATCTCAAAAGCGCGGGGAGGAACTCTACCAAAAGAAACTGAAATGCGTTGAGTGTCACGGCACGGGTGGACAGGGCGACGGCCCCTCGGCGTCGACACTTCGCGACAACAAGGGCAATCCCATTTCTCCCTACGATTTCACTACCGGTTCCCGGTTCAAGTGCGGCGCCACGAACGCGGATCTCTACCGCATTTTCATGACCGGCCTGGACGGCACGCCGATGCCGGCCTGGAGTGATTGGGTGACCCCGGACCAAGGCTGGGACCTTGTCCATTACCTTCGCACGCTACAAGTGAATTACAAGGCAGGGAAGTCAAAAACTGCGTCTGCCTCGCGAGAATAAGCGGAGGATAATACCGCGAAGACGATGTAAGACAGCGGTCTTCGCCTCGCTTTAAGGCATTGAAAAGATCCGCGTCGCCGCTCCGCAGAAACGCACGAGCGGCCCTCTGCAAGGCCCAGATCGGCGGTTCGATTCTGCCCCACGCATCCCAATTTGCGGCCAGGATCGGCCCCCATCGCCATCCCGATTTGATAGAACATCGGCAATTGCTGCATTGACTTCGAAGCGTCGTTTCTGTACCCTCATTAAATGATTTCCGACGTCCAGAAGACCAAGCAGGCTTGCCTCTGTTGTACCTGCTGTATGTGTGCGTCTCCTGGCGCCGGGGGCTAAATACTCTAGAATCATAACGAGTAATTCTAGAAACCCACCGCCGGAAGCGATCTGGCGGTGGGTTTTTGTTTTTGGAGCAAAGATTCCAGGAACTGAATGAAGCCTGTCCAAGACTTTCCGCCGGGCTCCAGACCCCGGCTAGAGCGGGGCGTTCAGAACAGGAGTGGAGCCTGCACCCGTGCAGGCAGAAAAGAGAGATATCGGCCAACCGACCAGACTGCTGGAGGTTTGGGGCCGGATAAATCGAAATGAAAAGAACCTCCATGGTCCGGCTTCTTGCCGGCAGAGCGATTTGGAAAGTGGTTGCCGGTGTACTCCTTGCCGCGGTGAGTATTCCCACTCAGGCTGAAGATGGCAGCTCTCGTAAATTTGCGGAGCCGCGGCCTTCGACGAAAGAACTGTTGACGGTCGTGGCTCCTTCTGATGCAACCCAACCGGCTCCACCTGATGCCGGCACTCCGCCTGCTCGCTCCGCCCCCGAGCCTTCGCTCGAGCAAGTGATGGAGCTCTTGCAGGCCCAGGGCCGGGAACTCGAGACATTGAGGGCAGCACTATGTGAACAGCAGGAGCTGACCGCGCGGCTCGTAGCTAAGCTCAACTCTACTGGCACCGGACCTGTTGTTGTGGGGACTGTTGCGGAGGTTGCTGTGGAACCGGTTGCGGCTACCGTGACGGCCTCCCCGTCCAGCGCCGCTCAGGCAGATCTCGCCCAGAAAGTCGCCAAACTCGAATCGGAGCTGGCGAATTCGCAAAAGGACGTGGAAGGCAGACTGAAGACATTGGGCCCATTTGTCTTCAGCGGCGATGTGCGTTTGCGCGCGGAGCCCACGTTCGGAGGGCCGAGCGACCGGTCGCAGGATCGGTTCCGGGAACGGATACGGCTGCGTTTCAACGCGGAGGCGCAGTTGAACGATCAACTCAAAGGCGGCTTCTCGTTTGCCTCCGGAGATCTGAATAATCCGATTTCTACAAATCAGACCGCGAATCAGTACACCACGCGAAAACCCCTCGCCATCGACCGCGCGTATGCCACCTATAACCCGAACTGGTTCCGTCCTCTCACTGTCACTGGCGGAAAATTCGCCTACCCGTGGTTCAACACGGAGCTCGTTTGGGATAAGGATTTGAACCCGGAGGGGGCGGGCGAGACCCTGGCGTTTAATGTGAAAACGCCCATTCTCAAAAAAATCAGCGTTGTGGGTTTCCAGTTGCCTTTCGCGGAGAACAAGCGGACGGGGGTGAATGATAAGAGTTTCTACAACACGATGATTTATGGCGAGCAGTTGCAGACATTTTGGCAGCTCGGAAGCAAGATCAAGGTGAGCGCCTATGCAAGCTTTTACGATTGGAAATATGCCGATTCCATCGCGCTTTCAGTGGCCACAGCAAACAACGCGAGCCCGGACAATGGACTGCTGGCGCTGAACAGCAACGGGTTGCAAAATTCCATCGCGACAGTGACAACCACCAATGTGGTCACCGGCGCCAAGACGATCGCCTCCGCACAGTTTGCTTCGAAATTCGGAATCGTCGATTCGCTGGCACAATTCGACATCAAGACTCCCTACGAACGCTGGCCGGTCATCTTCGTGGGCGATTTCGCGCAGAATACGCGGGCGTGCGAGAACCTGCGGAACATTCCCGTCGCGGCGGTTTTCTCGGCGCCTTGCGATACGCACGCACGCCATGCGTATTGGCTCGAGGGCCGCATCGGGCGGACCGACCGCAAGGGCGACTGGCAATTTGGCTATACCCGGATGGTGATCGAACGGGAAGCCATCATCGGCGCCTTCAATTACAGTGAGATTTTTCCGGCCAACAATGTTGAGATTCATCGTTCCGAAGTCATGTATCAACTTTTTCGGAACGTGACGCTGCAACTGAATGCGCTGATCGGCCGGCCCTTGGTGACGGCCGGCAGCCCTCCGCCCGTTCAGCCTCTCTGGGAGCGGCTGCAATTTGACATGACGTACAAATTCTAGGCGGCGGACATGAAATCGCATGGAACAAAGAGGAGAAAGATGAAAACGAACTTCGGCGCAATGGCGGCAATTCTTTTGATGGCCGCGTTCGCGCTCCATGCGCAGCAGAAGCCGACGGTCCTCCGCGTGGGTTATTTTCCAAATATAACGCATGCGCAGGCGCTGGTGGGCCGCGCCAACGGCCAATTTGAGAAGTCTCTCGGGGCAGGTGTCCAGGTCGAATGGAAAGCATTCAATGCCGGGCCGTCGGCGATCGAAGCGCTGTTCGCCAACGCCATCGACCTCACGTATGTCGGCCCGAATCCGACGGTGGCCGGGTACTTCAGGTCGCAAGGGGCGGCGGTGCGCGTGATCGCCGGGGCGGCCAGCGGCGGCGCTTCCCTGGTGGTGCGCAGGGACGCGGGAATCCAAACCGCTTCAGATTTTCATGGCAAGAAAGTCGCCACGCCGCAACTCGGCAACACGCAGGATGTGGCGTTGCGATCCTGGATGCGCGCGAACGGCCTCAAGTCCCGGGAAAAAGGCGGCGACGTTCAGGTGATTCCCATTTCTAATCCCGACCAACTCACGCTTTTCTTGAAGGGGCAAATCGACGCGGCGTGGGCGCCGGAGCCGTGGGCGGCGCGCTTGGTCCACGAAGGCGGCGGACGCATTTTCCTCGACGAGCGCGATTTGTGGCCGGACCATCAGTTCGTCATCACGAATATTATCGTCAGCCCGAAGTTTCTCAAGGAGCATCCGGATGTGGTGAAGAATTTCCTTCGGACACATGTGGAACTTACCGAGTGGATCAACAAGAATCCAGCACAGGCGAAGCAAATCATGAATCAACAATTGCAGAAAGAAACGGGCAAGGCCCTGCCGGCTGAAGTCTTGGATGAGGCATTTTCACGGATGCAGGTGACGTACGATCCGATCCACTCGTCGCTTCTGAAATCCACTCAACAGGCATTTGACGAAGGCTTCCTGGGCAGAACACAGCCGGACCTCTCCGGTTTATATGACTTGAAACTCCTCAATGAAGTCCTTAGTGAAAAGAAGGCGAGACCAGTACAATGACCAATTACGTCCTAGATTTGTTCAGCCGTTCCATTGCCGGAGGACGAGTGCTGCCTGAACGCGACGAGTTGTCGGAGCGAGTCAAACCGCGCAAAGACGCTCCCACAGGTGAGACGGCTCCGAACGCTTCGCCAGTTCCTCAAAGAGAAAGTATCGCTCTGAGTGGAGTTTTTCGCAGCTACGCCAATTCACGGGGCTCCTTCACGCCCGCGTTGCAGAATATCGATCTCGAAATCGAGCAGGGTGAATTCGTCTGCATCGTCGGGCCATCCGGCTGCGGAAAATCGACACTGCTTCATTTGTTGGCGGGCCTCGATCGCCCCACCACGGGCGAAATCACTGTGGACGGCAATCCCGTTCAAGGTCCTGGCACGGATAGAATTCTGCTCTTCCAGGAACTGGGTTTGTTTCCCTGGCTGACGGTCCGCCAAAACGTGGAATTCGGTTTGAAGATGGCGGGCATTTCGCGGGATGAGCGGAGGGATAGCGCCCGGAAATTCCTGCGCATGGTTCACCTTTCCCACTTTGAAGATCACTACATTCACCAACTCTCCGGCGGCATGAAGCAGAGGGTGGCTCTCGCGCGCTCGCTGGCGCTGCGGCCGAAAATCCTCCTGATGGACGAACCCTTTGCCGCGCTCGACGCGCAAACGCGCGATATGCTGCACGATGAACTGGAACGCCTATGGAAAGAGACCGCCCCGACGATTGTTTTCGTTACCCACAACGTCCGCGAGGCGGTGCGCCTGGGTGACCGGGTTCTTCTGATGAGTTTTCGGCCCGGGCGCATCAAGAGTCAGTTTCAAGTCACTTTGCCCCGGCCGAGGCATGTCGAGGATTCCGACGTCGCCTGCCTGTCGAAGGAAATTCTCGGACAGCTTCGGGAAGAGATCGATCGATCTTTCAATGCGGAGTATTCCCGTGAAGAAAAGCGTTAATCAGTTGGTTTTTGCCGCGGGTGTGCTCGTGGTATGGGAGGGCCTTGCCCTGCTCAAACTCTGGCCTCCCTATGTGTTTCCCACGCCGTGGGGAGTGGCCGAATCCTTCTGGGCCGGCATAGCGGATCACAGCATTTGGATTGGAATCGCGGTCAGCTTGCGGCGAGTCGCTATCGGATACGCCATTTCCGTTGTTCTGGGAATACTTCTCGGCATGTGGATCACTTGGAGCCGCTTCCTTCAAGATACGCTAGGCGGCGTGATCCTAAGCTTGCAGAGCTTGCCAAGTATTTGCTGGGTGCCGCTGGCCCTGCTTTGGTTTGGTTTGTCGGAGACGGCAATTATATTCGTGACTGTGATGGGTTCCATGCTTGCAGTAACGCAGGCCACGAAGGCCGGGTTCGACAACGTGCCCCGTATTTTGTCCATGGCGGGCAGGAACTTGGGCGCGAAAGGGCCGCAATTATTCTGGCATGTCCTGCTCCCGGCGAGTCTGCCGTATTTGGTGGACGGACTGAAGCAAGGCTGGGCATTCGCGTGGCGTTCCCTAATCCAGGGTGAAATGCTTTACGTCACCCTTGGCCTTGGGCAACTCCTGGTGGCGGGCCGGGATTTGAATGACATCAACCAGGTTGTAGTCGTCATGGTCCTTATCGCCGGAATCGGATACGTGGTAGACAGCATCTTGTTCCGGAAGCTTGAAACTTCGCTTCGTGACAAGTGGGGAACGGCAATCGCCGCCGCCAACTGAGTTCAGGACGCGCTGCTGCAGCGCCGAGTGGCAACTCAGAAAGGAGACCTGCCCTCTCCGTCCCGAAGAGCGCGGGACGAAGAGGCCTCTACAAGACCTCCCTGAATGGCGGCAGTTGGTCTTGTAGAGGCCGCCCCCTTTTGGGGCGGGCAGCTGTTCGTTCTCTCTAAATCCAAACTGACCTCTTGTCACTGCGGTCTGCATTCATCAGCCAGGCGCCCAGAAGAGTTAACAACAGGCACAAAATTATTTCCCACAACGAAAAAACCCTTCCGCTGACCCAAACGAGGATCAATTCGTAAAAGATCGGCGGCAACAGAAACCCAAGTAGCAGCAAGAACCTTCCCGCCGGTTTCCGGAAAGGCTCCTTTCTCGCGATCATTCCCAGTAACAATCCCACCGGAACAAACGTCAACACATCATAAGATACGAGATAACCGATTAAATTACTGGCCGACACTCGAGAGAACTTGTGCGCCAGGGCCGCGCCGGGGCTGAGATGGTAGACTCGAGCCTCTTTTTTCCCGTCCATATATAGTGAGACGTTTGAACCGTCATAGGAAATAAGGATGTCGCGAGTCTGCCCGGGGGCGAAGACGCTTCGCACACGCCACGCCAGCATGGACCGATGCATCGAAAGGGGATTCCGGAACCAAAACACCAGATCGGCATCTTCCCGCCGAAGGTAGAGGTCTGGAGTTCCGTACACCTGCGAAATGGAAACGATGTGTTGATCCAGATCTGCGACATCCGCTGGCGTGCAGATGGCTCTCACGGCAAATTGATTCGTTCTCTTCAATTCCTGCGTCAATTTTGTCACCGGAACCTTCGTGGTGAGCCAGGAACTGCCGTTCAGGTCGAGCGTTTTTGAATCTCGCGGCGGCGAAGACGATATCCAAGTTAGTGCGGGAAGAGATTTCATTTGGTCGCCGTAGGGAGGCGCTCCTGTGAGCTCGTAGGAAGCCAGCAGGCCGGTTTCCGTGCCTGGCGCGGGTTCGCCGGAGGTGAGCTTCCGCGCCAACTCCTCTGAGAGAGCCCGGTTCCACACTTGGAGCTTTGCGATCTGCCCTTTCCACGCGTGCCGCGCTGTACCATCGCTCCCGACAAACATGGGAACAGCGGTGTCCCAGTTGCTCAAGCGAGTCTCTCTCTGCATAAGAATCGATAGGATGATGAAAAAACCGAAGTAGGCCAAGAGGAAGACACAGGCCCGTCGCAAGGATAACCAGGCCTCTGCCCTGCTTTCCCACTCGGACAGGGGCGTCAACAACATTTCTCCCCATTGACCGAACAGGAGGCAACCCGCCACTGCACCCAAGGTATTGGGAGTGATGTCGTCCCAACCCGAATTGCGCGTCGGGATATAGAACTGGAGGAACTCCACTGCGTAGGAAGTAACGGCGCCGGCGGCCAAGGCCAGTACGAGCGTTAGGCCTTTGCTGACGCCACGCTTGCGTAGATGCGCGGAAAATCCAAAACCGAACGGAACAAACAGGAGAACATTCAAAAAAACTTGGAC
>Ga0137412_10000970_pt1 | contig 21482 bp, 20 predicted proteins | sample CZODoug2_1_16fun_FD_122160 | JGI IMG/M metagenome (GOLD analysis project Ga0137412, IMG submission 122160) | Vadose zone soil fungal communities from Angelo Coast Range Reserve, California, USA - CZODoug2_1_16fungal (Hybrid Assembly) | ecosystem: Environmental > Terrestrial > Soil > Vadose zone... | reverse complement strand
CACGTGTCTCGTTCCTCTCGTCGATCCGGATAAACCATAGCGGTAATTGACGTCATGCAACGACCCGGTGGTCGCGAGTCGAGGATTGCTCCGGCCTCGGCCGTGCCGCCCATCACGCTGAGCTGCCGGTCCGATGTGGCAACGTCGTTCTAGTCGCTAACTAGATGGGCCTCGCCGCCGGTAACGCACCGATTGACGCGCTTCTGTAGCCATGCGCTGGCAAACATCATTTGATCGGCGCGAGACTACCCAGACCGGATGTCGAGACGTTTGCGCGTAGCAGCTACGGCGCTGGAGCGAGGCGCAGCCCTTCGATGATCACGGTCGCCACGAGGTCGGCCTGCTGCTCGATGGCGGCCGGGTCGTTCGAGGGTGCGGCATCCAGCAGCGTCCCCAGTGACGTGAGGCTGAACGGCGCGGCGCCCCCATGGGTCACCAGGAAGAAGAAGGCACGATGGGAGATCGGCCGGATCGTGCCGTCCTCGGCGAGGTGGTTCAGCAGCCGAACGATCGGGCGCTGCGACGGCTCGACGTAGGTCTCGTAGATGTACTGCAGCCGCTCGGTGTCCTGGTGGCCTTCATTGTTCATCAGCGAGAGGAGCTCGGGGTGGCGGCGGAGTAGATGAGGAACTGCCGGATCGACAGGCGCAACTGCTCGAGAGGTTCGCTGATGGTGGGGTCGAACACGGCGTGCAGTTCGTTGACCAGGCCACCGAACCCATAATCGACTGCGGCCCGCCACAAGTCTTCCTTGGTGCCGAATCGTTGATAGATCAGGTTGTGGCTGACTCCGAGTTCGCGGTTGATGGTCCGTAGCGACGCCCCGTCATAGCCCAGGGTCGCGAACTGCTTGAGCGCGACGGCGAGGATCACGTCGACGGACAGGCTGTCGGCGGCCTTGGGGCGTCCGCGCGGCCGCTCCTTTGCCTGGGTCTTCGCCATCACGCAATTCTTCCACAGCAGCTCACCATATTTATATTGTCAACTGTCCATTTTGTGGCGTAGACTTCCCAACCGCCGCTGCCACACGCAATCGACCGCGCGGTGGAAACTCTCACCTAAGGACTGAAGCAATGACCCAAGTCGCGATCATCGGAGCCGGCATTGGTGGTCTTGCAGCCGCTTTGGCTCTGCACAAACACGGCATCGGGGTCACGGTGTACGAGCAGGCACATCAGCTCGAGGAGGCCGGTGCCGGGATTCAACTGGCGTGCAACCCCAACCACGTGCTGAGAGAGCTCGGCGTGCTCGACGCGACTGCTGCGGCCGCGTTCGAGCCCAGCGCTCTGGACATGATGGACGGGCACAGCGGCCGAACTCTCGTCAGCGCAGAGTTGAATGGTTGGGCTCGCGAACGTTACGGCGCCCCCTACCTCAGCATCCATCGCGGCGACCTGCAGAGAGTGCTGCTCGACGCTCTGCAGGAGCGCATTCCTGGTGCGCTCCAACTCAATCGGCGCGTCGTCGGCCTGAGCCAAGACGATCGTTCGGTCACCGTGACGTTCGCCCACGACAAGCAGGCCAGCGCGGACGTCGCCATCGGCGCCGACGGTGTGCACTCGGTATTGCGCGAGGCGGTGACCACGGTGGAGCCGGCTCGCTTCACCCGCCATGTCGCCTATCGAATGTTGGTTCCCCGCTCCGTGATCCCGCGGGGTAAGGCGCCATCGGAGGCGATTTCCTTGCGGCTGGGCCGACATGGGCACGTGGTCGGTTACTGGGTCAAGGGTGGCGACGTGTACAACATGGTCGCGGTGACTCAGGACGACCGGTGGCGTGAGGAGAACTGGCGCACCCCTGCTGAATTGGACGAAGTACGCAACGCGTTCCGTTCTTGGGATGGGCACCTTCGCATGCTGATCGACAGTTCTCGTGACGTCTACAAGTGGGCACTGCTCGATCATTCGATGCCGACGAGCTGGGCCCGTGGTCGCGTCGCGTTGCTCGGCGACTCTTGCCACGCCATGCTGCCGTTCCTGGCCCAGGGCGGAGCGATGGCCATCGAAGATGCCTGGGTCCTCGCCGCGAACCTTGCCGCGACGACCGATCACACCGAAGCGTTGCGCCGGTATTCCGATCAACGCTCGAGCCGTGTTGGGCGAGTGCACTCCACGGCAACGAAGAATGCGGACACATTTCATCTGAGCGGCCCTGCACGAACGGTCCGCAACGTCGGGCTCCGGCTGATGGGTAGGACGCCGCACCGTTTCCTGACTCGGATGGACTGGCTCTACGGCGTCGACGTCACCGCAGCGCCGACCGTATAGGTCGGCGCGCGGCGGTCGCACGTTATTCAGTTCAGGCGCAGCAGCTTTGCGGCGTTACCGTAGGCGATCTTGCGGCGGTCGTTCTCCGCGATCGGCGCAGATTCGATCCAGCGCGCTGCGTCTGGCGCGACGTCGTATGGGTAGTCGGTGGCGAAGAGGATTCGGTCGGCTCCGACCGTCAGGATGGACGTGATCAACGCTTGATCGTTGGAGTTGCCGCTAGTGGTGATGTGGATGTTCTCGGCGAGATAGTCCTGCAGCCGCTTGGCCGGCCTCGACTTGAACGGATTGTATTCGAATGCGCGCTGAATGCGTCCGTAGAAGAATGGCAGGGTCTCACCCAGATGGCCCAGGATCAACTGCGCGCCGGGGTGTCGATCGAACACCCCTCCGTAGACGATCCGCAGGACGTGGGTCGCGGTGTCTGGAGCGAACCCCCAAGTAGCACCCGACAATTCGGGATGATCGTGATAGTAGGTGGCGTGCACCGGCGGTGGGACGGGCCGTGGGTGCAGATACACCGGCGTCTCGAGCGCCGCGGTGGCTTCCCAAAAGGCGTCGAAGCGGGCCTCGTCGAGAAAGTGCGGCCGCTCATCGGAGCCGATGTCGACGGACCCGTTGATCATCACCGCATTCATCCCCAACTGGCGATGTGCGCGCTCGAGCTCGGCGATCGCAGCGTCGGTGTCTTGCAGAGCGACACTGGCGAAGCCGGCGAACCGACCATTTCCATCGCGAATGATTTCGGCGAGGTGGTCGTTGGTCTTGCGCGCGAAGTCGACGGCAGTTTGACGATCGCGGATGCCTTCGACGCCCGGGGTGGTCAGCGATAGCACCGACACGTCGATGTCCGCGGCGTCCATCTCCTCGATCCGGACGGTACTGATGTCGAACATGCGCTTGATGACCTGTTCGACGAACCCCATCTCCAGGCCGCCCTTGGCGGCGAAATCGGGATCGACGTTGGTCGGAAGATTGTGAGGGTCGGCGAAGTGCTCCTCGATGGCGATCTTGCGCAACGGTGGTGGCGTCGGCGGGGTGCCAGGAGTAGGCAATGGGTGGTAATCGGGCATGTTGGTGAACTCCTCCATCAATTGGCGATCTGTACGTAGGTCTTGATTTCCTGGAATGCCGCCAGACCGAGGTCACCGCGCAACCGGCCGATACCGCTCTGCTTGAATCCGCCTTCTTCGAACCGGTCGTTGACCACACCCCAGACATTGGTCCACACGGTGCCCGCCTTGATGAGGCGTGAAATCCGCCGGCCTCTGCTGAGGTCCTTGGTGAAAACTGCAGCAGCCAAGCCGAACTCGGTGGCGTTGGCCTTGTGGACTGCATCGTTCTCGTCGTCGAAGATCTCGAATGTGGCAACGGGCCCGAACACCTCTTGCTGCACGAGTGGAACATCGGTGCGCTCCACCTCCAAGAGCGACGGCCGGTAGAACGCCCCGGCCGCGAGCGGCCCATCGGTGACCGGACCGCCCCGCACCACGGTCTTTGCATACGCGGCGGCCTCGTCGACCAGTGTGTCGACCCGTTGCACGCTGGCCCGGTCAATGAGGGGCCCCATCTGGCTATTCGGGTCATCGCCAGGGCCGACGTCGAGATCCGACAGCGCCTGTCGCAATCTCTCACGCAGTTCGTCGGCGATTCCCTTCTGCACGAGGATTCGCGACCCCGTCATGCAGAACTGGCCGCTGAACGTCGTCAGAGCGACGATCAGAATCGATACCGCCATGTCGAGGTCGGCGTCGTCGAACACCACCATCGGGGTCTTGCCGCCGAGTTCGAGGGTGAGCCGCTTCAGCGTCAGCGCTGCCCGGGCTGCGATGATCCGCCCCGTGGTGGTACTGCCGGTGTAGCTGATCACATCGACGTCGGGTGAATCGACGAGTAGTACTCCCCCATCAGATCCGGACTCGGTGAAGACATTCACTACGCCTGCGGGAATGGAGGTTTCGGAGATCAGCGTGGCGATCATTGCGTTGGTGATCGCCGTTTGCGCGGGAAGTTTCACGACTGTCGTGCAACCAGCGGCCAGGGCCGGGGCCAGCGACCGTGCGAGCAGTGCCACTGGCGCGTTCCAAGGAACGATGATGCCTGCCACGCCAATCGGCTCGGGAAGTGTGCTGAAGTACATCCCTGGCGCGACCTCTGCAGCGGCGCCAGCATCCAGCAGCGCTTGCGCAGCGCCGTGGCGCAGTGCGCCTACCGCCGTTGCCACCTCCACGGCCGATTCGATGTACCGCTTGCCGTTCTCCTGGGTAAGCCGCGTCGCCAACTCGTGCGCCCGGGCTTCCAAGCGCTGGGCAATCTCGGAGAGGATGCGTGAGCGACCGACGCGATCGCGCGCCCACGTAGTGGTGTCGAACGCCGTCCGCGCTGCGGCGATTGCACTCTGGGCCTCGTCGCGACCGCCGTCGTAGAACGTGCCAACCTCACCGCCATCTGCCGGATTGAGGGACGTCCCGGTCGCTGTGGACGTGATCCACTCGCCGTTGATCCAGTGCTGGGCGATGTCAGTCATCTGCGGTCTCCTTGGAGTGGTTTCAGCGAAGATGTTGGCCGAGTGGGTGTTTGACCATGCCGTGGAACGTCGCTCGCGCGTGTGGGTGCTCGTCACCCTAACTCGTTAGATTGCTACATGTCAATTAATATATTGACGATCAAATCGGGCGCGGGTACGATACATGGCAAGCCCGCGGTGCCGCTCCACTCTCGAACTCACCGCGCGCCTAGGAGTTTCACAGTGTCACTACACCGCCTTTCGTCGGTCACGATCGGTGTCCCAGACGTCGCGGCTGCCGCGTCCTACTACGACGAGTTCGGCCTGAGTCAGGTTGCACCGGGACGGTTCACGTCCGCGGACGGCGGTGAGCAACTGCGTCTCGAGCATGCCCCGGTACGTCGTCTGCTGGGCGTCGAGATCGGGGTCGACGACTCCGACGATCTGGGCAGGGCGGCGCAACGCTTGACCAGCTTCGGTGTGGCCGTCGAACGATCAGCCGAGAGCGTCTCGGCGGTCGAACCGGTAACCGGAGTGCGGGTCACATTGCGCGTGATGGCTCATCTCGTTCAAACCCCCACGCCGGCAACCCCCTACAACGGACCGGGCCGTGCCGATCGACCCAACGGCCGCGCCCCGGGAATTCTGCGCGAGGACCCGGTGCGACCGAGAAAGCTCGGACACATCGTGATCGGGTCGACCGACGAAGACACCTCCCGCCGATTCTTCACCGAGGGTCTGGGTTTCAAGACCAGCGACCACGTGCCCGGCGTCGCGGCATTCCTGCGGTGTTCGACCGACCACCACAACATCCTCGTGCAGGCGGCGCCGGTGAGCTTCCTGCACCACACCGCCTGGGAGGTCGATGACGTCGACGAGGTGGGCCGCGGTGCGACGGCCATGCTGCAGGGACACCCAGAGCGGCACGTGTGGGGCCTCGGGCGTCACCACATCGGGTCGAACTTCTTTTGGTACCTTCGGGATCCGGCAGGAAACTTCTCCGAGTACTACTCCGATCTCGACGAGATAGTCGACGAGCAGTTGTGGAAACCTGAAGCGATGCAGGCTGCCCGCGGTCTCTACAATTGGGGCCCGCCACCGCCGCCGTCGTTCATCCGGCCCGAAGACCTCGCCGCACTGATGACCGGTGCGCACTCCCTGCGGCAATCACGGTGACCGAACTCTTGGTGCTGAACTTGCGTCTACGGCTCATCCAGGCCGTCGCACTGGACGGTTCATGCGTCCGCACCGTGGTGACCGACCTCGATGAAATGCCCGACGGCATCGTCGTCGATCACCAGAACGGTCACATCTACTGGACGAACATGGGCAAGCGCGACAGCGGCGCATTCACTGGTGAGCCAACCCTCTTCACGCGCAACGGATCAATCGAACGAGTCGACCTCGACGGCGGCAATCGGCATACGGTGGTTCCTCGGGGAACATTCACCACCGGCAAGCAGCTCACCGCCGATTTCTCCGAGAAGAAGTTGTACTGGTGCGACCGCGAAGGCATGCAGGTACTGCGCTGCGATCTCGATGGATCGAATGTCGAGGCGTTGGTCGTCGCAGGGGAAGGCGACGACAGCCGCGACGCGCGAAACCACTGCGTCGGCATCGCCGTCGACACCACTGACCGCATGATCTATTGGTCGCAGAAGGGTCCGCCCGACGCCGGCCAAGGCCGTATCCTTCGGGCGCCGATCGACATCCCTCCCGGCCGCTCCGCATCCGACCGCGATGACATCGAAACGCTTTGGGCCGCATTGCCAGAGCCGATCGACCTGCACCTCGCGAACGACGGGCACCTGGTGTGGACGGATCGAGGAGCCCAGCCGCTCGGCAATACCGTCAACCGAGCTCGCGTGAAACCAGACCTGGGATCGCCGCAGGTCTGCTCGCGCGGCTACGACGAGGCCATCGGACTCACCACTGCCGATGACGTGACGTACTACGTCAGCGATCTTGGTGGCTCGATCCGCGTCGTCAACCTCGCTGACGGAACGGACCGCACGCTCGTCAACCTCGGACCAAGCCTGACGGGAATTGCTCTGGCCGACTAGGCCGAGCTGGGCAGCGTCACTTCGTCGATGTCAGGAAGCGGGCGATGACAGATCTCATATGCCTCGTCGGCGGGAAGTCCGAACAGCCGCAACATGTCTTCGGTCACCCGATCGGCGGCCGCAGCGTCGTCACGCTCCGGCTCCTCCTGCAACAGCTTGCCGAGCCCCAAGAGCGCCCCTCCGGCGACGGCCACCGCCAGTTTGGGATCGTCGACGCTGAATCGACCCGCGGCCGCAGCGTTCGTGATGTCGCGCAACGCCCGCGGACCGAGACCACGCTCCGGCCCCTGCAAGTCGAGCCCGCCCACGAGCAGGATCCGACTCTCTTGCGGGCGGCGCCGAAACAGCCGACCGGTCAACCGGAAGCTGCAGGCGAACGTCTCGGCCGGATCCTCGATCGCCTCGGTCAGCTGATCGAGCAAGGCGCCATGGGCGTCGAGCACATCGGCTACCGCTGCCTCGAACAGCTCTTCCTTGCTCTCGAAGTGGTTGTAGAACGACCCCATCCCGACGTCGGCCGCCTGCGTGATCTCCAACACCGGCACGTTGAGTTTTCCTGCGGCGATCAACTCCTGCGCCGCCTGCACGAGGGCAGCACGGGTGCGCTGCTTCCGGCGCTCCAGCCGGTTCACCGGTTCATCCTGCGCATCGCTCACCGGGCGAACGATAGCAGAATGTCAGTTTTGATGATTTCCTCAGATCCCCTTGACTGAGCGTAGCGTCGTATGTGACGATTTCGTCAAACAGAAAGGACGGGGTGGCATGGACGACCTGGTCGGCGCGCACAATGACCTGCACAGCGAGCTCGGCGCCCATAAGGGGGAGCATCCTGGCCGATCGCGAAATCCGGTGATCAAGGTTCGCGATATCGCCTGGCTGGAGTTCGAGAAGCCCGACCTCGTGCGGGCCGAGGCATTCGCCCATGCGTTTGGTTTCGGCACCGTGCTGCGGACCGATGGCGACCTTCTCTTGCGGGGCACCGACACAGGCGCACCGTGCGTGATCGTTCGGCGCGGTTCTGGCACCCGATTCCTCGGTGCCGCCTACGAAGCCAAGGACGAGCGAGACGTTCTGCAACTGGCCGAGGCGAACGATGTCGGGGTCAGGTCGCTACCCGAGGAGATCGGCGGGTTGGCGGTCGATCTGGTCGACCCGAGCGGTGTACCGGTGCACGTCGTCGCCGGCATGCATCCGCTGGAGTCCCTGCCCGCGCAGACGGCACACATCTTCAACGTCGGGCATGAACTGCGGCGGGTGAATGCCATGCAGCGCCCGCCACGAGAACCCACGAAGGTGCAGCGGCTCGGGCACCTCGTACTGCAGACCACGAAGTACCTCGAGACGCTGAACTGGTATCTCGACAATCTGGGCATGATCGTCAGCGACTTCCTCTTCTTCCCCGGCCAGCGCGACCGCGGACCGACGATGAGCTTCATCCGATGTGACCGCGGGACGACCCCCGCCGACCACCACACGCTGGCACTCGCACTAGGACCACAGAACCGATACGTACATTCCGCCTACCAAGTGTGTGACCTCGACGCCCTGGCCGCTGGCGGCGAATACCTCAGGGAGCGGGGGTATTTCCGGTCCTGGGGCATCGGCCGTCACATCCAGGGCAGCCAACTCTTCGACTACTGGCGCGACCCCGACGGGTTCATGGTCGAGCACTTCGCGGACGGCGACATGTTCGACTCGACACTCGAGCCGGGCTGGGCGCCGTTCACCTCCTCCGGGCTGTCCCAGTGGGGACCCCCGATCACCAAGGACTTCCTCGGCACCAATCCCAAAGCGCTTCCCCACGAAGCACGGTCGCTCGCCTCCGCGCTGCGCGGCGACAACGAATTCGACGTCAACCGCCTCATCGGCCTACTGAAAGCAGCCAGCTCGTGACGATCTCCGTTCTGCGGACAGCCGACGCCTGGTGGGTCCAAACCCCCACCGGTGCAGCCAAAATCGAGACCACCGCATCCACGACCGGTGAACTGCTGTCCAACCGAGAAGCCATCGAGACCGCAGCGCACAGCGACCTGACCGTGCCGATCGACAGTCTCGACCTGCTCTCCCCCGTGACGGCGCCCTGCCGGGTCGTCGCGCAGATGACGAACTTCGTCTCACACGTGGAAGACGCCGGAATGGATCCAAAGACCATTCCGCTCACCTTCTTTCGCAAGGCATCGGCGTCGCTCAGCGGACCCTTCGCCGACATCGTCAAGCCGCAGCACGTCAAGTTCCTGGACTACGAGGTCGAGATCGGCCTGGTCATCGGCCGCAGCATCCCGGTGGGCACCGAGATCACCGAGGCCAACCTGACCGACTACATCGCCGGCCTCGTCGTCACCAACGACGTCTCGGCCCGCGACGTCCAACTACCGCAAACGCAGTTCTACGAGGCCAAGTCGTACCCGACGTTCACCCCGGTCGGCCCCGCACTGGTGCTGCTCGACGGCGACGAGCTCAAGCGCTTCGGCGATCTGCGCCTGCAAGCGCGTGTCAGCGGAGATCTGCGCCAGGACATGCTCGTCGAAGGCGACATGATCTACATGCCACTGCAGGCTCTGCAATCGCTGACACGATTTCAGGACCTGAATGCCGGCGATCTCGTCTTGACGGGTACCCCGGTGGGCACCGCACTCAGCGCCCCACCGAAGCCCATCCAGATGATCAGCTCGCTACTTCCGCCGGGAATCAAGTGGAAGGCATTCTTCAAGAGCCAGGCCAACAACCAGAACTACCTGAAGCATGGTGACGTGGTCGAGCTGTCCGTGGCGACCGACGACGGCGCCATCGATCTCGGCACGCAGCGCACGCCAGTGAGGTACGCGTGACGACGGGTGCGTTGTGGCCGGTCTACGCCACACCAGGCGATCTCGAAGCCATCGAGTCGATTCCGTTGGCCGACCGGGGGATTCCCGAATCCACGTATGCGCTGCTGTCCCGTGCGGCCAGGCTATGGCCGGACCGACGGGCGGTCACGGTGCTACCCGACGCCACCCGCTGGACCGAACCAACCTTGCGCACCTTCGGCGGGCTGCTCGCCGACGTGCACAGGGCGGCGAACGCGTTGCACGACTTGGGTGTCCGGCGTCATGATGCCGTCACGCTCATCTCCCCCAACTGTGACGAGCTGATCACCGCCACCCTGGCCGCGCAGCTCGCGGGCATTGCGGCGCCCATCAACGGCGCGCTGTCACGCGATCACATCGCCGAACTCGTCCGGCGGGCCGGCTCGCGGATTCTGATTACGGCCGCGCCCGAGTTGGACGCCTCCACCTGGGCCACGGCGCAACACTTGATCGACACCGGCGTCGTCGACAAGGTGCTGCTGCTTCGCCCAACGGGCGAGCACGCCACGGTCACACCGACACCCGATGCGGACGGCACCACCGTCGCCTACTTCGGAGAGCTCGCCGAGAAGTACGACGGCACCGCCTTTCTCGGTGAACCGCCCGCGGCGCATGACATTGCGGCGCTGTTCCACACCGGCGGCACGACGGGCAAGCCGAAGCCCGCCGCGCACACCCACGCCAACGAGGTCGTCGATGCGTGGATGATTGCCGCCAACTCTCTTCTCGACGAGGACTCGGTGCTGTTCGCCGCTCTGCCGCTGTTTCACGTCAACGCCTTGGTGGTGACGTTGTTGGCACCGCTCCTGCGGGGGCAGCAGGCGGTCTGGGCAGGACCGCTGGGCTACCGCGACCCGGCCTTCTACGCGAACTACTGGAAGATCGTGCAGCAGTACGGGATCGTCGCGATGAGCGCGGTACCGACGGTCTACGCGGTGCTCACGCAATGTCCGGTCGACGCCGACATCACCAGTCTGCGATACGCCTTGGTGGGCGCCTCGGCGCTCCCCGCGGTGGTGCGCAAGGACTTCGAGTCGCACACCGGGGTTCCGCTGGTCGAGGGCTATGGACTGACCGAGGCAACCTGCGCCAGCGTGCGCTGCTTCCCCGACCATCCGCGACCAGGGTCTGTGGGTCAACGCCTCCCCTATCAGCACGTGAAGACGGTGCGCATCGACGACGACGGCAAGTGGCACGACCTCCCCGTCGGTGAGGTCGGCAATCTCGCGATCAGCGGACCGACCGTCTTCCCCGGATACGTCACCGCCCGCTCCGACGACACCTACCTCCTCGACGGACTCGGAAAGCTCAACGACGGTTGGCTCGACACCGGGGACCTGGCGCGGATCGACGCCGAGGGCTTCGTGTACCTCACGGGACGCGCCAAGGACCTCATCATCCGGGGCGGCCACAACATCGACCCCGCAATGATCGAGGAAGCGCTGCTCGCCCATCCCGACGTCACCGGCGCAGCGGCGGTCGGCCGACCGGACGTCCGTGCCGGCGAGGTCCCCGTCGCGTACGTGGTCGTGGTCCCTGGCGCCACCGTCACCGACGACGAGCTACTCGCCTGGGCCTCAAGGAATGTCGACGAACGCGCGGCTGCGCCCAAGTCGGTGACGATCATCGACGCGCTCCCGATCACCGCCGTCGGCAAGCCCTACAAGCTCGGACTGCGAGCCGACGCTGCGCGTTTGGCGGTTGAGGAAGCACTAGCGGAGGCGGGTGGCGTCGTAGGTGTCGACGCGACTGTCGACGACGGTGCCGTCGTCGTCGCGGTCACGGTCGACGCCGAGGCTGACACCGAGGCGATAACCGCGACGCTCGACCGTTTCGCACTCAGGTGGGACATCGTGGAACGGCGTTAGGGCTCTGGTGTCGTCGTCCCCAAGACCACAAGGCATTCAGCCATAGGTCTTCCAAGACCTTGACGGCGCGTAGCTGATCGCCATCGTCCTCGAGGTAGGCGAAGTCTCCCGCCAGCATCGACGAGGTGGTGACGATCAGTATGCGCACCAACATCTGAAGGTCATCGGAGACGGGTCTGGCTCGCCCGTCGGCGACTTCGCGCCTCAGCGTGGCGACGACTCTGTTGATGACGGCGTCGCCTTGATGTGCCAGGACCGCTTGCAGTTCCGGATCGCTGTTGCGCTCGAGTGTGCACGCCGAGAACACCGGTCCCTGGGACGCGTAGACGACTGCGGTGTCCGCGATCATCCGGGTTACGAAGGAGCGCGGCGACTCGTCTTCTCCGCGCCGAGCGAAATCCCTTGTCAGTCCTTGCAGTTCGGCAAGCCCTTCGGCGAAGATGAGCGCCAGCACCGCGTACTTCGAGTCGAAGTAGAAATAGAAGTTCGATCGGCTCAACCCGGCCCGCTTGCTGATCGCACTGACCGTGAGTTCAGCGATGGACCCGTCGGCGACCAGGTCACGTACTGCCTGCACGATGTCGCGTCGGTGGCGGTCGCCACGGCGCAGGGGCGCGCAGGCCAGCTCGGTGTTCGGGCGCATCATCGCTTCATCTCGTGGGTACCAGGGGTCCGTCAAATGGGGTAGTACCGCTTGCCGTCCTGAATCGTGACCCAGCGGAGCTCAGTGAATTCCTCCAGCGCCGCACGCGAGCCGAACCGCCCGAAGCCACTGTCGCCTACGCCCCCGAATGGCATCTGCGGCTCGTCGTGCACCGTCGCCCCATTGATGTGGCACATACCGGACTTGATCCGCTTGGCCAACTCCAGGGCGTGCCCGACATTCGAGCTGAAGATGGCACTCGACAGGCCATAGCGGGTGTCGTTGGCGATCTCGATCGCGGCCTCCTCGGAGCTAGCCTCGATGATCGACGCCACCGGCCCAAAACACTCCTCCTGGTAGATCCGCATCTTCGGAGTGACACCGCTCAGCACGGTCGGCGCGAAGAACAACCCGTCGCGACTTCCTCCGGCCAACACCCGTGCACCTAGGCCAACCGCATCCTCGATCAACGACTCCACATGGACACAGGCACCCTCGTGGACCATCGGACCGATCTGCGTTGCCAAATCCGCCGGGTCACCGACCACGAGCGAATCCGCACGCTTCGTCAGCTTTTCGGTGAACTCGTCGAGCACCTCGGCCGCGACGACGACCCTCTCGGTGGACACGCAGATCTGTCCCTGGTTCATGAACGCACCAAACGCTGCAGCATCCACCGCATCCTCGATGACGGCATCGCGAAGAACTACCATCGGGGCGTTGCCACCGAGTTCGAGGACCACGCGCTTGAGGTGTCTGCCCGCGACCTCGGCGATGAGGCGGCCAACCCGGGTGGAGCCGGTGAAGTTGATGCGCCGCACCAGAGGATGAGCCACCAGCCGTTCGACGATCTGGGGAGCGTCGTCGGCGGCGTTGGAGATCAGACTGATGACACCGGCCGGCAGACCAGCGTCATGCAGCGCGCGCGCAATCTCGGCGTGGGTAGCCGGCGTCTGCTCAGAGACCTTGAGAATCACCGCATTCCCATACGCCAGCGGCATCGCAACCGAGCGCATACCAAGGATCACCGGTGCGTTCCACGGTGCGATACCCACGGTGACGCCGGCGGGTTGACGAAGGCCAAGCGCAGTCAAGCCCGGCACGTCGGACGGAATTACCTCGCCAACCATCGAATATGCCTGCGCGGCAGCTTCCCGCAGTATTCCGGCCGCGGCGACGACGTTGAAGTGGCACCACGCCGCGATCCCGCCCATTTCCGCTGCCATCAACGCCGCGATGTGCGCACCGCGTTCCGCCAGCAGCTGGGCGGCGCTCTCCAGGACCGCCCGCCTCTGTGCGGGACTGGTGGCAGCCCAAGCGCCCATCGCATCCGAGGCAGCCTCGACGGCCCGGTCGACATCGGCCAGAGTCGCCGCTGCCACCGTCGCAATCGGTCTACCGGTCACGTTCGACGTCGTCGTCACGATCCGTCCGTCGCTCGCCGCGCTCCACTGCCCGTCAATGAGCAGCTCGACGTTACAAAGATTTTCGCTCACCTGTGCTCCTAGCTCTGGCCGGAACAGACCGGGTTCCCTAGGTCCATGCCTGCGGCGCGCCCGAAACGCAGACTAGCGGCGATCTTCATCACATGTCAATATATTAATTGCTATATCTCAATTTTAGTGAGCACCGTGCCTCAACGGAGCTCGCCAGCGGGGCCGGCGTCGATAGTACCCAAACTGTCTGCCAGACAAGGCTTCCCGCACGACCGTTCGACTAGTGAAGGAACGTCATCAATGAACACTGTGCTGTGGGTCCTGCAGATCGTGCTGGCAGTCGTCTTCGCCGCCGCCGGCATCGCGAAGATCGCGCTTCCACGCGATCGACTCAAGGCGACGATGGGCGACTGGGTGGATCCCGTGCCCGCACCGGCGATCAAACTGCTCGGACTCGCCGAGTTGGCAGCCGCCGTTGGCCTCATCGTCCCCCCATTGGTGTCCGTCGCGCCCATCCTGACTCCACTAGCGGCGATCGGCGTCGTCATCGTCCTGGCTGGCGCCATCGTCACCCACGGCCGTCGCCACGAGTACCCCAACATTGCGGTCAATGTGGTGCTCGTGGTGGCGGCCGCGGTGGTGATCTGGGGAAGGTTCGGTCCGTACGCCTTCTGATTCTGAGCGGGTATCCCGTTGCCGCACAGAGGGAGAACATCCGTTGCAATGCCCGATGGGCCGCTGCGGCAGCTGGGTAACATCGACTGTCACGATTTATATTGACAGATAGCAACTTAAGGAATATCGTCGACGCAGGGCGGCGCGGCAGCCGCGACAGACCTCCTCACGGCGCGGGAACGACACGTCCTTCCTCACCCCCGCGTCGTGGACCTACGTCATCAGTTGCCCTCTAGGCGAACGCATTACGCACCCACCAGTCCCGAATATCGACACACCGAAGCCGACGGCCCGGAGATCACCCACTGGTCGACCGTCAGATCACAAAGGAGTGAAACCGTGTCCAATACCGCCGAACTTCACCAACCCAGCGTCGCCATTACCGGAGCGGGCAGCGGGCTGGGGCGCGCAGCGGCGATCAAGCTCGCGGCGAAGGGCTATCGCGTCTTTGGCACGGCACGATCAGAACAGCACGTCGCCGATCTACGAGAGGTGTCGGGCGGGAAGGTCACGCTGACCCTCGCCGACATCACCGATCAACACGCGGTCACGGCCTGGGTGGACCAGGTCTCCGACGAGCTGGGAGAGCGCGGACTCGACGTGCTCATCAACAATGCCGGCACCCTGACACCCGGACCCCTCGAAGTCATCCCGTTGGACGACATCAGGCGCGAGTTCGAAGTGAACGTCTTCGGAGGGCTGGCCGTGATCAACGGCTTCCTTCCCGCGCTGCGCAAGTCTCGTGGCCGCATCGTCCAAATCGGCGCGGTGACCGGCCCCTTCCCCGCGCCCTTCGACGGTCCGTCCAGCGCCTCCAAGGCAGCATTCGAGGCGTTGGCCGACGTCTATCGCGCCGAGCTCAAGCCGTTCGGGGTCATGTTCGTGATGGCTCAGGCCGGCAACATGCGCACCGGAGGGCCGGCTAAGACGGCTGCCGCCCTGAAACGTTTGGCGGACTCCATGACCGGCGAGCAGCGCGCACTCTATGGCGACGTCTTCGGCAAGTTCAGCGATGCGCTCAACGGCATGCAAAACGCCGGCCTGAGCGCCGAGGCGTCCGCCGACCGGGTGATCGAGCTGGTCGAGCAGGTGCCTCCGCCAATCCGCGCGGCCGTTGGCGACGACGCGGAACAGATCCTTCGTCTCGTCCTGGAGAAGTCTGACACCGAACTGGATGCCCTGCGACTTCAGCTCATCGGAGCAGGCGATGCCTAGCCAATTGCCCACTGCACCAACCGCTGCAGCCGAATCGGAAGGGTAGCCAACCATGTCTTATGTCTTGATCACCGGTGGCGGAGGGTTGGTCGGGCTGAACACCGCCCGCGTCCTCGCGGCCGAAGGTACGAAAGTCGTGATCACTGCTCGCCACGGCCACGACCAAATCGAGAAGGCGCTTGGCGACCTCCGCGATCGGGTCACCATCGAGCCCGTGGAGTTCGCGCGTAGCGGGGAAGTGTTCGACCTGTTCAGCCGCTACGACTTTCAATCGGTGATACACGCTGCACAGGCTCACCAACACGCACAGACCCGGACGGCGAACCGGGGCAACTACGACATGATCTTCAATTGTCTGGAAGCCGCCGAGGCCACCGGCGTCAAGCGCGTCGTACTCGTCAGCTCGATCGCGGTCTATGGCGGCAGCGCACCGCCATTCGCCGAAGACGCACGCTTTCCCGTGCAAGCCACGATCGATGATCATCCCGACGCCATGGGTGCCTTTACCGCGCCCGATGGGAGCAGAGCACTCGCGTTACCGGCGTTCGAGGTCTCGGTCAAACGATCCCTGGAGCGCATCGCACTCGACTACGCCGCGCCCTGGCAGATGGGCGGGTCGGCGACGGTCCGCACGAACCAGAAGCACAACCAGCACCGGCTCGACGTCGCCGTGCTGCGGATACCGACTCAGTTCGGGCCGGGTTACAAGGAGATGGGCAGTCCCATCAGCCGTGCCGTTCACACGGTCGCCGGTAGGGGAAATCTGATGGCGGGCGCGGGATACATGGGCGTGCCGCTGTCCGATCTGTGGAGTGTGATCGCCGTGTCCCCACTGACCTACGTTCGCGACACGGCCAGTGCGCTCGCGGGCATGATTGGTGCGGACGCGCTTCCGCATCGCATCTACAACCTATCCAGCGGCTACACCACCAGCGCGCGCGAACAGTTGCTGGCCCTGTATGGGATAAGGCCGGATGCCGCTCCGCAAGTGGGCCTGGATCCGGAAACGCTTCGGGCGGAACCGTATCCGTCGAACGGATACAATGCGGATCTGTTGACCCACGACACCGGATGGCGTCCGCAATACACGTTCGAAGAAGCGCTTGAAGACTATCTCAAATGGCTTGGCGAACACCCCTACTGAGCCTTCACGCGTCGTTGGGCTTGCCCCGCGATGCAATGGGCGTTGACTCTGCGGCGAGGGTGTAAAAGTTGAGTGGCTCCCGTGCCGTGAGAACAGAGCTGAGGCTGCCTAGCCGCCGGAGGTGCTAGCGCAATGTCGGCAACAGGTGCGTCTCGTCGGCGTCGAGCTGCATATCGAAGACGGTGAGCAGCGCGGCCGTGCTCGCATACATACCGGCGAGGGACACCAGGTCGATCAAGAGCCGCACTCCGAGCAATGCCACTGCGGCGTCATACGTTTCGGCGCTCACCGATCCGGCAGTGAAGGCCCCGCGGATCAACTCGACAACGGTCCCAAAAGGCTCCTGCATCTGGGCGCTGGGTTCCCGGAGTTTGATCGCCTGGACGATCTCCGGGGGCACGCCGACGCGCAGAGCTTCTGGCTCGTGCGCCGCCCACTCGAAGGCGTTGTTGAATTCGCGGGCAGCCGCCAGGACACACGCTTCACGAACCGGTTCGTCAAGGCCGGCGCCGTTCCTCAGGTAATTGCCAAGCGGCAGATACAGCTCGGCCAATTTTGGGCTGTGCAACCAGAGACCTGCGGGACCATGAAGTCCACGTAGCGTGCCCGAGGTGTAGAAGTCGAAGGCTTTCTGACCCTCGGCGTCGAGGTCCTCGCGCCGCGGCAACGGTTCGCGACATCCCGATTCCGGGTCGATTTCCGCTGGGCTCAAGGCTTTCCCTCCATCTCGTCGAACAGGTGATCAGAGCCGAAACAGCTGCTGCGCGTTGCGGTAGCCGATCTTGTCCCGGTCGGCCGGGCTGATCGGAGCCTCCGCCAGAAACCTCGAATGCTCCACCGGGTCGCCGAACGGGTAGTCGCTGGAGAACATGATGCGGTCGGCGCCGAACACCTGGAGGGCGCACAGCAGCGGAGGCGTCGTGGTGTAGCCGCAGATGGTGATGTGCACGTGTTCGCGGACGACGTCGGCCACCGATGGGGCGTCGGGATTGACTCGGCTCAGCACGGCGTCTGCCCGCATCAGGGAGAACGGCAGGTTCTCGCCCATGTGCCCGACGACGACCTGCAGGCTGGGATGTCGGTCGAAGACTCCGGTGGCGGCCAACCGGAGCACGTGCAGGCCGGTCTCGGCGTGCCATCCCCAGGCGGCAGTGCCGAGCGCCCTACCCGTCTGTTCGGGCAGCCCGCCGAAGTACACGTCGGCGACCTCCGGCGGGGGATAGGTGGGGTGCAGGTAGATCGGAACGTCGAGTTCAGCAATGGCCCCAAGCAAGTCGTCGAATTCGGGTGCGTCGAGGAACCGTCCATGGGTATGTCCATTGAGGACGACGCCGCAGAAGCCCAGCTCGGTGATCGCCCGCTTGGCCTCTGCGATCGCCGCGGCTGGGTCCTGCGTTGGCAGACTGGCCAGCGCGTTGAAACGATCTGGGTGGGCTGAAACGGCTTCGGCGCAGCGGTCGTTGAGCTGCCTACTGAGGTCGACGGCGTGCTCCGCGGGGACCTGCTGGGAGCCAGGCGCGACGACCGACAAGACCTGCATGCCGATGCCCGCCTCGTCCATCACCCTCAAGCGCTGTTCGCCGACCTCGATCAGTTTCGCGGTGATCGCTTCCGGCGCCTCTGACGTCGACCACACCCGCTCGACGAGGTCCGCGGGTAACACGTGTTCTTCGAGGGCGATCAGCGCGGTCATTACTCCAGCTAAGCATTGGCATGCCCAATGTCAATGGTGGCTAGCTGTAAACCTCCGCCGAGTTCTACCACACGGTCGCGATCCCGGCGATGTGACAGCCCTGTCGCAGATCTCGACGAAGAGTTCGTAGAACCACGTTGTTTTCCTACGCGAATATGCTTATGGTCACAAGGCGACGGTCCTTCGGCTCCGCCGTTGATAGGTCTTGTGAACGACGCAGAGCGAAGGATCCGACGTGAAGGTGCATCTGCAGCTCGAGGGATCACCGGCGAAGGTGTCGAGCCATGCCCGCGATCTGGCGGCGCTGCGTTGCGACGGAACCTTCACCTTCGAGGGGCAGCACGACGCGTTCTTCCCCCTGGTGGTCGCGGCCGGCGATACCGACCTCGAACTGATGACGAACGTGGCCATTGCGGGTCCCCGCAGCCCACTTCATCTGGCGCACGCCGCCTACGATCTCCAGGTCTACAGCCGGGGGCGGTTCCGGCTGGGCCTTGGCTCGCAGATCAGGGTGCACATCGAGAAGCGGTACGGAAGCCAATGGGGCAGTCCGGCGCGGCGGCTGGCGGAGGCGGTCGCCGCGGTCAAGGCCATCTTCGCGGCGTGGGAAGGCAAGTCGCGCCTGGACTTTCGCGGCGAGTTCTTCACTCACACCTTGATGCCGCCCAACTTCAACCCCGGTCCCAATCCGTTCGGTCCCCCGCCGATCCTGATGGGCGCGCTGGGACCGGTCATGACCAGGGCGGCCGCCGAAGTCGCCGACGGCCTGTTGGTGATGCCGTTCAACAGTGCCCGCCACCTCGCCGAGCGCACCGTGCCCGCACTCACCGAGGGCCTGCGCCGGTCCGGTCGGGAAGGCGGCGGCGATCTTCAAGTCATCGCACAGGCCATGGTGGCCGTCGGCCGCACCGACGCGGAACTGGCGGTGGCGGTCGACGCCGTCGCATCGCTGATCGCGTTCTACGGGTCCACGCCCGCCTATGTGCCCGTCCTCGAGGTCGAAGGCTGGGCGGAATTGCAGCCCAAGCTCAACGCGCTTTCCAAGAAGGGAGCCTTCAGCGACATGCGTGCGTTGATCACCGATCCGATGGTGCACACGCTCGGGATCGTCGGCACGCCCGAGCAGTGTGCGGCCGAGATCGTCGACAGGTTCGGCAAGATGAGTGACGAAGTCTGTTGCTACTTCCCGGGTTACACACCGCGGAGCGAGGACGTCGCCGACCTGGTCGCCGCCCTGCACGATGACGTGGCGCCCTGATGTCACCGGACTTGACGGTCGAGGCCAGCGACGGTGTCGCCGTACTGACACTGAACCGGCCGGACCGGCGCAACGCCTACACCGGCGAGATGGGCGCGCTACTGAGCCAGGCCTATCGCAGCTGCGACGATGACGACGACGTGCGGGCGATCGTGCTGACCGGTGCGGGCGCGGCGTTCTGCGCGGGCGCCGACTTCTCCACCGACGCCAGCCCCTTCGACTCGCCCGGCGACGCCGCCCGCTTCACCGCGTCGCCGATCGACCCTGCGGCCTTCGAGTTGCGGACTCCGGTCATCGCTGCGGTCAACGGACACGCGATCGGGATCGGCCTCACGCTAGCGCTGCAGGCGGACATCCGGATCGTCGCGGAGGACGCGAAGTACGGTGTCGTTCAGGTGCGCAGGGGAGTCATCCCCGACTGCATGTCGCACTGGACGCTGACCCGTATAGCCGGTGCGGCCGTCGCAGCCGAAATACTGCTCACCGGAAGGACGTTCGACGGCGTTGAGGCGGTGGCGAGGGGTATCGCTTCACGCGCCGTGCCCGCGGCCGAGGTGCTGGATCAGGCGATGGAGATCGCGCGCGACATCGCCGTCAACGTGGCGCCGATGTCGGCGGCGCTGAGCAAACGGCTGTTGTGGGACAGCCTGACCAACGAGTACTCCGCACGCCAGGTCGCGTGGATGGAGACCCAGCTGCATCACCGGGTGATGGGCAGCGACGACGCCCGCGAAGGGGTCAACGCGTTCCTGGCCCGACGTGCCCCGCAGTGGAGCGGATCGGTCTCGCGTGATTGGGCCGAGCTGCCGGAGCCGTGACAGCGGAATGCACATCGACGTACTCGCCGAAGGACTCGGCTTCACCGAGGGACCGGTGTGGCTTGACGATCACCGCATCGCGCTGACCTCCATCAGCCACGGCTGCGTCTACATCGTCGACCCATCCGGTGGGGCAACCGAGCGCATCGACACCGGTGGTGGCCCAAACGGCCTGGCGCGCGGGCTCGACGGCACGTTGTACGTCGCCCAGAACGGGGGAGTGTTCGGCGCCAGCGGACCCGCGGAACCCGGCGTTCAGGTGATCATCAATGGGCGGATGGACTATCTCGTCGGCGGTCTCGGCGCGCCCAACGACCTGACGTTCGGGCCGGACGGGCGGCTGTGGGTCACCGATACCCGTGGCCAGATCGATCACATGACGCCCGGCGATGGGCTACCCGGTCGAGTCTGGGCCGTCGACGTCGACACCGGTGCCGCCGAGCTGATCGTGGAGAGCGGGCCGGTCTTCATCAACGGGCTGGGATTCACCCGCGACGGACGCACGCTACTGGTCACCGCCACCCTGATCGCCGAGTTGCTCGCCTACCAGATGGCGCCCGCCGGTGTGGCCTCGTGGGTGAAACCGCTTGTCCTGCATACCTTTGACAACGGCTGGCCCGACGGGATGGCGATCAGTGCGTTGGGGCAGGCCTGGGTGGCATTGACCGCCGCCGACCGCATCGACGTCATCGACGGCGCGGGTGAGCGCAACGCCAGTATCGCGGTGCCCGCGGGTTCGCTGCCCACCAACGTCTGTATCGGCGGGGGCCCCGTCGACGAAGTGTTCGTCACGGCTGCACATGGCGAGTCGCTGGTGCGGATCCGCCTCGACGACCGAGGGGATCCGCCACTGACTCGGTAGGCCCGATCTCCAGTTATTGCATAAAACTGCACTCTTGCGGTCAACTGCAATAGATCGTAGTCTGAGTGCAGTCGAGGGCGCCGTGATCGACGACCCGAACTGGCAGAGGACTGGAGAACAGATGAGCCTGACAGAGCAGTCAGCACCCTCGGTGAGGGACTTCATGGACGACCCCATCGGGTTCTTCG
>Ga0137412_10000969_pt1 | contig 21483 bp, 23 predicted proteins | sample CZODoug2_1_16fun_FD_122160 | JGI IMG/M metagenome (GOLD analysis project Ga0137412, IMG submission 122160) | Vadose zone soil fungal communities from Angelo Coast Range Reserve, California, USA - CZODoug2_1_16fungal (Hybrid Assembly) | ecosystem: Environmental > Terrestrial > Soil > Vadose zone... | reverse complement strand
CACCAGATGAATTCCCTGGAGGAGGTGAAGAACCTCCCCATCGCTCGCCGGTCGGGCGGACAGATCGACCTCCGCAACGTGGCCGGCGTCACCGACGGCGCGGCGCTCGGTGAATATGACCGCTACAACATGCAGCGCATGCTGACACTCAGCGCCAACATCTACGGCGAGGATCTGGGACGCGCGGCAGCCCGTGTGCAGCAGGCGATCAACGATACGGGAAAGCCGCCCGATCGAGTGAACGTCACCGTGCGCGGGCAAGTCCAGCCGATGGCGGAGATGTTCGGAGGCCTGCGGCTGGGACTCTTGATAGCGGTGGGTGTCATCCTCCTGCTGCTGACCGCCAACTTCCAATCTTTCCGGCTTTCCCTGGCGGTGGGGTCGACGATTCCCGCCGTCATCGCTGGGGTCGTACTTGTGCTGTGGCTCACCCGGACCACGCTCAATATTCAATCCTTCATGGGCGCGATCATGGCGATCGGCGTGGCCGTGGCAAACGCCATCCTGCTTGTGACTTTCGCTGAGCGCAGCCGGATCGAGGGCCGCGAACCATGGGAGGCTGCAATAGAAGGCGCACGAAGCCGTCTGCGTCCGATCCTGATGACAAGTTTCGCGATGCTGGCCGGGATGATGCCAATGGCGCTGGGCCTAGGCGAAGGCGGAGAGCAAAGCGCTCCGCTTGGGCGGGCGGTGATCGGCGGTCTCCTTGGCGCGACGTGCGCCACGCTCATCATCCTGCCGGCCATCTTGGCCACGCTCCAGTCGCGGCGTGCCCCAATTTCCGCGTCGCTCGATCCCGACGACCCCCATAGCCGTTATTTCGAGCCGGAACCGCGGCTGGCGTCGGTGTCGGATCGTAGCGACGGACGCGCTGAACATCATGCGAGAGCGGCGGAATAAGCGAACAGCTAGAACGGGTTTTGAAGGCGGAACACCATGAATTTCACGAATAGAGTGGGCATCAAGGTCTTGCTGGTCGTGGTCGGCGTCGGCGCGGCAGGCGTCGTTGCTGATTGGCATCTGGCGGCATCGCCTTCGCGAGTGAATTCAACGAAGGCGCATAGCCCCCCGCGGATCGAGGTGGTGCGTCCGCGCCGCGTTACGGTGGCCCAACGTCTCCAAACCAACGCCACCCTGGAAGCCTTCGAGGAAGCGGATCTCTTCGCCAAAGTCTCCGGATACCTGTCCGATGTTCGAGTCGATATCGGCGATCACGTGAAGGCGGGTCACGTGCTCGCGGTGATCGACGTTCCCGAAATGAAGCAGGAGCTTGCCGAAGCCAAGGCTCAGCTCGAATCCAAACGAAGTTCGCTGGAGAGCGCGCGCCGCCAACTGGACCACAACAAGGCGGACGTAGCGCTTCAGAACGCCTTGGCGAAAGACCGGGAGCAACTGGGTGAGGGACGGCAGTTCATCAGCGACCGCACCCTCGATCAGGTGCACGCCAATGCCGATATCGCCAAGGCGGATCTCGGCGTTGCGGAAGCGAACCGCGACCTCGCGGCCAGCCAGGTCGACGTCGCCGTCGCCACCGTGGAGAAGATCAAGGCTCTGCTCGCCTATACGCAGATCGTGGCGCCCTTCGATGGCGTGGTGGCACGGCGCCAGGTGAACCGGGGCGATTTGGTCCAGGCCGCGACGGCGACGCGGACGACGCCATCGGCAGGGTCACTTTTCACAGTGCAGCGGATCGACACGATCCGGGTGTTTTGCGACGTTCCGGAGAACGACGTGCCTCACCTTCACGTCGGTGATCCCGCCACCGTCAAGCCGTCTGGCTTCGACGGTGAGCCGTTCATCGGCAAGGTAACCCGCTTCTCCCTACGTCTCGATCCGGAGACCCGCAACATGCGTACCGAGATCGACCTGCCCAACCCCACGGAACGGCTTTATCCGGGCACGTATGCGCAGGTCTCACTGGAAATGAACCGGCGCCCCGATGCGCTTACAGTGCCCAACGCTGCTGTAGATTCGGATGGTGACGGCACCTTCGTGTACACCATCACTGACAATCGGATCACACGCCTCGCCGTCAAGACGGGCCTCACGGATAACGGTCGCATCGAGGTGACAGCGGGCCTATCGGAGGAGACGCCTGTGGTGGCAAGCACCAAGGGCGTGCCGCCACTTCGAACGGCAGTTCAGCCGCAGATGGTCCGCGAGAACTCCTAGCGTCACGGCATGGAAAAAGAACACGAGATGACTGTCGATTTTGCGCAGCGCGGTCTAGCATAACCGGGACACCCCCGGCTCCGCCGGGGAGGCAGTAAATGTTTGACATTTACGGCGGTCGCCCATCGCCGAAACTTCCGATCGTGAGCCACCACGCACACGAAAGGAAGTTTGACGATGGACGATTGCGAGAGCCTAAGCCACAGCAAGTGGGAGTGCAAATATCATGTTGGGTTCATTCCCAAGTGCCGCAGGAAGACACTTTACGGGAAGCTGAGACGGCATCTTGGCGAGGTGTTTCGCAAGCTGGCGCAGCAAACGGAAAACCGGATCGAAGAAGGTCACCTGATGCCGGACCACGTTAACATGATGATTTCGATTCCGCCGAAATACGCGGTCTCGCAGGTGGTCGGGTTTATCAAGGGCAAGAGCGCGATCCATTTGGCCCGTGTATAAGGGGAGAAGAAGCGAAATTTTGTGGGGCAGCATTTCTGGGCAAGAGGGTACTTCGTCTCGACCGTGGGTCGGGACGAAGCGGTGATACGGGAGTACATCAGAAACCAAGAGCAAGAGGATAGCCGCTTGGACCAAATGAATTTGTGGCGTTGATCAGTCACCTTCAGGTGGCCGACGAATGTAGGGTCGCGTCAGCGACCCTGTTCGCCGCTTCGTGCGGCCCTATTCCTAAAGCCCCTGCCGGGGATAATTACTGCGTTGGACGCATCGGAAATCGGACCGCTAATACTTCATCGACTTTTTCGTGATTCTACCTCTTGTTGGAGTCGTCGAGCGCCCGCGCCTCACTTCCGGTCGGTATCAGTCAAGCGGTCTTGCCGGCAACCGGGTTGTCTGTACCGAAAATCTTATCCGAGTTGATGACGCGATGGAATCGCCTAAGCTGGCGGAATGATCGGGCTGCTTTGTTTCGCTCTGGCCGTTGTGTGTACCGAAAACTCAAACACAGTCATAGCGGTGATGAAGTCCGCCCAGGATGACGCGTGAGCAGATTACACCGATTCGCTGAACCGGGCGAGAAACCGGCGCATTCTTGTTCAAGGATCGATGCGTTCTGATCCAATTATAATAGTCCGCATAGGATTTCAGGACCCGACGCAAATGCGTCTCGCCCAAGACAATGATGTGGTCTACACATTCACGCCGGATTGATCCGATCAGCCGTTCGGCAAAGCCATTCTGCCAACGCGAGGCTGGTGCGGTAGGCTTGTCCCGGATGCCCATGGCGCGCAGTCGGCGCGTGACGAGGGCACCATAGATGCGATCCCGGTCTCGGATCATGTAGCGCGGAGTCTCAGTCCACGGAAAAAGCTTCGGTTAGTTGACACGCAATCCACACGGCCGTCGGGTTTGCCGTGACGTTGACCCAGATGAGGTCCCTGCGATCGAGTTGGACGATGATGAAGGCATAGAGCAGGTTGAAACCGATAGTTGGAACAACGAACAAGTCCATCGCGGCAATGTCTGGTGCGTGGTCGTGCAAGAAGGTTCGCCATCCCTGGTTGGGCGGCGCCTGCCGTTTGACCTGTACTTGACGACGCTCGACTGCGCGACCTCAAACCCGAGCTTGAGCAATTCGCCGTGAATGCGTGGCGCACCCCAAAGCGGATTCTCCATGCTCATCCGTCGGATCAACGCGCGCAGTTCCGTGATGATCTGCGGTCGCCTTCCCAATGGGCGCGACTTCCAACGCCAGTAGCAGCGAACGCCGGCACGATGCCAACGTACGAGCGTCTCGGGGCCGATGATCGTGAGGACCTTCAAAATCGATGGAAACCAGCGATACAGCTGGATCAAAAACCAGCGATCATGGTTCTTGAGCCGGACGCGACCATGCAGCTTGCGCCTCAAGACCATCAGCTGATGTCGAAGCACAGCGCTCTCAGCTTCAAACCGCAACTTCGACCTGAATGGCGAGGCCAAGACGGTCAGAACGAAACTGGCCAGCCCAATCATGCCGCCAGCTTAAGCGATGCCATCACGTCATCAACTCGGATGAGGTTTTCGCGGCGATAGCCGAAGCGACGGCGAACCGCTGCATGCTCGCGCAATCGCTTCCGCACAGCCTCATCGTCAGGTCGACGGGCACGATAGCGAAGCGAGCTTCGATCCGTGCAAAGTGCCGCACACTCCCGCCGTTCGCTCGCATCGAAACTGCTGCGCAAATGAGCCACGACCTCTCGCCTTGCGGCGGGCGTCACCATTTTTTGCAGCCACGTCCCTCAGCATGGCGTTGTCGAGCATGGCTTCCGCCAGCAGCTTCTTCAGCTTCGCGTTCTCGTCCTCAAGGGCCTTCAGCCGCTTGGCATCGGAAACCTCCAGCCTACCATACTTGGCCTTCCATTTGTTGAACGTAGCACTCGAGATCCCGTGCTTGCGGCAGACATCAGCGGTCGCCGCACCTGCCTCCTGTTCCGCAATATCCCGATGATCCGTGAAACGGCTCGGCGTCATGGTCCCTCCCTCCCGAGGCGAGGGACTCTACCCATTCTTGGAGGAGTTTGCGGGGCTCAGACCATGGGCGCCTCGGCCGGTCTGGCAAATCCACTGCTCGATTAGCTCGAGTGCGACTCACATCAAAGTATAGTGCCGAGTTAACTCCGTGTACTTTGATTTCGGTGATGGTGCCTTTGTGCCGTAGATTACATCTGCAATAGTGAAGACGCGGCAACTGCGACTCGCTTTCTGACTTTAAATTTAATCTAGCGTCGCTCGCAAAGACTTGAGCAATAGGCTCGTCGAAAACCGATAGCGATTTTCCGAAACGATCGCCACCTGCAGGGAGTGTCGGGATTGGGAGCGGTATCTCTGACGGAGAATGGTGATGTTGCGCAAAATGGTTATCGCAGTGTTGGCGGTTGCGTCCGTTAGCCTGGTCTCGCCAACAATGGCGTTGGCGCGTGGCGGGGGCGGCGGCGGCGGAGGTGGCCACGGAGGCGGTATGGGCGGCGGCTTTCCCGGTGGCGGCTTCCGTGGTGGCGGCTTCGAAGGCGGCGGCTTTCACGGTGGCATGGCTGGCGGATTCCGTGATGGTGGTCATGGTCGCCGCTTCGCTGGTGGATTCCACGATCGTGACGGTCGTGGATTCCATGATCGGGACTTCGGGCACCGCTTCGGATTCGGCTTCTACCCGTACGGCTACTATGACGACTACGCTTACGATTATCCGCATGGATACGGCTATGACCCGTACGCCTACAACGATACGTATTCCGACAACGGCAGTTGCTACGTGGTTCAACGACGGGTGCACACCACGCATGGCTGGCGACGGCAACCTGTTCGAGTCTGCAGTTGATGGACGATCGTAGATCGATGGCGATCTGGAACGGTCGACCGACAGATTGAAGTTCGGCGGCCGTTAGACGACCTCAGCGCGTTCTCGCTGGCGCCGAGGTCAATTTTTTTTCCGATTCGCAATGATGGATAAGACCGTAAGTATTGTAGCCGTGATCATTGCGTTTGCAGCGATCTATTCGCTATGGGCACTGAGACGGAAATGATCCCCATCAGCTTGGCGGCTTCCATCGCGCCTAAACAAGATTTTAATGGAGCGATCCAGCAGACGGTGCGGTTGTCGCTGATCCAAACGACAAGAAAGGACACAACCATGAAACTCACGACAATCGTACTAGCAACCGCTTTTGCTCTCTTGAGCACGGCTGCCATGGCGCAAGCCAGGACCGACGGATCATCCGTTGCGACCCAGGGACAAGCTGGGACTGCCGGATATGGATCAGTCGTCGCTCCGTCAGTGGGGTCGTACGTATGGCCGTCGGTAGGCTCGACAAATGCAGTCCCCACATGGAGAAACACCGGCCCCACAGCGCCTCTGCCTAGTGCGCCTAGCGTCGGTAACGCCTTTGCACCGATGCCGAGCGTTGTTTCCGGGATTCGCAGGTAAAGAAAGCTCGGCTTTGACTGAACTAGTCAATCAGATTGGCTTCCCGCATCGCCTTTATCAACTCGGCCAGCTGGCGCCGCTCCGCGATCGATGCCGCCGGATAACGACCACGCGTGAATGTATTCTGATTGCCCTTAGGCGCGCCCGGAGATGGCTCGCCGTGCATCCGGCAAGGCCCCCCGTCGGCATCGCCGGAAACTGGCTGGGCGCGCCCCTGCGGGTCTTGGCGCCGCACCTGGGCGCTTGCTGCATGTGTAATAGCATGTGGTTGAACCTCTCTAATCTTTGTCCCCCGGAGGCGAGCAAGGTGAAGATTGTCCGGCCTGCTTTCACGGATCGTGCGCGCGGACGGGAGTGATCTTTCCCTGCACTCCGGACCCGGTTTCCGAGCCAACTAGGTGGCCGCCGGGATAAGGGGATTGCTCGGCGTGCGCCAGACGATCAGAGCACCCGCCAGCAGCAGAGCGCTCACAAGCATGCTCACGGATAGCGACAGAAGGAAAGCCGCGATATCGCCGAGGTTGGTACCCCAGGTGCGGATTGCAACGATAGCGGCCCAATAGCTTGCGGTCCCAGCGGATGCCCTGTCGAGGCGCGTTCTCAGAATGAAAATGAGGGTGACCGCTCCGGTCGCGATCATGGCGGAGATGGGTACGCCGACCGTGATCGGGCGGATGACGTGACCGATCCCGTCACCCAACAAAGTGCCGAGCGTTCCGGCAGTCAGCATGGCTAACCAATAACGGCCACTCACGCGCGGCAAATCGCCGACCACCGGCTCTAACGATGACGTTCGGCGCAACGTCAGAATCGCAACCAAAAGCGCTGCTAGACAGCTCGACACCGTGATGTAGTTTAGGTGCAACCGGCCGATTGCGAGGTCGGCCAAGTTGGTTGCTGCGGCTCTTATGACAAGGATTGCCAGCCAATACAGCGCCTCATGTCCACGTTTGCTCCATTGATTTCCCAGCACGATGATCGCGAACATCAGTGCAAGCATCAAAAGGCCGCCTAAGTCGCTCAACTTGAGCACATCGGGTGTGAAATCCCCCATATTCGCTCCACAGATGCTGGCGATCGCAATGCTGACCCAATAACGCGGCCCTGTGGTGGGGACGATCTTGAAGTTCATATCGATCCTTTCTCGGTGTCTCCGCACCGTGCGCGCGCAAAAGAGGATGCACGCCGCCGGCAGAGAACTTCCCCCACATTGCCTCAACGTTGCGGGATTTGGCCGTACCGGGTGTCCTTAGGAAGCCTCGGCAAAGCGGAGGCTCGCGGTCGTCCCGTGTCCTGGGGTCGATGCGATGGTCATCGAGCCGCCGTGGGCGGCCATGATTTCCTGTACGATGGACAGGCCAAGCCCGGCACCTTGCGTTACGGTGTCGCCCGTTTGGAACGGTTCGACGCGGTCGCGGTCGATGCTCGCGGAGATGCCGACCCCGTCGTCTCTAATCGATACGCTGCTACGATCGAGATCTGCCACGATGCGCTCGGCGCCGCGCGCGTGGACCAACGCGTTCCCGACCAAATTGGCCAAGGCGCTGCGGATCGCCGGTTCGACACCCTGGACGATGATGGGTCCTTGCGAAGCCTGCTCTAACGAAAGTTCGATTCCAGCGTCCAGTGCGGTGGGGCTGAAATCAGCAAGTACGTCCCGCGTCAGCGCCACCAGATCGATAGGCCGCTTTTCAATCGCATGATTTTGTAGCCGTGCCAGGTCCAGCATGGCGGAAACCAACGAAGTGAGGCGCCGGATGTCGCGCACGAGTTCGGCCCGAAGGCGAGGTTCGGCCACGTCTTCGATCTTGGCTCGCAGCAGGGTTAGCGGTGTGCGGAGTTGATGGGCCGCATTACCGAAGACGCCCAAGTTCGCAGCTGACCTCGAACTTATTGCAACTAGTAGGCATATTGATGCGGCTCTATAAGCGGCACAAGACTGCGGTAGCGTTTGTTTCCTCTAATTGATCGCGTTAGCGGATGGCTGGGCTTATGGCGAACAAGTAACGGCCAAAATACGAAAGTTGAAATCGAGCTCTTAGTCGTGGTTCGCAAGGAAAGCCGGCGCGCAGATGGGTATCGGCTATGGGTCGATCGCGTCCTTGTCGGAACGTCCAGTTGTGGCAAAGCGGACGTTGTAGCCCCATGCTAGAGTTGGTTATTCCCGGCTGGCTGGACCTAGCTCAAATTTGCCCATGATGGATTGGAGCGAGAGTTTAAGTTCTTCAAATGGTTAGAGGGCGGCGTGTGCACGATGTGTACACCGGGATATCAAGAAAAATCTTGCGACAGCCAATGAGAGCAGCCCCTTTGGCGTAAGACATGGCGACGATGTGCACGACAAAGACTCCCGGGAGGTGTGCGAGCGACGGAGTATGAGTAGCCTCCGTTGTCAGAGGAAGAAGTCAGCCCCTTCACGGCGCTTTCGCGCCGCCTTGCGGGTCCAGTCTAAAAGGAAGAATTCTTGCAACAGGGGTTGGTAGCGCTCCAGTGACTCGGCCCCCACAACTCACCCTGTTTTACTGCGGGTTATGACGCGGCCTCCCGCATCATGGTCTTCAACATTTCGGCAAGCACGCTCGCGATGGCGCTTGTGCCGCGCTCATGACCGATCAGCATCAGCGTTTGAGCATCCTGAGCCAATTCACGGATGGTGACGTAGACGAGCCGCCCGGCACGGCGCTCGAACTCGATGTCGAACGGCGTCAGGAAGGTGATTCCGTTTTCCAGGATGGCGGCGTGGCGCATGATCTCGATCGCATTGGTCTCGATGATCGGCTGGAGCGTGATCGTGGCGCGCGTGAAGGCCGCCTCCAGATGCGGTCTAATGGCGCTGCTGTCGTCGGCGATGACAAGGGGGTAATCGATGCAATCGCTCAGGCGGATACTTGGCCTTTTCGCAAGGGGGTGGCTCGGCGCCATCACCGCGCCCAGCCTGCCGATCGCGCGGGCCAGTACTTTCAGGTTACCGTCTTTTGCGAAGTCGAAGCCGATTCCGAGGTCGGCTTCGCCATTTACAACCGCCGACTGAATCTCCGTGCCGGTATTGAACAGCGTCAGGGTCAGTTTGACCCGCGGGTTGGCGAGACGGAATTCCTTCACCGTGCCAGGGACCAGATTGGATGCCAGTCCGCTCATCATCGCAACCGTGATCTCGCCTCGCCGCAAGCCCTTCAGTTCCTCAATCTTGGCCTGCGCGCGCGTCAATTCCTTTAGCGTTTGGCGGACATGGCCGATGAGGACTTCTCCCGCGGCTGTCAGGATCAGTTTTTTCGGCAGGCGCTGAAAGATCGGCGTGCCCAGTTGGGTTTCCAACGCCAGAATCTGGCGGCTGATGGCGGAGGCCGCGACGTTCAAATGGTTGGCGGCCTTGCGGATCGACCCCGTCCGGGCAACCTCGTCAATGTAGTTCAGAAGGCGGCTATGAAGCATTTTTCCAGTCCGCAGGCGTCGCCGATCAGCATGGCTTCACGTTGCCTAAAAGGCAACAGGGTCGCCGAATCTAGGCGCTTTCAAGCGATGCGTTCGCGTGCGAAATCTTGAGCCGAGGGGCACTCTCGGCGAGATGCTCACCCAGATTTCGGTTTACGCATGGTTCCCAAGTCTCGCTGTTGGTGGGATCTGACGACGCAAGATTTCGCCGCGCTCGATACCGAGCGGCTGGTGGCGATCCTTCCGGTCGGCGCTGTCGAACAGCACGGTCCTCATTTGCCTGTCAGCGTCGATGCCGCCATCAATGCGGGAATCGTCGCACGTGCGGTTGAAGTGATGCCGTCGAATTGTCCAGCGCTCGTACTGCCGATGATGCCGTTCGGAAAATCCGACGAGCATCTGGCATTTCCGGGCACACTGAGCCTGTCGCATGAAACGCTGGCGCGGGTCTGGTACGAACTGGCCGAAAGCGTCCATCGTGCGGGCGTCCGGAAAATCCTGTTCCTGAACTCGCATGGCGGTCAGCCGCAGTTGCTGGAGATTGTTTGCCGCGATCTGCGCGTCAAGCTCGGCATGTTCGCACTGACGACGATGTGGCCGCAGTTGATCGATGCGACGGACTTGTTCGACGCCGCCGAGACCAGGCATGGCATTCATGGCGGGCAGATCGAGACCAGCGTGATGCTGCATCTGCACCCCGATCTCGTCGAGATGAACCGGGCCGAGAACTTCGTGCCGCTATCGGTCCAGATCGAGCGCGAGTCCGAAATGTTGGGTCCGGTGGGAGCCGCGAGCTTCGGCTGGCAGACTCAGGACCTTCATCCCAAGGGCGCGTGCGGGGATGCCACCAGGGCCACGGCGGAGCTCGGCAGGCAAGTGGTGGAACGCGCGGCCGCGCGGCTGCTCGTTTTGGTCGACGAGATCAGCCGCTATCCAATGTCGAGAGTGGTTGCACGCACGGCGTACGACAAACCGTAACCGAACTGGAGAAGGATAGTCGCATGGCATTCAGCGTTGCCCAGCTGGCGCGGGCGAAGGCCTTCCGCATTTCGCCGAAGGACACCAATTATTTCGTGATGCTGTTCGACCACGAGACCGACCGGATCGACAACATCTTTGTCATCGAGATTTTCAGGCCCGGCGGCGCCACACCTCCGAACGAGCACGCCGCCGCGCACGAGTTCTTCCATGTGCTGCATGGCGATGGCGTGGCGCGCTGCGACGGCAAGACGCTGCCGATCAAGAAAGGCGACTCGTTGTTGCTGCATCCCGGCTCCGAACACGTGATCGAAAATACCGGTGCCGGCAAGCTCTACACGCTCACCGTGATGACGCCGAACGAGGGATTTGCCGAATTGATCCGGGGCGGGGAGCCCGTCGAACTCGACGCGGAAGACATCCGCGTCCTGCAGGGACAATAGGCCCATGAACGTGGCGGCGAACCACTCCAAGGACGACAAAGCCTTGCGACCGCTGGGGTCGAGCGAACGCAATCAATGGATGGTCTCGGAGACCTGTGCCGACCTGGTGCGGCAGCACGTTCCGCCGCGGCCGATCAACCTGCAGGCGCACGGCAAGCGGCTCACGGTCGACCTCGCGCGCACCGCCATGATCGTCGTCGACATGCAGAACGACTTTTGCCATCCCGAGGGTTGGCTCGCGCAGATCGGTGTCGACATTGCACCCTTAAGAGCCCCGATTAGGCCGCTGCGAGATCTTCTCCCGGCGCTGCGCGGGCACGAGGTGCCGGTGGTCTGGGTCAACTGGGGCAACCGGCCTGATCGGCTCAATCTCAGCCCGTCGCTGTTGCATGTCTACAAGCCTAGTGGCGCAGGCGTCGGCCTCGGCGATGCGCTTCCGGGCTCGGGGGCCAAAGTGCTCGAGCGCGGCAGCTGGTCAGCAGCGATCGTCGATGAACTGGCGGTCGATTCCTCGGACATCCAGGTTGCGAAATATCGGATGTCGGGCTTCCAGGACACCGAGCTCGACAGCATCCTGCGCAATCTCGGCGTCACCACGCTGATGTTTGCCGGCGTCAATGCCGATCAGTGCGTGCTGTGTACGCTGCAGGACGCAAATTTCCGCGGTTACGACTGCCTGCTGCTGGAAGATTGTGCGGCCACGACCTCGCCGGACTACTGCCTGGCTGCGACCCTCTACAACGTTCGTCAGTGTTTTGGCTTTGTGCTGGGATCGGAGACGATCACTGCGGAGCTCGGTCGCTCTGAACGCAACCAGCGTGACGTGTCGTGAACGATCTCTCTATTCATGTGCTGGACAAGCTCGTCGCCGATCTCGGCGATATCCCCGTGGTTACGGATCCCAAAGTGGTGCGGCGCCGCTCGCGCGATTTCTTTTGGTACAGCCCGGTCCTGAACGAGCAGCTCGACGGCAAGTCGGCAGATCTGATCGTGGCGCCCCGCGACGAAAATGACGTCATCGCTACGGTCGCGACCTGCGCGCGGCATCGGGTCCCGGTTACCGTGCGCGCCGGCGGCACTGGAAATTACGGTCAGGCCGTGCCGCTCGAGGGCGGCGTCCTGTTCGACGTCACCGCGCTCACCGGGATCGAATGGATCAAGCCAGGGATCCTGCGCGTCGAAGCCGGGGCGAAGCTCAATGCCATCGACGCCGAACTCCAGGGACATGGCTTCGAGTTACGGATGCACCCCTCGACCAAGCGCACCGCTACCATCGGTGGGTTCATCGCCGGCGGGTCCGGCGGCATCGGCTCGGTCACTTACGGCGGCCTGCGCGAGCCCGGCAATATCCTCGCTGCGCGGGTCGTCACGGTCGAGGAAGAGCCGCGCATCATCGAGCTGCGCGGCGACGCGGCCCAGAAGATCAATCGCACCTATGGTACGACCGGCATCATCACGGCGCTGGAAATGCCGCTCGCACCGGCCTGGAAATGGATCGATCTCGTGGTCGTGTTCGACGAGTTCCTCGAGGCCGCTTCGTTCGGCTACGACGCTGCGCTGGCGGACGGGATCATCAAGAAGGTGCTGGCGCCGATCACCTGGCCGTTGCCTTCCTATTTCGGCGCGCTCCGGCCTTATTGCCCCGAGGGCAAGAGCATCCTGATCGCGATGATCGCCGAGCCCTCGCTCGAAAGCTTCAAGGCGCTGCTCGGAGCGCGCGGCACGATCACGCTGAAGACGCCGACCGACGACAGTCCCGGTCAGGTTCCGCTCTACGAATACACCTGGAATCACACCACGCTGCAAGTACTGAAGACGGATCGTTCCGTCACCTATCTGCAATGTCTATACCCGCACGATCGCCTGATGGAAAAGATCGCCGAGATGCGCGAGCTGTTTCCGGACGAGGTGCTGCAGCATCTGGAGTTCATCCGCTTCAACGGCCGCGTGACCTGCAGCGGGTTACCGATCGTGCGTTATCGGGGCGCGGACCGACTGAACGAGATCATCCGCCTGCATGAGGAGCACGAGGTTTACGTCGCCAACCCGCACGTCTACACGGTTGAGGACGGCAGCCGTTACAAGCGCGTGGATGCGGATCAGCTTGGCTTCAAGCACGAGGTCGATCCGCACGGTTTGCTCAATCCCGGCAAGATGCGGAGTTTTGTGACCGCAAGGCCCTGACATGCGCGTGCTCTATGTCTACTGCCACCCGCTGGACGACAGCTTTCACGCCACGATCCGCAAGGAGGCGCTGGCCGGGCTGAAGGAGGCCGGCCACGAGATCGATTTGCTCGATCTCTATGCCGAGGGCTTCGACCCCGTGCTCGGGGCGGATCGACGGCGGGATTATCATGATCCCGAACGCAACCACCGCAACAACCAAGCCTACGCCGACCGGTTGATGGCGGCGAATGCCATGGTGGTGCAGTTTCCGACCTGGTCGTTCGGTCCGCCCGCCATACTGAAGGGATGGTTCGACCGCATGTTCGGTCCCGGCATTGCGCTCGATCTCTCCGATCCCGCGCGGGCAAAACCGATGCTGCAGCATATCGAACGCATTACCGGCATCTCGACCTACGGCCGCCCGCGCTGGCAGGCGATCGCGATGTGTGATCCTCCGCGCCGGATCATCAAGCGCTATCTGCCCTGGTTTACCGGCTCGCGCGCCAAGGTGCGCTATCACGCGCTCTATCACATGAACGTCGCCACATCCGAAAAACGAAACTGCTTTCTGGCGCTGGTCCGCCTGGAAATGCGCCGGTTTTAGCCTGCAGCCGGCGCCGTCGTTCGACGTTCATCCTGGCGCCGCGGCGATCGCTTCGATCTCGACGACGAATTCCACCCGCGTGAAACCCGTTACGATCATCAGGGTCGAAGACGGGGGCGTTCCCGGAAACTGCCGATCGCGCGAGCGCATGTGGCCCTGCATCTGTTCGGGAGCCGTGACATAGGTGTTGATGCGAACCACATTGGCCAGCGTCATCCGATCTTCGGCGAGGATCGCCGCGATGTTGGCGAAACACTGGTCCGCCTGTGCCTCGCTATCCGCCGGAATCGTTTCGTCCGGCCCGATGCCGAGTTGACCGGAGGTGAACACGAGCCGGTACCCGGCCGGCACGGCAATCCCGTGACTGTATCGTGCGAAGGGAGGCCGGATCGAAGGAGGGGAAAGAGCGCGCAAGACGACGGTTCCGCGGATGGAGAATGGTGATTGCGCTCGATGTTAGGGCAGGCTCGTGCCTTGCGTCATTTGGTAAATCGCGATTCCGTGTCCGCGCTTGCCAGCGTGCCTGGAGCCACAGATGCTTTCGTTGCCGAAAAGGCAACAGATAGCTCGAATAAAAATGCTTTCAGGTGACAGCTTGCGTATGCATCCTGAGTGCCGACGAGGACGACGGCCGGGTTGTCCACGCATCCAATTCCGACCTGGACACCGATGGCCGGCGAGCGCCGGCCTTGACACGAGGTAGCCCGATGGCCCTGAAAATCCTGTCCCGAATGATCGCAGCCGCCCTGATGGGGACCGGCATGCTGGCCGCTTCACTGGCGCCTGCGTCGGCTGCCGACAAGGTCACGTTCCTCACCAGCTGGTTCGCGCAAGCCGAGCATGGCGGATTCTATCAAGCCAAGGCGACCGGCCTTTACGACAAGGCCGGTCTCGACGTCACCATCAAGATGGGCGGCCCGCAGGTGAACGGTACGCAGCTCCTGCTCGCCGGCGATGCCGATTTTATCATGGGCTATGACATCCAGGTCTTGAAGGGCCGTGAACAGAACCTGCCGCTGGTGACGGTCGCGTCATCGTTCCAGTTCGATCTTCAGGGCATCATGACCCACGACGATGTCGCCAGCCTAGCGGCGCTCAAGGGAAAGCCAATCCTGATCGCCGGGTCGTCCCGCGTCACGTTCTGGCCCTGGCTCCGCGCCAAATACGGCTTCACCGATGACCAGATCAGGCCCTACACGTTCAACCTGCAGCCGTTCTTCGCCGACAAGGATGTAGCCCAGCAGGGTTATCCTTCATCCGAGCCCTATCAGGCGCAGCAGCAGAACGAGAAGGTGAAGTTCTTCCTGCTCGCCGACGGCGGCTATCCGCCCTACGGCTCAACCATCGTCACCACCGAGAAGATGATCGCCGAAAAGCCGGACGTCGTGGCACGCTTCGTCAAGGCATCGCTGGAAGGCTGGCGCGACTATATGAAGGATCCGGCTCCCGCCAACGCCCTGATCAAGGCCGACAACACCAAGATGACCGATGGCCAGATCGCTTTCGCGATCGAGAAGCTCAAGGAGAACAAGGCGATCGACGGCAGCGACGCGGCCAAGCTCGGCATCGGGATCATCACCGCCGACCGCTACAAGCAGATCTACGACTTCCTCGTTGCCGGCGAATTGCTCGATCCGAAGGTTGACTGGCACAAGGCGTTTGATGACCGTTTCGTCAAGGATCTCAAGGTCGGGGTGAAGTAGGCCCGCCCATGAACGCCCTTTTGCCCGGCGAGACGTTCGATGAGAGCGCGAAGCGGATGACGGCCAGCAGCGATCGGCCACCGGCCGTGGAGGTGCTCTCGGCCGAGAAAGTCTTCACGAACGGCACGCGCGGGCTGGCGCCGATCGACCTCAGCATTGCGGACGGCGAGTTTCTGACCCTGATCGGTCCGTCCGGCTGCGGCAAGAGCACGCTGCTCAAACTGATCGCCAACCTGATCGAGCCGTCCGACGGCCGCTTGCTGTGGTGGCGCGGTGGCTTCGCGCAGGTTGGCGAAGAGGGGAGGCGCCTCGCTTTCGTATTTCAGGAGCCGACGTTGATGCCGTGGGCCCGCGTCGACGCCAATGTCCGTCTGCCGCTGGAACTCGCCGACGTCGCCATGGCCAAGGCTGCTCCGATGGTCGCGGACGCCATTGAGCGCGTCGGCCTGTCGGCATTCTCCCGCCATTTTCCGCAGCAGCTTTCCGGCGGCATGAAGATGCGCGTCTCGATCGCACGCGCGCTGGTGACCAATCCCAATCTGCTGCTGATGGACGAGCCGTTCGGCGCGCTGGACGAATTCACCCGCAACAAACTCGACGACGATCTGGTTCGGTTGTGGTGGGATCGCAAACTGACGACGGTGTTTGTGACGCATTCGATCTATGAGGCGGTGTTTCTCTCCACCCGGATCATTGTCATGGCCGCCAACCCCGGCCGCATCTTCAGGACCATGACGATCGACCAGCCGCAGCCGCGCGACGGTAGCTTTCGGGACAGCCCGAAATTCGCCGCCTATTGCCGCGAATTGTCGACCTGGCTCGCGGAAGCATCCCTGCCGATAGCATCCGGAAGCGTATCGTGAAGCCGCTGCTGCAGTCCGAAACCTTCGTGCGGATTGCCGCGCCGGTCGGCGTCGGCATCGTCCTGTTTTGCCTCTGGGAAATCGGGTTTCGGCTGGCCGTCGTTCCAGTCTATTTGTTCCCCAAGCCGAGCGACATCTTCACGAGCCTCATGCACAACGGCCCGTCGCTGTTGCGGGCGTTGCTGGTGACCTTGCGCGTGACGCTGCAGGCGTTCGCGTTGGCCGTCGTGCTTGGCACGCTGATCGCGTTTGTGTTCGTGCAGAGCCGGGCGATCGAAATCAGTCTGTTTCCCTATGCGGTCCTGCTGCAGGTAACGCCGGTGGTCGCCATCGCCCCGCTCATCATCATCCTGGTCAAGAACACCCAGCTTTCGTTGACGATCTGCGCCACGCTGGTGGCGCTCTTTCCGATCATTTCCAACACTACCCTTGGTCTGCGCAGCGTCGATCCGGGACTTGCCAATTACTTCCGGATGAATCGGGCCAGCCGCCTGAAGACGCTGATCAAGCTGCGGATCCCCGGGGCGTTGCCGTACTTCTTTGGCGGATTGCGTATTTCAAGCGGTCTTGCATTGATCGGCGCGGTCGTTGCCGAATTCGTGGCTGGCACCGGGGGCCGTTCGTCCGGACTCGCCTATGAGATCCTGGACGCCGGCTTCACGCTGGATATTCCGCGCATGTTCGCCGCGCTGTTCCTGATCACGCTGACCGGCGTCGTGCTGTTTGGCGCAATGGTCGCCCTCTCGAAGGCCGCGTTGTCAAGCTGGCATGAGAGCGAAATAAGGGCGGAGACATGACGGCCATGCTGATTGAGAATGCGGCCGGGATATTTTCCGGGCTGCCTGGCACTGGGATGCGGACGATCGGCGCGATCCGCGTCCGCGACGGTGTGATCGTCGAGATCGGTGCGCTGCAGGCGGAGCCGGACGAACGCAGGCTGGATGCAAGCGGCTGCGTCGTCTATCCCGGCCTGATCTCAACCCATCATCACCTGTTCCAGAGCGTCCTGAAGGGCGTGCGGTCCGGTATCGACCTTCCGCTCGCCGGCTGGCTGCGCTCGGTGCCTTATCGTTTCTGGTCGAAGATCGACGAAGAGGCGCTGGCCGTAGCGGCCAGGATCGCGCTGACCGACCTCCTGCTGTCGGGGACGACGACGGTGGCCGACCATCACTATCTCTTCAGCGACACCTTCAGGTTCGACCCGGCGCAGGTCATCTTCGAAGTCGCGCGCAGCCTCGGCATTCGCCTGGTGTTCTGCCGCGGAGGCGCGACCAGGGCACGGCACTTCGACACCGACCAATTCGTGCCTATGCCGGTTGAATCGCTGGACCGCATGCTGCAATCGGTCGAAGCCTGTGCGCAACGCTTTCACGATACCTCGCCAGACAGCCTGACCCGCGTTGCGCTCGCGCCGACCACGCCGACCTGGTCGCTCGATCCCGGCGAACTGAAGGAAGTAATCGCGGCCGCCCGGCGGATGAAGCTGCGGCTGCATAGCCATTTGTCGGAAACCTCCGACTATGTCGACTTCTGCCTTTCGGTTCACGGCAAGCGGCCGGTGCATTGGCTGGCCGACCACGACTGGCTGGGAGAGGATGTCTGGTTCGCGCACCTCGTGCATCTCGATGCCGACGAAGTCCGTATTCTCGCAAGTACCAGCACCGGCATGTCGCATTGCCCGCAATCCAATTGCCGCCTCGGCTCAGGGGTCGCACCCGCCGACGCAATGGCGCGCCTGGGTGGTGCGGTGTCGCTCGGCGTCGACGGTGCGGCGTCCAACGAATCCGCCGACATGATCAGCGAGATGCACAGCGCCTGGCACACCCATCGCGCCGTCAAGGGCGCCGATGCGGTCACGGCAGAGGATGTCGTGCATTGGGCGACGGCCGGCGGCGCGCGCGTGCTCGGAATGCCTCGGATCGGTACGCTTGCGCCCGGGCAGCAGGCCGACATTGCCATCTTCAATCTGGATCAGCCGCGCCATTTCGGGATGCACGATCCGATGATTGCCCCGGTGACGTGCGCCGGCTCTGCCGATCTGCGCTACCTCCTGATCGGAGGCCGTATCGTCGTGGAGAACGGCGCCATTCCCGGCTTCGATCTTCAGAAGCTCAAATTCGATGCGGCACGCGTCGTTGCGCGCTTAGCTGCATAATTGCGGAGGAGATCATGCTGAACACCAAGCAACCCGTGCTTCGTCGCTTCTGGTATGCGGTGATGCCGCTCGAACATCTCAAGGATGGGCCGAAGCCGTTCACATTGTTGGGCGAGGCGGTCGTGCTCTTCCTCGATGCGAAAGGGCAGCCGGCTGCGCTCGAGGACCGCTGTTGCCACCGCACCGCCAAGCTGTCAAAGGGCTGGTGCAACAACGGCCATATTGTCTGCGGCTATCATGGCTGGGAATATGACCGCGACGGCAAGCTGGTCATGGTGCCACAGTTTCCGCTCGAGCAGCCGATCCCCGACGCCAAGGCGCGCTCCTTCCGCGCGCGGGAGCGCTATGGCTACGTCTGGGTTGCGCTCGACGAACCGCTGAGCGACATCCCCGACATTCCGGAGGAGGCAGCGCCCGGCTATCGCCGCATCCATCAGTTCTACGACAAATGGAATGCCGCAGCGCTTCGACTCATGGAAAACTCCTTCGACAACGCGCACTTCGCCTTCGTGCACAAGGGAACCTTCGGAGACATCAACCAACCGAAGCCGGAGAAGTACGAGATCACCGAAACCGATTACGGCTTCGATGCCGAGACGCTCATCACCATCCGCAATCCGCCCAACGCACACCGGATTTCCGGTTCGACCGAGCCGACCACGAAGCGGCACCAGCGCAACAAGTGGTTCATGCCGTTCTGCCGGCGCCTCGACATGGAATATCCGTCCGGTATCCGTCACATCATCTTCAACTGCGCAACGCCGATATCCGACGGGCAGATCCAGGTGGTCCAGCTCTTGTTCCGCAACGACACCGAGGCAGACTGCTCCACCCAGGAGTTGATCGACTGGGACGCCGCGATCATCGCCGAGGATCGCGAGATGCTCGAATCGACCGATCCCGATGCCATCGTCGACATGGGCCGAAAGATCGAAATGCACATGCCGTCCGACCGGCCCGGAATGATCATGCGCAAGCGACTCCTCGAGTTGCTTCACCAGCACAACGAGGAAGAACAGCCAAGACATCGGGTCGCTTGAGGGGCCAACTGGCGAGCCAGGCTACTAGCAGCAGGGCGAGGTTAGCTGTTAACTTGCGTGTTACGGGTGTGCCGCGGTCTCGAATCCAGGATCAGGCTGCCCTTGAAACCCTATACGAGCACCCAGGAAGCTTTGCATGCGCGTCATCCATGTCGTAGCCGCCCAGATGGGCCCGATCCAGAAGGCCGACAGCCGCGAAGCCGTCGTCAAGCGCATGATCGCGCTGATGGATGAAGCCAAGGCCGGCGGTGCCGACCTCATCATCTATCCGGAGCTCGCGCTGACCACTTTTTTTCCGCGCTGGTACATGCAGGATCAGGCCGAGGTCGATGGCTGGTTCGAGCGGGAGATGCCGAACGCGGAGACGCAGCCGCTGTTCGAGCGCGCCGTGCAATACCGGATGGCCATGAGCTTTGGTTATGCCGAACTGACCCCGGACGGGCGCCATTTCAACACCTGCATACTGACCGATCGGTCCGCGAAAATTGTCGGCAAATACCGGAAGGTTCACCTGCCCGGACATTCGGAGTTCGATACCGAGCGCGCCTTCCAGCACCTGGAGAAACGCTACTTCGAGCCCGGCGATCTCGGCTTCAATGTCTGGCGAGCGCTCGAGGCATCTTCGGCATGGCCGTCTGCAACGACCGGCGTTGGCCGGAGACCTATCGCGTGATGGGCCTGCAAGGCGTCGAGATGGTGCTGATCGGATATAACACGCCCTCGGTCAACTCGCAGCGAAGCGAGGAGGGGCCCGAGAAGCGCCTGTTCCACAATCGCCTGTCGGCGCAGGCCGGCGCCTACCAAAATTCGACCTGAGTGGTGTGCGTGGCCAAGGCCGGTGTCGAGGATGGCTTCCCCTTGATCGGCGGCAGCCTGATCGTTGGTCCCGACGGCGAAATTGTTGCCGAGGCCAAAACCGAGGAAGACGAGCTTTTGATCCACCCCTGCGATCTCGACGCTACCGTGTTCGGCAAGAAAACCATCTTCGACTTCGCGCGACACCGCCACATCGAGCATTATGGCCTGATCACCAGTCGCACCGGCGCGGTGCCGCCGCCGGAAACCTGAATGACCTGCATCTCGTTCCGCGACATCGATCCGCGCGACCGATACAAGCTGCTGTGTGGGGTGGTCGTGCCCCGGCCGATCGCGCTGGTTACGACGTGCGATGAGAACGGGCTCGTCAACGCCGCACCTTTCAGTTTCTTCAACGTCTTCTCCGAAGATCCTCCACTCATCGCGCTCGGCTTGCAGCTGTGTGTACCGAAAACCCTGTCCGGATTTATCGAGTGATAGAATCGGTTAAATTGGCGAGAGGATCGCGCTGATTTGCTTTGTTCTGGCCGTGCTTTCCTCGCCATTCAAGTCGAAGAGCCGGCTTGAGGCTGAGAATGCTGCGCTCCGGCATCAGTTGATCGTTCTGCGGCGCAAGATGCTCGACCGGCCTCGGCTCACGAACAACGATCGCCGGTTCTTTATCCAGATTTACCGATGGTTTCCGTCGATCCTGCAGGTTCTAACGATCACATCGGTCTCTGGACAAAGTGGCGGTCAGTTCGGCGGACCGGAGTCATCACTTCAAATCCGATCCTTGGCGGACTCCATCACCACTACGTCCGAATCTAGGTTTTCGGCACACACAATGATGACCTTTCGAGGCGTATTTAAGCTTTTTAACCCCGAGCGTCGGGTGGACCGTCGTTTCCTCGGCTTCGTTCGCCCATGAGAACATCGCGCGGAGCGCTTTCAGCCATTGATTGGCGGCGGCGGGTGTATCACGCTTTTCGTCGCGTATTTTGCGAACTTGCGACCTTAAGGAACGTAAGTCGGGCTTGACCAAGTTGCGGTGATCCACGTCTTTCTTTCTGTCTGCTGAAACGTCCTCAAGACGTGGATGCCACGGCAGCTCGGGCAAACGCCTGTTGGTTCCTGCGTCAGATTCGCGAGCTCTGCCGGTAGAACGGCTCGTGTTTCGCGGGATCGACATAGCCGGTGTAGAACTTCTTCA
>Ga0137412_10000968_pt1 | contig 21500 bp, 25 predicted proteins | sample CZODoug2_1_16fun_FD_122160 | JGI IMG/M metagenome (GOLD analysis project Ga0137412, IMG submission 122160) | Vadose zone soil fungal communities from Angelo Coast Range Reserve, California, USA - CZODoug2_1_16fungal (Hybrid Assembly) | ecosystem: Environmental > Terrestrial > Soil > Vadose zone... | reverse complement strand
TCGTCGATCGCCCGCGACCAGCAGTAGACCAGCCCAACCTGATCCCCACTGTCCCGCATGACCGCCATTTGCTTCTTGATCTTCTCAGGATGCCAGAGGTCGTCGGCGTCAATGGGAGCAATGAACTCTCCGCCCGCATGCGCAATTCCATGGTTGCGAGCTGACGCGAGGCCGCCGTTAGGCTTTTGCAGCAGCCTTATCCTAAGGTCCGCATCCGCCATGTTCTGGACAAGTGCGGCGGTTTGATCCGTCGAACCGTCGTCAACAACCAGGACTTCTAGATCTGAATAGGTCTGGTTGAGTACAGAGGAAACAGTCCTTTCGACGGTCGCGGCATCGTTGCAGGCGGGAATGATGACTGAGACCAACCCCGCACCGTTAGGTCTCGTGCGATCAGCATAAGGGCGCCCAGCGGGAAGAGGCTGGTTTGAGGAGTGCTGCCCGTTGGTTCCTGTGCCTTGCATTCGTTCAGGCCCATGTGCCGCTCAACGCTCTGATCTCAGTAAGTGGAGATTCAGAACCGAGCGGCCGTACACCCAGACGGTTCCGCACGCCATAATGGCGGCGATCGTCACTCCGGTCAGGAGCAATCGAGGAAACGGAGTCCAGTCTTGTGCGATGAAATGCCTGAGCGCCCATACTGCTGCCACCGTCATCATCATCAACAGGAAACAGGGAAGCATTGCCTCTAGCGCGTCCATGAGCCGGATTGTTGTGCCTTTTGCCGCATAAGCAAAGCTTGGAAGAAACAAAACGAGGTTCGCTGTCGCGAGCCCTGCGGCAACGCCAATCGCTCCCCAGCGAAAACCGAGAACGCAGCCGAGAAGGCTGGCTGTCGTGTCGATTGCCGTCCAACGAAAAAAACGGTCCGCCTGTCCCTGCGATCGCATCAGCCAATCAATGCTGGCGTAGCCCACCTGCAGGGCGGCCACGGGGGCGAGCAGCCTTAAGATATCGGCCGCGTGGCCCCACTGCGGACCCGCGATCACGTGGACGACGTCGTCGCCACAGATCGCCAAGCTGAAAAACGGCGGGAACGACGCAAAGGTCACCAATCGAAGTAGCTTCAAATACCACCTCTTGAGCCGATCAGGGTCACCCTGGAGACGGCTCAGAGCCGGGACCATGACCTGGCCGAGCGGCCAAGAAATCTGCTGAGCCGGAAGAAGAAGCAGTCGGTTCGCGAGCGCGAAAGGCCCGAGTTCAGTGCTTCCGTAGCGCCAACCGATCACGACGTTGTTGGCGTGCCGCCCGATCGAAAAGAGAAGCGAGGATCCGATGCTATACCCGCCGTATCGCAGCAGTGCCTTGGTGGTGTCGTCCCATTCGGCGCGGGTCGGCAACCAGCCAGCCAAGGTCCAGACCACGATGCCGTAGACCAACGGGTCGGCGAGCGCGCGGATGGTCAACGCCCAGTAACCAGCGCCCTTGAGCGCCAAGGTCACTGCTATCACCGATGACACAAGCGATGCGGCGATCTGTGCGCGCAGCAGCGTGTCAAACATCAGGGCACGGCGAAGGAGTGCTTGCTGCACGGCAGTGAACCCGGAAAAAACGAACATCAGACTCAGGGCGGCCGCGACCTGCGTCACCTCAGGATCGCCGTAAAACGAGCCAAGCAACGGCGCGCTGAGCAGGAACAGCCCGCCGAACGCGATGCCGGCCACCAAATTGATGCGAAAGACAGCAGAGGCCTGCCCCTCGTTCAAGTCGCGCTGCTGAAGCACCGCGGACGCCAATCCCAGATCGCCGAAGGTCATGAGGATCCAGACGAAGGGTGTCGCCATCGCGAACACTCCGAAATCGGCGGGAGTGAGCAATCGCGCCAGGATGAGCATGCTGACGAACTGGAAGAGGAAATCTATGCCGCGGGCGCTGAGATTGAGGAAACTCGCGCGTTGGGCATCGTACCGCAGCAGCTGATTCGAGATTTGAAATGGGATAGGCATCTGAACCCGACACTTTGATGCTGGCCGCGAACGAAGTCTCGGTACGGACACGGAGCGCGATGCGGCCGAATGTGCGCACCACGCCCGTTCCACAGGCGACCTAACGCCATGATGGCGAACTCTGTCGCTGAGACTGCGGCAGTCTACAACAAAGAAGCCTACATTGCACTCCCGATCACCCGATCCGGCTTCGATGGGACGTCGACGGAACAAAAGCGAGAGTAATTGAGGGCCAGACCATCGACTGACTTGTTCGACTGAAAGCTGCTCTTCGGTTTTCAATTGCGGGGGCGACAGTCTTCCTGGCCCCTCCAAACCGGTGCACCATCGATCATTTCACCGCCCGAACGCACACGACCACGGGATACGCCGGATCATGGACATCGAGAGCAGTGCGATCGACTTCCTCGAGGGCAAGCCCGTGCAGATAGGCAATCGCGGCGAGCACGTTTCCAGCGGATTCGACGCAAACGCTGCCGCCAGGAAAGGCGTCCGCGATGAGCTTCTCTACCGATGCCGGTCTGAAGGACCAATAACATGGCCAGCTTTCCGGCCCGATGGGGCATATGCCGGGGACGGTCGCAAGCAGCACCCCGCCGGGGGCCAGAATTCGATAAATCGTTCTCACGCCGGCGGATAGATCGTAAATGTATTGCAGCGTCTGAGTTAGAATGATGCAATCGAACGTGCTCGACGGAATTTGATCTGCGGACGCTAGGTCAGCGACAATCGTCACCTTGCTCCCAGGTGACACACTCAATACCTCGCTTCGTTTGACGAGGTTCTTGCCGAAACGCCTGGTATACGCGTCATCATGAATCTCAAGCACGACGCCGCGGATGTCGTTCGCATGGCGAGCCAGAAAGTTTTCGATGTAGTACCTATCGATTACGGTGCCGCGATCGGCACCGTACAGCCGACTTATCGGGGAGGTTCGACGCAAGAGGTCATGGGATGCAACGGCACCGAATGGCGGCCAAACTAGAAGCCTGCGTATGGCCGCATCTTGCCACCAGGCTTGAAGCCTCTGCGTGACGGCGATGGGGAGAATCGCCTTCAAACCAGCAGCAAGCCTCTTTTGGACCGAGGACAGCATATCGTACTCTGCATGTCAGACTTAACGGATATGAGCTCTCACATCTACAGGCGAACGGTGATCCGTACCGGATGGGCTATCCGCGCGGCGCTCCACGAACAGTGCAGCAGCGTAAGCGAGCCTCCTTCGGTTCCATGGCGCTCTTGGACGTCCGCACAGAATGGTCGGGTCAACCTCGAAGAAGTTGCGATTGATCACTGTATTACCCGCACCGCCACGGCGCCTCGCTCTTGCGAGCGCACCAAATCCGCTTGACCTCCGGAAGCGCGCAAAGACCCGCCTCATCCCTTGTCGGATGGTGGCAGGAGGATCTTCGACCAGCGCCTTGAGAAGCAGTGACGCTCCGGTCGCCCACTGCCCACCGGCCAAGTACGTGAGCCCGAACTCAAGGTGTTGGTGTCCGTCTGCCCAGCGAAATAGCCTGGCTGGTAACTCAGGATGTCGGGCTCGTACCTCGTCGATCACCACCTTGTAGGAACGTAACATGGCATCGCTATCGCTCGACATGCTTGCCGCACGGATGCGGTATGCAAACAGGAACGCCGGAACGAGATCGAAGTCATAGCGCTCGGCGACGTCCAGATTGAACTTCAGGTCCTCGCAGCAAGTGGCCCCTCGGGAGGAAAGTGTCGCATCGTAGCCGCCCACCTCCTCGACGCAGCGTCTGCGAATCAAAGGCGCGCCACTGGACAGGAAGTTTCTAAGGATCAGAGCCGTATAGACATCGCCTCGAAATATGCACGGCGTGATATCGAAGAGCACCCGGTCCCGTTCATCGATCGCCCGCGACCAACAGTAGACCAGCCCAACCTGATCCCCACCGTCCCGCATGACCGCCATTTGCTTCTTGATCTTGTCCGGATGCCAGAGGTCGTCGGCGTCGATGGGGGCAATGAACTCTCCACCCGCATGCGCAATTCCATAGTTGCGAGCTGACGACAGGCCGCCGTTCGGCTTCCGTAGCAGCATGATCCTGTGGTCAATGCCCGCAAGGCGCTGGACTATGGCAGCGGTCTCGTCGGTCGAACCGTCGTCGACGACCTGCATCTCCAGATTTGAATAGGTTTGGTTGCGTACCGAAGAAATAGTTCTTTCGATGGTCGCAGCCTCGTTGTAGGCAGGGATGATGACTGAGACCAGCCCCGCACGGCCGGGGCTATCATGACCTGCGCGCGCGTGGGCCGCAGCAGGAGGCCCGGTTGATAAGTGCTGTCTCTTGGATCCTCTAGGTTGCATGCAGGCAGGTCCGTGAGCCGATACGGCTGCTTTTCAATAAATGCATTCCATGGCTAAATTGCGGACTTTGGCATCAGTCGATCAATGTGGGAAAATGGGTAGTCACCGCCCAACAAAAAGGCGCACCTCGGTAGCTATCAACGCGGAGAGGCAGCTTCGTTCGGAACGAAATCGCTTGAAGAGACACTTCGGAGCGACAACGCCGACCTAGCTGCCGCTCGAGAGGATCGGAGTTGGACAGTCGAGATCGAGAGGCAACGCAGATGGCACACCACCCCGATCTGATTTTCGATGTCGGCTTGCACAAAGGCGAGGACACCGACTTCTATCTGAAAAAAGGGTTCAACGTTATCGCCTTCGAGGCCGACCCCGACCTGGTCGCCCATTGCAGGGACCACTTCCAGCAGCCGATTGCCGACCACCGGTTACGAATAATCGAAGGTGCCATGGCTCCAGAAGTAGCGGGTGAGCGCATTGCCTTCTATAAGAATCCGCAGAAATCCGAGTGGGGCACTATTGATCAAAGATGGGTGGAGCGAAATAAAAAATTTGGAACCCGATCAGTCAAGATCGAGGTCGACCGGGTCGATCTTGCTGAGATCTTTCGCACGCATGGAATTCCATTCTATTTGAAGATTGATATCGAGGGCGCCGATCACCTGGTGCTTGACGAGCTGGGGCGATTCGAGGAGCGCCCACGTTACATTTCGATGGAGGCTGAAAAAGTCGACTTCTCGCAGTTCGTCTCAGAGTTGAACCTCCTCAAGCGTCTTGGTTACCGGACATTCAAACCTGTTCAGCAAGCGTCGATCCCGGGCACCAGAATTGCGACGACGACTCTTCGGGGCGAATCGCTGCACCATCTCTTCGGCGACGGCGCTTCTGGACCATTTGGAGAGGACCTTTCCGGCCGCTGGTTGAGCTATGGCGAATGCCTTCGGCGATTCCGAGCGATCTTTGGTCTCTACCGTTTATTTGGCGATGATGGGATTGTGCACAACTTTCCAGGAGGAACGCGCATAACGCGCGCGTTATCGCGGCTGTACCGACGGCAATTCCCTGGTTGGTATGATATTCACGCCAGCTTGCGGTAGCGAGTTTGCCTAACAAAAATAGCGGGGCGGGATAACGCAATCAATTCATCGGCGCCAAGGAGTGCGCGAAGGAAAACATGTTGTCAGCACGTTGCATGTAGTCCCGAGGATGCGTGCTGAGGCGCGAGAACACAGAGTGGCCTGCCCCGCGCCAGCCGCCTAGCCAATCGTGCAGCTCGAATATGATCAGAGGCGTTTGCTCGATCCATTCGATGTTCGAGCGGAATAGCTCCACCTCGCCGCCTTCGATGTCGATCTTGACGATGAGAGGGGCGCCGTCGGGCTCGCGCTGCAGGAGGTCGCGCACGGTGACGGTCTGCACCTCACCGGAACCGGATTCGCGCGCCGCCCATGCCCAAGGCTCACCGTCCGGATTGACCAGATCGACCCGCGTGTCGCGATCCCATATGGCGCCGTGTATCGGCGTGATGTTGGGATGAGAAGAAACATTCTGGCACAAGAGTTCGAAATTGTCTTGCGCGGGCTCGACCGCGAATATGCGAGCATGAAGAAATTGCTGTGCGAACCAAAGGGCAGCAAGGCCAATATGAGCGCCGCAATCCAGGATCACAGGAGTTTGACCACGCTCGAGCATCCTGTCGTAGTTCGAACGAATGGCGCGCTCGTGCCCAGGCCAACGCGACAAACTGAAACCTTGATCGATGAAAATCTGCTCCATGACATACCAGTCGGTTGTCGCGGGGCGCAGCCAAATCGGGTGCTGGACGCTGGGAATGCGCATCGGCTTCGCCTTCCTCTCGGCAAATCGCGACAGGCGAGGCACCGCAAGGACGGAGTATGCGCTCGTTCCTTTTCCAAGGCCGAACGCTTTGACGGCTTTCCACCAACGCCCAAGTTCCAGTTGTTCCAACATTTCGCAAAAAAAGCACAGACCCCGATTGCAAGCAAGCGGTTGAGAGCCATGGACGCAATACGCGTCGGGAAGGTACGCGTAGCGCTCGTGCCCAGAATTACATAGAATGTACCCAGAATTACACAGAATGAAGTGATGCTGCTGACTCGCCGCGCCCTGCTTGTAGCAAGTCTCTCCTCGCTTGGGAGATCCGCAAAAGCTGCGTCTGCACCCAGCAAGGCGACCTCGCCGCCGGCCGGAGCGAACCTCCGCCATATAATGCCAGCGCCAGCGGGCAACGGAACAGGCGATAGTTGGGCGAACGCTGCGTCGCTCTGGCGGCTCGACGATATGATCGCTGCCGCCGGTCCGGGCGGCACGATTTACGTTCGCGCCGACGCGGGGCCGTATTCGGTCGCAAACAACAGGGTCAACATTGGCGTCGGCGGTAAGGTCGGATCCCCGGTGACCATCACCGGCGTCGATCGGGACTTCGCACCGATGAGAGCCACCATCGTCGGAAGCCGGACAGCCTGGGCTCTTCCGACCGATCCGGAGGCGGTGACGAACGTCAGGAACTGGTTCCCTGGCGGGGACGTGTTCGCCCTGCGGTCAGCCGCGGACTATCTTACCTTCAAGTTTTTTGATTTTCAGGGAACCGGGCAGCCGTTCCACCTGACCGGTTCGACGCACAGGGGAATCACGGTGAGCGACTGCAACGCCTTTAACTTCCAGCGATTCTTTGAGCACGAACCCGCCACCTCCCACATCGATACCATCCTAAAAAACCTCACGGGCACTGGCTTTTCAAAGACAGCCATTCGCATTCGCGGCGACAGCCACAACGTCCTCCTAGAGGACATTGTCTTGAACTCAGGACGCCAGGACGGCCACAATTTCGCGACCGGGGTCGAATGCAATGAAACGGCGCACAATATTACGATGCGCCGAGTGACCGCCACAAATTGCCATGACACACGTAATTCGAATCCGGACAAATTCTGGAACGCCGACGGCTTCGCGAGCGAGCGCGGCAATTACGCCATATATCGGGAGGATTGCACGAGCGCCGGCAACACCGACGCCGGCTATGATGACAAGGGAAGCGACGTCACAAATGTGAATTGCACCGCCAGCGGCAATAAGGTGAACTACAAGTTCTGGGGTCCCTCCACCAGCAATATCAACTGTCGGGCGCGCAACCCGAAATCGCGCGGCGGCGTCGGCCCGCAGATGCAGTATTACGTGTATGGGGGTTCTGCCCCCGATGTGTCCGGGGCTGATGTGCTCATTCAAGGCGGCATCGTTTCCGATAACGGCCCAAACACCAACGTCTTCGTCGCCGAGGCGTACAATAGTGTCTTCCGCATCGCTGGTGTTGCAATCACTCATCATGCCAGGGCGGCTCGGCAGACGGAGTTGTCAGGATGGGGCAACGCCTTCCTCTACGCTAACCCAGCGGATACGACGCCACCGACGATCACGTCCGCAGCATCGGTGACCGCGGCGGCAAATGCCAATTTCGCGCATCTGCTGAAGGCCAACAGACCCGTCACGTGGTCGATCGTTGGGAGTCGCGATGCGGACGAGTTCCAGGTGCTGCCGGACCGATGCGCAGGCACGCTTACGATGACCGCCACCGCGGGCGGCGCGAACCGTCAGGTCATCGTCCGGGCGACGGACGCCAGTGGCAACAAGGCAGATCAAACGATTACGCTTGTCTTCGGCACAACGGAGACCCCCTTCTTCAAAGACGATTTCAATCGCGCCGATCAAGCCCTAGGAGCGAGCGCCTATTGGAGGTTCGCTCCGAACGGCGGCGGCGATGGCGTGCCGAGCGATATCGCCATTCGCGGCCAAGAGCTCGCAATCTTCAATACAGCATACCGTGGCGCTGCCTACGCCTCTCCAGATTGCGGTTTTGCTGATCATTATGTGCAGGCGACGGTGGCGAAAATACCCACTTACTACAATGGCATTCTGGCCTGCCGACTCACGAACCCGAGCAATCTGATCGGGGTCGAATTCAAGAACGACCGCATCGCGCTCTATGAGAGGACGAACGGTGAATTCAAGGAACTCGGTTTCGTGACAATCCCGCCCCTGGTAGGCGATATAATTCGCTTGGAGGTCAAGGGTGCCAACGCAGCCGTGAAGAAGAATGGTGCGATCATCATCGGGCCGAAGGCCACGGCCGGGACGAATGCCACGTGGACATGGTCGGGTGTCGTCTCGCGCAGCTTTGCGGTCGATCCCTGGATCGACAACTACGAGGCGGGGCCACTGTAGCGGGAGTCACCGGCTTGATCTCGGCCGTGCAATCACGTCACGGGCCCAGAGCATGCCCTTACGCACGGTTTTCATAGGCCAGACCGGCAGATATGAAAGCGCGAGCAACAACAGGTAACCTCGCGCATTGATCGATACAAAGAACCCACGGTAAACGTCTGGCGAGAGGCGTTCGCGCCCAGCAACCCACCGCGCATATTCGATGACCTGATGGTTGAAAAGCCGCATGAGCAAGTGGCGGCGCGGCCCCGACGATTGAGAGATCATCTGTTCAAGAGTGTCGCACAGGCAATGGCGCATGTTGGTACTGATCGTTTCGTTCATCGCGCCAGGTATGTCGCGATAGTACGAACTGCACACTCGCGGTGAGCTGAGCGCGTCGGTTATCGCAAGAACACGCAACCACATGTCCTTGTCCTCCCCACGACGGCAACGCTCTTGAAACAGACCGGCGTCGAGCAACATGTCGCGGCGAATAATAACCGAGGAAGGGAATACGGGACAAGCGTCAAGGTCGAGCCACGCAGAAACGAAGCTATCAAAATCCAACCGCCTAAATCCCAAACCTTCGCAACGCACGCTGTATGCGTCACGCGTTGCGACGCCGGTAGGCGAGACGCTCTCCCAGCCGGTGAAGAGAAATCCTATACGATCGGACGCTTGGGCCATGAGCTTGTTGCTCTCTTCGATGAAATCTTCATGCCAGCGGTCGTCCGCGTCCAGGAGTGCAATCCAGCGCGATGTTGCAGACCGGATTCCAAGGTTGCGAGTTGCCGGAAGGCCTCTTTGCATGGGATCCGTCCGGCGAATCACGCGTATTCGCGAATCTTGAAAAGCCTTGATCCGTTCGAGGCTGCCGTCCGTAGAGGCATCGTCCACAATAATGATTTCGTCGACGGGCCTCGTCTGAGCGAGGACCGATGCGATCGCTCGCGCGATATAAGGTTCTTTGTTGTAAAGCGGGATCACGGTAGCGACGGTGCTGATTGTCATATGCAATCCACCTCCTGGCGTGTCCGTAGATCAGGAATGCGAATCAACGAAATGCGCGTGCGACGCTATGACCGACCAGTATTGTTCAATCGAGTTGCGGGTTCCGAAATCCCGCGCACGTTCCCTGCTGCGTCGCGAATACTTGGCGCGGATGTTCTCACGGCACCCGATACGGATCGCGTCTGCGAGCAAATCACCTGAATTCACCGGGACCAGGATTCCGTATTCCGCGAGGGTTACCTCCGTGCATCGGGCCTGCATTTTTCCCATCAATATCTCCATCGGGCCGGTATCACAATCCGTGGCAACAACTGGACATCCTAATGCCATTGCCTCAATTAGTGCGTTCGGAAACCCCTCCAGATTGGAAGAAGAAACGAACAGCCGCGCGGCCCCAACAATCGGATATGGGTTCTGCATGTGGCCCGGCAGGATGACGCGCCCTTCCAATCCGAGCCTCGATACAAGTTTCTCGAGTTCCCGGCGCTCCTCTCCTTCACCTAGGATAACCAAATTCTCGTTGATGGTCGATGATCGATAGGACTCGATCAGCAGCCGAAAATTCTTACTTGGAACCAGGCGTCCCACGCTCACGATATATGGGTCTGGAACTCTTGTGCTCGGCGTCTCCAACGCTCGTTCACATATCCGATCCGTATCGACGGGATTGTAGATTACGCGAATCTTCGCTCCGTCGACGCCGAAATTCGCCATCAGATCGGCTCTAACCCCTTGGGATACCGCGATCACCTGGTCTGCATGCGGATATGTGAGCCGCATAATCACTTTGGTGATCATGGCATCCAGGCCGGCTCCAAAACGGCTGGTCGGGTACGTACGCTCACTGACTATGCATGGATATTTGAGGATCTTGGAGGATAAGACGTTTGCACAGTTCGATCGGTTCAGGAAGCTTACGGTTACCGCAGGCGCCAAACCTCTCAGAAGCCGAGTAAGCGAAATCGCGCTCCAAAGGAAACTAAAGTTGGCATTGAGAACATGCTTTTGCACCCAAGGCGGCACGGCGTGCAGCTCTTCTTCGACGTCCAGAAGCACAAGATGGACAGCATAGCCTCTTAGGCGATCCTCAAGGTACGTCAGCACATCCACCAGGGCACGCTCCGCGCCACCGGCAGTGAGCGAGTTGATAACGAAGACAATGTTCTGAGAGGCCGAGCGCATCTGATTGCAACCACTCATTTGCCCGCGACGCGCGCTTCCCGCGTGAGGCGACCGAAAATGCGTGCAACTCGCGCCGTGCCACGGCGGAGCTGCCGCCACCACTGGCGCTCAAGACACGAGCTCACTGTTCCGTCAACTGGTCTCGTACCCGGGACGCAATGAGATCCAAACCGACCCCGATGCAGAAACCCAACGCGTCCATTGCAAAGTCGATCCATCTCGCATGCCGACCCGCCACCCAGATCTGAAGCACCTCAAGCGCCGCCACAAAGCCGACGCCGGCCAATGGAACAAGCACAGGGCGGGAACGATACCCGATAGAGAATAAGAAGCCTGAGATGCTGAAGGCCACCAAGTGCTCCACATTATTGGGGAGCACGGTTTCAAAACGATACCTCGGCGAACCGAGGGTCAAAAAGACCAGCCCCGCGGCGTAGAGGCACGCGATAGCGCGGGTCAAACGAATGCTCATCCGATCCCCTTAGCCGGTTCGCACCGCAAGTCAATCCGAGGTCGCTATGGCGCAGAGCCGTCTACTCAACGAACTAAAGAGCCTTCTACTCGAGCTAAGAAGCGTTCCCTCGGCAGGTCGGCTGACCCATCCAAAAGTGCACATGCGAGTCACAAAGTCTGGCCCGTCTTCGCAAGCCCTTGTTCGGCCTCGTGCACTCCCGCCAATCTCGGCCGCTGTTTTCTCCATTGTGGTGCCTTCAGGCGCTTGCCGTTGGTCTGGCTGGTGCAACACTGACGCTGCGCCTGAAGTTTGCGCGCCTGCGAGGCGCGACCCGTGGTATACAACTTGCACTTATCGCGGCGCGTTGGGGATTGTTAGACGGCTATGGCCCGAAGCGCATCGCAACGACAACACGATTTCTTCTTCGAGCGAGTTTCGATAAAAACCGGCAGTAAGGTTGAACAGAGCGAACAGACGACATTCTCCTATCGCTTAGGCGAAAGTGAGACCTGAATGACAGTACTCATTACCGGCGGCGCTGGCTATATCGGCGGACATGCGGTTCTGGCGTTTCTGGATCGCGGAGAGATCCCGGTTGTCTTGGACGACTTGTCTACCGGCAGTCGAAGCGCGATTCCTTCGGAAGTACCGTCTATCTTCGGCGACGTTGGAGATACTTCGCTATTGCTCCAAATTATTGAAGCGCACAAGATTGATGCAATTTTGCATTTCGCAGGGAAAATAGTCGTACCCGAGTCGATAGCTGATCCGCTCGCTTATTATTTGAACAACACCGTAAAGACGCGGGCTTTATTAGAGGCAGCAGTGAAAGGAAAAGTTAGATATTTCGTTTTCTCCTCTACGGCAGCTGTCTATGGTAACCCGAATAGAGCGACGGTGAATGAAGAAGCCGTCCCGGCACCGCTGTCACCGTACGGGATGTCAAAGTTAATGTCCGAATTCATGATCCGTGATGTCAGCACTGCATACGGTCAAAAGCATGTAATCCTAAGATATTTCAACGTGGCGGGGGCCGACCCAAAGGGCCGCCATGGTCAATCTACGGCCAATGCCACGCACCTGATCAAAGTAGCAATTGAGACTGCACTTGGTGGACGGCCTTTCATGAATATCTTCGGCAATGACTACCCGACGCCGGATGGGACATGCGTCCGAGATTATGTACACGTTTCCGATTTAGCTTACGCCCACCTTCTCGCGCTCGATCAACTGCGGCTCGACGGAGTTTCTCGAACACTTAACTGCGGATATGGCCGGGGCTACTCGGTACGGGAAGTTGTGGAGGCGGTCAGGCGCGTCGCGGGAACTGACTTCGAAGTTCGTCAAGCGCCTAGACGGCCAGGCGATCCAGCCTCAATAATCGCTAGCAATGACCAATTGGTGCGGCTGGGTTGGAAGCCGGAACTGCATGATCTTTCGGTAATTGTTCAGCATGCCTTGGATTGGGAAAAATCACGCGTGATCCGGTTGTAAGGGCGGTCAGGGCGGCGCGCTGACCGGAAAGAGCGAGGGCTTCAGAGTGGAGCTATGCCCGAATCTGGGTGATGGGCCGATCAGGCGGCGTGGCTTTGCTGGATGCCGTCGGCAAATCTGACACCGGCGACGCCGGCTTGTTCAATCCCAGCATGACCTCCGTCACGAGAAGTGTTACGCTCTGATGGACTTAGTCGTGACGGACCGCCTTAGGGCGGCCCACCCAAGCGAATCGCGTAAGCTGTTGGCGCTATTGCCTGGGGAAGTAGGCCGGTGACGAATACTCTCGATGAAGATGCACCAGCGTTGAAGGAATGGCTCAGAAGCGCGCTTGGCCCCAACTTGCGGAGCCGTCAGTGACTCGTTTCGATCGTCGAGAACTTCGCAACTATGTGAGCGGAGCCGAGGCGGCTCCTCGAACGGGTTTCGAAAAAACTCTCAGGAAGGGATAATAGGCGGAACGAGCTCTTCAATGCTGCCAATGGTCCGAGGATTTCACCTCCGGATTTTCGCATCGCCAAAACCGGCCAACAGTAGCGGGGTGCATAACGTAGAAGGAGTTTCGGATTAATGTTCCAGCTTTTCTTGCGAGCTCGCGTTCATAATTTTCTCAGATCTGACTCTGACCGGCGCGAATTTAGAACCCGCTCGGCGGATCGCGATGCGGAAACGGATCGAGCACGGATCGCGTCTATAATGGCCGTTCTCAAAAAGGTGCTGGACGACGCGGAAAAGGAAAAGGTGGCGCTTGGCCGGCGAGTCGATGACGCATTAGCGCGTGCGGCCGTTACGATGGGCAATGATACGGATGAATACTTGGACCGCGATCCTCGCGATGACTACCACCAAAGCCTCTTTAACTTGGAAATTTCAAATGGTGAGCGCCGTCTAAGCGAGCTCGCGACGATGATCTCACATTTGAAATTTATAAAGTCGGCTATATTGACGCGGTTTTCAGCTCCCTTGCCGCCGTTGTCTAGTAGCGGACGGAGCAAGTAGCTCCCCTCAAGCGTCGTCCAACGGTCTAATCGCGTCACCAGACGAGGACGCCGCGCACGCCGGTAGCGCATTTCGGCGAAGGTGATTTGTAAACGGCCGTTAGGCTGCTTATGCAACTTGCGTGGCGGGCTGCCAATTCCAAGGCAGCAGATCGGTCGGGTGATCTGCGCGTGCACGTGAGGACGTCGCGCAGATACGCCTCGGGATCGATGGCCTGGAGCTTGGCAGCTTCGATGGGCGATCAGCGTGAGGCTGCAGAGCGCCTCCTTTGCCCGCGGCGCGGATATCAACTGGTTCCCGCCTTGGGCAGGGCACGGCCCCTGATCGTGCGCGGAAGCGCAGCTGGGAAAGCGCGCCTCTGATCATCCCATGCGCCTCTGACAAATTCCCGCGCGGCTTGGCAGGCAATCAACCGGATGAGGGTAATGACGCGTGGATCGGGCTTCGAAGAAATGCGCGATGTCGGTTCTTCAGATACGTCGAGGACCACGCGAATTGCCTTGCCAGTTGTTCCCGAGTCCCAACAAACATCGGAGATCGACAGTTTCGAGCGAACAACGGACGCCATGTTTGATTGCGGCCTTGGCGATCTGCTCGACGGAGCATTCGCGCCCTGACCGACGAGCCACGTGACTATACCCTCAGCTCGTGATGGGTCGCCGGGATGGCGTCCCAAGTTGACAAAGCAGGCCGACAAGGGTGGCGCTTTGTGCCCCTCCCTGCCGCCTATCCATGTCGCCTCTTGTGCACGAAACGTCCAGTGTCGCGCTTGGTTGAGCCGCAGAACTTGGTCCACTCTGCCATCAATAAGCGGCGCTCTTCGTACAGGTCACCAAGAGATCGGCTGCTTCACACTTGCTGTTGATCGTGTGCGCCAGCGCCATTTCGACCACTTCATTGGGGAAATCGGTCCCAGTCCCGGAAGGTTGAGCGAAAGCCGTGAGCGGTCTGTCCTTTCGCCCCATGCGTTCGAGCAACGCCAGCATTGCCATGTTGCTAAGCGGCTTGTCACGCTTGCCGCCGGGAAACAGGAAAGCGCCCCGATGGTCGTCGCCCATCTTCTCCGCGACGGAAGGCACTGCACGCCACCGAATGGCGTCTGACTTGATGGAGCTGCGATGTCACGGGAGAACTGGCCAGCAAGAGATTCATGAGTTGTGGCCGCGAAAACAAAACGCGGTATCAAAATATCCCGTCGCGGTATCAAATCAGAGCCAGCGTGCTGCATAAAATGATGCAAAACGAGCCTCACGGTGCCTCAATTGGTACCGTGAGGGTAGCCTTGGCGGCGGTCGCGGTATCAAATTAGGGCACACATATAGTTTACCATAAGGGGTAGCACTTACTGATCGGTAAGGCGATGAGCGAAGCGCGCCGCCGAGGAGCGCTGTAGCGAGTGAGCCGCCTTACATCGCCACGACGGAATTTCGAGACCAGTACGCGCGCGCGAGGATGAAAGTATGTCTGCTCTTGGGGGAAAGCGGACCTCGCGACTTCGCGGGCCGATTTCCGAAAATGACCCAAGCCGACTCTCGTGTCCCGCCCTGCTCACGTCAGAGCGGACATGCGGCTCAACGCGGTCAGGACCTCTTGCGGACCTAGACGATGGTGGTTTCCCTCACCAAAAAGCTTGAGACCCGCCACGGGTGGGAATACGCTTCCTGTATTGGCGAAGAGAAATGGCCCGATAACTCGGCAAAAAAGGGGTGGTTTACATGCCCCCTACGATTGAGACCGCACCGAGGAATAAAAACGTCGTCCTCATCGAGGATAGGACGTTTGGGACCTATGATGTCGCTCACTGGTCGCCTGAGGCCCGTGGATGGGTCGGTGAAAACGGCGAGCCGATCAAGTACACGCCGTCGCATTGGTATCCAATGCCAGGGGAAAATTATCTTCAGCAAGCGGACGGTCTGTCGAGCGGCCTCTCCGGGGCGTCGACGTTCGCATCGCGGGCGCGCCGACATCGCTTCTTTCCCTTTTTCTTGATCGCCACAGCCCTGGTCGCGGCGGCGCTCATCGGCGTAGCTGCGCTCGTCAGGCAGGCCCTGCCGACGCCGGAGGCGCGACAATCTTCGGAGAACGAGCCACGTAAAGAGGTTTTGGCGAAGGAGCCTGCGGAGGCCCGCCGCGCCTTGGATGGGCTCAATCTGAAGCTGGAAGCGGAGACCGCGACCGCCGCACAATCGCTGGGCCAGGAGCGCGAAGAGATGGCCGCCCTCGCGCGAGATGCCGCCGCTGCAGGAAAAGAGCTGGCGGCCAGCACGGTGCAGCACGCGCTCGGAGAAGAACGCGCTCGCAGTGCCGCGCTGGCAACCGAACTCGCGAAGGCGCGGGAGGCCGTCGAGACGCAGGTGGCGCTATCGAGAAAGAGGGGCGACGAGGCGGCGCAACTCAAGCAGGCGGCCGAGAGCGAGACGGCGGAACTGCGGCAGTCTCTGCAGCAGGAGCACGGCAGGGCCGAGGCGCTGGCAACCGAACTGGCGAAGGCGCGGCGACAGAAACCCGCTGCTGTGGAAGAGAGGCCCGGTATCTCCTTGCCCGCCTGGGCAAACAATGACGCCCTCGTGAAGCCCGCCCGGACTGCAAAGCAACCGGACGTGGCGCCAGACAACAGCAAACCGGCGATTAAAATTGAAACAGTTCCATTACCAAAGCCGCGCGTGCGCGCCATGAGTGCAGACCATGGCTACGGCTGCCAGCACTATCGGACCTACGATCCAGCATCCGGAACCTACAAGAGCTATGACGGACAGCGCCATTCCTGCCCATAAGCTCAGTCGGCATTTTGGAGACAAGTCTAGCCGACCATACGCATTCTGCCGCTATGGGCACCAGATGCACTCATTCGAACGGCTTGCGCAAATAGGCGACCCGGCGTCCATCGCCTCATTGCGCGTGGCCTCGTCGTCGCTCGCGGTCATGAAGATGACGGGTCATTTCGATCCCGATGCCGCAAGCCGGCGCTGCAGCTCGATTCCCGAAATTCCCCCGACGTGAGTCGGGGGTGTGGATGAACCTTAGACCTTTAGTTGGCATAATTGCAGCCGAGCCGTGAACCGAGGGAATGGGATGAAAAGGAAGCCGATGAAGAAGCCTCTCCGCCGAAGGTGATGAAGGAGCCAGCGGTTAAGCGCGGCCTCAAAACGGGCCCTCGCTTCCTTTTCTGAATACTCATCGGGTGGCTTAGCCATGACCATAGAACCTAAACTGAGGGGCCTCTACGCCGCGCTGTTGGCCGGTGAAAAACCCTGGAGTTGGGATTGGAAGTACAATCCAAATCTCAAGGAACACATGCACGCGCTGGGCGTCATAGCTGCCAACTATAACGAGTTAGAGGGCCGTTTCTACGGCTTGTTTTATTTGACGTTTGATAGGTTCGAAATCGGCAAAATCGTATTCTCAAAGCTCAATAATGCCGAGCGGATGGATATAGCTTTGAGAATTGCGGAAAATGAACCTGAGAGCTTTCGCGACCGATACATTCACTTCATTAACGCATACGGGATTCGCGCGTTCCGCCGCCGGAAGCACGATGCGGTCGAGGACGGGAAGCGGCACCGTCAGGATCACGGCATCGGCGGCGTGGCTCTCGCCGTTGCTGCACCGACCAGTGCGCGTCCATCCATTTCTTCGACGGCGGAGACCACCGCACCAAGTCGGATCTCTACTGCGAGGTCCCGACAATTTGCCGCGAGAAATGCGACGAGCGCCCCGTAGCCGCCGACGATGCGTCCTTGCGTATGATGTCCGCCAACCATCCATTCGTCGCGAAGAGCCAGGGTGCTGGCCCGCTCCGGATCCGCCGCGTCGTAGCCTTCGGCCATCCGCTCGATGGAACACCGCATCGGAAGGTATTCGGGACCGGCGAAATGGCGTCGCAGGAATTCGCCGACGGTCAGATCATTTGTGAGGTCCTGCAGCGCCTTCTGGAGCTCGGCCTGATGAGAGTCCTGATCCTTTCTTCGCACAAACTTGCCGTTCTCGATTGTCCGTGGCGTGCCCTGGATCGGCGAGACCTGAAGCCCAGCCTCGCGCAAAAGGCCGTGCGTGACAGGAGCTTCGCCATGGACGAATTCGGCTCCGCCTTCGGCGGCATATCCGAACTCGTCGGCCGGAAGCGGGTAAATGCGCCCGCCGCAGCGAATTCGTGCTTCCAAAAGGGTCACTCGCCTACCCGCCCGCGCGAGTTCGCGTGCTGCCATGAGACCGGCAGCACCGGCGCCGACGACGACGATGTGCTGAGGATTCGGCGACGACATGCGGGGAGCCTCTATCGAGAGGCCGGCGCCTCAGGCGCCTCGTTCTGGATCCGATAGCGCAGAAGCATGGCTCCGCCTTCCAAGGTCTGGCTGCTCTCCAGGGTCATCGCCATGACGGGCGCGCGCTGCGCGGCTTCGGCTTCCGTGGAATCGAAAACGCTCGGCGCCCCCTTCGCGCCGTCGATGGCCGGACACACAATGAGGTGCAGTTCGTCCACTAGGCCCGCGCGCAAAAAGGCTCCGTTGGCCCCGCCGCCTCCCTCCAGCAGCAGCCGCTTGACGCCGAGTTCGCGATTGAGGATGTCCAGAGTCAGGGCAAGGTCGAGCTCCGAACCTCCGGCGAAGATGTAAGACACGCCGTCCCTGCGCAGGCCCGCCAAGTGCGCATCTGACACCTTCTCGGACAGCACGACCAAGACCGGATCGCCGCCGATGTCCGAACGAGCCCAGCCGATCTTGCCTTGGGCGTCCAGCACCACCCCGTATGCCTGCGCGTCGCGCCGCGCAAACCAGTGTTCGCGAGGAAAGCTTTCACTCGTCGACGCAGGGTAAGGCTTGCCCTTCGCAAACTCCTGGCCCGTGACGCGGCCGACGAGCCAGGCGTCGCCGGCGAGTTCGTCGTGCACGCGCTCGAACAGATTTCCGGCGGATCCCTTTGGCCGCCACCTGCTGGGAAGCGTCCGGCCGTCGACGCTCGAAGCCATTAGGCAGATGACGTGCGGCTTCATGCGGACCTCTTTGGCGTCCTGCTCCGGCAGCGTTGCGATACCGGTGACGATGCCACGTTCCGCATAAATCGCGTTGATGTCGGCGACGACCCTGCTGAAGCGTCGAGATATCGGCGTCCTGGCCGATATATTTCTTTGCGATCTCGTCGAGCTCTTCGGGTGTGATGAATTTGGAAGAGTCGAATTCGATCTTGCGGAGCGTTTCACGGCCTGCATGAGGCCCACGTTTCCTTCGGAAATGATGTCCGCAATCGGCAGCCCGTAGCCCCGATATCGCATGGCGATCTTGGCGACGAGCCGCAGATGGCTGGTGACAAGATGGTAGGCGGCTTCACGGTCGCCTTGCTCGCGCCAGCGCTTCGCATAGGCCGACTCCTGGTCCGGCCGCAACATGGGGAACTTGCGAATTTCCGTAAGATAATGCGTCAACCCGGTGTCGAGCGACAGCCTTGGAACCGATGCAGTGCCTCCCATTGCTCACCTCCGCGTCTCTATTCGACAGCCCGTATCGCCAGCGTTTTCGCACCCAGAATGAGAACCGAATTGGCTCAAGTACCCGCTTCCGCTGCGGGGGCCCGCGGCTAGTCGATGGATGACGCTACGACCGAGGGCGGCGGCGTGTTCGTTTCCGGCGGATCGGGCCGCGTCACAAGATAGAGCTCGCCAGCCACCAGCATGACGGCAGCGATTGCCACAGCGAACATGCCCAACACCAGATCGTACGGGTCATCCATCGCTTTAATCTTGCGGTTCTATTCGAACCTCATGGCATCCGCAGCACGACGGGAGCGTCTGACGGTGACGGGACGTCTCGCGGACCGTAGGACCGCACATGGCGTAAACGGACCGACCTGCTCGTCTCGCCGCCCCATGCCTTCGCGTCCTGCTGCAGCCGGTTCGCCCAGCGATGCTCCAGACGATCGATCACGTGACAAGGTAAACGGACATCGTCCATGGGATCCTCCTCAAGCTGCCAGCGCCCGCGATGTGGAGAAGCGGCGGTTTGGTTTTCCGCCGGGCGGGTTGCGCGGGCCGCCGTCCAGTTCGCAAAGTGCTTCGAGGATGGCATCGATGCTGACGGGCGCCTTCAGTCCTTCCGGAGCCCGCAGTGCGGGGCATGAAGCGATCGCGGAAGCGTCGGAGGCCCAGGAGGCGAGGATCGCGCGCTTTTCGGCCAGCGTGAGGTCCGGATGCGATACCACGTCCTTGGGATGGTCGAAGACGGTGCCAGGATGCAGCAGCGCCTGGAAATCGAATACGTTGTCGTTGATGGCGGTCGTCGGCCGCATGTTTTCCTCCATTCGAAGACAGGGGGGCGGCAGCCCGACACAACGAGGCCGGGCCGCCGCAGGTGTTCGCTCAAGCCGCCTTAGCTTCGAGCTGATGGACGTTGCTGCCGTTGATGGCGATCCGCCGCGGCTTCATGGCTTCGGGGATCTCCCGGACCAGTTCGATCTTCAGCAGCCCGTTGTCGAACGAGGCGTTCTTGACCTGGACGTAGTCGGCCAGGTTGAACTGCCGCTTGAAGTGTCGGGTCGAGATGCCGCGATACAGGAACTCGCGATCCGCCTTTTCGGGCTTGTTGCCTTCGATCGTCACGACGTTCTGCTCGGCCGTGATCGAGATTTCGTCGGGCGAGAAGCCGGCCACCGCCAGCGAGATTTGGTAGCTGTCTTCGCCGAGCCGTTCGATGTTGTAGGGCGGATAGTTGTCCTCGGTCGCGCGCTGGGCGGATTCCGCGAGGTCGAAGAGGCGGTCGAAACCGATGGTCGAACGCCAGAGGGGAGAGAAGTCGTAAGTGCGCATAGCCAGATCCTCCAAAGAGCAAAATGGGTACGAGCGGCACCGGACACGACCGGTGCCCGTCTCAGGTTTCCCGGGCCCATGAGGCGCCCAGGAGCCATCTCGCGATGGCGACTGAAAAATAAAAAAACCGGATTTTGGTTTCAAGGGGCTGGCGAAAAATTTCCGGGCCCCGCACCCCAGGCGGTGGCGACCGTAACCCCTCACGTTTCGCGTGCCCGGCGGAGTGCGCCCTGCAGTTTGTGTTTCTGCTTTTCCCAGCGGGCGTCCTCGGCCTGCGACCTCTTTTCAAGCGCGTCGCGCTCCGCGTCGATCGCCGCCGACTTCTCCACGTGCATCCCCTCCGCCTCGTCCAAGGCGGATTGCGCCTTGTCGACGGCTTGCTGGCGGCGCTGGCGTTCCTTCTCCCGGGCGGCCTCTTGCTGTTGGCGCTCGAGCTTCCGTCGCTTCTCCTGCTTCTCATATTCCAGGGCGGCCTTGCGGGATGCCTTGTCGTCTGTTTTGCGGGCCGGTCGCTTTTTTGGCTTCGCGGGTCGCTTTCGGGACCGGCCGCTGGATCCTTCGTGTTCAAGGTCCGTGGGCAGGTCGGCGTGCTCCGTGAATGGCCCGTCCGACCCGACCGGGCGTTTTAGGACGACACCAGGTTTTGCCATCGTCGCGGCAACGACATCCGGATCCTTGCTTTCCTTGGCGGCGCCCTGGTGGAAGAGATTGCTATCCGCGCCCCAGGCTTCCAACGCCGCCTTCATCGACGGTGCGGCTATCGCCTGATCGAAGAAACCCAGCGAGGTTTGGCCTTGGCTGCCGACATAGCCAAGTCGGCATGTAGTGCAGCGGCGGCCGGCTTGGGCGTGACAGTCGCCAGCGCCAGGACAGTGCCAACGCCACTGTGCGGTTCATCGGCGTCGCGATACTCTGGGTTCCGATCGCCAGCGCGCCCGCCGGGTTCGTTCAACGGTCCTGATGGGGGTGGGAGCTTCTTCAGTATTAATCGCACCAGCGGGTTTTCCATCCGTCGCAGAAAGCCGATGAGCGCGCCCTCACTTCACCCGCAGATTTTCCGCCGAT
>Ga0137412_10000967_pt1 | contig 21504 bp, 20 predicted proteins | sample CZODoug2_1_16fun_FD_122160 | JGI IMG/M metagenome (GOLD analysis project Ga0137412, IMG submission 122160) | Vadose zone soil fungal communities from Angelo Coast Range Reserve, California, USA - CZODoug2_1_16fungal (Hybrid Assembly) | ecosystem: Environmental > Terrestrial > Soil > Vadose zone... | reverse complement strand
CGTCCCGATGTATTCCGCTCAGTCGTACTACTGAGTGTCCCCTTTACCGGCCCTCCGGCGTTGCCCTTCAACAGCGCAAATCGATCACAGGCCGAGGAAGCCGCAGAAGATTCTGCTAACAATATGCGTGCTCAGCTTGCTGCGCTCCACCCGCCGCGCAAGTTTTACCAGCACTACTATGCGTCAAGGGAAGCCAACGATAATCTGCACCATCCCCGGCAGGGCCTGCGCGATTTTCTGTGGGGTTATTTTTATCTCAAGAGTGCAGACTGGAAGGGAAATAAGCCAATTCCGCTCAAAAACGGTTCAGCTGCCGAGCTGGCACAGATACCCGGTTACTACATCATGGATCAAAGCAAGGGGATGGCGGAGACTGTCGCCGCTCTAGCTCCCTCGCCGGTCGATATCGGGGCCACTCCATGGCTCACAGAAGCGGAGCTCGACGTTTATGTAAGCGAGTGGGCGCGGACCGGATTTCAAGGTGCCCTGAACTTTTATCGAGTCTTCGTCGACCCCTCATTGATTGCCCAGTTTCGGCTCTTCGCCGGGCGCACCATAGATGTGCCATCGGCTTTCTTTGGTGGAAAAAGTGACTGGGCGGTGTACCTGACTTCGGGCGCCGTCGATGTGATGAGATCTCGCGCTTGCACGCGAATGCAGGAATACGCTCTGCTTGATGGCGCCGGTCATTGGCTGCAGCAGGAGCAGCCGGATCCAGTCTGCGGCGCGCTGGTGAGCTTTCTGCGCAACAATACGGAACGTTCGCAACGGCCTTACTGAAGTGCACGCCTGGAGGTTATCTTTCCTGATTGCCTTGACGAGCGATTTCCTCTCTACGCCCTGCATCGATCTCGTAATTATCTTCCCCCGAAGACGCGCGCCTTTCTTGACTTTGTCATTGCGACGGTGAAGTCGCGGACGTGATTCCTCAGTCTTACGACAAACGACCTCTTGCGAGCACAACGGCCGATTTGCGCTCAGCAGCTAATCGGGGTTCAGCAAAGACGCTCCGTCACTAGCGCTGAGGCCGCTTTACCGCAGACTCCAAGTAGCGCACCAGCATTTGATTCAGGGAATCGATTGTTCGCGACCGAGTAGGTGTCTTGCGGCCCGCCAAGCCTGGCAGGAAACCTCTCAAGGCGGTTAGGACAACTTCGGCACTCCAGAGCGCGTCCTGCTTATCGAGTTTGGGATTTCCCGCACGCAGCACCTCGGAGAGGTGGTCGACGAAGATTTTCGCGAGAAGATGCTTTTGTTCGATAGCGTCCTTTGAAAGAGGAGCGTCTGCGAGCAGGGTAAGAAATGCAGGATGCTTCCGATGAAACTCAATCACGACGCCGGTGACCCGCCGGATGGCCTCTTCCAGATGCACTGACGCAAGTTCCTGTACGTCCGCGGCTCGCACCTCTTTCGCCAAGTCCATCGCGTAACGTGTTTCGAGCGCGTCGGCGATCGCCTCCTTGTTTGGAAAGAACTGATACAGCGTCGCCGGGGAAACCTTCGCTTCAGCAGCGATGATGTTCGTGGTTGCCCCGTGGTAACCAAGTTTTCCGAAGACCTGGTCCGCCGCATCGAGCAAGCTTGCCAAACGACGTTCTCCGCGAGCGTTTCGCTTTCGCTCTGGAACAAACACTGGCATGTCTTCATGATCTCACATTCTGCAAGTAATTGCTTGTATCCATTCTAGAATACAAGCATCTACTTGTAATGTAGACCGATGATCGACTATTCCGCAGGGGGCAATCAGCAAGTCCTCTGCAGAGCAGTGAGGAACCGTAGTCAAACACGCAGCATGGAGAGCATATGAAAAGCTGGCTACTTGAAAACACCGGACGAGAAAGCCTTCGCCTCGTCAACATGAGCGAACCGAAACCCGGACCGGGGCAGATCTTGGTTCGGACCACCGCTGTTTCCCTAAACTTTCGCGACAAGCTCATCATCGAGGGCTCCTATCCACTTCCCCTCACTTATCCCCTCGTGCCTGGATCGGACTTGGCGGGCAAGGTTATCGCACTCGGTTCAGGGGTTTCTCGCTTTAAAGTGGGCGACCAGGTAGTTTCCCTCTTCAGGCCGAAGTGGCTCCGTGGAGTGCCTTCGCGCGAGGCGGCCCGGGAAGCTCTTGGTGGTCCACTTCCAGGCGTCCTCGCCGAGTATGTCTTGCTGTCTGAGCAAGGCGCGATCGCCTACCCCGGTTATTTAACGTCGGCAGAAGCGTCAACCCTGCCGGTCGCTGCGCTTACTGCATGGGTCGCCTTGTTTACGCACGGCAACTTGAAGCCGGGAGAGACAGTACTGCTTCAGGGAAGCGGCGGCGTTTCGCTGTTTGCTCTGCAATTGGCTGTGGCGCATGGCGCTCGCGTGTTCGTAACTTCCAGAAGCCCAGGCAAGATTGCACGTCTGAAACAATTGGGAGCCGCAGAGGTCGTCGACACGAGTGCGAACGCAGCATGGGACGAGGTCGCACTCCGGCTTACCAATGGAAAGGGTGCGGACCATATCCTTGATGTTCTCGGAGGTGACGCTGTACCCATGTCCATTCAGGCCGCAGCGTGGGGAGGACACATTGCTTTGATTGGCATCATGGATCGTCCTACTACTACAATTTCAATTCCCACCATGATGGGCAAAACATTGCGACTTCATGGTGTTAGCGTCGGCTCGCGGCGCGATATGGAACAATTACTGGCATTCGTCGAGAACCATCGAATTTCACCGATCATCGATGCGAAATACAGTTTCGACGCACTACCCGATGCCCTCGATCATCTCGATCGAGGTCCATTCGGCAAGATCGTTGTAGAAATCAATTGACCGGATCCACCCAGCCATTCGCACTTCGAATTCGATGCCCAGATTCTGTAGACAGAACTCGCTCAAATTAAATGAGTTGCAGCCCCTCGCCTAGGTGAGGGGCCGCATTGGCGTCTAGGGCCCACACTCTGCAAGTAATTGCTTGCATTTCTAACAATACAAGTATTTACTTGTAGCCGTTTGGGGAATGCAAGCATCTACTTGTATATAGTGGCTGCACCCCGGAGGCGGGCAATGAGCAAGTCAGACGCAAAACAGCAAGGAACCGTGGTCGTTACTGGCGTTTCGTCGGGAATTGACTGCGTCACAGCGAACCGTGTGGTCGAATCGGGTTCCCTCGCACGACGAATTTTGAGGCACCCTCTGCTCTGCATCTCTGCGCTGACTTTGGCAATGCCTTTTACCGGATGTAGGAAGGCCAGCGACAAGAAACCACTTTCATCAGCAGCAGTAGAAATTGCTGCGGTCGTGGCCAAGCCAATTCGTCTGTCTGACGAGTTCAACGGCCGCGTGGCATCCATCAATTTCGTAGATGTGCGGGCCAGGGTGACAGGCTACGTGGATAAGGTTGCGTATCGAGAGGGCGACAACGTAAAGCGCGGTGATCTGCTGTTCGTCATCGACCCGCGACCTTTCCGCGATGCTCTCGATAGTGCAAAGGCAAGTTTGGAACGAGAGCAGGCAGCGGCTGCGTTCGCGGAAGTTCAATCCAAAAGGGCGCAAGCACTGAATGCTTCCAATGCGATTTCGCAGGAGGAATATCAGAATCGTGACTCTGATCTTTCTCAGAGCACTGCTCGCGTGCACGCGGCGCAAGCTGCGGTTGCGATGGCAGAACTCAATCTTTCTTTTACAGAAGTTCGATCCCCTGTTGATGGACGCACCAGCCGCGCACAGCTTACACGTGGAAACCTTGCACAAGCCGATCAGACGGTGCTCACCACCGTGGTGTCACAAGACCCTGTCTATGTGTACTTCGATTGCGACGAGCAGAGTTATTTACGTTTTCAGGAGAGAACACATCGGGGAAGCGGCGTGACTTCGGCGAACCCCGTCCACGTCGCGTTGGCGAATGAGACCGGCTTTCCTCATGTCGGTAGGATTGATTTTCTGGATAACGAGGTCAATGCATCGACGGGCACGATCCGAGCACGCGTCGTATTGAACAATCCAAACCGACTTTTCACACCGGGGCTCTACGCCCGCGTTCGGCTCGAAAGCAGTGGAGAACAGCAAGCGTTGCTGATCGACGATAAGGCGGTCCTAACCGATCAGGACCGCAAATACGTCTACGTGCTTGGTGCGGGCAACACAGCACAGCGCAAAGATGTCCAGCTTGGTCCCCTCGTGAACGGTATGCGTATCGTGCAGTCTGGGCTTGGCGATGACGATAAGGTGATCGTCACTGGCCTTCAACAAATCTTTTATCCCGGCGTGCCGGTGACTCCGAAGGAGTCTGCCATGGAGTCATCGCGCGCAGCGACGGCCTCTCCCCTGACCTCGGCAATGGCGCAATAAAAGGAGTCTTTATGATGGACTTTTCCCGTTTTTTTATCGACCGCCCGATCTTTGCGATGGTGCTATCGATCATCATCTTCGCTCTCGGTCTGATCGCGATTCCGATTCTTCCGTCCGGTGAATATCCGGAGGTAATACCGCCGAGCGTAGTTGTGCGTGCAACCTATCCGGGGGCCAATCCGAAGGAGATCGCCGAGTCGGTTGCGGAGCCGCTCGAAGAGGCGATCAACGGCGTCGAAGGCATTATGTACATGAAGTCTGTCGCCGGCTCCGACGGCAGCCTTCAGCTCGTGGTCACCTTTCGACCCGGCGTCGATCCAGATACAGCAGCCGTACGCGTGCAAAACAGGGTCAGTGAAGCTCTGTCGCGATTGCCCGATGAAGTGCGCCAGTTCGGCGTAACCACGCAGAAGCAGTCTCCCACGCCGTTAATGTATGTGAGCTTGTATTCTCCCGACAATCGTTACGACTCACTGTATTTGCGCAACTACGCGGTCCTGCATATCAAGGACGAGTTGTCGCGCCTACCCGGTATTGGTGATGTTCGGTTGATAGGTTCTGGCGATTATGCAATGCGTCTCTGGCTCAACCCAAACCAACTTGCCTCGCGCGGTCTTACCGCCGCCGACGTGGTCAACGCTGTGCGCGAGCAGAACGTGCAAGTGTCAGCCGGACAGCTCGGCGCCGAGCCCTCGCCGAAGAACACCGACCTTCTAATCCCGATCAACGTGCGAGGACGCCTCCGCAGCGAAAAAGAGTTTGGCGACATCGTGCTCAAAGAGGGCGCGGACGGCCAGATCGTACATCTCTCCGATGTGGCACGGGTGGAACTTGGCGCCAGCGACTACACCATGGATATGTACCACGACAACAAAAAAGGTGTGGCGATCGGAATATTCCTTACCCCCGGAGCCAATGCTTTAGGGGTTGCCGCTTCGGTGTATGCACAGTTGCACAAGTTATCTGCAGAGTTCCCGACCGGCATGGTCTACAAGCCAAACTGGGACCCAACCGTGTTCGTGCGCGAATCGATCCGCGCGGTTGAGCATACGTTGATCGAGGCCGTAGTGTTGGTGCTGCTGGTAGTGATTCTGTTCTTGCAGACCTGGCGCGCCTCCATCATTCCGCTCGTTGCGGTGCCAGTGTCGGTGGTGGGCACATTCGCGTTTCTATATCTCTTGGGTTACTCGATTAACACACTGACCTTGTTCGGCCTGGTACTTGCGATCGGCATCGTCGTCGACGACGCCATTGTTGTGGTCGAGAACGTCGAGCGCAATATCCAGGAGGGCTTAAGTCCGCGTGCCGCTGCCCACAAGGCGATGAGAGAAGTATCCGGTCCCATCATTGCGATCGCGCTCGTGCTATGCGCGGTATTCGTACCGATGGCGTTTCTCTCAGGCGTCACCGGCCAGTTCTACCGACAGTTCGCGGTAACCATCGCGATCTCGACGGTGATCTCTGCAGTCAACTCACTGACTCTGTCACCGGCACTCGCAGCAAAGCTACTCCGAGGACACGATGCGCCCAAAGATGTGCTGGCGCGCGGCATCGAACGCACGTTCGGCTGGCTGTTTCATCCGTTTAATCGCTTCTTTGAGCGTAGTTCGGAGAACTATCACGGTACGGTGGGGCGCACTCTACGTCACCGAGGAGTGGTGTTCGCCGTCTATGCGGTTCTGCTCGCCGCGACCGCACTGTTGTTCATCAAAGTGCCGGGAGGATTCATTCCAACCCAGGACAAACTCTATCTTTTCGCCGGGGCCAAGCTGCCTGAAGGTGCTTCGCATGCCCGTACCGGCGCGGTGTCACGCAGGCTGATCGACGTGGCGCACAGCGTGGATGGCGTCGATATGGTGGTCGACCTCTCAGGCTTTAATGGCTTGCAGCAAATCAATACGCCCAATCTTTCAGTTGCCTTCGTTATCCTCAAGCCGTTTGATGAGCGCCGTCGCAGTGCAGCGGAGATCAACTCAGAACTTAACGCCAAGTTTGCGAACATCAAGGATGGCTACTCCTACGCGTTGATGCCGCCACCCATTCAGGGTCTCGGCAACGGCTCGGGTTACTCGCTTTATTTGGAAGATCGAGCAGGGCTCGGGTATGGTGCTCTGCAGAATGCGTTGAGCGCCTTCCAGGGCGCCGTCGCGCAAACACCGGGAATGACCTTTCCCGTCAGTTCCTACCAGGCCAACATCCCACAACTCGAAGTGAAGGTCGATCGGGTTAAGGCTAAGGCGCAGGGGGTTGCGTTAACCGATTTATTCGACACCCTGCAGACCTATCTTGGTTCGGTCTATATCAACGACTTCAATGTATTCGGACGCGTCTACCGGGTCATGGCGCAGGCCGATAGCACCCATCGCCAGCGGGTGGAGGACATCGGCAATCTGCGCGTGCGTAATGCGCGCGGTGAAATGGTGCCGATAGGCTCGATCGTGACGGTAGTACCGAGCTATGGTCCTGATCCGGTCATGCGTTATAACGGCTACCCGGCAGCCGATCTTATCGGCGACTCCGATCCCAAAATTCTCTCTTCTGGACAGGTGGTTACCAAACTGACGGAGATCGCCGACAAGGTGCTGCCCCGCGGCATCGTACTCGAATGGACAGACTTGAGCTATCAGCAGGTGACACAAAGCCACGCAGCCGCTGTGGTATTTCCACTCGCTGTGATGCTGGCCTTCCTCGTCCTCGCCGCTCTTTATGAGAGCTGGACGCTGCCGCTTGCAGTGATTTTGATCGTGCCGGTGTGCATGTGCGCGGCACTTCTGGGCGTGTGGCTCACGGGCGGCGACAACAATGTGTTCGTGCAGGTGGGCTTAGTGGTTCTGATGGGCTTGGCCTGCAAAAACGCAATCCTCATCGTCGAGTTTGCTCGAGAGTTGGAGATTCAAGGAAAGGGCATCGTCGACGCTGCGCTCGAAGCCTGTCGCATGCGTCTGCGCCCGATTGTAATGACCTCGATTGCCTTTATCGCTGGCTCTGTCCCATTGCTTCTCGGCCACGGCGCCGGCAGCGAGGTTCGCGCCGCAACTGGCACCACTGTCTTCTCCGGAATGCTCGGTGTGACACTCTTTGGTCTCCTTCTGACTCCGGTGTTCTACGTAGCCCTGCGTACCTGGACGAAGAAAGAGATCCGCGAAGAATGGGAAGAGTCGCGCGAAGGCTCGGAGGCGAGCCATGCTTAATCGCAAATCAATTCTGGCGACTGTGCTCTCGCTTGCGCTCACCGGATGTTCCGTTGGTCCCCGTTACAAACAGCCAACACTCGCACTTCCGCAGCAGTTCACCGCGCCCAATCCAGCAACCGCTGACGTTACTCCCCCTGCGGAGGCTAGCGATCCAGAGTTCTGGCATAGTTTTAATGACGCAGAACTCAGCTCGCTTGTGCAGCGTGCCCTTACCGCGAACAACGATCTGCGCGTGGCACTGGCCCACTACGACAGTGCCAATGCCTTATTGCGTGAAGCAAAATTCGACCGCTATCCCACGGCAACGATGAGCACGAGTGTGGGAAGACAGAAGTTCAGCGCTCCCCAAGCCTTCGGCTTTCCGCGGAATAATCGTTTTTTCACCCCGGAAATCAATGCGAGTTGGGAACTCGATTTCTTTGGTCGCGTTCGCCACAACATTGAGGCACAACGGCAGCGGACTCTTGCGGATGCGAGTGACCTTGCCGCGATGCAGGTCACCGTGGTGGGAGAAGTTGCGAGCACTTATATAGACCTCCGTGGACGGCAGGAACGTCTTCGCGTAGCGCGGGAGAATGCTGAGAACGAGCAGGAAACGGTGCGGCTAGTTGAGGCAGCTTACTCGGCTGGCAGAGGAACGGAGTTCGATACGGCGAGAGCACGAGCCCTTCTCGAGACAACGAACTCACGCATTCCGGAGTTGCTCTCTGCGATCGCGCTCGATGAACATCGCCTTGCCGTGCTATGCGGGCTCACTCCAGATACTTTGATCTCTGAGCTTGAAGTGGCGAGGCCACTACCTGACCTTCCTGAACGTATCGATCCCGGAACACCAGTTGATCTTGTACGCCGTCGCCCCGACGTAAGCGCGTCGGAACAACGTCTGCATGCCGCGACAGAACGAATCGGTATTGCCACCGCTGACCTTTTCCCGCGTGTCAACTTCGCCGGCATTCTTGGCATGAACGAGTTTCATGGGGATACACCGTTTGACGGAATCAGCGCGGTGAACCTGACACAATTGAACATCGATTGGTCCTTCCTTGACCGAGGAAGAGTTCGCGCTCGAATCGCAGCCAGCCGCGCCGATGGCGATGCCCAACTTGCCCAATATCAGCAGTCGGTTCTCTTGGCGCTCGAAGACGTCGAGAACGCTCTAGTGAGCTACGCAAGATCACAAGACCGTGACGTCCAACTCCAGCTCGCCGCCAAGGATAGTAAACGCGCAGCAGATCTAGCTAGTGTTCGTTTTAAGAATGGAGCTACCGGCTTGCTGGACCTTCTGGATGCACAGAGAGTACAACTGCAAGCCGAAGATGCTTACGCGGAAAGCCATTCCAACAGCGCCCTCTCTGCCGTTCTACTGTACAAATCGCTTGCTGGCGGATGGCCGCAACATCTTCCACTGGCTGCCAAGTCCTTGATGAGCCGGAAGTAATGTCTCCCGGTTTCACAGACCGAGCTGACGGTTTTCCAAACCGCCGCCGCTGCGCCCAATTGTTTTGACAACAAGCGTCAACTTGAGAGACGCCAGCGTACTCGATGCAACGGTTTCCAAGTAAGGATCGCCACCCAACCCTACCATCAAATCGCCAAGACGCCGATGATAGCGCTGGAGGCTGAATCTGGTTAGAATGAACCTATGCAAAACTGGCGTGAGCGAATCAGTGTAAACCCGGCCGTCTGCCACGGCCGAGCGTGTGTCCGCGGAACACGTGTCTTGGTATCCGTCATAGTGGACAACGTTGCGGCAGGTGTACCGCGCGAAGACATATTGCGGAACTACACAGCACTGACGGACCCGGATATCGATGCGGCATTGGCGTATGCGGCTGAGTTGACGCGCGAGGGCACCGTGGATTTGCCGCTGGAAATCAAAGCTTGAAGTTCAAAGTCGACGAGAATCTTCCTACAGAATACGCGTCGATCCTTCGTGGGGCGGGTTTCGAAGCGGATACGGTCTCCGACGAGAAACTCTCGGGTGCCAGCGATTCGGTGCTTTCCGAGCGTTGCCGCACGGAAGATCGCGTGTTGATGACGTTGGACTTGGACTTCGCGAATGTCCAAGCATACCCTCCAAAATCCCATCCTGGAATCGTGGTCTTTCGGCCTGAGTCCCAAGACAAGCCAACGCTTGTTGCTCTTTTGAAGCGCCTCCTCCCCGTGTTGCTGCAACTCTCGCCAAAGCATCAGCTTTGGATTGTCGAGCCGGACCGCATCCGGTATCGCGAAGAATGACACTCCGAGACCAGGACCTCAATACTGATAAGGGCGAGGTCGGTGGTTCAAGTCCGCCCAGGCCCACCATTCAAATCACCAGTAAATACGCGTCGATTCTCACTTTTCCCTTTTCGCGGAATATCTCTCAAAAAACCAATTTGCCAACTATTTGCCAACCTTAGGATTGGCCGCATGGCGCTACACTCAGGGGTTAAGACCCTTCGGGTGAAGGCAGAACCGCTGGAATCGATTGGGCTATGTCGAGAAGATGTCCTGTGACCCGAAGGGCCAGGCAAACCCCCTGAAGGACGGGTAGGACGTGGAAGTCGTCGGATAGTCGATTGCGGGGCGTACTTCAGTTGGTTAGAACGCTTACCTGTCACGCAGGAGGCCGCTCATACTGGCACGCTGGGCCAGGTGATTTGCTTTGTGGCAGGAAGGCCAAAACTTGGCCGGACCAGTCAACACAAGCGCGTTCTCGTTACCTATCTGGTGAAACTTCCCCCGGGCCGACTTCTGGGGAGTCAGCGAGATTCCTTTGTCGCCAGATGCGGACGGACCATGACATAGCTTGGAGAAAACCACAACCTGCTCCGCCTACGCCATTCTCCTTCGACTTGGACTCACTTCTCTGATACCTGCTTTAGCACCGATAACCAGAGGTCATGACCCCTATGCATAGCGTTAGGGTCCTTCTTGCGGAACTCCGCCGCTCCCGGTCCTCTCACGACCTCTTCGGTGACGACACGACAACCCTCAGGTTCTTTGAGCAAAAGAAAAGTATGGTAGGCATCCATACCTGTTCCTTGACCGAACCAGCCGATACGTGAATTCGGCGCAAGCTCATGTACTCGGCTCTCAATGTGCACGCCGAACGTATCCCATGAGAATTGTGTGTTCTGGTGAAGCCTGCCGTCCGGGCTGTTCAGCAGTTTCACATTCCGTGAATTCGGATACCATTCAGGCCAAGTCTGCGCCTGAACGAGATGCTGCCAGACATTCGAGCAGGATGCATGAATCAGCAACTCGTTATGAGCGAATATGTCCGCGTCCGCCGGCGTGTGTCCCGCCGGCCAATGGATCTCGGAAGACCGTAACGGCCAATCGGGATTGTCGACCTGCGAAGTCTGTGCGAGTGCGGGCGCCCTCATCATGCCGAAAGTTAGGACACCCATGACCAGCGATGTTTGTGTCAGCCTTGCGATTCGCATATTAGAACGCATAATCCTCTCCTCATTTGTGTTGGTATTGCCGCGACGCTAAACCAGGACCGTACCGCCATCGACCACAACGGTCTGACCGGTGCCGAACCCCTCCTGCATCAGAAACAGATAGGCTTGTGCAATGTCATGAGCTTCGCCGACTCGTCCCACAGGCAGACGCTTGCCAACACTTTCAAAGAGCTGCTCCCTTTCTTCTGAGCTCATGTTCTGCCACAGGTTCGTCCGGACGACTCCAGGGGATACGGCGTTAACCCGGATCGGCGCCAGTTCAATCGCCAGGGCACGTATTAAAGCTTCGATAGTTCCGCAGACGCTTGCAGCAATGACCCATCCACTGTGCGGGCGCCGGCCAGCGACTCCCGTCGTGAGGACGATAGAGCCGCCCTTTCGAATTTGTGGACTCCCGTATTTGACCGTGGCAAGTGCAGACCAATAACGCAGTTCAAATGCGCGTCTCGCCTGCTTGAGATCTGTCTTAGCAAGCTCGTTCAATTGCAGGCTGTCACCTGCAGTGAAAACCAGGTGATCAAAGCCGCCAAGGTTCGTGAAAAAGCTTTCCACAGCCTTCTCGTCGGAGACGTCAACCGCCTGTCCCCGTGCTTCTCCTCCGATAGATTTAATGGCTTCCTGAACTCGTTCGGTGCTGCTGGAGACGATCACAACGTCGGCCCCCTGCGATGCCGCCTCTTCGGCGACTGCCAAGCCGATCCCCGACGACCCACCTACGATGACTACCCGCTTATTCTCGAAACTGTTTTCTCGTGGCACTGAATTCTCCGTCTGTGCAGTTCTGTCGACTTACACAGCTACAGATGAGCAGCCACGCGCGTGCGATTCATGCATAATAAGCATGATGTCTATGCGTTTAGAGAAATTGCGTCAGGCTGATTTGAATCTCCTGGTTACCTTTGCTGCGATTGCCGAGGAGAAAAGCATCACCGCAGCAGCATCCCGCCTGTTCCTCAGCCAGCCCGCCGTGAGCCGGGCCTTGCAGAGGGCACGCGCGATGTTTCAGGATGATCTTCTCGTTCGATCGCCGCATGGCTTCGAACTCACTTTGCGAGGTCGAAAGATTCTTGAGGAGCTTGAGGGACTTCTGCCCAGAATGGAGAATCTCGTTGCGCCGGCTGTGTTCGATCCCACCCGAGAGAAAAGCCATTTCCGCATCTCAGGTCCGGATAATGTTTGTACAGTCGTGCTCCCGCGCTTGTGCCGGCAGTACGCGAACGGACTCTACCAAGTGCAGTTTGAATTTCTTCCATGGCAGAGCGGCATCCCGGAGCTAGTGGAGCATGGACAACTCGATCTTGTTCTCCGCAATGATGAGGGGCTCCTGCCATCGCACTTCCAGTTGGAAAGGCTCTACAAAGAAGATTGGATTTGCGCCGTGGCGCGCGAGAGCCACTTTGGCGACCGGCTGATACTTAAGCAATACCTGGCCGCGAGCCACATCGTGGTTTCCCCCTATGAAGGCGTGCAAACAATTCCAGACAAGCAACTGGCGGCTCTCGGTGCAAAACGCAGCTCTTGTATTCGGGTGCCTTACTTCGGAGTGGCGCTGCAATGCCTTCCCGGCACGGAACTGGTCCTTACGCTAACTGGCGGCATGACATCAGTTATCAAACGCGACCGCAGGTTGCGGCTCGTGAAGGCGCCACAAGAATTGCACGCGTTTCATTTCCTCATGGCCTGGCATCCGAGGCTCAACTCCGACCCGCGTCATGTATGGCTTCGTGGTGCGATGCGATCAACAGCCGGGGCTCTGGATGGGTAAGCGCACTAGGAAAAAATGTCAGTTTTATTGATTTTCCGAATTTCGGACGTCTCCAACAAGAAAAGTAATGAGACGGCTTGTAGGAAGTGATCGCCATTCTGGACGGAACGGGCAATCTGGAACCAACAATCATGCCATGACGTGACCATGAATGACGTCGTCAGCAGTATAATCATCGCCACACTACTATGCATATAGCACCATAAAAGCCCCTGATAAGGGCGAGGTCGGTGGTTCAAGTCCACCCAGGCCCACCATCCAAATCATCAGTAAATACGCGGCTATTATCACTTTTCCCCTTTCGGGGAATATCTCTCAACAAACCAATTTGCCAACTATTTGCCAACTTTACGATTGGCCGGATGGCACTACACTGAGGGCGTTAAGGCCCTTCGGGTGAAGGCCGAACGGCTCAGCGCGAGGACTTGTCAGGGGGACGTACACCGGGGTTATCGCTTACAGAGGTCGTTTCCGAGCGGGTGCAGGGCATGTTCCTATATTCCTCCTCACGGCAATTGCCGGTTGTTTTTTGTGCGATACTTCTGGCATCTGCAGATAGGCGGATTGTTTATGGCAGACGCCAAAACGGCAACGAACCGCCAGGATCAAGCGTCTCCAACATTACCGGCGCCCGCGCAAACCTTGTCGAGCGAGGCGGTGCTCGATGCGCTGAAGATGATCCTTCTCGGCGCATCGCTGAACGAAGTTCTTAGGAGTCTGACCCGCCTGATCGAATCCCATAGTAAGGGAATGTTGTGCTCGATTTTCCTTCTTGACGAAGACGGCTTGCACCTGCGATATGGCGTCGCCGCAAACCTGCCCGAAGCATACAGGGCAGCGACTGATGGAGTGTGCATTGGTCCTAATGTCGGATCGTGTGGCGCAGCGGCTTACCTTCGACAGCCCGTCTTCGTCTCCGACATCGTTTCTCACCCGAATTGGGCGAACTTCAGAGCCGTTGTCCTGCAGAGTGGACTGCGCGCCGCCTGGTCGACCCCCATCATGTCGCACGACGGCAAGGTGCTCGGGACCTTCTGCATGTATTACCGCGAAGTTCGGCATCCGAGCCCGGGAGAAATTCAGCTGATCGATTACGCCAGCCGCATTGCCGGAATCGCCGTTGAGCGCGATAGATCACAGTCGGCCCTGACGCAGGCATTCGAAAAGATCAAGACGAATGAGCAGAGCCTACGCCTGATCGTCGACAGCATTCCTGGGTTTGTGTCTACCATGAGTGCGGCAGGCGAGGTCGAACTTGTCAACCGCCAAGTCTTGGAATATTTTGGCAAGCCGATTGAGGAATTTAAGAATTGGACCACCACCGATGCAGTCCATCCGGATGACCTTCCTCGCATGATCGACGCTTGGAGGCGCGCGTTCGAGACTGGTCAGCCGCTTGATTTTGAGAATCGTGGCCGTGGAGCCGATGGCGTGTTCCGTTGGTTCCACCTACGATCTCGTCCGCAGCGTGATGCCGAAGGTCGCATTGTCCGTTGGTATACCTTGGCTACGGATATCGACGAGCGTAAGCGCGCCGAGGATAAATTAGAGAAGGCTTTCGAAGAAATCAAACGCCTCAAAGACCGCCTTCATAACGAGAACGTGGTCCTCAGGGAGCAAATCGATCAGGTCTTTATGTTTGAGGAGATCGTGGGCTCCTCGCCCGCCCTGAAAACTGTCCTTTCAAGCATCGTGAAAGTCGCTCCCACCGACTCTACCGTGCTGATTACGGGCGAAACAGGAACCGGGAAGGAACTGATTGCGCGCGCCATACATAAGGGTTCGCAACGTGCTGGCCAGGCTTTTATTAGCGTGAATTGCGCCGCGATTCCTCCTTCGCTCATCGCCTCAGAATTGTTTGGCCACGAGAAAGGAGCCTTCACTGGCGCGCTGCAGCGTCGACAAGGTCGTTTTGAGTTGGCGCACTCGGGCACGATTTTTCTCGATGAAATCGGCGAGCTCCCCGCGGAAACTCAGATTGCGTTGTTGCGTGTGCTCCAGGAGCGCCAATTTGAACGAGTCGGGGGTACCCGCGTCATTCCCACGGATGTTCGAATCATCACCGCTACCAACCGCGATTTATCGGCAGCGATCGCTGCAGGCGCCTTCCGAGCCGATCTCTTTTACAGGCTAAACGTCTTCCCGATCCATGTGCCGCCGCTTCGGAACCGAAAGGAAGACATTCCGATGCTGGTCGAGTACTTCGTGAAGCGCTATGCGGAGAAAGCCGGAAAGCAAATCAGCAAGATCGACAAAAATACGCTGAAGCTTTGCCAGTCCTATCATTGGCCAGGCAATATTCGTGAGCTGCAAAATATCGTCGAGAGATCCGTAATCCTCTGCACCGGGGACGCCTTTTGGATCGATGAGGCCTGGCTTTCAAACCAGAACGTACCTCGCCCAGAGTCATCAGCTCCGCTCACACAGAGCGTCCAGAACTATGAAAAGGAACTCATCGAGGTGGCTCTTGCGGAAAGCAATGGAAAAGTTGCTGGGCCAAATGGTGCGGCTGCCAAGCTCGGAATTCCGCGCTCGACCCTGGACTTGAAAATCAAACAGCTCAACATAAAGAAACAGACCATCCGATAAGCGCCTCGTTCAACTCTCAGAATTCTGGCACTTCCTAAGATTCTGTCACTCCAATTTTCTTTATGAGCCTTGTTTTCAATGAAATCCAATTGGGCACCCGGTTGCACTGCTCGTGATTGGTGCTCGGATGGAAGGAATGCAGTGCAGCACAGCTGCGCCTACGATCTTGTTCAAATGGCTTGATCGATGACTTTTAGGATTGAGACTGCGACGCGCGGGAGATTCACAGTGTTCATTCTGAGTGGCCGAATCGAAACGCAGGCGATAGCCGAGTTGAGGAGACTTCTTGAACTTCAAGCAGACTACTGCGACATCGTCCTGGATCTGAAAGACGTAAGTCTAGTCGATCGGGACGTAATGGGCTTTCTCGCGCGTTGCGAAGCGGATGGCGTGAAGCTCGAGAATTGCACTCCCTATATTCGTGAATGGATGGCGAGAGAAAAAGATTGAGGATGGCATGGAGTGGAGACAAATGAGAAGGACACATAGATGAAAGGCACATATAAAGCCGTCGAAGTCTCCGCACCGGGCAACCTTCGCGTGGTGGAGCGGTCAATCCCTGATCCTGGACCGGGTCAGGTGCGCATTGGCGTGGAAGCATGCGGAATCTGCCACACCGATGCCGCCACCGTCACCGGCGTCTATCCGGGTTTGAAACTGCCGCGCGTTCCCGGGCATGAAGTGGTTGGCCGCATTGAGGCCATGGGAAGCGGAGTGTCGCGATGGAAAGTTGGTCAGCGCGTAGGGGTCGGCTTGATCGCTGGGGAAGACGGCGTCTGCGAACCGTGCAGACGCGGAGATACTGTGAATTGTCAGAACCCAGTGACATCGGGAGTAAGCGTGGATGGAGGATACGCGGAAGTAATGATCGCCGAAGCACGCGGTATCGCGTCCATCCCTGACGAGCTCAGTTCGGCAGAAGCCGCTCCCCTCCTCTGCGCTGGCATCACGACGTACAACGCCCTTCGCAACGCCGGCTTGCGCGGGGGCGACTTGGTCGCAGTGCAAGGCATCGGTGGGCTTGGACATCTTGGCGTTCAGTTTGCGCGACACATGGGATTCCGTACGGTCGCCGTGGGGCGCGGACGTGAGAAGGAAAAGCTTGCAAGGGATTTGGGCGCGCACGTCTACATCGATTCTGCCGTCGAAGATGCCGCAGCGGTACTGCAGCGTATGGGCGGGGCCAGAGCGATTCTCACAACAGCCACGAGCGGCGATGCTATGGGGCCCCTGGTGTCGGGTCTTTCCGTTCGCGGAAAACTCATCGTGGTCGGCGTACCGCAGGACTCGATCCAATTGAATGCGTTCCCGCTCGTCTTCGGAGGGCGCTCGATCTACGGATCTCTAACCGGCACGCCGATTGATAACGAGGACACTCTTGCCTTCAGTGTGCTGGAGAACATCCGCCCGATGATCGAGACGTTTCCTCTCGAACAGGCCGCTGACGCTTACGCCCGCATGATGCAAGGTAAAGCGCGGTTCCGCGTGGTGCTCGTTACAAGGGACGGAGTCGCATAAATGATGCGGTCGGAACGATTAGCGAAGACTAATGTCGCGCCAAGGGGCAGCTCTCACGGACTGAGAGACGACAGCCTCGTGGAAGCGGCCAAGAGCGGGCATTCCATGGCCTTCACCACGCTTTCCGAAGGATATAGACAACAACTCTTTCGTGCTGCCCATCGGATCACCAGGAACCGTGAGGACGCGGAAGACGCAGTTCAAGACGCATTGTTGAGAGCGTTTGTTCACATGGCTGACTTTGACGGCAGGTCCAGTTTCGGGACTTGGCTCACGCGCATCGCCATCAACTCGGCGCTCATGATTCTCCGAAAGAAACGAGCCTCGCTTGAGATTGCCTCGGACTGTGACGACGTTTTTGCCGCGGATGGACTCCACTTCGAAATAACCGACCATCGGCCAAATCCGGAAAGGCGTTACTCCCAGAGCGAAGAAGAAAACATGCTAAGGAAAGCCATCCAGAACCTGCGACCGACCCTCCGGATCGTAGTTCAGATTCAACAACTGCAAGAACGCTCGATGCGCGAAACCGCGGAAGCGATAGGCATCTCTTTGGCTGCAACCAAGGGGCGACTGTTCCACGCCAAGAACGCGCTCCGCAGGTCAGTGATCCCAAAACTGGCGCACCAACCTCGATCTGCCAGCAGGATTCGCGCTTTGCTCACAGGGCAATGGCTCGCGCGGAGCGAATGCACGAACACGCTTCGACGATCAACAGCAATCCAATGACAAGGAAGAAGGAGATGAGTATGTTATCGAAATCAAACAGAAACGGAATTACAGAGCCCCAAGCAACTTCCACCCTGGTGGAGACGCGAGAGGTTTCAGTAGGGAAATCGGCGCGTGATGAAGAAACTGAAATGCGCGCAATGAGAGCGGAGAAATTCAGTGGTTACGATGGGTTGAAGCTCGTAAATCTTCCAAGACCAGCGGTCTCGGACGGAAAAGTACTGCTGCGAGTGACTGCAGCTGGCGTCACGCCGCTCGAGCATACGATTCTCTCCGGCCACTTCCCCCTCGCGAAGGCGCCGCTAGTCCTAGGCAGCGAGGGAGCGGGCGTGGTGGAGGAGGGGGGCGGAACAGACTTTCCTGCCGGTTCACGTGTGATGTTCACTGGAACGTATGGCGTTTTTGAGGATGGAGCCTACAGTGAGTGGCTTGCCGTGCGGAAGGAAAACCTTTGCTTGATACCTGAGGGCGTCGACGACGTGAGTGCCGCAGGCATTCCGGTCGCGTATCTCACCGCGCAGGTGGCTCTCACCCTCGCTGGTTTTCAGGCAGGCAAAACCGTGCTGGCGCCGGCGATCGGAGGTTCGGTCGGCAACGCGGTGACCCAATTGGCGCGTGCCCTGGGCGCAAAACACGCCATCTCAAGCACGACCAACCATGCGAAAGCCGAGCAGGCAAAGGCGCTCGGATTCCATGAGGTCATTGATACCTCTCGCGAGAACCTGGGTGACGGCGTGCGTCGCATCACCGCCGGTTACGGCGCAGACATTGTGATCGACGGGGTCGGTGGTGAAGTCTTCAGCGAGGCGCTGGCAACGCTTGCGCCGGGCGGAAGTTTGACCACTCTTGGCTATTCCGCCGGACGCAAGACAACTATTGACGTCACGGATCTGATCTGGAAACAGGCCAGCATCACGAGCTTCATACTGTTCGCTCAGCCGCAGGCGGCTTGGGCTGACGCCTGGAACACTATCGTCGCTCTCCTTAAATCCCGCGCGATCAAACCGATCGTGGCTAAGACCTTCCCGCTGGCCGAAGCGGCTGATGCTTTGCGTTATCTGGTTGAGGGCCGCCCATTCGGCAGGGTCGTCCTCACAATCTGACATGCTTGAGAAAAGAGGAACACATGAATAAACTCCAAGGAAAAATCGCACTCATCACCGGCGGCAGCACCGGCATCGGTCTGGCCACCGCAAAACGCTTTGTGACCGAAGGCGCTTACGTCTTCATCACCGGACGCCGCGAGGCAGAGTTGGCCGCGTCGGTGAAGGAGATCGGCGCAACTGTCACCGGCGTACAAGGAGACGTCTCGAACCTCGCCGATCTCGATCGCCTCTTCGCTCAAATCAAGCGCGAAAAGGGCAAGCTCGACATCGTGTTCGCCAATGCCGGCGGCGCCCAGTTCGCCCCCTTGGGCAAGGTCACTGAAGATCATTTCGACGCACTCTTCAACGGCAACGTGAAAGGCCTCCTTTTCACGGTACAAAAGGCGCTTCCGCTCCTACCGGATGGCGCCTCGATCATCCTGAATGCGTCCACCGCCGCCAGTAAAGCGATCGCGCCCGAGTGGAGTGTCTACAGCGCCACCAAGGCCGCCGTGCGTTCCTTCGCGCGCACGTGGACGACCGACTTGAAGCATCGCCGCATTCGCGTGAATGCAGTGAGCCCAGGCTATACCGACACGCCCCCATGGCATTCCGTAGAAGGGGCCGACCAACTCATGAAGAATATTTCCACCAGTGTTCCGCTCGGCAGGTTCGGCACACCCGATGAGATCGCGAAGGCCGTGGTCTTTCTCGCATCCGACGACAGCAGCTACATCACGGGAACGGAATTGTTTGTGGATGGCGGTTTTGCGCAAACCTGAGCCCCAGGGAAGTTCGGAAGCGCGGACGCCCGCAAAGAGCAGCGAAGCAGATAACACCTCAGGAGAAATAAAATGACGACTAACGAGAAATACATGAGAACGGACATGAAGCAGAAAGACGGCGTCCCGACAACCCAGGACGTACTCACACACCACCTGAACTGCATCGGCGACATCGCCGGCACCATGGCCGACTACACCGACGAGTCGAGGTTCTTCACACCGGATGGCCTGGTGCGCGGCTCCGAGGCGGTTCGGAAACTCTTCGTGAAGTTATTCGAAGAGTTCGCGAAACCGGGGATGTCCTTCGAGATGCTCCGGCAAGAGGTCGACGGCGACACGGCCTACATCGTGTGGAAGGCCGAGACGGCGGACAACCGCTTTGAGCTCGGCAGCGACACCTTCATCGTACGGAACGGAAAGATCGTGACCCAGACGTTTGCGGGGAAGATCTCGCCGAAGCAGTTACTTCCTCATGCCAAGGAGCAGATATGAAAATCCTGTACACAACCGAGGCGGTGGTCGAAGGAGGGCGAGCAGGTCGCGGCCGGACCTCGGACGGCCGGCTCGTCGTAGAGCTGTCCATCCCAAAAGAGATCGGCGGCGAGGGCGGACCCGGCACCAATCCCGAGCAGCTTTTCGCCGTCGGGTACGCCGCCTGCTTCCACTCCGGGCTGCTGGCGGTGGCTCAGGGTCGGAAGCTCAATGCTTCCGACTCGACGATCACCGCCCATGTGGGGCTCGGTCCCACCGGTCGCGGCGGATTTGGCTTGGCAGTCTCCCTCGACCTCCACGCGCCGAACCTGTCACGTGTCGACGCCGAGGATCTCATGTGCCGAGCGCACGCGCTTTGCCCTTACTCGAACGCCACGCGTGGCAACGTCGACGTCGCGCTCCGCGTTGACGGCACACAGTTGGAACGACCGGCAGCGTGACGCCGAGTTCATCGAGCGCTAGCTCGTGAGCGTGACGAGGAAATCAGGTAGACGCCATCAGTCAGATTCTTCGTGATGCCCGGGTTCCGCGTTTACGCATCTATGGAATGAGTCAAACCGGATTGCGGAGCGCACCAGAAAGGAGAAAGAGGAAAATGCTGAAAACTGGAATCATCGTCGGCAGTACGCGACCGGGACGGAAAGCCGCAGCCGTCGCAGAGTGGGTATACGACATCCTGAAAAGCCGCAAAGACGCGGAGTTTGAGATTGTCGACATCGAGGATTACAAGCTGCCGCTCCTCGATGAACCCGTATCACCTAGAGTGCATCAGTACACGCTCTTATCACTTGGCCTCATGGGGTCAAGTGTTGTCCTTCTCGATGTCGGAGTTACCGGCGATCAGACGCTCGGCCGTCGCGCGATCAATCTTCTCCAGCCGGAGGCACGCGGTCGCATTAATGGTCTCTTCGTCGGTCTGTTCTTCCTTGGCGGAGCGGCTGGCGCCGCGATGGCCGGCATCATGTGGGCGTCGGGCGGATGGCCGATGATCTGTGCCACCGGCGCTGGCTTTGGCATCGCAGCGTTGGCCGTTGATTGCCTTTCGCAAGGTCTAGCCTAGCGTGCAGAGGTTTTCAGACGTTTTTCCAACCCACAACCCAACCCACCGAATGCGATGTCCTGTGCGACTTGCGCTGCGTTTATTCACGCAGCCCTGTTACGGCAGAGGGGTAGCAAGATCGCCGTGGACCTCAACCTGAGCGCCTGCTTGGAAGGCAGACGCTCTAGTCACGAGGCCAAGCCAATCCTCCGGTTGCAGACCGAATGGTCGAACAAGTCTCGAAGTCAGAATCCGTCGTCTGCAGCCACTTGAAACGATCCTGCAACCCGGAAATGCAGACGTGGCATTACATTTTTATGACAGCGCTTCTTGATTCTGGATTCGTTCCCCAGAAGAGCCTTCCGTTCAACAACATCCGCGAACTTAATCGGCAATACATGCCCAAGCATTCGGTCGAGAGCCGAATGCACTACCCAAACTCTGTAATTGCTATGCATATAGCACCATAAAAGCCCCTGATAAGGGCGAGGTCGGTGGTTCAAGTCCACCCAGGCCCACCATTCAAA
>Ga0137412_10000965_pt1 | contig 21524 bp, 21 predicted proteins | sample CZODoug2_1_16fun_FD_122160 | JGI IMG/M metagenome (GOLD analysis project Ga0137412, IMG submission 122160) | Vadose zone soil fungal communities from Angelo Coast Range Reserve, California, USA - CZODoug2_1_16fungal (Hybrid Assembly) | ecosystem: Environmental > Terrestrial > Soil > Vadose zone... | reverse complement strand
CAACTGACCCTGCCTCAGGAGTCTGGGGGCAGATCAGGGACACCGTGGCGGCGGTCGTTGCGGCCCGCGGAACGTACGGCAACCGTCCGCACCGCCATGCGACTGCGCGGGCCTACGGCGCGTGGGTGGCGGACACCATGCTGCCGAACGTCCTCACGTTCACCCCCGGTACGGTCGCCCGGTGGGACCCCTGGCACGGCATTCGCAACGGCAAGGGTCTGACGGAGGATGCGGCGGACAACATGATCAAGATGATCATCAACGAGGACTTCACCTCGGGACTCAAGCACGGGCCGCTGCTCGACCACTTCCCCTACGTTTCTCCGCCGCCCGCCGGCTGATCGACAACAGGAGCACCGGTCCTCGCGGGATCACGCCGCCGCGGGGTTCTCGACCACGGTGATGGTGCCGTCCCAGGGGGCCCCGGCGGTTGTGTGGTACTTGTCCGCGCTCAGCGTCATCCATCCGTTCGCGCCACCGGTGGCCGGCACGGTGTAGTCCGAGACGTTGTGCAGATCCTGAAGCTGGATCAGGTCCAGCACGTACGAGCCGGGCGGTGTGCCCTGCGGCAGGGTGAAGTCCACCCGCCACCATCCGTCGTGGGTGTCACCCGACTCCGCGGCCATGCCACCGAACTGGTCGATGCCAGGGCCCTTGAGTTCGATGATGGAGGTCAGGAAACCGTCGCCGACGTCGGTGACGTGCAGGCGCACGCGCACCGTGACGCCCTGCCCCAACGTGTCCACCGCAGGTTTGTCCACGATGACCTCGAGCAGTTGAGGCGGCGCGGCGTCCACCGCGACGCCAGTGACCTGGAGTCGTCCGTTGGCGATGGGGGACAGCTCCGGGTACACCGCCCCGGACGGGTTCTGCAGCCGGTACATGTCCTCGCCCACGTAGCGCGCGGAGGCACCACCGCCGGCCGCGTCGGTGACCGAGATCTGCGCATTCCACAACCCGCCGGGCGAGCCCTTCGGCACCACGATCGTGGCGCGGTAGCGGCCGTCCAGCGCGGTGCCCGAGACCCGCTCCAATCGGCTGCTGCCCAAGGAATAGCCGTAAGGACCCTGCGACCCGGGCGGGTAGAGGAAGGCGTCGGCCGAGCCAACCCCGGAGAGGTTGTCGGTGATCCGGGCGGTCACGGTGACGTTCGCGTCGGCCTTGCGGACGTCGATCGTGGTCGGACTCATATGCAGATCGCTCACCACGGGCAGCGCCAGGTCAGGGTTGCGATCCACGACCGTGTAGACGTCCGAGTGCTGGTCCATCGAAACCCGACCCACCCGGTCCCTGATCCAGGTGGTCACCTGGAAAGTACCCGGCCGCCCGTAGCGCGGGAAGCGGACGGTGGACTCCCACCAGCCATCGCGCACAGTGCCGGACACCAAGTGGGGTTGCACCATGGTGGTGCCGGGGTTCTCGGCCTCGGCGGACACGAAATCGACGCCGGTGTCGTCGGTGAGGTGCACGCGCACCACCAGGTCCGCGGGCGCATCGGTCACGTCGATGGTGCTCGGCACGGCCTCGGCCGTGACGGCCACGGGTGCCGTCTTGTCGTAGACGCAGGCCTTCTGCTTGTCCGCCGCGTCGACGACGCACCAGTTGGTGCCGGTGCCGCCGTCGATGGAGTCCGCGCCGGCGCCGCCGTCCAGGTCGTCGTTGCCGCTCTCGCCCAGCAGATTGTCGGAGCCGCTGCCACCCACCAGCACGTCACCACCCGAACCGCCGTCCACGGAGTCGGTACCGGCGCCGCCCTTGACCGAGTCGGAACCGGAATTGCCGTCGGTGGTGTCGTTACCCGACCCGCCGTCGATGCGGTCGTTGCCGGAATCGCCCTTGATCCGGTCATTCCCGCTGCTGCCGTAGACCCGGTCGTTGCCCGCGCCCCCGGTCAGGCGGTCCTTGCCGCTGCCGCCGTCGAGGACATCGTTGCCCCCCTCGCCCTTGATCACGTCGTCGCCGCCGAGGCCACAGATCACGTCGTCGCCGGGGGTGCCGACCAGGACGTCGGCGCCGCGCGTGCCGACGATCGTGCAGCGCGCCCCGGACGCTGCCGTGGGGGGCGTTGCCGCCATGGCGTCGGGAGCGAGAAGCATCGTCGTGATGACGGCAGCCATCAGCGCCAGGGTCTTGCGCACCACTGTCCCTCCGCGAGCACGCTTCGCCGCGATTGACAGGCGCAGGGCCATCATGCGACGCCGACAGCGGATCAGGATCGGCCCAACGGCTCGCCGTGGCTCGGACGTTCGACGGATTTGGCCTCCAACCGCCGCCGCGAACCGCATGGCACGATGGGCCCATGGCCCGTGGGTACAAGTGGATCGCCGCGGAGATCGAGCGGCTCGATCCGGAGGTCGACTTCGAGCGGATCTGGGCGCTGTCGGCGACCTATTGGGTCGACGAGTTCATGATGAGCTTCCTGTACAGCGTGAGCTTCCCGAACTTCATGATGCCCGCGAACGGCGGCCGCACGGTCAACCGAGGCGGCACCGGCCCGCTGATCACCACGCCGGACACCCGCCACGTGGACACCGTGCACCACTTCTGGACCTGGTTCGAGCACGGTCCGTCCTCGCCGCACACGCAGGAATCGGTGGCCGCGGTCAACGCACTGCACCACGGCATCAGCCGCCGTTACCCCGGCGACTTCGGGTACAACGACGACTTCGTCTACACGCTGTGTTTCCTGGGCGCGGGCTATCACCGCATCCGCGAGCAGGTGGGGTTACCGGGCTTCACGGCCAAGCAGAAAGTGGCGGCGCATCACCACTGGCGGGGGATGGCCGCGCTGTTCTGGACCGAGAACGGCGATGTAACCGGCTGGCCGGCCGACTTCGACGCGATGCTGGCCTTCCTGGCGGAGTGGGAGTCGCGGCACACGGAGTGGACCGAGGACGGGGCGGCCTGCACCCGGGCGGTCATCGACCAGTTCGCGGCCCGCTGGTTCCCGCGCCGGTTGCACTTCGTCGGTCGCGCCATGCTCTGCTCCTTCTACGACGAACCCATCCGCCGGGTGCACCGCGTCGAGGCGCCGCCGCGGCCGGTGGTCGCGCTGATGCGCACCGGCATGCGTTGCTACGTCACCGCCAAGGAGAAGGTGCTGCCCGATCCACGGATGTCGACCCCGGATCGGCACCGTCGCAAGGGCCGCGGCAGCGCCGCGGGTGTGGCCGGCGCCTCGGGTGTGGGCGCCACGAGGTCCGGTACATAGAGCTGACAGAGCGTCAGCAGCGCTGGGCGAGGGTCAAAGCTGCAGGTCAGACGGGCAATGCGCTGGTCATTTCTGGTCGGTGACGATCATGAAGCGGGCCGCCGGGGATGTCGAGTTCGTGGAAACGTGGGCCGATTCGCATCGGCGCCGGCCAGTACCGTCTGCGAACACCCGATGTGATGGAGGGCCCGAATTGCCCCGGGGCGATCGGGACATATCGGCCCCCGGCGGTTGCGCTGCGTCACCGAACAGTCAGCCGCTCCGCAGTCCGGCGGCTCGACGGCGCGGTTGCGCGTAACCCTTGCTCGGGCCGCCGGTGGCCCCGAACCTTGGCCTCAGCCCACCACGGTCCCGCCGGAAGGACGCTGTTCCCGATGACGCTCCGCTCGATCTCGAGTCACATCCCGCTGACCCTGCTGACGGTTGGCGACGTCGACTGCACCGTGCCCAGCACGTTTCGGCACGACCCCAGTGACCCGTACGCGGTCCGGCTCGGGATGCGCATCGACGGCTGTGTCGTCGAATGGCTGATGTCCCGTGACCTGCTGCACGAGGGACTGACCCGGGTGGCCGGGATCGGCGACGTGTGCGTGCACCCGGGCTTCGACGAGGACGGCGCCGCGATCGTCCATGTGGAGCTGAGCAGCCCCGAGGGTGAGGCCGTGCTGCTGGTTCCGGCACGCGAGCTCGAGGCGTTCCTCAACGACTCCTACCGGTCCGTCCCGGCCGGTTCGGAGACCGCGCACCTCGACATCGACGCCGCGCTGGCCCAACTGCTCGCCGATTGCTGACGCCGCTGATCGCCGCGGGCACCCACACGGAACGATGGGTCTGCTGACCCCACGTCCCGGAGGGAACGACCTTGTCGACCGACGACTCTGCGGGCACCCGCCCCGCCGCCTGGTACCAGAACTGGACCGAGGCGCCCGATAGCCCGTGGCAGGGTCGGCCCGAACCCGACTATCAGCGCGACTATCCGACGCTCACCTACGAACGCGACGGCCGCATCGCGCGGATCACCTTCAACCGGCCGGAGAAGGGCAACTCGATCACGCCGGACACCCCGCGCGATCTTGCCCACGCGGTGGAACGCGCCGATCTGGATCCGCGGGTGCACGTGATCCTGGTATCCGGACGCGGCAAGGGTTTCTGCGGCGGCTACGACCTGGACCTGTTCGCCGAGCAGGGGTTCGACACCGGCGAACGGGTGGACGAGACCACCGGCACGGTGCTGGACCCGGGCGTGAACGCGGCCAACCACGACCCGTCGGGCACCTGGGACCCGATGATCGACTACGCGATGATGAGCCGCTACAACAAGGGCTTCGCCAGCCTGCTGCACGCGAACAAGCCGACCGTGGCCAAGCTGCACGGCTTCGCCGTGGCCGGCGGCACCGACATCGCCCTGTACGCCGATCAGATCATCTGCGCGGACGACACCAAGATCGGTTACCCGCCCACCCGCGTGTGGGGCATCCCCGCCGCCGGCATGTGGGCGCACCGGTTGGGAGATCAGCGGGCCAAACGCCTGCTGTTCACCGGTGACTGCATCAGCGGCAAACAGGCCGAGGAATGGGGCCTGGCCGTGGAGTCCTGCCCGGCCGCCGAACTCGATGCCCGTGCCGAGGCGTTGGTGGCCCGGATCGCCCGGGTACCGGTGAACCAGTTGATGATGGCCAAGCTGGCGCTGAACGCGGCGCTGTTCGCCCAGGGGGTGGCCAACTCCGGCATGGTCAGCACCGTGTTCGACGGCATCTCCCGGCACACCCGGGAGGGCTACGCCTTCCAGACCCGCGCCGCCGACGTCGGATTCCGTGAGGCGGTCCGGGAACGCGACGACCCTTACGGCGATCACAAGCGAGCCCAGTTCGACACCTGAGGGTGGGTCAGCGGGGGCGCACGCCGGGCTGTATCGGCGGTCGGTCCAGGCGCCCCATCAGAATCTGAGTACCCGTCTCCAGTTGCGGAGTGCGTTTCTCCGGTGCAGCGCCGTGGTGGACGCCGGCCGGCTGGTGCGCCATCCGCCGGTGCTCGGTTCGCCGGGTGGGCTCGTGGTGGCGGACCCGCGGGTGGTCGGGCTGCAGCCGGGGCTGCGGGAAGTGGATGAAACCCGAGGGCCACGCCCGGCCGGGGCTGATCCGCTTCCAGTCGAAGCCGTGCCCGGTGGCCGAATCCTCGGAGATGGTCAGCGTGCCGTCCCGGTTGACCGCCTCGACGTAGGCGACGTGCCCGTAATAGCCCGCCCGGCTGCGGCTCCACCAGGCCACCGCGCCGGCCCTCGGGCGGCGATCGGTGTGCGCGGAGTACACCAGCCCCCAGCGGTAGGCGTTCAACGAATCCGCCCGCGCACCGTGGTCTGGGTGCGGCCGGCGGTTCGGCATGCCCTCGCGCACCAGGCGGAAGGCGACGAAGTTCGTGCAATTGCTCCCGGTGCCCATCTCCCACCACGAGTGCCGGCGGGCCCGGACGTAGCCGTGGTCGGTGTACCCGGCCCGTCGGCAGGCCACGTACCCGGCGCACAGCTTGTGCTCCACGGGTTGTGCGGGTTCCTCGACCGGCCCTCCGAACAACAACACAGCCGCCAGCAACACGCGCACCCCCGTACGACGCGGACCTAACCGGATCCCCGGACCCTGGGGGAGCAGCCCGGGGATCCGGGCCGCGGCGCGCCGTTGTTACCTGTTGTTCACCAAGATCAAATAGCGCGTTCGCGTGCGCCGGAAAGGCGAACGCCCGCCCCTCACGCGGAGGAGCGGGCGTTGCGGTGCGGTCGTGCTCAGCCCTGACTGAAGAAGTCGTCGATGGTGGCGCGCCAGCCGTCGGCACCCTGGACCAGCACGGCCGTGGCGGTGAAGTCCATGTGCACCGGGCCGTCCGCGGTGGTGGCATCGAAGATCCACGGGCCGAACACCACCGCGGTGTCACCGTTGGTGACCGCGCCCAGGGTGTGCAGCTTCATGGAGCCGTTCATGCCGAGGAACGCCTCAACCGTCGGGCGCATCCCGGCGGCGACGGGGCCCGGGTTCTTGGGCTCGCCCACGAACACGGCGTCCGCGGTGTACATCTCGAGGATCCCGTCCACGTCACCGGCGGCGAACAGGTCGTTCCAGGTGTCCATCCACTCTTCGGGCTTGCTGACAGGCACGGTTGGCTCCCTAACTGTTATGGACGTCGTTGTCCCGGACACGCTAAAACGGCGCCCCACCCCGGTGGAACCCCGGGGTGGGGCGAAGTCCGCGGAAATTAGCGCGTACTCAGGCGACGGGGGAGGCGTACCAGATCGTGCGCATGGTCCAGTCGCCCGGCCCGACCCGCTTGCCGGAACAGACCACGAGCGCGATCTGCGGCTGCCCGGAGGTGGCGAAGTAGCGCTTGCCGTTGTTGTCGGCGGGCACCTCGACGCGGTCGCTGACCTGGTAGCAGATCTGACCCAGGGCGCCGTGTACCACGATCTGGTCGCCCTTCTGCAGCTTCGCGAGCAGCTTGTTGCCGAGCGCGCTGCCGTCCGGCCAGGTGTGCGCGTTGAGCAGCGCGTTACCGCTCGCGTCGCCCGGTTTGATGCCGCTGCCGAGGTCGAAGGCCATCTCGGTCTTGCCGAGGTTGGTCAGCGGCGGGGTGCCCGGGACGTCGTGGGAGTCGCGGGGCAGGGCAATCACGCTGATCTTCTTGTCGACGCCGGGGATACTCACCGACGTCGGCAGCAGCGCGCCCAGCGCGGTGCTACAGGTGGGTGCCGATATGGGGATGATCGGCAGCGGCGCGTCGGCGACAGCCGAGGACCCGCCCTGGGACCGCACCACCACCACGGTCAGGACGACTACCGGAACGATCAGCGCGGCTGCCCGCGCGGCGACACGGCCCTGCACGACATAGCCCCCCGGCCGCGTCATTCGGTCGATACCCCTTGACGGTAGGGCGGGGAGATCCGCTGCCGCAGGCAAATAACGACCTGTCCCGATTCGCGCGCACTCCCGTAGCGTCGCCGGGCAGGAACCAAAACGGGGAGGCCAGGGATGTCCAAGCAGAACGACCTGATGGCGAGCGTTGGCGCCAGAATGCTGGAGAACGGGCACCGGGTGTTGTTGGCGGTCACCTGCGGGCGGTTCCCGAAACGCATCGGCGGGATGGAAACCCTCGAACTGCACACGATCGGTCGCACCTCCGGGCAACGCCGCTCCACAATGCTGACCACGCCGATCGCCGACGAGCGGCGGGTCATCGTGGTGGCCTCGAAGGGCGGGTACGACCAGCACCCGGACTGGTACAAGAACCTGTCGGCGAACCCGGACGTGGAGATCACCCGGGCCGGGCAGACCCGGAAGATGCGGGCCCGCACCGCCTCACCGGAGGAGAAGGCCGAACTCTGGCCGACGATCGTGTCGGTGTACCGGGGCTACGAGGGTTACCAGAAGCACACCGAGCGGGACATCCCAGTGGTGATCTGCGAGGCCGTCGACTGAGGAGAGCCATGTCCTCCAGACCATTCCGCTTCGGCGTCGTGGCCGCCGCGATCGATGCCCTGCGCGCCCTGGACGGTGCGAGCCACACCCCCGTGCTGATCGCCGCGGGCGGCCGGACCGTTGGCTCCGCGCGACGAGGTCGCCGCCGCGGCCGCCGAGGTGCTCGCCGCCGCGGGACAGCGGGCGGAATCCATCGAGCTGGCGATGAATGTCTTTGTGGTGGGCGAGGACGTCCCACCCCAACTGCGGGGTTACCTCAAAGTCGACGCCGCAACGTTGATCGCGCACGAATCGTTGACCATGCTGCGCGGGCGCCCCACCGAGATGGCCGACGAATTGCAGCGCCGCCGGGAGGCTTTCGGCGTCTCTTACGTCAGCGTTAACTCGATGTTTCTCGAACAGTTCGCCCCGGTGGTCGAGCTGCTGAACGGGCATTGACTCCTGAACATGTGACGTCATCTTCACGGGGCGCGCGTGAATATCGCGCGCTCTGCACTTCCTGAGGGATTAGCCGAACCCGGGTTACGATAAATCTGTAGGACGCACCAAAGACGACGTGGATGAGGATGCCAAATGAGCAACGCGAGATATGAATGGCTGCACCCGCACAACCACACCCAGCCGGCGCTGGATGTGTTGGCCGCCGCGGAGGATGCCCGCGAGCACGGGCACCGGGCCGCTGGGGAGGCCGCCGGCGCCGTGTGGGACGCCTATGCCGCCCGCGGTCTGACGGATGAACAGATGGCGCTGGGGATGTTGGCGGTGGCCGAACTGTTCCTGCGCCACCTGCAGGCCCTGGAGCCGGGCGTGGACCACATCGCCGCCTATGGACTGCCGGTGGCCCGCATCGAGCCGGAGTGGCACGCGCCGGAGGAAGCCACCGCCGTCTGATCCGAGGCCAACAGGCGGATTCCGTCCGAACTCTTGACGATCCGGCGGCGTGACGGGTGGGGCGCGGCTGGTCCGCGTCCTACGGTGCCGCTGTGCTCCAGACCGCGGGGACCGAACCGGTGCGCACCCGTTGGGCCGCGGTGGTCGGGCTCGGCCTGGCGATGCTGGTGGTCAACACCGAACTGACCATCTCCTCGGTCACCCTGCCCGGTATCGCGGCGGATCTGGGCGTCGGGCCGACGGCGGCCACCTGGATGCTGCTGGCCTACGCGCTGCCGATGGGGGCGGCCGCCATCCCACTTGGGCGCTGGGTGGACGGGGCCGACGCCACGGCGGTCTTCCGGGCGGGGATCCTCGCCACCGTGCTGACCGGCACCGCGGCGGCGGCCGCGCCGACCTTCGCGGTACTGGTCACCGCGCGCATCGCGCAGGGGCTGGCCGCCGGGCTGATCATGGCCACCTACCTACCGTTGATCGCCCTGACCGTGCGTCCTGCGCAGCGCGGTCGAGCGCTGGGTCAGGTCGCCACGATCATGACCGTGGGGGCCATGGCCGGGGTGCCGCTGGGCGGGTTCGTGGCCGAGGCGTTGGGCTGGCGCGAGGTCATGCTGCTCAAGCTGCCGGTGCTCGCCCTCGCCCTGGTGCTGGCCCCGACCGGGCAGGCCGCCGCCGCCCGACGTCCCCGATGGCCCGCGCCGGACCGTGGACAGGTGATCGAGGCGATCCTGCTGGCCGGTGCGGTGACCACGTTGCTGGTGTCGGTGGACCTGGCCGTGGACCATCCCGGATTCGCGGTGGCCCCGCTGCCCGTCGCCGTGCTCGCCGCCCTGGCGTGGGCCCGGCGGCCCGGCGCCGCGCCGGTGGTCGCGCTGGCCCGCCGCCCGGCGGTGACCCGGCTGGTCATCGCCGTGTTGGCGAACACCTTCACCTCCGGTCTGATCGCCTTCTCCCTGCCGTACTTCATCGCTGACGTGCTCGGCCGCGGCCCGAGCCGGACCGGGGTGGCGCTGACCTTCTTCGTCGGCGTGGCGGCGCCGTTCGCCATGGCGGCGGGCTTCCTGGTCGACCGGTACGGCACCCGCTGGGTAGCGGCCGCGGGCAGTGCGTTCACCGTGGCCGGGATGCTCACCATGCTCACCGTGGACGAGGGCACCGGCACGCCCGGTCTGGCCTGGCGGTTGTCGGTGCTCGGCGTCGGCATGGGGCTGTTCGGCGCGCCGATCAACGCCGCCCTGCTGGCGGCCGCGCCCGCCGGCATGGCCGGAGTGGCCGGTGGCCTCGGCATGACCGTGCGCACCATCGCGTTGACCGGAGGACCGGCGGTGGCCGGCGCCTGTTGGGCCGCCGCCGGTGGCGGTGTGGCGGGCTTCCGCTGCAGCGTCGTGGTACTCACCGCGGTGGCGGTGGTGGGCCTGATTGCCCTGTGCCGGCCCGATCCGACGGGCCGTCAGATCGCGGCGGAGTTCTCCGGGTGACCGTCGGAGCGCACGGCCGGCCCGCGCAACCAGGCCGTGGCCGCGGCATGACCCGCCGCCACCAGGTCCGGTGCCCGATCGAAATCCCGCGGACCGGACGGCATGGTCGCCAACAAACCGGACGCCCACGCGTCCGCGAGGTGCGGCAGCACCTGAACCCGCGGATCGGTCAGCGCCTCGCGCACCGCGGCCCGGTTGGCCACCGAACGGGCCACCGTGAATGAGCGCAGCACCACGTCGAGCAGTCGAGCGCGCGGCCGCTCCTCGGGCGCTCGGTAGACCCGGCCCGGCACCACCGGCAGCCCGCAGGCGGCCAGGGAACCGGGCGACGCGGCACAACCACCCGGCGCCCCGGTGACCGGCGCCAGGCCCGCGTCCAGCACCAGCACGGTGTCCTGCGGCCCGGCCAGACCCAGGGCGGCGGACACCGGCACCCCGCAGAGCACGCCGCCGTCGACGTGGTCGTGCCCGTCGGGCAGCCGGACCGGCGAGAGCAACCCGGGCAATGCACAGGTGGCCAACAGGATTTCGGTGAGCGGCCCGCGGTCGTGGTGCACCGACTCGGCGCAGTCCAGGCACGTGGTGGTGATCCGCAGCGGCACGGCGAACTCGGCGACGTCGTGCGCGTCCAGGAATCGATTCAGCATGGCGCGCAGCGGACGCTGATCCAACAGCGCATCGCCGTGGCGCAGCACGGACGGCACGCCCTTCGCCCGGGAGAGCAGCGAGGGGGCCAGCACGGACCGGCTGCTGGGCGCTTGCCAGAACTCCGCCAGTGCCCGGGCCCGCTCCACCGACGGGTCGGCGGCCAGAAACGCCGCGTTCAACGCCCCGGCGCTGCAGCCGACCAGTGCATCCGGGACCACCCCGGCCTCGGCGAGCGCGAGCAACGATCCGGCCTGGAATGCGCCGATCGCGCCACCACCGCCGAGCACGAACACCGAACCCACAACGCACCTCGATCGCGGATGAACCCGCGAGGACGTGCGGGTGAAGACGATTCTGCCTGAGCATGGCCAATTGGGCCAGTCGATGCTCCGTCCACGCTGCAGCCCCGAAGCGGCCCCTGCCGTTCATCGAACACTGGTTCAAGAGATGGCATCTGATCACCCGTCAGCGAAGAACCTGAACCCATGCGCGTAGCCGTGATCACCGAATCCTTTCTCCCTCAGGTCAATGGCGTGACCAACAGTGTGCTTCGGGTCTGCGAACACCTCGCCACCCGGGACCACGAGGTCGTCGTCTATGCCCCCGGCGGACCCGACTGCGACGAACTGTCCGACCACTACGGGTCGGCGCAGATCGTGCGGGGTCCATCCGTGGGCCTGCCCCGGTATCGGGATTTCCGCGTCGGCGTGCCGGCGCCCGGACTGGCCCGGCTGCTGCGCGAGTGGCGCCCGGATGTCGTGCACCTCGCCTCACCCGCGGCGATCGGGGCGCAGGGTGCGTTCCTCGCTCATCGGCTGGGCATCCCCAGCGTCGCGGTGTACCAGACCGACCTGGCCGGATTCGCTTCCCGGTATGGGCTGAGCATGGCCGACCACGTGCTGTGGCGCTGGCTGCGCCGTATCCACGCGGTGGTCGGACGGACGCTGGCGCCCAGCCGCGCCGCGGTCGCCGAGTTGGAACGGCGCGGGGTGCTTCGGGTGTCCCGCTGGGCACGCGGGGTGGACACCGAACGGTTCCGCCCGGATCGCCGCGATGCGGACCTGCGTCGACGGCTCGCCCCCAATGGGGAGCTGATCGTCGGCTACGTCGGACGATTGGCGCACGAGAAGCAGGTCGACCTGCTGGTCGGACTGGACCGGACGCCGGGGGTGCGCCTGGTCGTGGTGGGCGACGGACCACAGCGCGCCGCGCTGACCCGCCGGATGCCCGGCGCGCAGTTCCTCGGCTTCCAGGGCGGAACCCAACTCGCCGAAACCTTCGCCTCGCTGGACGTGTTCGTGCACACCGGCGCGCACGAGACGTTCTGCCAGGCCGCCCAGGAGGCGCTGGCCAGTGGGTTGCCGGTGGTCGCACCGGCGGCGGGTGGGCTGCTCGACCTGGTCACCCCGGGGCACAACGGTGTGCTGTTCACCCCCAGCGACGCCGCCGATCTGCATCACCAGATCCGTCTGCTGCAGGCGGATCCGGACCGGTGCGCCCGACTCGCCGGGGCCGCCCGTCCCTCGGTGGCCGGGCGCACCTGGACGGTGATCGGGGATGAGTTGCTCGAGCACTACGAGCAGGTGTCGACCGTGCGCAGGTTGGCGGCCTGATGCCCACTCAGATTGTGCAGTGCGCGAACTTCGTGACCCCGCGCTCCGGGGGTCTGCGCACCGCGATGCGCCATCTCGCCGAGCAGTACACCGCGGCCGGGTACGCCGTGGTCCAGGTGGTCCCCGGCCCGCGCACAACCAGCGAGGAAACCCCGTGGGGCCGCATCGAGTACGTGCGCGCCCCGGTGGTGCCCGGCACCGGGTACCGGGTCATCGCGGAACCGCGTCGGGTAGCCCGGTTGTTGGAGCGGCTGAACCCGGATCGACTCGAGGTGCACGACCGGTTCACCCTGCGCGGGTTGGGCGGTTGGGCACACCGCCGCGGCGTGCCGTCGATGGTGATCAGTCACGAGCGGCTGGATCAACTGGCCCGGCGGGTGCTGCCGGGCGGGCCGCCGTTGCGCCGCGCGGTCGAGGAGTCCAACCGCCGACTGGCCGTCGGTTTCGACACGGTGGTGGCCACCACGGACTGGGCCGCCGAGGAGTTCCGTCGCCTCGGTGTACCCAACCTGGTGCAGATCCCGCTCGGGGTGGATCTGACGGTCTTTCAGCCGAGCAACTACGACCACGAACTGCGCGCGCGGTTCGCCCCGCACGGGCTACCGCTGCTGGCGGCCGCGGTGCGCCTCTCCCCGGAGAAGGAGCCGAAGCGGGTGGTCGAGACGGTGCGCGAGCTGGTCCATCGTGGCCGGGCGGTGCACTGCGTGATCGCCGGTGACGGGCCGTTGCGGGCCAGGCTGGAACGCAGTGCGGTGGGCCTGCCGATCACCTTCCTCGGATACCTCGACGATCGGGCGACCCTCGGCAGACTGCTGGCCACGGCCGATGTGTTCCTGGCGCCCGGTCCGGTGGAGACCTTCGGGCTGGCCGCGCTGGAGGCATTGGCCTGCGGGACGCCGGTGGTGGTCGATCGGGGCAGTGCGCTGCCCGAGGTGATCGATACGGCGGGCTTCGCGGTGTCGGGCACGCCGGCGTCGTACGCGGCCGCCGTGGAGACCTTGCTCGAGCTTCCGCAGGCGCAACTGCGACGGGCCGCCCGGGACCGCGCCGAGTGCTTCCCGTGGGAGCTGACCGGGCGGAACTTCCTGGCGGCACATCGGTTGGGCGTCGTGCACGAGGGTGTGCCGTGACCGCCCCGGTGTACGTATCGCTCGGCGACAGCCTGGTCTCCGGTGACGGGGTCGGGCAGTACACGCGGCACGAACAGGCCTGGGCCGGACTGCTGGCCGCGGCGGCCGGGGCGACGTTCGTGGGGTTGGCGCAGGGCGGCGCACCGATCGCGTCGGTGTTGCGCGACCAACTGCCGCAGGCCCGCGCGCTGTCGCCGCGCGTTGCCTGCGTCAGCGCCGGCATGAACGATCTGTTCCGCTCCGGTGGTGCAGCCCGCGTCGATGACGCATTGGAGCAGTTGGTGGGCGGCCTGCGGGACGGCGGGACGACTGTGGTGATCGGGCGCCTGCACGACCCGACGTGCCGGTTGCGCCTGCCGGCGGCGGCGGCCCGGGCGGTGCGCGAACACGCCGCCGCCATCAACGCTCGGCTGGACGCCCTGGCCCGCGATCCCGGCGTGCTGCTGCTCGACCTCGGGGTGCTGCTCGCCCGGGACGAGTGCTGGGCGGTGGACCGGATGCACCCCTCCGGGTACGGGCATCGGGTGTTGGCGGCCGGCGCGGCGCAGCGGATCGGGCTGGCGCGGCCGGTGCCGCTGGGCGTCGCTCCGCCCGCTCCCAGTACGGCCGCGTTCTACCGCTGGGTGCTGCGGCACGGCGTGCCCTGGCTGGCGCTGCGTACCCCCGAACTGGTGAGCTCCCCGATGTTGCGCCGTCAGCCGCAGCGCTGCCCGACGGTGTAGTCGTTCTCCGGGCCGGCCACGTCATCCGGCCCGAACCTGCTGCCGGCGGTGGCCACCGGCTCGCTGAGCCGGTCGCCGACCTTCGGGGAGCCCACGTCGGCCAGCGCCACGGTCATCACCACGGTGCCCGGGGTCCAGGTAACCGGCACGACCGGTGGCTTCTTCGGCAGCCCCGGGGGCTGCTTGTCGTCGTCCGAGCGGCGTTGTTGCTTCTCCGCCGTGCCGGTGACGCGACCGAAGAGATCAACGGAGGCGGTGACCACGTAGGTGGCCCCGTCTCGCCACCAGCTGACCGCGACCTCTTTGTCCACCGACCCCAGCGGCACGGTCGGGGTTAACTGCGGGCCGTGCACGGTGATCACCAGCGATTTGCCGTCCGGGCTCAGCGTCATCGCGGCGTCGGTGAGGTCTTGTCCTTTCCCGCTGTCGCCGAACATGTTCGGCCCAATATTGCCCACCGGCGAGGTGCCGAACGGCTTGCAGGCAACGGCATTGCCGGTGGGCGGGTTGGGCACCTTCGTCGCGCGCGGGTGCTTGCGCGGGAGGGTGCCACCGGCCAGGTCCATGGTGAGCTTGGTCAGGTCGGGCGAGCCGTAGCCGCTGGTGTAATTCCAGCCGGGGCCCGGCAGGTAGAGCCCGTTGCCGCCCAGTTCGCCCTCGGTGATCGCGTGCAGATCAGCGGCGCGCTGCTGCGCCGTCAGCTTGTAGATGGCCGGGGCGGCCGGGCCGATCGGGTGGGCGGCGGCGGCGATCACCCGCGACCACATGCCCATCATCAACGGGCTGGACAGACTGGTGCCGGCGGCCTCGTCGGGCTTGTTGTAGTTGATGATCCGCAACGCCTGGGTGGCGTTACCGGACAGCGCCGCGATGTCGGGCACGCCCCGGCAGATGGTGCCGGGCGGCAACGCGACGCCGTCGGAATCGGTGAGCAGACACGGCCGGTTCACGTTCGGCTCGCTGCGCTGCCACGCCGGTTCGGGGATGAACAACGACGAGCCGCCGCCGGTGAAGGCCCACGCCTGCTCGTCCTTGCGGGCGCCGTCCTTGTCGATGTCCAGCACGGTCCCGCCGACCGCGGTCGCCCACGGACTGACCGCCGGATAGTTCTGCGCGGGCACGGGTTGCACGAGCACGCCGTTGCCACCGCCGACCACCGGGGCCACCAACGAGGCGCAGCCCGAGCCGGTGTCCCCGGACGAGGCGAACAACGTGCGGCCCTCGGTGAAGGCCTGCATGAGGGATTTCTCCGTGGCCGCCTGAATGTTGTTGCCCAACTGCACAGCCAGGTCGCCCTTGCCGGTCTGCGTGGTGAACGGCATGGCCTCGCAGCCGCCGAAGCTGGCGTTCATCAGGGTCGGGCCGTGCGGATCGGCGGCCCAGTAGGCGAAGGCGGCGACGATGTCGGCGTCACCCAATGACTTGGCGGAGTAAAACGCGAGTTCGGACAGCCGCGGCGCCATGCCGGTGGAGGACTGGGAGTCGAGCATCCACTCGATGCCGCCGGCATTCAGCAGGAAATCCTCGGGCTTTCCGGGTGCGGTGAACACCGTGCGCACCGGGACCCGGGGCAGGTTCTCGGCCGTCTCGAACACCCGCAGGCTGCCGATCACCGGTGCCGTGTTGCCCACCATGAACACGCCGGCCTTGGCGCCCTGGCCCTCGTTGTCGCTCGGCACGTTGTAGGTCTTCCACAGCGAGCGCACGTCGATGGTCCCGTCGAAGCCGCCCACCGCGGGATGCACCGCGTGCGACGGCACGGCGAAGTGGTGCAGGGTCTCCAGGCCGAGCACCGCGGTGACCGGGAGGTCGCCCGGCACGGACGGGGCGCGGTCGTTGGCCAGGAACGTCGTCGCGCCGTGCCGGTAGCTGCTCAGCTGCAGGTGGAAGAGGCGTTCCAGTTGGGCGACGGTCCCCGACGCGGACAGCAGGTCCCCGGTGCCGGACTGCTCCGCGGCGGTCAGCCCACCGCCGCGCAGCCAGTTCAATGCGCGGTGACGTTGGGCAATCGGCAGCCCGAACCGCTCGGCGTACTGCGCCGGGGAGAGGAAGTGGCGGTACTGCGGGGAGCGGGGATCCACCACCGCGTTGGCCAGCGCGCGTTCGGCCGCCACCATCGGGTCGGCCAGCACGACGTAGACGTCCAGTCGTTGCGCCGGGTCGGCCGGCCCGATCCGATCGCTGAGCAGATCGGAGGCGAGCACGTCGCCTGTCCGATGCTGCTCCGCGGCCCGGGCCACGCCGCCGGGCGCTCCGCTCACAACGAGCGCCCCAACCGCGGCGAGAGAAATCCACCATGCCCTGCCGCGCTTCGACATCCGACCTCCTGGGCGAATTGTGCGGGACGATCCAACATCGTCAATCCCGGGTATTCGCCGGCGGAGGTTAACTAGTCCGGTGGTGGAGCTCACGCAGTCATCGTCTGCAGGCTGACCACGTCCTGGGTCTCTCCGTACCCGGTGCGCCCGCCCTGCTCCTGCCAGCGCAGCAGCGAGTTGAACACGATGACGTTGGGCCACGCGGCCCAGGGGAAACAGCTCAGCGTCTCGCCGGCGATCGACAGCGTCCGCCCGCGGGTGTCGGTCACCTCGAGGGTGATCGCGTCGGCGAACCAGCCATCGCTGCGCTTCGAGCTGCCGTGGCCGCTGACCAGTCCGTGCACCTCCCCGTCCTCCAGCAGGTAGCCGTTCACCAACCGCAGTTGCGCGCCGTGGTCCTCGGCGTCGAAGCCGAGGATGGCGTGCATCGCCAGGTCCTCGCCGAAGTGCGCGTGCATCCAGCTCATGTTGCGGGTGCCGTACTCCGGGCGCGCGCCCCAGCTGTGGTCCATGGTGGACACGCAGCGGAACGGAATCCTCTCGCCGGACAGGCGGATCTCACCTTCGTAGACCCCGGTCTGGTCGAAGTGCCCGGCATAATGCGTACCCCAGGCCCACGCCTCGGCCAACGGATTCTGCGCCGGATCCTGGATGTCGTAGGGCGCCATCAACGATCGGTACTCGAAGTGCAGCCCGTTGCCGGCGGGGTCCTCGAAGTCCACCTCCCAGGCCATGTTCGGCTCCGTGCACCGCACGGACAGGCCGTTGGCCAACCGGTAGTTCGTCAGGTCCGGGTCCTCCGGCATCGGGACGTGCGCTTGCATGTTGCAGTAGTCGGTCTCCCAGTAGTGCGTGGTGCGCCGGGAGTTGACGCAGATCGTCGTGTGCACGACGCCCAGGTTCGGCCGCCACAGCGCGTAGACACCGCAGTTCATCGAGCGCTCGGGCACGTAGAAACCGAAGTAGTTGGTTTCCGCCCACGCGGGGTCGTCGGATTCCGGCTTGTGCAGGTGGGCGTCCTGAGGCGTGATCACCGCAGCAGCCTCCCATCACCGGATCGTAGGACTACGTCGCGGTGAACCCGCCGTCCACCGAGAGCTCGGCCCCGGTGATGAAGCGGGCGGCGTCCGAGGCCAGGAACAGCGCGGCGTTGCCCACGTCGGCGGGCAGGGCCCACTCGCCCATCGGCACCTGGGCCAGGAACGCAGCCCGGGTGGTGTCCAGGTCCGGGGTCAGCCCGAGGTCGACGAAGTTCTGCAAGAAGTGATCGCCCATCGCGGACTCGACCACGCTGGGGTGCAGCGAGTTGCAGCGGATCCCGGTCTTCAGTTGCGCGCACTCCACGGCCACCGTCTTGGTCAGCAGCCGGACCGCGCCCTTGGACGCCGAGTAGGCGTGCAAGGCGGTGACCCCGATCAGGCCCGCCGCCGAGGAGAGGTTGACGATCGACCCGCCGCGACCGGCCGCCCCGTCGGGCCGCATCGCGGTCACGCCGACCTTGCAGCCGAGGAACGTGCCGGTGGAGTTGACGTCCTGAATCCAGCGGTACTCCTCGACGGTGCACTCGGTGATGAACGCCATGCGCTCCACGCCGGCGTTGTTCACCAGCACATCCAGGCCGCCGAGGGTGGCGATGGTGGCGTCCACCACCGAGTTCCAGGACGCCTCGTCGGTGACGTCGTGGACCCGGAACTCCGCCTTGGCGCCGGCCGCCCGCAGCGCGTCGGCGGTGGCCTCGCCCTCCTTCTCCCGCACGTCGGTGACCATGACCGCCGCGCCGGCCGCGGCCAGGGTCTCGGCGATCGCCGCACCCAGCACGCCGCCGGCCCCGGTGACCAGGGCGATCTTTCCGTCGAGCCGGAACTGGGGCAGGGTGCTGTCCGCCATGGGGTCTCCTCTGGTATGGAATGACGAACAAACAGGGTGCACCACCCCAGCGCCGCGGGACAGTGGAGGTCGTTCGTGGAATTCCTCGAGGTCGTCGGTAACCGCCGCAGCGTCCGCTATTTCAAAACCTGGGAACCGGTCGAGCGCGCGAAGATCCAGCAGATCCTGGAGGTCATCCGGTTCACCACCTGCCCGGGCAACCTGCAGCCGTGGCGAGCAGTCGTGGTGTGGCGCGATGAACTCGACGATGACGTCCGCGACGAGTTGCTGAAGGCCGACAACTGGCAGGGCGCGCACGTGCAGGCGCCGGTGTGGATTTACATCTTCGCCGACCCCGAGGCCGCCCGACCGGAGCGGTTCGCCACCGGGGCCATCCAGCTGCTCGAGGTTGGGGCGTCGATCTCGGCGTACGGCTGGAGCAAGACCCGGATCCTGGACGCGATCGAGCGCGCCGTGGAAACCCCGGCCGGCATGGCGGGCATCCACGAACTGCTGCACGACCTGCCGCAGGAGGCGTCGGCGACGGTCGCCTACTCCGAAACCGTGGGCGCCTGCGCGGTGGCCACGCTGGCCGCGGTCGACCAGGGCCTGGGCACCTGCCTGCACATGATCGCCAAGCCCTCCCTGCAGGCCCGGGTCAAGGAACTGCTCAAGGTCCCGGAGGACTGGGTGCCGGTGTGGGTGCAACTCGTCGGGTACTCCGCCGAGGGCACCGCGGCCGGCGGGCAGCGGCCGCGGTTCGACTTCGAGTCGATGTTCTTCGAGGGCGATGGGCAGACCCCGTTCCGGCGTGACCCGGAGGTGGTCAGCCAGCTGGAGCAGGCCAAATTGCTGCAACCGGCGGCGCCGCTGCCGGGGCGGTGGGATGAGCTGCGCTTCCTGGCCCGCATGTACGGCTACCCGGAGGACCTGGACGCGTGAACGACCTGCGCGATTACGCCAGCGTCCAGAAGTGGCTGGAAGAACCGTCCGGTCGGGGCTTCCAGCCGGTGCGGGAGGACCCGCAGGTCAAGCTCGACGTGCTCGCCGAGTTCTGCGCGCACATTGAGGTGGACCCGGACGCGCTGATCGAGACCTGCACGGACCTGATCCCGACCGGTCAGGCGGAGCGAAACAAGCACCTGAAATCGCTCAAGCAGTGGGTGGCGGCCAAGAACCTGCCGGATGGCCAGGCCACGAGGGTGGAGAACACCGTGCGCGGGTTCTTCATCAAGAACGGCATCAAGGTGATGACCCGGCCGTACGCGGACGTGTACCGGCCGGGGTTGCGCGCCGGACGATGAACACCGGCGACCTGCTGACCAACGCAGCACGCAGCTATCCCGAGCACGCCGCGTTCGTCTTCCTGGACGCGCCGCGCACCTATCGGGAGTCCGGCACCCGCGCGGACGGGTTCGCCCGCGCCCTGCTGGCCCGCGGGTTGCACCGCGGCGACCGGGTGGCGATCTACCTGCGCAACTGCCCGGAGTACCTGGAGGTCGCCTTCGCCATCCTCAAGGCCGGCGGGGTGGTGGTCCCGCTCAACGCCAAGTTCACCCCGGACGAGGTGGACTGGCACCTGACCGACAGCGGCGCCACCGTGCTGCTCACCGACCCCGAGGGACTGACGTCGCTGGGGTCGGTCCGGCCCGGTTGGGTGGTCTGCCACGACCGGCACGGCATGCTGGGCGCGGCCGACGATCTGCTCGATGACGTGATCGACGCTCACCCGGGCGACGCCTTCGGCAGTGTCCCGGTGGATCCCGACGACCTCGCGTGGCTGGCCTACAGCTCCGGCACCACCGGGCGGCCGAAGGGCGCGATGCTCACCCACGGAGGGCTGATCTATCAGTGCCTGACCACGCTGGCCGACGTGGAACGCATGGAACAACACCAGGTCGGCATGCACGCGGCGCCGCTCTCGCACGGCTCCGGGCACAACGGGTTGGCGTTCACCATGAAGGCCTGCACCCAGGTGATCCACCAACCGTGGGGCTTCGACCCGGCGTTGTTGCTGGAGCAGGTGGAGCGCTACCGGGTCGCCGCGATGTTCCTGGTGCCCACCCAGATCAAGCTGATCGTCGAGCATCCCGACCTCGTCAAGCGGGACACCTCCAGCCTGCAATGGGTCTGCTACGGCGGCGCCCCGATGTACCGCGAGGACCAGAAACGCGCACTGCGCGCACTGGGCCCGGTCCTGGTGCAGATCTTCGGCCAGGCCGAGTCGCCAATGTCGGGCACCGTGCTGACCCGCGAGGAACATTGCATCGACGACGGGTCGGGCCGAGAGCGTTCGGTGGGCCGGGTGCGCACCGGCATGGAACTGCGCATCCTGGACGCCGACGGAACCGAACTCCCGCCCGGTGCCGCCGGGGAAATCTGCCTGCGCGGACCGACGCTGATGGCCGGGTACTGGCAACGACCCGAGGCCACCGCGGAGACCCTGGCCGGTGGCTGGTTGCACACCGGCGACGTCGGGATGGTCGACGAGCACGGCTATCTGTTCATCCTGGACCGGCTCAAGGACATGATCATTTCCGGCGGACTGAACGTGTACCCGCACGAGGTGGAGGACGTGCTGCTCACCCACCCCGCGGTCGCCGAGGCGTGCGTGATCGGGGTGCCGGACGAGAAGTGGGGCGAGGCGGTCCGTGCGGTGGTCGTGGCCACGCCCGGAACGAGCATTGATCCGGCGGAACTCATCGCGTTCAGTGGCCAACACCTGGCGGGCTACAAGAAACCCAAGGCCGTCGACGTGGTCGACGCGCTGCCCCGAACCGCCTACGGGAAGGTCGCCAAGCGCGAGGTCCGGGCGCCCTACTGGGCGGGTCTGGGACGCACGATCTGACCGGCCGGGTCAGGTCACCGGGTCCGGCTCGCGGCCGGCGCGTACCCGCCGCAGCCAGCGCAGCCCGAGGCCGACCACCAGCAGGCCGGCGCCCGCGATGCCGGCGGCCACCGGGAAGTGGTGCTGGCCATCCGCGGACGGGGCGCCGACCGCCGCCACCGCGGTGATCTGCGGATTGGCGGGCAGAACCAGTGGCGGACCGGCGTCCTCGCCGGACAGCACCGCGGCAGACAGGGGGGCCACCAGCTGGCCGACGGCCGGGGCGTTCAGGTGCGCGAAGCCCCAGTCGAGCAGGATCTTGGACTGCCCGGCGACGTCGGCCGGCGTGCTCATCAGCGTGGC
>Ga0137412_10000964_pt1 | contig 21529 bp, 18 predicted proteins | sample CZODoug2_1_16fun_FD_122160 | JGI IMG/M metagenome (GOLD analysis project Ga0137412, IMG submission 122160) | Vadose zone soil fungal communities from Angelo Coast Range Reserve, California, USA - CZODoug2_1_16fungal (Hybrid Assembly) | ecosystem: Environmental > Terrestrial > Soil > Vadose zone... | reverse complement strand
CCGATGCATCTGGTCGCGCCGGCGATATGGCTGCCGATTGCCGCCGAAGGCGCCACCGAATTCATGATGAAGGGCAATGGCATGGGGACCAACTGGCGCGGTCTCTACAACACCACGCTGCTCGACGCTCATTCCGCCTGGCACCACCGCGCCGACGAGTTGTCCGACAGCCTCAAGATAACCATGCTGCTCGGCCAATATTTCACCAAGCACTATCGCGGCCATTTCTACGCAAAAGCGCAGAACCTGAACCGCAAGCTGCGCGCGGCCTACGATGCGGCGCTCAGCAATTACGATTTGCTGCTGATGCCGACCCTGCCGATGAAGGCAACGCCGATTCCACCGCCCGATGCGCCGCGCGAACTCTATATCCAGCGCGCATTCGAGATGGTTCCCAATACGGCACCTTTCAATGCCTCAGGGCATCCGGCGATGAGCATTCCGTGCGGGATGAGTGACGGGTTGCCGATCGGCTTGATGCTGGTTGGCAAGTACTATGACGAATCCGTCATCTACCGCGCCGCCGCGGCGTTCGAATCGGCCGGTGACTGGACCAAAATGTAACTCAACAGCGGCCTGCCGCACGAAAACGGCAGGCCGCGCCATCGGGCGGGATCATCAACGGAGGCGACAATGGATCTTGGATTAAAAGGCAAGAACGTGCTGGTGACCGGAGGGAGCAAAGGCATTGGGCTTGCGGTCTCCGAATTGTTTGCAGCGGAAGGCGCCAACGTCTCGATATGCGCACGCAACGCCGACGAGGTCGGCAAGGTCGTGAAGTCGTTGGCGGGGAAGGGTGGCAAGTCATGGGGCAAAGCGCTCGATGTCGCCGACGCGCCCGCGTTGAAGCAGTGGGTCGAAGAGTCAGCCGGTCAACTGGGCGGGATCGATGTCGTTGTTTGCAACGTCAGCGCGCTTGCGGTCGGCGATACCGCAGAAACCTGGGAGAATTCATTTCGCACCGACATGATGCACACCGTCAATTCCGTCGCGGCGGCCATGCCCTATCTGGAAAAATCCAAGTCCGCTTCGATCGTGATCGTGTCGAGTGTTTCGGGCTTCGAGGTCGATTTCGCCGCCGGCTCCTATGGCGCCTTCAAGGGGGCGCTGATTCACTACGCCAAAGGCCTCAGCAATCAGCTTATCGGCAAGGGCATCCGCGTCAATGCGGTGTCGCCGGGCAACACCTATTTCGAGGGCGGCATCTGGCAGAACATCGAGAAAGGCATGCCCGATCTCTACAAGACGGCGATGTCGCTGAACCCGACCGGGCGGATGGGAACGCCGCAGGAAGTCGCCGCCGGCGTCGTCTTCCTGGCAAGCCCGGTGGCGAGCCGTATCTCCGGCACCAACCTCATTATCGATGGTGCGCTGACCAAGGCTGTCTAGCGAAGCTTGCCGGATTTCCAGGACCGACAAAAGTTGCTGGTTGCCTGAAGTGGCGGCGCTTTCCTCGAACCAAGAGAGATCAGATTGCAAATGAGCAACAAAATCGGACGCCGGGATTTTCTGGGCACGGTCGCGTTCGTTGGGGCGGCGGCAGCGGCGACGGGACGAACGTCGTTGATCAATTCGGCCGAGGCCGCCACGGCGACCAGCGACGACATCACTTCGGCATCGGCCGGTGAACTCGCTGACTTTATTCGGTCGAAGAAATTGAGCTCCAGGGTGATCGTTGAAGCGCATCTGGAGCGGATCGCCAAGGTCAATCCAAAACTCAATGCCGTCGTTCAACTGACCGCGGAGGCGGCGCGGAAAGAGGCCGATGAAGCCGACGCGGCGCTCGCCCGCGGCGAAATCAAAGGTCCGCTTCACGGCGTGCCGATCACGATCAAGGACACGCTGGAAACGGCTGGTGTTATCTGCACCGGCGGCACCAAGGGTCGAGCCAATTTCGTGCCCAAGGCGGACGCCACCGCGGTCGCACGGCTGCGTGCGGCTGGCGGCATTATTCTTGGGAAGACCAATGTGCCGGAACTCGCGGGCGCGGCCGAGACTGACAATCTGGTCTACGGGCGGACCAATAACCCCTACGACCTTACGCGCACGCCGGGCGGCAGCAGCGGTGGCGAGGCCGCGATTATTGCCGCCGGCGGTTCGCCACTCGGTCTCGGCACCGACGCCGGAGGCAGCATTCGTATTCCCGCGCATTATTGCGGCCTGGCGGCCATCAAGCCGACCTCGGGCCGCGTTCCGCGGACCGGACAATTTCCGATGCCATTGGGCGCGCGCAACCCGGTGTTTCACGTCAGTCTGATTGCGCGAAAGGTTCAGGACCTGGCTTTGGCGTTGCCGATTATCTCCGGTCCCGACTTCCGTGATCACTCGATCGTGGGAATGCCGCTCGGCGATCCGACGAAGGTGGTGTTACGTGATTTGAAAGTTGCCTATTTCGATGATGATGGCGTTGCTGCGCCGACAAAGGAAATCGTCGCCGCGGTCCGCGATTCCGCCAGGGCATTCGCGGATGCGCGGGTCAAGGTCGAAGAAAGCCGGCCACCCGACGCGGCAAAACCTGGTGGTGTCTATTTCGATATCAGCCGCGGTGATGGCGGTGCCGGCACGCGTGGGTTCCTGAAGAGCATTGGAACCAACGAAATCTCGCCGATGTTCGAGAGAGCGCTGGCGGTTGCCGTTGCGCCTGCGATGGCCAACGCCACGGAGGCCCTGAGCGCGTTCGCCAGATGGGATCTGTTTCGCAATTCGATGCTTCGCTTCATTGAAAGCTACGATGCATTGCTGTCGCCCGTGATGCCATATCCGGCGCTGCTGCACGGTACCGGCTTCGACGACGATAAGCGGATCGGGTTCGGTTACGCGCAGATGCATAACCTCACCGGCTGGCCCACAGCGACGGTGCGAATTGGCACCTCGCCGGAAGGCCTGCCGATTGGCGTCCAGGTGGCGGCCCGGCCGTGGCGAGAGGATGTGGCGCTGGCGCTCGTTGGGCATCTCGAACAAACCTTTGGCGGCTGGAGGATGCCTCCGTCGATTTGAAACCGCGCGGCATGCAGTACCTCAGGCCAGGCAATTTGAGTTTCCTGCAATCTGACGTAAGGTCGCTTAAATCTCACCAGAGCGATGGTTCAAGTCAGAGTCATGAGTTTCAGCGAAAATACCGGCGGCCCATGGCGAGTGGGAGTGCTCTTCTCCCAGACGGGAGTTACTTCGGCCATCGAACAATCGCAGCTCAACGCGACGCTCCTCGCAATTGAGGAGATCAATTCCGGCGGCGGCGTGCTCGATCGCATGGTCGAGCCCGTCATCTACGATCCTGCGTCCGACCCCAAGCAGTTTCGCGCTCTCGCCGAACGTTTGTTCCAGGTTGACCGGATCCGGTTGCTGTTCGGCTGCTATATGTCGAGCACCCGCAAGGCGGTTTTGCCTGTTGTCGAAGGCCACCGCGGTTTGCTTTTTTATCCGACCCTCTATGAGGGTTTTGAATATTCGCGGCACTGCATTTACACGGGTGCTGCGCCGAACCAGAATTCACTTCAACTCGCAAAATTCCTGTTGGCCACTTATGGCAATCGCTTTCTGCTGGTCGGCTCGAACTACGTCTATCCTTACGAATCCAATCGCCTGATGGCCGATTTCGTCGTGCAGGGCCGGGGCAAGGTGCTGGACGAAATTTATGTTCCGCTTGAGGCCGGTCCGCGGGATTTCGAGAAGGTCATCAGCCGGATCAAGAAGACCTCTCCAGACGTCATCTTTTCGACCGTGGTGGGCCGCGGCACGTCGGTATTCTACGAGGCCTATCGGAAGGCCGGGTTCGACCCGATGAAGATGCCGATCGCGAGCCTGACCACCAGCGAAGCCGAAGTCGCAGAGATGCATCGCGAGGCCGCCGAGGGCCATATCACCGCCGCGCCGTTCTTCGAAACGTCTTCGTCATCGGCGGCGCGGCGTTTCGTTGACAGTTTCAAGAACAAATACGGGCCCGATGCGCCGGTAACGGCGGCGGCGGAAGCTGCTTATTTCCAGTTGCATCTGGCCATGCGTGCGCTTGCGCGGTGTGGGTCGGACGATCCGGACAGGGTGCTGAAAGAGCTGCGCGATTCCGAATTTGACGCACCACAGGGACGCGTCAGGATCGATCCGGAAAACAATCACACTTATCTCTGGCCGCGGATCGCGCGACTGGACAAGTTCGGTCGATTCCAGACGGTCTGGAATCCTGGTGTTCGGATCAAACCGGACCCCTACTGTGTCGTACAGAGCCTTGACGACTGGTCGGCTGACGACCTTCAGACAGTCAGCCACTGAGGTTCTGAACGCGGGAGCAGGCGGTGGCGATCCAAATCCTTCGCGATCTTCGTGGCCTACGCGTCCAGGTGGTTCATCCGCCGGATAGTGAACGCGTCAGGCTCGTCGAGCATCTGCGCCGCATCGGCTGCATGGTCGAGACGCACTGGCCGATCCCGGAATGCTGGACCGGTAGTTCCGACGTGATGCTGCTTGCCGTCGAGCATGACGTCCGAGGAGATATTCAGCGCCTTCTCAAGTCAGGCGACGGGCCGCGGCCAACACTCATCGCCGTCGTCGGCTACGAAGATCCATCGACACTCCAGCTGGTGCTGGAGGCAGGCGCTGTCGCCGTTATCGAGCGTCCCATCCGGCCCTTTGGTCTGCTCACCAACCTGACCATTGCCCGCAGCATCTGGCTTGAGAAACGCGAAACGGAAAAGCGTATCCGCAAACTGGAGCGCAAACTTTCGGGCCTGCAGCGCATCCAAAAGGCGAAAGCGGTCTTGATGGACGGCCAGGGGTTGAGCGAAGCCGAGGCTTACGAAAGCATTCGCCGCCAGGCGATGGCGAAGCGGTTGTCGATGGATGACATGGCCGCAGCGATCATCCACGCAAATGAACTCTTGCAGTACCGTGCAAAAGATGTTTAGTTTTTCGAGCTGCGATGGAACAATAAAGTTCTGGTCGTAGTATTGCCTGACCACCAGTGACGTTGGCCAGGCCTGGCTAGGTTAGCCCGAAAGATCCGTAAGGATCTGTCGGGCTTTTTTTGTTTTGGCGACCGAGTATCGGCACGGATCGAGTCAGGTCCGCGGGCCTCGGATGAATCTGGAATTTTTCAGTTCGAAACAGCGCGCTTGGGCGTGAACGGAACCGGCTTGCCTGTCGTTGCAGGGGCCAAATGGGGAGTGTCACTATGTCGATTGATCGGCGTAAATTCTTGAAGAGTAGCCTGCTTGCGACAACCGGAGCGCTTGCATCGCCCTACATCATCAATCCGGTGAGTGCCGCGGGAACGATCAATGTCGGCGTGCTGTTCTCGCTCACGGGTGGCCTTTCGATCATCGAAAAATCGCTGCACGACGCCACGTTGATGGCGATCAGCGAGATCAATGCTTCCGGCGGCGCCAAGGGCATGAAGATAAACGCCATCGTCGAGGACGGCGCGTCGGATCCGAAAACCTACAATGAAAAAGCCTCGAAGCTGGTGATTCAGGATCGCGTGCCGACGGTGTTCGGGTCTTATACCTCGGCCAGCCGCAAGGCCGTTCTTCCTGTGTTCGAGAAGCGCAACAATCTGTATTTCTACCCCACTTATTATGAGGGGTTCGAGTGCTCCAAGAACGTCGTCTATACCGGCGCTGTTCCGAACCAGCAGCTTTCAAATTTCATCCCTTGGATCATCAAGACACTGGGCAAGAAGAAATTCTTCATCGTCGGATCGAACTACATTTACCCGCGCGAGATGGCGAAGGTATCGAAGATCCTCATCGAGAAGAACGGTGGCGAGTGGATCGCGGACGAATATCTCGAACTCGGCCATTCGGAATGGGGATCCATGGTCAACAAGATCAAGGGATCGGGCTGCGACGTCGTGCTGTCGAACGTCGTCGGCGACTCGGTCGTCGCTTTCTATCGCGAATACAAGAACCAGGGCCTGACCCACGACAAATTGCCGATCTGCGCGACCGTCACTTCGGAAATCGAGATCGCTGCGATGGGGCCGGAATATGCGGTCGGAAGCTACACGTCGTTCCCGTATTTCCAGGCCATCGACACCGACCGCAACAAGGCGTTCGTCGAGCGCTATCGCGCCTTTGTCAAGGATCCGAAGGCGGTGACGCATCACGCGCTGGAGTCTTCCTACTTCCAGGTCTTCCTGTGGAAGCAGGCGGTGGAAAAAGCTGCCGAGATGACGCCGACCGCGATCAGGGAGGCTGTGAAGGGGCAGGAGTTCGACGCTCCGAACGGTCATGTGAAGATCGATCCCGATAATCTGCACACCTATTTGACGCCGCGGATTGCGCAGTGGCTACCGGACGGACAAGGCAAGATCATCGACGCCTACAAGCAACCGACAGTTCCGATTCCCTACGTGGCCTATGGCGAAACCGAGAGCAACCTGTTCTGCACCGCCAAGGGACTCGAAACGGCAAAGCTGAAGATCTGAAGTTGGCGTCAAGGCGGTCTGCCGCGTTCATGCGCGGTAGACCGAGGCGATGAGGTTGCCTGAATGCTTGAAGTCTTGTTCATCGGCCTGAGCCTTGGCTCGATTCTTCTCTTGGTGGCGTTGGGTCTCGCGATCACCTATGGCGCGATGGGTGTCATCAACATGGCCCATGGCGAGATGGTGATGATTGGGGCCTACGTCACGGTGCTGACCGGCATCTGGCTCGGGGCCAACATCTTCGCAGCGATCCCGATCGCCTTCGTTGTGACGGCGCTGATTGGGTTGGCGATTGAACGCGTCATCGTGCGTCGTCTGTACGGCCGTCTGCTGGACACCTTGCTGGCGACCTGGGGCATCGCGATCCTGATCCAGCAGGCGGTGCGGCTTGAACTGGGTCTGTCGTTCTTCGGCATCCATATCGCAGGGCTGGGCCCCGGGCTTCAGAACGTCAGCGTCCCGGCAGCCCTGCAGGGAACGTTCATGCTCGGGAGCGCCGAGATCAACCGCTATCGCGCCTTTATCATTGTCGTGACCGCGGTGCTCACGGCCCTGACCTGGTTGATCATGTATCGCACACCGATCGGCACGCAGGTGCGTGCGATCATTCGTAACCCAAAAATGGCAGCGGCTTGCGGCATCGATGTGGCGCGCATCAACGCATTGACGTTCGCGTTCGGCTCCGGCCTCGCAGGCGTCGCGGGCGTGATGATGTCCGGCTTCAAGACGGTATTCCCGGACATGGGCACGCCGATGGTGGTGGACGGCTTCATGGTTGTGGTGATGGGAGGGGTCGGCAGCTTGCTCGGTTCGGTGTTTTCGGCCGGCATCCTCGGCGAGATCAATGGGCTGGTCGCGGCCGGCACCAACGACATTCTGGCGAGAGCGGTGGTGTTCGGTGTGGTGATCATGATCATCATTCTTAAGCCCAAGGGTCTCTTTTCGCTCAGGGGGCGCTGAGCGATGTCTGAGAAGCGCCGCTTCGAAATCGCAATCTATCTGGCGTTCTTTGCGTTCATCATGTGCGCGCCGTTGGTGCTCGAGCCGTTCTGGCTCAACCGCATCGCCAAGTATCTTGTGTTCGGCATGCTCGGCATCGCGGTGGCGCTGTCGTGGGGATACGCCGGCATCCTCAACCTCGGTCAGGGGCTGTTCTTCGGCGCAGGCGCCTACATGCTGGCGATGTCGCTCAAGCTCGCCAGCCCAACGAGCCTGCAGCAGGGCTCGGACAAGCCGGTGCCGGATTTCATGCTGTGGAACGCGGAGCCGGGATCGCCCACCGAATTGTGCTGCATCAACAAGGCGTCGTTCCTGTGGCTGCCGTTCCAGCATCAGTGGTTCGGCGTCTTCATGGGAGTAGTGCTGCCGGTGGCGATTGCCACGATCATCGGAACCATCGTGTTTCGCAAGCGCATCGCCGGCGTGTTCGTTTCCATCATCACGCTCGCGCTGGTGCTGCTGGTGCGTCTCGTGGTCATCGATGCGCAGCCCATTACCAACGGCTTTAACGGGCTGACCGATCTCGGTTGGTTCAAAATCGGAGAATTCGAGTTCGACCCCTACATCGTACCGACCTATTATCTCGTCGCCATCGCGCTGTGTGTGGTGCTCGCGAGCGCCCGCTTGCTGGTCGAAACCCGCGCCGGCCTCATCCTGCAGGCAATCCGCGACGACCAGAATCGTGCCCGCTACCTTGGCTTCGACGTGCCGCTTTATCAGACCTTCTTCTTCGCGGTGTCGGCGGGGATCGCCGGTCTGGCCGGAATGTTTTACGTCGTCGTGTCGGAGTTCGCCTCGCCGACTTTCATGGACCTCACGTTTTCCATCACCATGGTGGTCTGGGCCGCGGTCGGCGGCCGTTCGTCGATTCTCGGCGCCTGTATCGGCGCCATCGTGATCAACATGATCTCGGCGACGGTCAGTGAGACCGCAGGCTTCGCCGAGGCGTGGAAGGTCATCATCGGACTGATCTTCGTGCTTGTCGTGCTGTATCTGCCCCGCGGTTTCGCCGGGCTGGCGCACGATCTGGTCGATCGCTTCCTCGCCCGCGGCAAGGCCCCATCGCATCGCGCAATCGGGGCTTCCGACGCCTCGCAACTGGCGGAGTGAGCAGGATGGCTCAGATCGCGCTCACCATCGATGGCCTAGGTGTCGACTTCGGCGGGTTCAAGGCGGTCAATGGTGTGTCGTTGACGGTCGAGGATGGCGAACTGCGTGTCCTGCTCGGCGCTAACGGCGCCGGCAAGACGACCTTGATGGACCTCGTGTCCGGCAAGACCAAGAGCACCGAGGGGCGGGTCTTTCTGCATGACGCCGACATCACCAACTGGGAAGAGCATAAAATCGCGCGCGCCGGCATCGGCCGAAAATTCCAGATCCCCAGCATCTTCAAGGACCTCACCGTACGCCGCAATCTCGAAGTCGCCAGTTGCCGCAATCCCGGGGTGTTGGCCAATCTGCGCTTCGGTTTCAGCAAGCAGGCTGAACAGGATGTCGATCGTGTTCTCGACCTGATCGGTCTGACGGAAGAGTCCAACCGGCTGGCCGCCTATCTCAGCCACGGCCAAACCCAGTGGCTCGAGCTCGGCCTCCTGATCACGCAAAATCCAAAAGTGATTTTGCTCGATGAACCCACCGCCGGCATGACCCAGGCGGAAACTCACAAGACCTCCCAGATCGTCAATAGCCTCAAGGGCAAGCATACGCTCATCGTTGTCGAGCACGACATGGCGTTCGTGCGAGAGATAGCCGAACGCATCACGGTGCTGCATCTCGGTTCGGTTCTCGCGGAAGGCAACGTCGAGGAGATCGAGACGAACCCGAAAGTGCGCGCAGCCTACCTCGGATCGAAAGGGATAGGCTGATGCTCAAGCTGACCAACGTCGACAGCTATTACGACCGCAGCCACATCCTGCATGCGGTGTGCCTCGATATCCCGATTGGGAAGGTGACGGCCGTGCTCGGCCGCAACGGCACCGGAAAGACCACGCTGCTCAAGACATTGATGGGTCTTACCGACCGGATGGAAGGCCAGATCAGTCTCGAGGGAGCCGAGATCGGAAAGCATCCGACCTTCCGCCGCGCCCGCGCCGGCATTGCCTACGTTCCCCAGGGCCGCGAGATCATTCCGGATTTCACCATCCGCGAAAATATCCTGATGGGCGCTTTCGCCCGGGCAGACGGCAAGCGGCAGATTCCGGAACTGGTACCGGAGCTGTTTCCATATCTGATGGACAATCTCGAACGCGCCGGCGGCGTTCTCTCCGGCGGGCAGCAGCAGCAGCTTGCGATCGCACGCGCGCTGGCCGCCGACCCGAAGATCATCCTGCTCGACGAGCCGAACGAAGGCATCCAGCCGTCGATCGTCGAGGAAATTGAAGCCGTCATCATTCGCCTCAACAGGGAGGTCGGCCTGACCGTCGTCCTGGTCGAGCAGAACGTCCTGTTTGCGCGCCAGGCATCCCACCGCTTCGCCATGATGGAGAAAGGAAGGATCGTCGTGGCCGGCGCGATTGCCGAACTGAGCGACGAAATGGTGCACCGGCATATGGCGGTGTGATGCAGATGATCGTCAGAACCAGCCCGAACGCGTGCCGAGGAAAAGAAGAATTCTAACCGTCAACCAACCGCAAGGAGAGCCACATGCTGCACGGCGATATTTCATCCAGCAAGGACACGGTCGGCGTCGCCGTCGTGAACTACAAAATGCCTCGCCTCCACACCAAGGCGGAGGTGCTGGCTAACGCCAAAAAGATCGCCGACATGGTGGTCGGCATGAAAACCGGCCTGCCGGGAATGGATCTGGTGATTTTCCCGGAATATTCGACCCACGGGATCATGTACGACTCCAAGGAGATGTACGACACGGCGTCGGTGATACCGGGAGAGGAGACGGAAATCTTTGCCGAAGCCTGCCGCAAGGCGAAAGTCTGGGGCGTTTTTTCACTCACCGGCGAACGCCATGAAGAGCATCCGAACAAAGCGCCGTACAACACGCTGATCCTGATGAACGACAAGGGCGAGGTGGTTCAGAAGTATCGCAAAATCATGCCTTGGGTGCCGATCGAGGGCTGGTACCCCGGCAATTGCACCTACGTTTCCGACGGCCCGAAGGGCATGAAGATCAGCCTGATCATCTGCGACGACGGCAACTTCCCGGAGATTTGGCGCGACTGCGCGATGAGGGGTGCTGAGCTGATTGTCCGCTGTCAGGGCTACATGTACCCGGCGAAGGATCAGCAGGTCGTCATGGCGAAGGCGATGGCATGGGCGAACAATGTCTATGTGGCCGTCGCCAATGCAGCCGGTTTCGACGGCGTCTACTCCTATTTCGGTCACTCGGCGATCGTCGGCTTTGATGGCCGCACGCTGGGCGAATGTGGTGAGGAAGAGTACGGCATACAGTACGCCCAGCTTTCGGTGTCGTTGATACGCGACGCCAGACGCAACATGCAGTCGCAGAATCACCTCTTCAAGCTCGTGCACCGTGGCTATACCGGCATGATCAACTCGGGCGAGGACACTCGCGGTCACGCCATCTGCCCGTACGAATTCTACAAGAACTGGATCACCGATCCGGAAGGTACCCGCGAGATGGTCGAAGCGATGACGCGAACGACCGTCGGGACCGAGGAATGCCCGATCGAGGGAATTCCGAACAAGGTGGCCGCTCATCGCTGAGCAACACTCGAAGCTCCGCGCCGGCGTTGTTGCGCCGGCGCGCAAGGGTAGGGGAGGAGCTCGCTTGTCCGGATTGGCGTTCTGGCCTTCGACGATCCGCATCAAGCGACGCATGACTCATAACAACAATCATCAGCTGCGTTGCGATGGCGAACGAGACATCGAGATGCGACCCCGCAAACCCACTCATTGAAGGATGTTGTGCTATGACCGGCAGTGTTACGAAACAAGGCTCCGTGGTCGATAACCTCCACGTCGCCGAAGATCAGGTCGATCATCTTCTCGGAGACGAATACGAACACGAATCCGTGCCGATGAGTGCGCGCCGCAGCGCGTTCTCCGTCACGCTGGTCTGGATCGGCTTTCCCATGATCATCACTGGCGCCATGACGGGCTCGATCCTGGTGCTTGGCATGGGTTTCTCGAGAGCGCTCACAGCGATGATCATCGGCAATCTCATCATGTTCGCCTATGTCGGGCTTCTCGGCCTGATCGGAACCAAGCGCGGCATGAATTTCGCCCTGATTGCCAGCATCGTGTTCGGTAAGAAGGGCTACGTCTTCGCATCCGGCTTGCTGTCGAGCTTGCTGCTCGGCTGGTACGCGGTGCAGACCGGAATCACCGGCGCTCTCGTCAGCTCGACCTATGGCTTGAACTATGTGGCCATGACGGTGATCGCCGGGCTTCTCTATATCTGTATCACTTTCGTTGGCGTGAAAGGGCTGCACTATATCGGGTTGGTGTCGGTCCCGCTGTTCGTCCTGCTCGGTTTGTGGGTTGCGTTCGATGCCGCGTCCACCAGCACGGCGTCGGCGATCTTCAACTACGCCGGCAATAACGGCGTCGCCACCATGTCCATGGGTGTCGGTCTCACGGTGGTGCTTGCGCTGTTCATCGACGCAGGCACGGTGACTGCGGATTTCAATCGATGGGCCAAGACACCGGCCGCCTCGCTGGCGTCGACCTTCAGCGCGTTTCCGTTCGCCAACCTGATTGCGATGCTGGTCGGCGGCGTGATGACGGCGGCGCTTGCGGTACCGAACGCGAACCCGTTCGGCGCCGACAATATGTTCGGCTACATGAACGGCAAGCAGATGGCATGGCTGAGTGCCCTGGCGTTCGTGTTCCTTTACGTCAACCTCGGTTCGGTCTGCTCGCACTGCCTCTATAATGCGGCGACCGGTTGGTCGCGCATCCTCGGCAACCACATGCGTGTGATGGCGGTGATCCTTGGTGTCATCGGCATTGTGGTTGCTGCCGGCAACGTGTGGGCGTTCTTCATCCAGTGGCTGTCGCTGCTTGGCATCCTCGTCCCCCCGATCGGCGCGGTCATCCTCGTGGACCAGTACCTGATCCGGCCGAATGCGCAGATCGAGGCCGACTGGCGGCCCGACGCGTTCATCGCCTGGGGGGTCGGTTCGGTCTGCGCCTTCATCGTGGAGGAGGGGATGCCATATCTCTCGACCGCGATCTCCGCGGCCCTGGTTGCGAGCATCGCCTACTACGCCATTACCAAATCGCGCGGCGTCAGCGTGGTGGCGACGAAGCCTCTATGATCGTCGGTCGGCCTTCACGAAGGCCGATCCGCTCTTCCGGCATGAATCAGAAACAAGGGCATTCGCCATGAATCTCGACTACGAAATCCACAATCTGGGCGACGTTAAGCTGCAGCGCGGTGCGTCGCTGCGCGACTGCAAGCTGGCTTACAAGACGTTCGGGACGCTCAGTCCGAAGAAAGACAACGTCATCGTCTATCCGACCTGGTATTCGGGGCAGCACTCCGACAATGAATGGCTGGTGGGCGACGGCCGTGCACTCGACCCGAGGAAATACTTCATTATTATCCCGAATATGCTCGGCAACGGCCTGTCATCGTCGCCGAGCAACACGCCGGAGCCCTACAACGGTCCCCGCTTTCCGCTAGTGACGGCCTGCGACAACGTGCGCGCGCAGCACCGTCTCGTGACCGAGAAGTTTGGCATCGAGCATATCCGACTCGTCACCGGCTGGTCGATGGGCGCGCTGCAGACGTTCCACTGGGGCGCGCTCTATCCCGGCATGACGGACTCGATCGCGCCGTTCTGTGGTTCGGCGAAATGCTCGCGTCATAACTTCGTGTTTCTGGAGGGAGTCAAGGCCGCGCTTACCGCCGATGCCGCATGGAAGGAAGGCTGGTACACCGCGAAGCCGCAACGGGGTTTGCGCGCGGCGGCGCGGGTCTATGCCGGCTGGGGTTTTTCGCAAGCGTTCTATCGCCAGAAGCTGGACATCGAGGCACTGGGCTATTCCTCGCTCGAAGATTTTCTGGTGGCGTTCTGGGAAGGGTTCTTCCTGCCGAAGGATCCAAACAATCTGCTGACCATGCTCTGGACCTGGCAGAACGGCGATATCGGCGACAACGAACTCTACAACGGCGACTTCAAGGCGGCGCTCGGTGCAATCAAGGCCAAGGCCTATGTCATGCCTGGCCAGACCGATTTGTACTTTCCGCCGGAGGATAGCGAGTTCGAGGTTGCGCATATGCCGAACGCCAAACTTGTCACCGTTCCTTCTGTCTGGGGCCACTTCGCCGGGGGCCCCGGCACCAATCCGAAGGATGTCGAATTCATCGATGCGAAGCTAAAGGAGCTGCTTGCATCGTAAGCGCCAGCGCCGGAATGAATGTTCCGGCCATGCATTTTCCCGGGAAGGATATCTGAGCATGCTGAGCATCAGTCACATTCTTCGCATGTTTAACCGTTGAAAGGGCCTGGCGCGATGCTGCGTATCGATCGTGTCCTGGGCAGCCGCCTGGAATCCGAGTATTCGGAGGAGATTCACCGCCTCGAGCACCGCGGCGCGGTGGATCTGGTCAATATCCCGGTAGCCGATCTGGCGCGCCGCCGGCTGCTGGCGACCACGCGCGGGGGCGAGGAGCTTGCGATCGCGCTGCCGCGCCATCAGAAGCTGTTCGACGGCGCCATCCTCTTGATCGACGGCGAGCGTGCGATCGTTGTCCGCGCCGCCACGGAACGATGGATGCGGCTCGAGCCGCGTTCGATAGGCGATGCGATCGAATTGGGCTATCACGCCGGAAATCTGCATTGGCGGGTTCGCTTCCAGGGCGAGGTCTTGTTTGTTGCGCTGGAAGGCCGGCCCGAGGACTACACCGCGCGCCTCGGCGAGATGATCTCAGCGCGCCGCATCGGCGTCAGCATTCTGGACGAAGAAGTGCGCGACGGGAGCACCGAAGGCGGCGCGCAGATCGATGACGGCCCGGTCGCTGAAAAGAATCATTTTCGTCATGATGGCCATTGATGATGTTGTCGCTGCTGCAGGCGATCTGGCAAGCCGATGGAACGTTTCCGAGCGGAGCGTTCGCTTTCTCTTACGGTGTCGAGGGCGTGGTCGCCTTGCGCTCCGAACTGGAAGGGACCGCGCTTGCCGAATTGACGGCGACGATCCTTCGTCAACGCTGGGAGACGTGTGACCGGATCGCGCTGGTACAGGCGTTTCGCGCCGCCGGCAATCTCCACGCCATCGCATCGATCGATCGTGACGTGGAAGCATCGACGTTCGGTAGCACGATGCGTGACGGCTCGCGACGTAACGGCGGATCGTTTCTGGCGTCGCATGCAAGGCTCGGCGATGCCGCGGCGTTGCGGTTGCGCGATGCCGTCCGCTCGGGTGTCTGCCTTGGCCACATTGCCGTCATGCAGGGAGCCGTCTGGCGGGCGATGGGTCTCGACGAAAAACTGGCGCAACTCGCTTCCGCCTACAGCGTCGCCTCTGGCGTCACGGCCGCTGCGGTGCGGCTTGGCGCGATCGGCGCTCTGGAGGGTCAGAAGGTCCTGCGCGGATGCCTTCCCTTGATCGATGCGCTGGTTGCTCAACCGGTGCCGCACGGTGCCGGACTATCGAGCTTCGCTCCATTTCTTGAGATCGCCGCGGCGCGGCACGCGCGCGCCGATCTTCGCCTGTTCGTTAACTGAGAGGGTGTGAACGATGCTGCTGACGCCCACCGAGCTCGAGCGTTTGACCATCTTTACCGCGGCCGAACTGGCGCGCCGGCGGCGTGCCAAAGGGCTCAAGTTGAACTATCCCGAGGCCGTCGCCATCATCACCGACGAAATCCTTGAAGGAGCGCGGGAAGGGCGATCGGTAGCCGATCTGATCGGACACGGATCGACCATTCTTTCGACCGACGACGTGTTGTCCGGCATTGCCGCGATGATGAACATCATCCAGATCGAGTGCGTGTTTCCCGATGGCACCAAGCTGGTGACGGTCCACGAACCAATCCGCCCCGCGCCTGGTTCGCAGGCCGATACGGAACACCCAGGCCTCGTCACCGCGGCCGATGGCAACATCGCTCTCAACGCCGGCCGCCGCTCGATCAAGTTGAAGGCGCGAAATACCGGGGACCGGCCGATCCAGATCGGTTCGCACTTCCATTTCTTTGAGATCAACAAGTCAATGGAGTTCGACCGGGCCGCCGCTTTCGGCATGCGGCTCGATATCCCCGCCGGCACCGCGGTGCGGTTCGAACCCGGGGCCTGGAAGGAAGTCTCGCTCGTGACATTCGGCGGTCGCGGCGAATTGACCGGCCTGAACAACCTGACGAACGGCGTAAGTTCAGACCCCGCCGTGCGCGATGAGGCACTTGAGCGGGCCAAGAAGCGAGGCTTCAAAGGGGCGTAACATGACCAGCATCGACCGCCGTGATTACGCGGCGCTTTACGGCCCGACCACAGGCGACGCCGTCCGGCTTGGCGACACAGCGCTGACGGCCGTGGTGGAGAGGGACCACGCCGTGTATGGCGACGAATGCCTGCATGGTGGCGGCAAAACCCTTCGCGACGGAATTGGTATGGCCGGTATCACCAGCGCGGAGGGGGCGCTCGATTTTCTGTTGTGCAACGTCGTCGTCATCGATCCGGTGATCGGGATCGTCAAGGGCGATCTCGGCATCCGCCATGGCCGCATCGTCGGCATCGGGAAAGCCGGCAATCCAGCCATCATGGACGGCGTCGATCCGCGACTGATCGTTTCCAGCGGCACCACGGTGCGGGACTGCGAGGGGCTGATCGCAACGCCGGGCGCGATCGACGTTCACGTGCATTTTGACAGCGCGGGTCTGGTCGAGCATGCGCTGGCGAGCGGGATCACCACCATGATCGGCGGCTCGCTGGGACCGATTACCGTCGGGATCGATTCCGGCGGACCCTTCAACACTGGAAAAATGCTGCAGGCCGCGGAAGCGTGGCCGATGAATTTCGGCTTTTTGGGCCGCGGCAATTCGCACCGCGAGCCGCCGCTGGTGGAGCAGCTTGAAACCGGGGTGATGGGCCTGAAGCTTCACGAGGACTGGGGCTCGATGCCGGCGGCGATCGACACCTGCCTGCGTGTTGCCGACGAGCACGACTTTCAAGTGCAGATCCACACCGACACGTTGAATGAATCCGGCTTCGTCGAGGATACGCTGGAGGCCATCGGCGGCCGCACCATTCACATGTATCATACCGAGGGTGCCGGCGGCGGCCACGCGCCGGACATCATCCGTGTCGCCGGCGAGATGCATTGCCTGCCGTCGTCGACCAATCCCACCAATCCCTTCACGGTAAACACATTCGACGAACACCTCGACATGACGATGGTGTGCCATCACCTCAATCCGGCAATTCCCGAAGATGTGGCATTCGCGGAAAGCCGCATTCGCACCCAGACCATCGCGGCCGAGGATGTGCTGCATGACATCGGCGCCATCTCGATGCTCGGCTCCGACAGCCAGGGCATGGGCCGTATCCACGAGGTGATCTGCCGCACCTGGCAGCTGGCATCGAAAATGAAAGAGCAGCGCGGCGCATTGCCCGAGGATCGTCCGGGCTTTGGCGACAACGCCCGCATCCTGCGCTACATCGCCAAATACACCATCAACGCCGCGCGCACCTTCGGGATATCAGGCCACGTCGGCTCGCTGGAAGACGGCAAGCTCGCCGATATTGTGGTTTGGCGTCCGGCCTTTTTCGGCATCAAACCTGAACTCGTGATCAAGGGCGGCTTCATCGCATGGGGTGCAATGGGTGACAGTGCTGCCTCGCTGATGACCTGCGAGCCGATCCTGATGCGTCCGCAATGGGGCGCGTTCGGCAGGGCGCCGGCGGCCTTGTCGGCGTGCTTCGTGCATCCGCTGGCGATCGCGCGCGACCTGCCGGGCGAACTTGGCCTTTCCAAGAAAATGCTTCCAGTCGGCGGCACACGAGGGCTGTCGAAGCGCGACATGTTGTGGAACGATGCGTGCCCAAAGATTTCCGTCGATCCGGAGACCTTCGATGTCTTCGTTGACGGCGTGCTTGCCACCTGCGAGCCGGCACGCGAAGTGCCGCTCGCGCGCCGCTATATGCTGAGGTGACAAATGCTGCATGCCATTAACAAGGAGAATACGACGTCCCAGGTCGTATCGCCGGCGGCCCGGGTCGGGATCGGGGGACCGGTCGGATCCGGCAAGACGGCGTTGATCGAGGCACTGATCCCGGTATTGCAGCGCCGTGGCGTCGATCTTGCGGTGGTCACCAACGATCTCGTCACCAAGGAAGATGCCGAACGGCTGCGCCGCTCCGGCCTGATCGATCCCTCGCGCGTGTCCGCGGTCGAGGCGGGGGCCTGTCCGCACACCGTGATCCGCGAGGATCCGACGTTGAACATTGCGGCCGGCGATGATCTTGAGGCCAGATTCCCCGGCGTCGAACTGATCCTGTTCGAATCGGGCGGCGATAATCTCGCCTCGACCTTCTCGCTTGATCTGGTCGACTGGTGGATGTTTGTGATCGATGTCGCGGGCGGCGATGACATTCCACGCAAACGCGGACCGGGGCTGTTGCGCTGCGACCTGCTGGTCGTCAACAAGATCGATCTGGCGCCCTATGTTGGAATAGAACTTGCGCCGATGCTGGCCGAGGCGGAACGCGTGCGCGCCGGGCGGCCGGTGATCGCTACCAACGCGCGGTCCGGCGTTGGAGTGGAGGCGGTTGCCGATGCAATTCTTGCCGCAGTCCTTTTCAAGGTTTGAGGCCGGCCGCAAGGCGGAAGTTCTGTTGGTTGCCGAACTCGCCGGCGGACGAACCGTGCTCCGCCGCCAGCATGTCGGGTATCCGTTTCACGTCACGCGCGCATTCCAGCTCGACCGGATGCGGCCGGATCTCGCGACGTTGTATCTTCAGTCGGCGTCCGGCGGGCTCTATGCCGCGGACCGGCTGGCCCTTGATCTTGTCGTTGGCCCTGGCGCCGCGCTCAATCTTACCACGCAGGCATCGACGGTCGTGCATGACGCGCGAGGGCAGGGTTCGGCCATGTGCCAGTCGGTGACGGTGAAGGACAACGCGTTTTGCGCCATTATTTCTGATCCTTACGTGCTTTTTCCCGGCGCCGATCTCTACATCGAAACAACTGCAACCGTCGCTGCCGGCGCAATCTTGATCATGGCCGAGGGCTTTGCAGCCCACGATCCGCATGGGTGTGGCGGAACATTCGCGCGATTTTCGACCCATACCCGCATCATGGCACCGGAGGGGAGGCTTTTGGTTTCTGACCGTGGCAGTGTTCGCGGCGAAGAACTCTCCGCAAACTGCGGCACGCTGGGCGGAATGGCCGCGGCGGGTTCGGTTCTCATGATCACAGCACCCGATCGATTGGCCGATATCGCGGAGATCGAGGCGGCGGCAGACGCTTGCGGATGTCTCGCTGGGGTAACCGCGGCCCCGAACCAGGCGGGGCTCGCCATGCGATTGCTGGCGCCGGATAGCGGCACGCTGATCCGTGGCATCGAAGCGGCATTCCATCTCGCCGCACGCGCTGCGCTTGGCGTCGATCTGATGCCGCGGCGCAAATGAGACAAACGACTGGATGAACTCGGGCTCTAGAGCGGGATGGGATTAGGTTGGGGCCATGACGACGGCGCATTTTTCTTCTCGCGCCCGGACGCAGCGCAGCAGGAGTGCTGCGAGCCGGGGTTCACTCTACTTTGCATGGGGTTGTTTTCGCGATTTTTTGTCCAGGCCCTGCCGTGCACCGCCGAAGGGACGGTATGCCGGGTCCGGGACACGAGATCGTTAGCGCCTCGCGCTTACGGGACGAATCGATCCAGTTCCAACACATCATGCTCTAGCGCCGCGCGAGCCGGAAATAGAGTTCAGACAGCCGGCTCGGCAAGTCCTCGACCCGCGGCACCAGCATCGTGTTGCCGCGTCCAAAAATGCGTGTCGCTGAATTCATGGCCCCCGATCCCAATACCACGCCAAATCCGTCGATACCGCGCGCCCGCAATCCGACCGCGGCGCGGCGTGCATCTTCGACAAGATCGAGCGGATCGGCAACGTCGATGTCGGACGGCTCGCCGTCGGTCAGGATGATGACAAGCTTGCGGAAGCTGCGGGCATGGCTGATCAGCTCGCCGGCGTGACGAAGCGCGGTGCCGAGCCGTGTCGACAGGCCGGACGACAATGCCGCCAACCGGCCGACGCACGCACGGTCATAGGGCTCATGGAAGGCCTTGACGGTCGTCATCTCGACATCGTCGCGCCCATTCGAGGCAAACGCGAGCATGCTGAACGGATCGCCAAGCGCGCTCATGGCTTCGGCGAGAACCGCGACCGCCAGGCGCTCGACCTCAAGAATAGACACGCCGGACGCCAGGCGATCGCGCGTCGATTCGGAGATGTCGAGCAGTAGCAGCACCGCAAGATCGCGGTGCTTCGAGGTCGTGGCGCGAAATATCCGTGGATCGGGCTCCTGATGCATGCGCAACGCGATCCCTGTGTCGAGCATGGCATCGACGTCGAGGTCGTGGCCGTCAAGCTGTCGTTTCAACCGGATGGTTCGGCCGACGCGCACGCCGCGGACCAGCCGTCGAATTCGATTGCGCAAGACGTCGGCGCGATCGAGGGCTTCTTCAATCAGGCGTGGATCGCCGGGCCGCGCGAGGACCTCACGTACGGTGGTCCATTCTGGGCGTTCAACGCCGTGCGCGCGATCCCATTCGGGATATTTCGCAACCACAATGCCGCGCTGGTCGGGCGCGACAGGCCGCGCGCGGCCGACCTTGCTTTTGTCCTCGAGTACATCCGGATCCAGGGAACCCTGATCCGGATCGTCGCGCCGCTCAACACGTACCGCATCGACGGCAAGATCGAGGGGGTCGCCGGAGGAGGGCACGTCGTCGCCGAAGTCCCACAGGCCTAGGCCATCGTCGCGATAGACCGGCTCGACGACGTAGGTCTTGGCGTTGAACTGCACACGCATCTGGCCAAGATCGTTGCCCAGAAGCATGCCGATCTCACGGCTGATCGCCGGGTCTTCCAGCCGTGCAAGTCCGGCCTCGAACATCCCGCGCCCCTTGGCGACAAAACTGTCGTCATCGACGTAGGAGGGGTCAAACAAAGCTCTGGCTAGGCGTGCGAGCAGGGTCGGGGCTGTGGCGACGCCGGCCGGCACGGCGACATGGTAGGGCGACCAAAGTTTGCGCAATCCCGGCAGCTGCCGGATCGCCAGCATCTCAATGCGGGCATCCTCGATCAAGGTGACGAGCGCGATCTGAAGCGGTTTCAAGGTTCCAACAGGGAATCGGGGCCCGCCCAAGACGAGATGCGCCTGGGCGTGCGCTGCGGCCGCTCTGTACAAGGCGTAGGCGGCGTCGTCCCGCACACCGCGATAGATCTCGGGCATGCGGATCAGCGGCCCCGCGATACCGGCACGGCGTTGTGGCGCCTGGCCGGTGTCGCCCGGAAAACTGCGCAAGAGCGGTGGCTGCCCCCACAACGAGGTGACGAACGCCTTGGTCTGGCGTTCGGTCTCGGCAAATCCGACGCCGGCTGCTGCCCGCTCGACCAGTCGACGCGCAAACTCGTCCTGCAGCGTGAAGAATGCCAGCCGTCTGCGCTTATCGCCGGCCGCCAGTTTCAAACCGGCTGCGACGAAGTTCTCGAAGGAAGAAATGTTGCCCACCGAGAGGATTTCGCCCATCCGCGATGCCGCCGACTCCACCGATTCCGGCGCCCGCAGCGCAAGGTCGTCCATGGTGCGCCACCAGCGCGCCAGGCCCGGACCGGCGCCCAGCATTCGGCGTGCGGCTGCGACAGACTTGATCGTGGCGGCCGCTGCCTTGGCGCCGGCGTGGCGACAAACATTCGTGGCCGTGTGCGCGGCCACGATCAGCGGTGCGATACCTTCTTCGGTCGGCTGGTTTCTGCTGATCTCCCAGAACGCGATCAGGCAGGACGGGCCGGCGTTCACGTCGGCCAGTGCCAGCACGCCAGTTGCCCAGCCCTCGAGTTCATCGGTGTCGAAGCGAGCGGCAAGGTTGTCCCACGCGGAACGGAACAGCGGCCTCAGCGTCTCGCGCTGGCGCATCAGCAAATGAACGCGGCGGACGGCTCCGTCGGGTTGAGCCGGAACTATTCG
>Ga0137412_10000963_pt1 | contig 21534 bp, 20 predicted proteins | sample CZODoug2_1_16fun_FD_122160 | JGI IMG/M metagenome (GOLD analysis project Ga0137412, IMG submission 122160) | Vadose zone soil fungal communities from Angelo Coast Range Reserve, California, USA - CZODoug2_1_16fungal (Hybrid Assembly) | ecosystem: Environmental > Terrestrial > Soil > Vadose zone... | reverse complement strand
CGAAACGGGATTACCACTCCAGCCCCGCGGTCGCACAATGGTGGTGAATCTCGTATACTGTCACACTTGGTTCGCGCCACTGTCGCTGCCAGAAAGTTTTCTCAAAGATCGCTTGTGCGTGAGGACTTCCGGTGTCTGATTCCGTTCTGAGAACAAGTGCGAATCTGAAATCTCCTGAATTCGAAAAGAACGTCCGCCGCATCATTGATTTGCTGACAAAAATCAAGAATGAGGAAGAACAGATTCGTCAGGGGGGCGGCGCGAAAGCCGTCGAATCGCAGCACAAAAAAGGCCGGCTCACCGCGCGCGCGCGCATCGCCAAGCTGATCGATACGGGTTCGCAGTTTTTCGAACTTGGTATTTACGCGGCGTTCGAAATGTACCAGGAATGGGGCGGCGCACCTTGTGCGGGCACGATCACCGGACTTGCAAGAGTGTGCGGGCGAACGTTTATGCTCATCGCCAACGATGCAACGGTGAAGGCTGGCGCGTTTTTCCCGATGACCGCAAAGAAAGTGATTCGCGCGCAAAACATCGCCATCGAAAACAGAATTCCAACAATCTATCTCGTCGATTCCGCGGGAGTTTTTTTGCCGCTGCAGGAAGATGTTTTTCCGGATACCGATGATTTCGGGCGCGTCTTCCGGAACAACGCGGTGATGAGCGCGATGGGCATTCCGCAAATCACCGCGATTATGGGTATGTGCGTGGCTGGCGGCGCCTACCTTCCAGTGATGTGCGACCACATTTTGATGACCGAAGGCTCGGGGTTATTTTTGGCGGGACCGGCGCTGGTACAGGCCGCTATCGGCCAAAAAACTTCCGCCGAAGATCTGGGCGGCGCGAAAATGCACGCACAGATTAGCGGCACGGTGGATTTCCGCGAGCCGGACGACGATGCATGCATCGCGCGGATTCGCGCGCTCGTCGACAAAATCGGAACGCCGAACGCTTCGCCCTTCAGCCACGTGAAATCGCGCGACCCACTCTATTCAAGCGAAGAGATTTACGGAATCTTTTCAAGCGATCCGAGCAAGCAGTACGACATGCGGGAAATCATCGCCCGCGTGGTCGACGCGAGCGAATTCGAGGAATATCGCGCTGAGTATGGTGAGACGCTTCTGTGTGGATACGCGCGCATCGGCGGCTGGGCGGTCGGAATCGTCGCCAATCAAAAAAAGCACGTGCAGACCCTGGCTCGCGGCTCGGACCAGAAGCGTATCGAATTTGGCGGCGTGATTTACACCGAGTCCGCAGAAAAAGCCGCGCGCTTCATTCTCGATTGCAACCAGAACCGCATTCCGCTCGTTTTTCTGCACGACGTGAACGGTTTCATGGTCGGCAAGGATGCAGAGTGGAGCGGCATCATCCGCGCCGGCGCAAAAATGGTAAATGCGGTGGCGAACAGCGTGGTGCCGAAGATAACCGTAATTTGCGGCGGCAGCTTCGGCGCCGGAAATTACGCCATGTGCGGCAAAGCCTACGACCCGCGCTTCATGTTTGCGTGGCCCACGGCACGCTTCGCCGTGATGAGCGGCGATGCCGCAGCCAGCACTCTCGCCGAAATAAAATTGAAGCAACTCGAGCGCGAAGGTAAAAAAGTCGACGAGATACAAAAAAAGGAATTGTACGAATCTGTGCGCGCCACCTACGAACACCAAAGCGATCCGCGCTACGCCGCCGCTCGTTTGTGGGTCGACGCCGTCATCGATCCCGCCCATACTCGCGTTGCCTTAATCTGGGCTCTCGAAGTCGCCGCTCTCAATCCCGAAATCCGCGAATTCAAGACAGGAGTCCTTCAGACCTGATGAGGAAACGGGGAGGTATTGCGATTCTAGCCGCGATGCCCGCGTGGATTTACTTTGTGCGCTTCGATATCGAAGCGCGGAAATCTCCGTTCGGCTATGAACTGGGGTCAGCCGTGTTTCCTTCTTCGCAGTCCGTGAGAGCCGCTGGGATCTTTGCCTCGTTCTTGACCTTTTGGGACTTTGCATCCTCGCTCTTGATTTCGACCGTTGGATCAGAAGAAGCAGGCCTAAGTGACCACGACAGTTAAAATCATCGAGTGTCCACGCGATGCTTGGCAAGGGTTGCCGGATCTCATTCCGACAGAGTACAAGACCGAGTATTTGAAAGACCTTGTGCTTACGGGATTCAAGCATATTGATGCGGTGAGCTTCGTTTCGCCTAAACACGTCATACAGATGGCGGACAGTGAAGAGGTGATGGCGAAACTGAACACTTTCTTCTCCAAAGACCTTCCCGCTGGCCTGGAAGCGCCGGAGATTATTGGAATCGTGTTGAATGAGAGGGGCCTCGAGCGGGCGCTAGCTACGCCGGGAGTGACCACGATCGGGTATCCGTATTCGATCTCGGCTTATTTTCGGCGCGCGAATGCCAACATGACGCGAGACCAATCTCGCCTGCTGGTCGAAAAGTTGAGGAAGGAGACGGCGGCCGCAAATCGCGGACTGGTGATTTATATTTCGATGGCGTTTGGGAATCCGTACGACGAGCCATGGGGGCCGGAGATCGTGGTGGAGGCGCTGGAGTGGCTGAAGGATATTCGAGTCCGCACCGTTTCGCTGGCGGACACGGTGGGCAACGCGGCGCCGCAACTGGTCGGCGATTTGTATCGCAGCGTGAAAGATCACGTCGCGGGCATCGAGCTGGGAGTTCACCTGCACAGCCGGCCGGACAATGCGGAAGAAAAGATACGCGCAGCCTACGAAGCTGGATGCCGGCGTTTCGACGGCGCGCTGACCGGGCTTGGCGGCTGCCCGTTTGCGGGAGACAATCTGGTTGGGAACATCGCGACGGAAGATGTTATCGCGGTGCTGCGGAAAGCGGGCGCCGATCCCGGGATCGATTCTTCGCGGCTGGCGAAGGTGCTCGAAATGACGAACGAGATCCGCGCGAAGTATGCGCATGCCCCACTGGTGAACTAGAATCACTCCGACCGGGCGCTCCTGACGAATAGGGGCGTAGCATGCTGCGCTTCACCTCCGGGGCTCCTGCGTTCAAGAAGAGTTACCGGCGCACGCATCGAGGGAGATTGCTGCCATGTATCAAACGCTTCTGCTCGACATATCTGGAAATCTCGCCACCATCACGCTGAACCGGCCGGAAAAGCGCAACGCCATCTCCACGCAAATGATGGCTGAACTGCAGACGGCGCTGGATGAGATTGAAAGAAGCCACGCGCGGGTAGGGATTCTGACTGGAGCGGGCAAAGCATTTTGCGCCGGCATGGATTTGGATATGCTTGCCTGCATCGCGAAACAATCTCCGGCGGAAAATCAAGAAGACTCTCGGCGGATTGCCAAACTGTTCCGCAGGATCTGGAGTTTTCCCAGGCCGCTGATCGGGGCGGTAAACGGGGCAGCTTACGCCGGAGGCTGCGGAGTCGCCACGCTATGCGATTTCACGCTCGCCGTGCCGGAGGCAAAATTTGGATACACCGAAGTGAAGATCGGTTTCCTGCCGGCGATCGTTTCGGTGTTTCTGACGAGGCAGATCGGAGAAAAGCGCTGCCGCGATCTATTGCTCACGGGCCGCATCCTCGAAGCGGCCGAAGCGAAGGAATTCGGCCTCGTGTCGGAGGTGGTTCCGGCGGACCGCTTGATGGCGCGCGCTCACGAACTTGCGGAATTGCTGATCGCAGCAAGCCCCAGCAGTCTTACTCGATCCAAACACCTTCTAGTCTCCTCGGCGGCGCCAGGAGTGGATCACGATCTGGAACGCGCCATCCTGGAGAATGCGCGCATTCGTTGCACGCCCGATTTCCGAGAAGGGCTCGCATCCTTTCTGGAGAAACGCAAGCCAGTTTGGCAGGGCGAGGAATAGTGATTAGAACCTATTTCAAAACTCGCATTTGGCCCTTCTAAGTCATTGATTCTAAAGATTCGCAATGAGGTTTTGAAATGCGTTCTAGTTTTTAGTTGTGGCCCGTGGTTTTCGATTTTCGTTTCAGGTCATTGGAAATATTTGCCGCGGAGCGGTTGGTTGCCTTGGGCAGCGCGCCAATCGGTTCGATTGCGAGAAATCGAGAGAGTCGATGATGGAATATCATGACGCGGTGGTGCGCGTGCGCTACGCGGAGACGGACCAAATGGGCGTGGTCTATCACGCGAACTATTTGATCTGGTTCGAGGTTGGCCGCGCGGAGCTGATCCGCGCGCTGGGCATCGAGTATAAACGCATGGAAATTGAAGACGATTGCCACATCGTGGTGGCGGATGCGCACTGCCGGTATCATCATTCCGCGAGGTACGATGAAGTTCTGCGCATCCGGACGCGCATCGCGGAATCGCGGAACCGCGTGGTCAAGTTTTCCTACGAAGTCATTCGCGACGCGGACGGGAAAGTTCTGGCGAACGGAGAAACGACGCACGTGATTTGCGGTAGCAACGGCCGGCCGAAATTGCTGCCCAAGAAATACCACAGTGTATTTGGCGCCATCGTCGTGCCGCAACCCGACCGGAGTAACGCATGAGCATCGCTTTAAGTGGAAACGATCTGACCTTTCCGCAACTCCACGATGTCGCACTCCGCGGCGAACCAGTGCAATTGACGGCTTCGGCGATCGAGCGGATGAATTCTTCGCGCGCGGTGGTCGAGCGCCTGGTGGCGTCCGGGGCAACCGCGTACGGGATCAATACGGGCTTCGGGAAGCTTGCTTCGGTGCGCATCTCCACAGAACAGGTGCGACAACTACAGGTAAATCTCGTACGTTCTCACGCTTGCGGCGTTGGCGCGCCACTGAGTGAAACCGAGACGCGCGCGATGATGCTGCTGCGCGCGAACGCGTTGGCGAAAGGATTCAGCGGCGTGCGGCCACGCTTGGTGGAGACGCTTTGCCAGATGCTGAACGCCAAGGTGCATCCGGTGATTCCTTCACAGGGTTCGGTGGGCGCTTCGGGCGACCTCGCGCCACTGGCGCATCTGGCGCAGGTAGTCATCGGCGAGGGCCGCGCGACATTTCGTGGAGAACTTTTGCCCGGCGGCGCGGCTCTGAAGCGCGCCGGGATTACTCCCGTCGCATTGGAGGCGAAGGAAGGACTATCACTTCTGAATGGGACGCAGGGCATGCTGGCGCTGTTAAGTCTCGCTTTGCATGAAGCGGACATTTTGGTGGACACCGCGGATGTGGCTGCTTCCCTTTCGCTGGATGCGCTGCGCGGGAGTCCCGGCGCGTTCGATGCGCGGATCATGCATGCGCGCGCGTATGCGGGAGCGGCGACAACGGCGCGGAATCTGGCGCACTTGAACGAGGGCAGCCAGATTCGAGAGTCGCATCGTTCCGCTGAAAAAGATAAGCGCGTGCAGGATGCGTACAGCCTGCGTTGCACACCGCAGGTACATGGGGCAGTGCGCGATTCGCTGGCGCAAGCGCAGGAAATGGCGGCAGTCGAACTGAACAGCGCGACGGACAATCCGCTCGTTTTTGTGCGCGATGCGAACAACGGCGACATCATCAGCGGCGGAAATTTTCACGGGCAGCCGCTGGCGATGGCGGCGGATCAAGTGGCGATTGCGATTGCGACGCTCGGCGGAATCGTGGAGCGGCGCGTCGAGCAGATGACGAATCCGCTGACCAGCATGCTGCCGGCGTTCCTGACACCGGAGCCAGGGCTGAATTCGGGATTCATGATCGCGCAGGTGACGGCGGCGGCGCTGACCAGCGAGAACAAGGCTTTGGCGACGCCGCATTCCGTCGATTCCATTTCCACGAGCGGCAATCAGGAAGATTACGTTTCGATGGGAATGAGCGGGGCGTGGCGGTTGGCGCGCATGCTGGTTAATTTGCGAAATACGATCGCCATCGAATTGCTTTGCGCGTGCCAGGGGATTGATTTGCTGGCGCCGCTGCAAACTGGGGCGCTAGCAAAGAAGGCCTACGAGGCCGTGCGGGCAAAATCAGGCAAAGTCTTCGAGGATCGGTCGCTGGCCCCTGACATTGAAGCGGTGGCGGCTCTAGCGGCTGGGGCCGCGTTCTCCTCGCTGCTTCGATAGACCTGCATGGTTGAACTCCTGCCAAGAAGGGGGGCACGCCCGTACATCGATCGCGACTCGTCTAAAGTCTAAAGATACAGCGGACAGCACGAGCTTCCGACATCGGCCGAACTGCAGAGTTAAGCAAGTGGGAGAGCAATGTGCTGGTGGCTGGTGACTCATGACTGGTCGAAGCCCTAATGAGCCGCTCGCATCAAGTCCCAGTTGACGGCAGACTGACTCATTTGCCCGTGTTCAACTCAACTAATGGGCAAACGCGGCCAATTCAGGAATTCTTGGAGGCTGGCGGCGACGGTTTGACCATGGGAGCCGCCGCCATCGTAGTCAAGGAAGATGACGGGGGAATCTTTTACCCGTTGATCGGAGGCGGCAATCCAATACCAAGATCCGCAGCCAGTGGTTGCAAAGCAAAAGCCAGGACCCAACTCCTCCTCGTAAGGCAATTCGTTCAGGGATTCGATGTCCAAGGGCTCAAAACAATAAACCGGCCAGCGTTCCGGCCGCCAGCGTCTCTTGCCGGGCTTCTGGAGTTGGAAGCCGGCTGATTGGATGGCGGATTTATCCTGGTACAACTGCAGAAGTCTTTCCGGGAGCAGTTTGCCCAATTCGCGCTCGAGGGCATCAGGTTGCGGATTCAGCAAGCGGCTCAGGTACGCTTCGTATCTGGCCTTTAGCTGATCTGGGGTTGGGCGGGAGCGGAATCTTGTGATGGCTTGGCGAATCCCCGTGGCGATGACGAGGAGCGCGGCGGCGAAGACGAGGGGCCCGAAAACGAAGAGCAGAAGCTTGTCCACGTCCCGATGATACTGCATAGGAGGGTGCGAGAGCTGAATCGCCTAGCGAGGATTGATGCTTTCAGAGTTGACTGTGGCACAGACTGAAGTCTGAGCTACCGGGAGCGGTCGCGCGTCTCTTCGCGGGTTAGGTAGGGGCCATCGGATTTGAGGAAGGGCTTGCGGGCCAATGCCCGGGCCTTGGCGGCTTCCTAGTTGACGCCGTCGCTCATGCGCTCTTTCAAAATCTCGGATAGAAAATCTGAGACACTGATATTATTCCTCGCGGCTTCGGTACGCACCGATCCGGCGACATTTTCCTCTATTGTGATCCTTATTCTGCGAGAACGCGGTTTCATGACTAGTCCCGCAGTGCCGCGGCAGCGATACCTAACTTCCATCATGCTGCTTCATCTGATGGATCGAGTTCGAGAGCGCGCTGGTTTCAGGCGAGACTTTCGAGGAAGAAGGAGAGCATGCGGTATCCGGCGACATAGGAGAAGGGGGCCAGTTCGAGGGAGTAGTGGCCGCAGGAGAGTTCGAGGGTGCGGGGGTCGGCGCCATGGCGGCGGAGGGAATCAATCATCTGTCCGGTGAGCTCGGGGAGCATGGTGGGGTCGTACTTGCCGTAGACCATGAAGGTGTTGCGGCCGGCGCCCATGCCGCGCTCGACGTAGGGCATGGGGCTGATGGGGGACCAGTATTCGCGGAGCTCGTCGAGGGTGACGTGGTTGCGAAGGCCTTCCCACACGTGGTTCGTGGTCATGCCCTGGCTGATGACGTCGGCATAGTAGGTGGAAACGTGGAAGAAGCCGCCGGCGCGGACGCGTTCGTCGTGAACGAGAGTGATGTAGCCCACCGAGGAGCCAATGCTGGTGCCGAGGATGCCGAGCTTGGTATATCCCTGCTGCTCGAGCCAATGGAGGCAGCGGCGCGCGTCCTGGACGGCTTGGCGATTGGCCTGGAGGGTGAGGCCGATGTTGGGTCCGCAGATCTGGTCGGCGCGTTCGTGGCCCTTGGCCATGCGGCGGTCGTGGTAGGGCATGCTCATCTTGAGGACAGTGATACCCAAGCGCTGAATCCAGTGGCAGAGACCGTTCTGGCCGTGCCATTTGGCGTTCCAGTTGGGGAGGAGGAGGACGGCCGGGCCGGGGCCGGATTTTCTGGCAGGAAAGAGCTGGGCATGGACGGTGTTGTTTTCCGGCCAGGGAGATTCGATGGAGCTGGTGAAGGTGAGGACGTTTTCGCGGTGGAGTTCGTAATCAGTGGCGGGAGAGGCGGCGTACCATCCCCTGCTCGATTCGATGGCTTTGCGGGCGTACTCGCAGACGAAGGTGCCGGGATTGGGCCCAGCGGATGAGCCGCCGAGGTGCTCGAGGCCCCAGTGGAAGGGCTGCACGCGGCGATTATCGTCGGTGGTCCAGCGGCGGTGCTCGTAGCGGCGGATTTTGCGTTCGAACCAGTCCATGAGAAAAGTCAACAGTTCACAGTTTACAGTCAAAAGCAGGAGGAGAAAAAGTCGGATCGATCGAGAAATGGCAGCAGGAGGATTTCAACACAGAGAGAAGCGAGCGTTAGGGATGAGGCACGGAGGAAGGGCGATTGATTGAGGCAGTGGGATGAGTGTGGCAGATTGAGAAGAGCGGCCGCGGAGTGGCCGGGCAAACCGTGGTCATCATCACCGTCTTCTTTTTTCTATTTGGGATCATCGTGGGGAGCTTCCTGAATGTCTGCATCACGCGGATTCCGGAGGACATCTCCATTGTTTCGCCGGGGTCGCGCTGCCCGCGGTGCATGACGCCCATCAAGCCGTATGACAACGTGCCGGTTTTCGGATGGTTGTGGCTGCGCGGGAAGTGCCGCGCGTGCGGATTAGCGATTTCGCCAATGTACCCGCTGACGGAACTGGCGACGGGACTGCTGTTTGCGGCAGCGTTTCTAGAGTTCGGCATCACGCAGACGACGGTGAAATGGTTGTTTTTTACGTGCTTGATCCTGATTCTGACGGTGACGGATTTGCGCGTGCGGCTGCTGCCGGACGTGGTCAACGGGCCGGGCTTTGCGGCGGGACTGCTGTTCTCGGCATTTGTGCCGCCGGACCACGGACTCGCGGGTTTTCTCATGCGGCGCTTGCTGCAAGTGCGAATGCCGGGATTCGCGGCTGGAATTCTGGACGGAATCCTTGGCGCGGCCTTCGGAAGCTTTTTGTTGTGGGGCTTGGCAGCAGGGTACAAAGCGGTGCGCGGTCACGAGGGCATGGGAATGGGCGACGTGAAAATGATGGCCATGATCGGGGCGTTTCTCGGATTACGCGGGACGTTCCTGACCCTTCTGGTAGGGAGCCTTCTGGGAAGCGTGATCGGTATTGGCCTTATCGTGGCGTTGTACTTCGGGGGTTGGCGGAGCGGAGTGGCGAAGCGCGCGAGCCGCCTAGGACTGGGGACAGAGCGGCAATTGCGATGGGCGATTGCCAGGCGATACCAGTTGCCGCTGGGCACGTTTCTGGGGATTGGGGCGCTGGCGATCGTGTATGGGGGACCGCTGATTGCAGGTTATTGGCCTAGCCTTCGAGGGATCGTCCCTTAGTCGCGCGATTCCAGAATCGCGGGCAGAAAAGGAAAGTGATTTAACGCGGAGAGAGCACAGAGAAGACCGAGGGTCACAGAGGAAGAGGGGAAGGAGCCGGAAGACAGCAACGATGCTGGCAACGCTTCAAGCTGGAAATAACACCCAGCACCTTTGGATGATTGCCACGGGACTGGGAGTTGGGTTCCTGGTGGTCACGGGGCTGGTGGTGTATCTGATGAGGAAGTTTTTTCAGAGCACGCGGGAAGAGCAGAAGAAGGAATTCAAAACGAGCGCGCCGCGCACGGAGAATCCTTCGGCGTTCATGGCGGCATCGATGCAGGGCGTGATTCAGAAGCTGCGCGAACAGGAAAAGGAACTGGAACGGCTGCACCGCATCGAAAAGGAGCGCGCGGAACAGACGGAGCGGCTGAGCGAAGAAGTGACCAGGAACATGCCGGCGGGGCTGCTGGTAGTGAATGCCACGGGCATTATCTCCAGTTCGAATCCGGCGGCGGAGCAGGTGCTGGGAATTCGCGGGCTCGGATTCCGGCGCTACAGCGAGGCCTTGGGAGCATCGTCGGAAATGACCAAGCTGGTTGCGGAGTGCCTTTCGAGCGGGAGAATTTTCCGGCGCGAAGTGGTGGAGCATATCCCGCCCGCAGGGGACACGCGGCGCCTGGGAGTGACGATTTCGCCGATCCGGCGCGGTGAGGGAAAGATCAGCGGGGCGATCTGCCTGTTGACGGATTTGACGGAGCTTGCCGCGCTACAGCAACGGATGCAACTGAAAGAAAACCTGGCGGCGCTGGGCGAACTGTCCGCGGGAATCGCGCACGAGTTCAAGAATGCGCTGGCGACGATCTCGGGTTACGCGCAGATGATCCGGTCGGAGTCATCCGAGGCAGAGGCTTTAGACTACGCCGAGCGCATCCTGGAGCAGACGCGGAACATCACGCACGTGGTGACGGAGTTCTTGAAGTATGCGCGGCCGCTGGAAATCCCCGATGAGAGGGTGGCCCTACAAACAGTAGTCGAGCGGGTGGTTTCGGAAGTGGGAGAGGCCCTGCCGCAAGTGAAGATTCGATGTGAAGGGACATTCGGAGACGCGGGCGGAGACGAAGGACTGCTGAGGCAAGCGCTGCTGAATTTGGCGCGCAACGCGGCGGAAGCGTGCGCGCTGACGCCAGGCGGAGGGCGGGTCGTTGTTCGCGGAGACATCGTTGATGGCGAAGAGACGGGGTTCCAGCGGATCAGCGTTGCGGATAACGGCCCAGGGATTCCCGTGGACGCATTCTCGAAGCTATTCCGGCCGTTTTTTACGACGAAGGCAAAGGGGACGGGGCTCGGACTGGCCGTGGTGCAGAAGATCATCGTGCAACATGGCGGGCAAGTGGAGGTGCGGAACAGGGCCGAAGGAGGCGCGGAGTTTATAGTTACGCTACCCTTGCCGCGCAGCGCGACGGAAGCGGTAGAATCAGAGCAGGCTAGCATCTAAGAGAGTGCCGAGGTCTTCCAGTTGCTCCGGGAAGGTAGGACCATATGCGAGTGAAATTGTGGATCAAGGCTTCCATGATTGTTGCGGCTCTGTGCATGGCGGGGCTTTTGGCAGCCGCGCAGCAGCAGGGCTCTTCCGAGCAACAGACGGGCGATCCTGTGGCGGATGCCGCAAGGAAGGCGCGCGAAAAGAAGAAGGACGCGCCGAAGCCTAAGAAGATTTATACGGACGATGATGTGAAGAAGAGCGCGCCGGAGCCGGCCGCGGCTCCGGGGGTTGCCGGTGGCACGGTGGCCGCGACGGCGGCGCAAGCGGCGGGAGGCTCCGCCAAGACCGGAGAGGCGACCAAGACCGAAGATCCAAATGGCCAGGCGGCGTGGAGGCGGAGGTTTCAGGCCCAACGCGACAAGATTGCAAAGCTCATGAAGGAAGTTGATATTTTGGGACGCGAGTTGGAAAAGGCTCAAATGGAATACTACCCTGACCCGCAGAAGGCGATGACCCAACAGAATTCGCGTGCGGAGATCAACGCCATTAATGCAAAAATTGACGCTAAGAAGAAGGAAGTGGCTGAACTGCAGCAGGGGCTGGATGATATGGAAGAGCAATTGAGAAAGTCAGGCGGTGATCCGGGGTGGGCACGCTGAGGAAGTTATCAGTTTTCAGTTGCAGGTGCTCAGTGTGAGGAAAAAAGTTTTTGGCCGCCGCGAATCTCGAAGTTCAGCAACGAGCGAGTCGGGACAGCGCTTACCTTCCGACATCGGAGAAGCAAGCCTCTCGATCAGTTAGATTCCTTGGGAGCTGGTCTGCGAGCAAGGAATCCTTGACCTGAACTACAGACCCCTTTCAATTCACCTGATAAGGCTCGACAGATGGTTCAGTAGCCGTTCATTGCTGCTTCCCTTCTCTGCACACCTGTCTCTGGTTGTCCCGTGACGGCGGCAGGATTCGTGGTAGAAACGAAAGAGATGGAACCTCTCCTCCTCGTAGAAGACAAGACCGAACTGCGCACCATGCTGCGCAAAGCGCTGGAGCGTGCGGGTTACGCCGTGGACGAAGCGCCAGACGGCGCCGCAGCGATTCAGAAAGTGCGCGCGCGGCGATACCTAATGGTGATCACGGATTTGAAGATGCCGGGGGCTTCGGGGCTGGACGTGCTGCGCGAGACCAAGCAGGCGGATGCAGCGATACCGGTGCTGCTGCTGACGGCGTATGGATCCGTGGAAGAAGCCGTAGCCGCGATGAAGGAAGGCGCTTTTGATTTTCTGCAAAAGCCGGTGGACCTGGAGCATTTAAAGCTGCTGGTGCAACGAGCGGCGCGGCAGCAGGAATTACTGCGGGAGAATCTGCTGCTGCGTGAAGAATACTCCACGCGTTATGGATTCCCGCGGATCGTCGGGGAACATGCCTCGATTCGGGAAGTGAGCCAACAAATCCAGAAAGTGGCAGCGACGGATTCAACTTGCCTGCTGCTGGGCGAAAGCGGGACGGGAAAGGAGTTGTTCGCGCTGGCCATCCATCACTTGTCGCCGAGGCGGGAGCAGCCGTTCGTGGCGCTGAACTGCGCGGCAATTCCGGAAGGGCTGGTGGAGAACGAACTCTTCGGGCACGAACGAGGAGCGTTCACCGGTGCTGGGGCGCGCAAGGTCGGGAAGATGGACCTGGCGCATCGCGGAACGCTTTTTCTGGATGAAATTGGGGAGTTGCCGCTAGCAATTCAGGCAAAGCTGCTGCGCGTTCTCGAAGAGAGACGATTTGAAAGAGTGGGCGGGACGCAATCGATCGATGTGGACGTTCGAATCGTGGTAGCAACGAATCGCGATCTGCAAAAACTGGCCGAAGAAAAATTATTTCGCGAAGACTTGTATTTCCGCATTTCTACGGTCCCGATGACAATTCCGCCCTTGCGCGAGCGCGGGAACGACGTCCTGCTGCTGGCGGACCACTTCCTGGAAAAATTCAGCCGCGAATTTGGAAAGCCCGGAATGGAATTATCGGCCGAGGCGCGCGACCGGCTGCTGCACTACCGATGGCGAGGAAATGTGCGCGAACTGCAAAATACGCTGGAGCGCGCGGTGATCCTGGCGGACGGGTTGAGCATTCGCGCCGAAGGCTTGCAGTTACCGGTCTCGAAGCCGGATGTAGAGCGCCTGCCGTTGGGCATGCTTGCCGAAAATTTCAACTGGGAAGGCTCGCTGGAGGAAGTCACCGGGCGCGCCGTGAGTCATGTGGAAAAAGCTTTGCTGGAAAACACCATGCGCGAATGCAAGTGGAACAAGACGCGGGCGGCGGAAAAGCTGGGTGTGTCGCCGAAGACGCTGCTTGCGAAGTTGCGGAGTGCGGGGCTGGAGGAGTGACTGGTGGTTGGTGACCGCTGACTTGCGGGAAGAGGTCGAAAGTTGAAAGTTAAAAGTTGAAAGTGAGAAAGAATTTTGCCGCGGTGGCAATCCCGCTTGAGTTTCTACCTTTCACAACCCTCCTTGGGAAGATATGGATAATTAGCCCTGCTACAAATTATTTGCGCGCAAGGCAGTGTGCAGAGCGACGGTGCCGAGGGTCCAGGCGCGATAATCCACGGACTGGTAGCCGACGGCGCTCATGAGCGCGGCGAGTTCGGGCGGTCGGAAGAATCGCGCAACAGATTTTGGCAGATAGGTATAGGCGGATCGATCGCCAGAAATAATTCCGCCAATCTTTGGCAGGACTTTGCAAAAATACCAGCGATAGAAATCGCCCAATAAGCCGTCTGGCGGCTCGGTGAATTCCAGGATGGCGATGGCGCCGCCGGGCTTGAGCACGCGCTGAATTTCTCGCAGGCCGGCTTCGTAGTTGGCAAGATTGCGAAAGCCGAAGGCGCTGGTCACCAAGTCGAAAGTAGCGCCGGCGAACGGAAGCCGGACTGCATCGGCTTCAAGAAAAAGCATTGGAGTTGGTGAACGGTGGTTCGGAGGTGGGGCCAGGGCCACGCTTTTCTCTCTTGCGCGGACGAGCATGGGATGGGCGAAATCCGCGCCGACGATGCGAGCTTTTCCGGCACGCGCGAGAGCGAAAACGAGATCGCCGGTTCCGCAGCAGAGATCGAGGACGAGAGCATCGGGCCGGTCGAGAATCGGCTTTAGATGCCTGGCGGTGCGGGCACGCCAGAGACGATCGAGTTGCAATGACAAGAGATGGTTGAGCAGATCGTAGCGCGGGGCGATCTGCGTAAACATCTCGCGGACTTTTTTAGAAGCGTCCGCCTCGGTAACGGCGCCTTCCGGCCGGGTTCCCTTGACCGGTGCGGCGGCCTCAGCCATGGCGCCTTAGCGAAAGCTCATTACTCGCAGTCATGAGGCGGGGCGTGAAATGGAGGACGCGTTCCACGACGTGAAGAGGAACGGTGTCATACGACCGTGCTTCGCCGATGCGGCGCGAGAGAACGAAGCGAAGAACCCCGCTGCGCGTTTTCTTGTCAGAGCGCATGGCGCGGAGCAAGGCCGTCGCCGGAACCCCCGGCCAGGGCGGCAGCGGTCCCAGGCGGCGAACCAGCGCGACGATACGAGAAACGTCGTCCGCGCGCGTCAAGCCAAGTTCATGGCCGAGGAAGGCGGCGGCGATCATGCCCCAGGCTACGGCTTCACCGTGCTGATAGCGGCGGTATTTCGTCACGCTTTCGAGAGCATGCGCGAAAGTGTGACCAAAATTGAGGATTTCCCGCAGGCCCGATTCGCGTTCGTCGCGGCTCACCACGCGCGCTTTGATCTCCACGTTGCGCGGGATTAGAAAACCGAGCGCTTGGCGATCCCGCCGCATTACCTTGTCCATATCTTTCTCTAGCATCGCGAACATCTCCGCGTCCGCGATTATGGCGTGCTTGATGACCTCCGCAAGGCCGCCGCGGAATTCGCGGTCGGAGAGCGTGCGAAGTAGCTCGGGATCGGTGAGCACCAGCTGGGACGGATAGAACGATCCGACCAGGTTCTTCCCTTCGGGAAGATTGACGCCCGTCTTGCCGCCGATCGAGCTGTCCAACTGAGAGACAAGCGTCGTCGGGATGTGCACGAGCTTCACTCCGCGCAAGAAGACAGCAGCGGCAAAACCGGCTACGTCGCCGACCACCCCGCCGCCAACCGCGACAACAAGCGATTGGCGATCGGCGCCTGCGCGGCAAAGGGAGCGGGTGATTTGTTCCACGCTGCGGAGATTCTTTGCGGATTCGGCGTCATCGAAGAGATGAACGGAGCCGCCTCTCGAAAGCTGCAAGCCGCGCCGGACCGATTTTCCCACGGCGCGCCAGACTTTCGGAGAGGAAACGACGTGCACACTTGAAAATCGCCCGAGCGCGGCAATTTCCTGTGCAGCACGGCGAATCGCTCCTGCGCCCGAAACAACAAAGTAGCGGCCAGCCGACGATTTCACGAGAATGCGCTTCATTTTCACGGGCGAGACATTTTCAATGTAACACACGCCCCGCTGGCATCGCATGCCAGGGCCGCCATTTTCATAGGCATAATTCCTTCGTGGTAACATACGGAGGCCCTAAACTCCCCGCTCCTATGACGAACGCCCACAAAAACTATCGCGCCGATTACGCCGTGGTGGGCAGCGGAATCGCGGGCTTGCGCGCGGCGATCGAGCTGAGCGCGGCCGGAAGCGTACTGGTTCTGGCGAAGTCCAATTTGAGCGATTCCGCGACCGCTTGGGCACAGGGAGGGATCGCGGTGGCCCTCTCCGACGAAGATGAAATCGGACTGCACGAACAGGACACCATCAATGCCGGTGATGGTTTGTGCCGCCCCGAGGCCGTGGCTCTGGTGGTCGAAGAGGGCCCGAAGTACATCACCCAGCTCATCGAGTGGGGGACGGAATTCGACAGGGCGGGAACGAAACTGGCTTTTACGCGCGAGGCGGCGCACAGCCGCTCGCGAATCTTGCATGCCCACGGCGACTCGACCGGCAGGGAGATCAGCCGGGCGCTGCTCGCACGGGCCCACACGATTCCGCACCTGCACTTGCGCGCGCACGCTTTCACGACAGAATTGATTGTGGAGGGCGGGCGAGTCACGGGGCTGCGCTTCATCGATGAAACCGACAGATCGCAGCACGAGTTGCGGGCCGGAGCAGTGCTGCTGGCGACGGGCGGGCTGGGGCAAATCTACCGGGAGACGACAAATCCCGAAGTGGCCACCGGCGACGGCATGGCCATCGCATACGAAGCAGGAGCCGTACTATCCGACATGGAGTTCGTGCAATTCCATCCGACGGCGCTGGCGGTCAAGGGTGCGCCACGGTTTCTACTGTCCGAGGCGCTGCGCGGCGAAGGCGGGGTGCTGCGCAATATCGGCCTCGAGCGATTCATGAAGCGTTACAACGAAGCGCAGGAGCTGGCTCCGCGGGACATCGTGGCGCGCGCGATTGTCAGCGAGATGCACCGCACCCAAAGCACGCATGTGTATCTGGACATGACGAAAAAGACTGAGGAGTTTCTGAAGAAACGGTTCCCGCGAATCTACGAGACCTGCGCGGGCTATGGCCTCGACCTGGCAACCGACATGGCTCCGGTTTGTCCCGCCGCGCATTACATGATGGGCGGAGTGAAGACCGATCTGTGGGGACGGACTTCGCTTGCGGGCCTATATGCCGCGGGCGAGACGGCCGCGACGGGCGTGCACGGCGCCAACCGTCTGGCGAGCAACTCCCTTCTCGAAGGATTGGTTTTTGGGGCGCGCGCGGGGCAAGCCATGATCGAGGATGCGCCGGTCGGAAAGCGAAGCGGCGCCGCGCTACCTGGGAGTCCAGCGCCGATGCCGGAAAATTCTTCGGCCGCGCAAAAGGAACCACCAAAGGCAAATTCAAAGCCATCTCTGGCCTGCGCGACACTGACGAATATTCGAGACGTGATGTGGCGCGAGGCCGGGATTCTACGAAGCGGGAAAGAATTGGCGGATGCGATCAAGCAGTTGCAAGCGCTGGAGCTCCCGAAATCAGAGAAGCCCCGGCGCGCGGGACACGAGCTGCAAAACATGCATGCGCTGGCGTTGCTGATCGCACGTTCGGGACTGGCTCGCGAAGAGAGCCGGGGGAGCCATTACCGCTCGGATTTTCCATACCGGAATGATGAGGAGTTCCTGAAGCACTCGGCGGTGCAAGCGGGCAAGGATGTGCGTTTCGAGGGGTAGCGCAGTATTGGGCCAATGGGGCCTTATTTCGCCTGAAGCTGTTTCACGCTTTCAAGAAAAACGTGGCCAACGATGGCGAGTGTTTGGGGGCTGATCTTGTCGAGAGAATCTTGCGGAGTGTGCCAGTAACCGTTGTGCACAAAGTCCCCGATAACATCCACCGCGGGAACACCTCGCTTCATGAAGGAATCGTGGTCGTCTTCGGCAGACGTCATGTCATTCAAAAAGAGGCCAGAGTAGCCCAGCTTGGCCGCGGTGTTCCAAACCAGATCAATCAATGCGGGGTTGGAACTAGATTCGCGCAGGAACTGGGCCTTGCGACCGCCGACGATGTCCGCCAGCAGAAATGCCTTAATCTTCTTGATGTCGCCGCTGGCGGCAAAGCGGGCGGCCATCTGGCGGCTGCCGTAGCGGCTGTCGTTAGCGCTCCATTGCTTCATGGCCTCTTCGCCGTCGAAAAACGCGATCCAGACGGCATATTTGCCGTGTTGGACGCAGAGCAGGCGCGCCAGCTCCAACATCAAGGCGGTGGAAGAGCCACCGTCATCGGCGCCGACGAAATTGTCCTTCAACAGCGTGTCGTAGTGCGTACCGAGAAGAATCACGCCGGGATTTTCGCCGGGAATTTTCACCAGAATGTTTTTCATCGGGAGGCGGCCGACGGGCGTGTCTGCGCCGAAAGAATCTGTCTCCGTGCTGCAGCCGTAGCTTTTTAGTTCGGATTGCAGATAGTCCTGCGACTGCACGATGGCTTGCGAGCCGGAAGGACGCGGGCCGAAGCTGCCCTGCTTGGCGACGTGGGCGAAGGCGCGCTTGCCATCGAAGCCTACGGTCTTTTCCGGTGGGGGTGCCTCATAGGCGGTTTGCGGCGGAGCGGAAGCTGCCGCGCTCACGCGCGGAGGCGGCGTGGCGGTCCCGCTCGAATCGTGCCCAGTGGCCTTGCATCCCGTCAAACCTGTGGGAACGAGGCACGCAAACACTGCCGTGCGCAAAATTATTCTAGAAAACGAAACCATTTACCGTGCCTCCACCGCCGTAGCCAACCGCCGCTCGCGCCGCCGCGTCACGATGGCGGAGACGGCAATCCCCACAAAATAAAGCCCGACCATGGGAGCCATGAAGATGAGCATGGTCATCGCATCGGGAGTGGGCGTCACGATGGCGGCCACGATCGCGATCGCCAGAATGGCGTATCGGAAATTCTTCCAGAGAAATTTTGGCGTGACGACCCCAAAGAGCGACAAAAAGAAAATCAGGATCGGCAGTTCGAACACCAACCCGAGCCCAAGTAGCACCATCAGCGTTAAGTCGAAATACTCGTTGACGGTGATCATGGGCTTGATCGAACTAATGGGGCCTTGAAAACTCACGAGGAATCGCAAGATATACGGCAAGGTGACGAAGTAACCGAAGGCGATCCCTGAGAGAAACAGAAACACAGTCGAGAAAAGAAATCCAGTAATCGCACTACGCTCATGCTTGTACAAGGCGGGAGCGACGAAAAGCCAAATCTGGTAGAGAACGACGGGTGAGGCAAGGACAATCCCGATGTAGACGCCGAGCGTGATGTAAGTGTTCAAGTAGCCAGCTGGATGCGTATAGACCAGCGTGGGATCAAGGCGTGCTTCCGTCAGCGCCTTGATGATCGGCCTTATAATCCAGTTGATGATGTACTTCGAAACGTACACGCCGATGAAAGCGCCGATGCCGATGGCATAGAGCGAATAAATAATGCGCTTGCGAAGCTCGCTGAGATGCTCGAAAAAGGTCATCGCTCCGGCAGGCTCTTCGGCCGGCGTTGTGATCTGCGAATTGGATTCGGGCTCTGGCATGGATTCAGGCCGGATGCTGGTTGTCATGCGGAGTTTCTTGGGAATTTGTCACCGCCGCGGCTTCGGTCTTGGTTTCGCCAGGCTCTTCCGAAGTGCGTGGAATCGATTCGACGACCGGCGTGATCTCTAGATCTTCAGCTGTGCGGGTTTCTGTATGAACCTCGCCTGAGGATGTTTCTGCCTCAACGGACCCGGCTGGCGCGAGGGGCGGGCTGGGCTCGGCGGCGGAAGCGGCGACCGCTTCGGCGGCCTTTTTGCGTTCGGCCTGGAGGGCCTGGCGCTCCATGTCGCGCATTTCCTCTTCAAACGCGCTCTTAAAGTCCGTGGAGGCCTTGCGAAACTCGGCCATGAGCTTGCCCAGACCGCGGGCGAGCTCCGGCAGCTTCTGTGGCCCGAAAACAACCAGAACCACGATAAACACCACAATCATGTGAGGAATGCTCAACATTGCGTTTGGGAGCCGTCTAAAGGGTCCATTGGCATCATAGAAAGGGTGTCAGCCGCTGTCAAACCGGAGTTTACGGCTTGTAAGGTGTGTTATAATTTGCGTTTGAGCTGTCACGCGAGGAAACGATGAATGCAGAGCGTCGCGGACTTGTAGTTGTTGTAGCTGTGCTGCTGGTATCCGCCGTATTGGGGGGAATCTACGGCCCCAACGTGCGCGCCACGACCGCTTCGGCGGATGATTATCAAACGGCCGTGCGGGACTTCACCCGAGTCCTGAACGTAGTGCAGAACAACTATGCCGACACGGTCGATGTAGATAAGGCCGTTTATCAGGGCGCCATACCTGGCATGTTGCGCATGCTAGATCCCCATTCGAGTTTCTTCGATGCCAAGCAATTTGCCTTGCTCCGCGAGGACCAGCGCGGGAAGTACTACGGTGTAGGCATGGTGGTCGCCCCTCGCGAGAATCACACCGTGGTGATGGCGCCGTACGTGGGGGCGCCGGCGTACAACGCGGGAATCCGGCCGGGCGACGTGATCGTCAAGGTCGACGACAAATCCACGGACGGACTGACCACCAGCGAAGTAGCGGACCTGCTGAAGGGGCCGAAGGGCACGGTCGTCAAGATTACGGTTTCGCGCGAAGGTTACGCCGAACAGCTCGTTTTCACGGTGACGCGCGACGAGATCCCGCGGCATTCCGTGGATATCACGTTCATGCTCAAGCCGGGCGTTGGGTATATCCGGCTGTCGGGGTTTAACGAAACTACGGATCACGAAATTGCGGATGCGCTGAGACGCCTGAATGCGTCTTCTCTGGATGGCCTTATTCTCGACATGCGCGGGAACCCGGGCGGCCTGCTGAATGAGGCGGTCGCTGTGGGCGACATGTTCCTGGACAAGAACCAGCTGATCGTTTCTCACCATGGGCGGACATCGCCGGAGCGGCGGTATTACGCTGTGCGCGGCAACCAGGGCGTGACCGTGCCGCTGGTGATCCTGGTTAACAACAACTCGGCGTCGGCGACGGAAATTGTTTCCGGCGCGGTGCAGGACCACGACCGCGGGTTGATTGTGGGCGAAACGACGTTTGGCAAAGGCCTGGTGCAGACGGTGACACCGCTAAGCGAGAACACCGGACTGGCGCTGACGACCGCGCGGTACTACACGCCGAGTGGACGGCTGATTCAGCGGGACTACAAGTCGGTTTCGCTCTATGAATACCACTATGAACGCAAAGTGCCCGATCATCCAACGGAAGTGAAGCTTACGGATAGCGGGCGACAGGTGACGGGCGGAGGCGGCATCACACCGGATATTGCCGTGCCTGCGCCAAAGCTGACCAAGTTCGAACAGTTGCTCTACCGCGACGACGTGTTCTTCCCCGCCGAAACCGGCGTGGGCGGGTTTACACGCTATTTTCTCGGCAGCAAGCCCGCGATCAATAAAGATTTTGAGGCGGACGACAACCTGATGAGAACGTTCCGCGAGTATCTGAGCAAGCACAACGTCCGCTATACGGAGCCCGAGATGGCCGAGGGCCTCGACTGGATCAAGCGGAAGATCAAGCAGGAAGTGTTTATGTCCAGCTTCGGACAGCAGGAGGGGTTCAAGGTACTGCTCGAAGCCGACCCACAAGTGCAGAAGGCCGTGGAAGCGATTCCGCAGGCGCGGGCGCTGTACCAGAATGCCAAGAAGATCGTAGCCCAGCGCGCAGGCGAGCCGGTCGAGCAGCCGTAAGGGCCACTCGCATTCGCGAGTTACGTTTTCGGTTTTAGGGGCGCAGCATGCTGCGCCCCTACGTGTTTACGAGCAGTGGGACGCCTGTTGGCAAGCACCTGCGCCTTTGTTAAAATCGATTTGCTGCTCGTGGGCGAGTAGCTCAGCTGGGAGAGCGCCTCGTTCGCAACGAGGAGGCCGGGGGTTCGAATCCCCTCTCGTCCACCAGATTCTAAACAACTTAACCGACTTTTCGGAATTGCAAAAGTTTGCCAGGTTTGCCATTTGAGGCCTCCGCCGCTGCCTGCTGGCGGCCAGGCAGCGTAAAGCCAGTCCCCGTTTTCTCTGCCCATCGCAAACGCCATTCGCGCTGTTTGAGGAGTTTTTTGTAAACCTCGGACACATGCGATTTCGGCGGCAATGGCCGGGATCCTTTTCACCGGGCCGATATTTTCCGAGTTGAGCCTGCTAGCTTCTTCTCTCCTTGACATTCTACCTATTCCTCGTTTTAATATGTCGATTGCCTA
>Ga0137412_10000962_pt1 | contig 21536 bp, 22 predicted proteins | sample CZODoug2_1_16fun_FD_122160 | JGI IMG/M metagenome (GOLD analysis project Ga0137412, IMG submission 122160) | Vadose zone soil fungal communities from Angelo Coast Range Reserve, California, USA - CZODoug2_1_16fungal (Hybrid Assembly) | ecosystem: Environmental > Terrestrial > Soil > Vadose zone... | reverse complement strand
ATCTACTTCAGACCTCAGAGCACAATTTTGTTAAGTGGGTACTCGACGATTCCCTGCGCGCCCGCCGCTTTCAAGCGCGGGATGATCGTGCGCACGATGTTTTCGTCCACAATCGTGTTCACGGCGATCCACTCCGGGTCGCTCAGCGTCGATACCGTCGGATTTTTCAGCGCGGGAAGCACGCCCAGCACCGCGGCAAGATGTTCCTTTCGGACATTGAGCATGATGCCGACCTTGGTGTACGCGGCGATTGCTCCGGTCAGGAGGAGAACGAGATTGGAAATCTTCTCGCACTTCCAGGAATCGGAAATCGAGCCGCGATTGGCGATGAATACGGTGCGGGATTCAAGCACGGTATCGACGATGCGCAGCCGGTTGGCGCGCAATGATGAGCCGGTCTCCGTCACCTCCACAATAGCGTCCGCGAGTTGCGGCACTTTCACCTCGGTCGCGCCCCAGGAAAATTCCACGCGCGCGCTGACGTTGTGCCGCGCGAGATATTTCGTCGTGAGATTCACGACTTCGGTGGCGATGACCTTCCCTTCCAAGTCCTTCACCGACTGAATCGCCCCGTCCTCCGGCACGGCGAGAACCCAGCGCACGGGCGCGAGACTCTGTTTTGAATACAGCAGCTCGCCGATCTCGGCGACATCAGCCCCGGTTTCGAAGACCCAGTCGCGGCCCGTGATCCCCGCGTCGAGCGCGCCCGTTTCGACGTAGCGCGCCATTTCCTGCGCGCGGACCAGCATGCATTCGATTTCCGGATCATCGATCCCAGGAAAATAGCTGCGCGTGTTGACCGAAATGCGCCAGCCGGCCTTGGCGAAAAGCTGCACGGTGGCGTCCTGCAAACTTCCTTTCGGGATGCCGAGGCGAAGTGTGCTCATCTGCGCGCATCCTTTCCGTAAACAGCGTCGGGATCGAATGTCCGCTTCTCAACGACCTCCGCCGCGCCGCCGGAGAGCCGCCTGAAAAAACACGAGCGATAGCCCTCGTGGCAAACGCCCGGCCCGAGCGCTTCGACGCGAATCAGCAGCGCGTCCACGTCGCAGTCCACGCGCATTTCGCGGACGCGAAGCACGTGGCCGCTCTGTTCGCCCTTACGCCACAGCTTGTTGCGCGAGCGGCTGAAGAAAGTCACTTCGCCGCTTGACTCTGTCGCGGCATAGGCCTCCGCGTTCATGAAGCCCAGCATCAGGACCTCGCCCGATTGCGCATCTTGAATGATCGCGGGAAGCAATCCGCCGAGCTTGGTGAAATCCAGATCCATTCTTCCTCCAAAAGCATGGCACTCAGTGCGCCCAAATAAAAAACCCGCTGGCGCTTACCGCGCCAGCGGGCCGATGAGTGCGAATCTAAGTGCGCTACTCAAGCCTCCGCGGACACGGTCGTGCGCCGTGATGTAGATGGTGACCGTGATGTCGCGCGGAAAGCCGCATAGCGAAACAAACTATACAAGAGCCGCATGTTTGCGTCAAGCGCGACGCTTCCTTTTGCGCCCGCCATTCCCGCTCAATCGGGGAGCGTGTTAACCTCACCCGAAGCAACTGCAAACCGGCGAACGTGGAGGCCCGTAATTCCCATTCACGCGCCGTCATTTTTTTCTGAATAGGAGAAGTGTGATGCACTCCAAAGTCTGGACGGACATGTTTGTCCTCGCCCTCCCTGTGGCCGAGAAAATCCTGCGCCCGATGGCAGTCTATTTCTTCCTCGTGATCGGTTTGCGCTTAGCGGGAAAACGCGAGCTCGCGCAGCTCAATCCTTTCGACCTGGTCGTCCTGCTGACGCTCTCGAACACGGTGCAAAACGCCATCATTGGCGATGACAACAGCGTCACCGGCGGCATCATCAGCGCTTCGACGTTGCTGCTGGTCAATTATCTCGTCGTGCGTTTTCTGTACCGCCATGAAAAACTTGACCGCGTCGTCGAAGGCGAGTCGTGCACTCTGATTGAGAACGGACAAGTCCTGGAAAATAAGCTGACGCAGGAAGTGCTTACGCGGCAGGAACTCGAAGCCGCGGCTCACAAGCAAGGATTTGGAGACCTCAGGGAAGTGGAAAGCGCCGTGCTTGAACCGAGTGGCACGATTTCATTCATTGCGAAAAAGCCCGTTCCGGAAGAGACGCGACACCAGGAAGTTCTCAAACGGCTGGACCAATTGTCGCGCGAGCTGGCCCAGCTTCGCTTGCGAGAAGGGCCACACACCGCGTGAATGGTTTTGTAGCGTCGGCCTTCAGGCCGACATTGTAGATTCGCGCAGATGCCCGCCTGAAGGCGGGCGCTACATACGATTAAGGGCGCAAACCGGCGGCGGGCATCTTCAGTGCAACAAAAACCCGGTTGCGGCGACACCGAGGCCGGCGAGCCCCGAAATAATTCCCAGGACCCAATAGAAACGCTTGCGCGACAGCAACGCGAGCGATGAAATCACCAGGGCGATTTCAAGAAACACTTCACCGAGGTCGAAACGATCCGCTTTGCTTTGGCTGAGAGCGGACTCCTTCTCAAGATCCTTGGCCTGCTCCTCAATTTCCGCCTGCTCTTTCGTATAGCGCTCGGCTTCCTTCTGATATTTTTCGCGGACTTTGTCGGCCTGCGCCTTGTCCTTGAATTCCACCAATGCGAGCAAGTCCACACCCATCTCATAGTTGTGCCGGCGGATATTTTTCGCCTGGTAGTAGGACCATTGATCGCTCGCGCGGGCCTGCGACACAATCTCCTCGGTATGAGCACGGTGTCCCAGCAGGGAAACGACGGCGACGCAAACCGCGAGGATGGCCATCGTCACCGAAATGGGCGCCAGCGATGGATTTTCGCGGCCACGCTCTGCATTTTCCTGAAGTTCGCTCAGTTCATCCGGCATGGAATTTCACCCCTAAATCAATTTCGGCTGTTGAATTGCCATCCTGCTTTGGGCGGAAAACTCCACTACGATGATTCCATCGCGCTCGCCAGACTCTCGCGAAACGCTGAAATCGTTCGGTCGATATCCGCATCGGAATGCGCCGAGGAAACAAACAGCGCTTCAAACTGCGAGGGTGCGAGGAAGACGCCGCGGTCGAGCATGGCGCGGAAGAATGTGGCGAACCGCCGAGTGTCACATTTCTTCGCGCCGGCATAGTCCCGGACAGTCTCCCCCGAAAAGAAAAGAGTCAGCAGCGATCCGACGCGCGCAGCGGTGGCGGACGCGCCCGTTTCCCGCAACACTGCGGCGATCCCGTCACCCAGCCGCTTCGCGCGCGCATCGAGCGATTCGTAAAACCCCGGAGCGGCAAGCAAATCGAGCGTCGCGATTCCCGCGCTCATCGCGAGCGGATTTCCAGATAGCGTTCCGGCCTGATACACCGGACCGAGCGGCGCAACGCGGTCCATCAGATCGCGCCGTCCCCCATACGCGGCAACCGGAAGACCCCCTCCAATAATTTTCCCCAGCGTGGTTAGGTCCGGCGCAATGCCGAACACGGTTTGCGCGCCACCATAGCAAACCCGAAACCCGGAGATCACTTCATCGAAAATCAGCAGGGCTCCGTGGCGGGTTGCCAGATCGCGAAGATTCTGGAGAAACCCGGCCATCGGCGGAACGACACCCATGTTGGCTGCAATGGGTTCGACGATCACCGCAGCGATCTTATCCCGATGCCGATCGAAGAGCTTTTGCACCGCCGCGATATCGTTGTAAGGAGCGTTGAGCGTCAGAGCCGCGAGCGCCTGCGGCACTCCGGGACACGCAGCGATTCCCAGAGTCGCGAGGCCTGACCCAGCCTCCGACAGAAAACTGTCCGAGTGGCCATGATAGCAGCCTTCAAATTTGATGATGAAGTCGCGGCCCGTCGCGGCGCGCGCCAAGCGCACCGCGCTCATCGTCGCCTCTGTTCCGGAACTCACGAATCGTACCTTTTCGCAAGACGGAAGAGCCGTCCTGAGGCGCGCGGCGAGTTCGATTTCAAGTTCAGTGGGCATGCCGTAACTAGTGCCCCTGCGCGCCTGTGTGGCAATGGCTTCGACGACCTTCGGATGCGCGTGACCCAGAATCAGTGCGCCCCAGGAACACACGTAGTCGATATACTCATTCCCATCGGCGTCCCACAGGCGCGCGCCTGCCGCGCGATCGACGACGATGGGATCTCCGCCCACGGCGCGAAACGCGCGCACGGGGCTATTTACTCCGCCGACGAGAACTTCCGTCGCCCGGCGGAAGATTTCTTCAGAGCGAGGGCGTTCCATCTTGACCAGTTTCAGCGCACTCATCTGTGTATATGGTCCTCGATTTCGGAATCAGCAGGCTTTCATCCAGCGGGCGATGTCTTTGGCATGATAGGTGAGCACGATACTCGCGCCTGCGCGATGAATCCCGGTCAGAATCTCGAGCACGATTCGTTTTTCGTCAATCCATCCATTCGCGGCGGCCGCTTTCACCATCGCAAATTCTCCGCTCACGTTGTATGCGCCAACCGGAACGTCGAACGTCTCACGGACGCGATGAATGATGTCGAGATACGCCAGCGCCGGCTTCACCATCACCATGTCAGCGCCCTCGGCAAGGTCCAGCTCGACTTCGCGAATCGCCTCGCGCGCATTGGAAGGATCCATCTGGTAGCTGCGCCGGTCGCCGAATTGCGGCGCTGACTCCGCCGCCTCACGGAACGGACCATAGAATCCCGAGCAATATTTCGCCGCATAGCTCATGATGGCGATGTCTTCAAACCCGGCGCCGTCGAGCGCCTTGCGAATCGCGCCGACCCGCCCGTCCATCATGTCCGAAGGCGCGACAATATCCGCCCCCGCGCGTGCGTGAGACAAGGATTCCGCGGCGAGCAGTTCCAGCGTCGGATCGTTTTTCACTTCGCCGTTTTCAACGACGCCGCAATGCCCGTGGTCCGTGTATTCGCACAAACATACATCAGTCATGACCAGCAGGTTCAGCTTGGCGCTGCGAACCGCTTCAATGGCGCGCTGGACCACTCCGTCGGCCGCCCAGGCCTCGCTTCCTCGCGCATCCTTCTTCACCGGGATGCCGAACAAAACGATTCCAGGAATACCAAGTTGCTCGACCTCGCGGCATTCCTCGAGAAATTTGTCCACCGACTGCTGCGCGACACCGGGCATCGAGCTGATTGGATTTCGCACGCCTCGCCCGGGACAAACAAACATCGGGTAAAGGAGGCCCTGCGTCGAAAGACGCGTCTCGCGCGACAACGATCGGATCGCTTCGCTGCGCCTCAGGCGCCGGGGGCGGACTACGGGAAAACTCATGAAGACCTCATTTGGGACGCCGTGGCCGACGAAAAATGCTTTACGATAGCCGCGGCCATCGATTCGTCCGTAGCATCTGACGCCTCGATCGCAACAGGCAAGCCCGCCTTCCGCAGAGCGCTGGCCGTCACCGGGCCAACCGCAGCCAGGAACGCTCGCGCTGCCAGCCTCGAGAGAACTTCCGCGCCGAGTTTGGCGCACAGGTTCTCCACAGCCGACGGACTGAAGAACGATACAACATCCACACGCGCCTCGCGTATTGCTTCGATGACTCCTGGCTCGGCCGCGCCAACACCGCCCGTATGATACGCCACAATCTCAGTAACTTCCGCGCCGGCAGCCCGAAGGGCATCAGGCAAGTCGCGCCCGGCTCGCGCGCTGCGCGGCAGCAGGACGCGTTTCCCACCCAGCGCCGCGCCCAGCTCGCGAGCCAACGCCACTCCGAGAAATTCTTTCGCAACGTAATCGATCGCGAACGCCTCCGCTGCCGCGGCGCTGGCCGTCGCGGGCCCTACTGCGGCGCAACGCGGCCTGCCGCCGCCTTCCGGATTTCGACCCAGCTTACGGCATCGGCTCGCAAAAAATCGCGCCGCGTTCGCGCTCGTAAACAGCAACCAATCGTAGGCTTCCAGCGAACGAATGGCGCGATCGAGGTCCGTCGTATCGGCAGGTTCGGAAAAACTCACCGCGGGAAGCAGCAGGACTCTTGCGCCAAGCTTTTCCAGGCGTTCCTTCAGATCACGCGACTGTTCCACCGCGCGCGTGACCACGATGCACTTTCCATCGAGTGGCTTGTCCGCGCTCATGCACGCGTTCCACGGCCTTCGCGCGCGAGCAGCGCGGCCGCTCCCTGATCGAGCATTTTGGCGGCAACTCTTTCGCCAAGCGCCACGGCATCTTCCGGCGCGCACGAACTCTTCTCTCTCATGCGTTGTGCACCATCGGGAGAAAGCACGGCAACTTCCAGCACAAGTTTTCCGCTCTCCACGCGCCCCCACACGCCGATGGAAACCTGGCAGCCGCCTTCCAGGCCAGCCAGGACGGCACGCTCGGCTTCCACTCCGCTGCGCGTTTCCCCATCGTTCAAGGCAGAAAGAATTTCGAGACTTTCGGCGTCCTCCGCACGCGCTTCGATTCCGATCGCTCCTTGCCCTGCGGCGGGCAGGCAGACATCGGTCGACAACACTTCGGAGATATTCGCGCTTAGGCCCAGGCGGTCCAGGCCTGCCTTGGCGAGCACGATGGCATCGTAGTCTCCCCGCTTCAATTTTTCGATGCGTGTATCCACGTTTCCGCGCAGGTCGAGGATTTGCAAGTCGCTCCGCGCGTAGAGCAACTGAGACTTCCGGCGCAAGCTGCTGGTGCCTACGCGGGCTCCGGCAGGGAGATGAGCGAGTGACGCTGCGCTGGTCGAAAGCAGCGCATCCCGGACGTCTTGCCGTTTGCAGATCGCGGCAATCGTCAAGCCGCCTGGAATCTCCGTGGGGACGTCCTTCATACTATGTACGGCCAAGTCTACTCGCCGTTCGAGGAGAGCGTCTTCCAGCTCCTTAATGAAGACTCCCTTTGTTCCAATCTCGCTAAAGCTAGTCTGCTGGAATTTGTCGCCGGAAGTCTTCACGATCACAAGTTCTGATTGGACGCCGGCAATGGCGCGGAGGGCTTCGCTGATGCTCCGGGCCTGCCAGAGAGCCAACGCGCTGCCTCTGGTCCCGATTCGCAGTGCCTTCAAGGCTTCTCCCGGTCGAGATGAAAAAGATCCCGCAGCGATTCGAGGTTCTGGAGCTTGCGGCGTAATTCCGGGATACCGCGGAGCCGCTCGGCGGGTTTGAGCACCACGCGATCCGCAAACTCTTCGAGCAAGGCGGCCACCTGGGCGCGATCCTGTTCCGAGAGATCCGGCATCGACGACATGCGTTCATGCAGGAATGACTCGCGTTCGGCGGCCAGTTTCGTGCGAAGGTCTCCGAGGACGGCGCTGGCCGCAACTCCGGCCTGCCAGTGCATGAATTTCTCGATTTGCTCTTCGATGATGGTCTCCGCCCGGGGAATTTCCGCCTGGCGCGCTTTCTTGTTTTGCTCCACGATTTCGGTCAAGTCGTCGATGTTATACAAATACGTGTTGTAGAGATCACCGACCCCTGCGGCGACGTTGCGCGGGACGCCGAGATCAATCATCAACAAAGCGCGATTGCCGCGGCGCCCCATGGCGCGCTCGATCGCCGCGCGCGCCAAAATCGGCTCCGCGCCCGATACGGAAGTTACGATCAGGTCCGGCCATTCGAGCGCACTGGCCAAGTTCTCCCAAGGGATGACTTCGCCGCCAAATCGCGCGGCAAGATCCACGGCGTGCTCCTCCGTACGATTCAGGACGCGCAATTGTTTGACTCCGCGGTCGCACAGATGCCGCACGACCTGCTCGCTGGTCGCCCCCGCCCCGATAATCAACGCGCGATGATTATTCAGCTTGCCAAAGATGCGCTCGGCCAGTTTTACGCCCGCGAACGCTACCGAAACCGGCCGCGTGCCGATCTCCGTCTCGTTGCGAACGCGCTTGCCCACCTCCAATGCGCCCTGGAACATGCGGTTGAGAACTGGGCCGGTTGCGCCGTGGTCGAGAGCAATCCGGTAGGCCTCGCGAACCTGCCCGAGGATTTCGGCTTCCCCCAGCAACATGGAATCGAGCCCTGCCGCGACGCGAAACAAATGGTCCACCGCGCTGCGGTCCCGGTGCCGGTACAGCGAACCATTCAGGTCAGCCGGCGCCAATTGGTGAAACGATGCGAGGAACAGCTCCACCGCGCCGGCGCTATCCGTGGCCAACTCGCGAGGGACGCCGTAAAGTTCGCTCCGGTTGCAGGTGGAAAGTACCAACGTTTCATCCAGAATTCCGCGCGAACGCAGCTGGTCAGCGGCCTCGCACGCTTGCTCGACGCTGAACGCGACCCGCTCGCGCAGCTCGACAGTGGCCGTGCGGTGATTCAGTCCGATGAGGACAATTTCCATTTACGAAGCGCTCGCCTGATTTCCTTAGTTCTTCTCGTTCACACCCAATCAGAAGTAACGGTGAAAGTGCGAAAGATACCGGTTCACGATGCTGTAACTGAAAATCACAAACATGAAATTGAGAATGCAAAGCACCGACGCGCGCGCCCCACGCCATGCGGCCGTCTGCGCCAGAAATGTGTAGCCGATATAGGCTGCAAGAATCAAAATCGTGACGATTACCTTTGGATCGCCATCCCAATACACGCCCTGCAGCCGGTGCGCCCAGATGAAACCGGCCGTCATACCGGCGGCGAGCGACCCGCAGCCGATCAGGACACTGCTGCGCGTCATTCGCTCCAGAACATCGAGCGCCGGGAAGCGCCACCCGACCATTCCCAGCCTGTGATCGCGGAGACGCCGGTTCTGCAGCAAAAATATCACGCTCAACACAAAGGAAATCGCGAAAGCGGAATATGCCAGGATGTTCAGCGTAACGTGAAACGCAAACAGCGGGCCTTGCGCCGGGGGGGCCTTAATCGGCCGCGCCTCGCTCGCGTGCGCCAGTAAAAACACCACGAGCACGATCGGCAACACAAACGGGCCCACGGCCTGGCGGCGGTGGATGGCCTCCAGAACCAAATACGTCGCGGCCAGCAGCCACGCGAACAGCGACAGGGAACCGAAGAGGTCGTCATACGGCACGGCGTGAATCAGCCGCGACCTCTCTAGCAGCGCCAGGTAGTGAAGACCTAGCGCCCCAATGAGGCACACGGTCGCGCCAATTCCTGCCATGCGCGACGGTTCGCGCAAATTCCAGATATAGAGCGCAAGGCTCACCGAGTAAAGCAATAGCGTCGAGAGTACGTAGGGGCTCGTCATTAGGAATAATTCACGTGAAGCATTTTTTCTTTCCGCTTCAGTACTCTTTGTGGTTCTCTGTGCCTCTGCGTTCTCTGTGTTAAGTCTTTGATTTTCTTTGACGCAGCAAAAAAACCTTTCACCACAGAGAGCACAAAGAACACAGAGAAAAACGGCAGATCCGAGAAAACCTGCCACCTGCAACCTGTCACCTACAACCTGTATCTCCAAGATTATAGCCAAATACCTAACCCGAAAGCACGTAACCACTCGAACGCATGCGCCGATACAGGCAATGCCGATTTTTGTTATGATACGCTTGCTGTTTAACTTAAGGACTAATGACCCAATCGGCTCAACCCGTGAACCGCAAGGCCCTTTTCTTGAGCGCTTGCCGCTGCGAACCTGTCGAGCGTGTGCCCGTATGGATTATGCGTCAGGCCGGACGATACCTGCCTGAATACCGCGCCGTGCGTCAGAAGCACAAATTCCTCGAAGTCTGCAGGACTCCCGAGCTGGCAGTCGAGGTTTCTCTGCAGCCTTACCGCATCCTGGGCGTGGACGCGGTCATCGTTTTCTCCGATATCTTGATTCCGGCTGGCGCGATGGGGTTGCCGTTCGAACTTACCGATAAGGGCCCCATCATCGAATCGCCCCTTCGAACCGCCGCGCAGGTCCATGAACTCGCCATGTTCGACCCGGAACGGGAAACCGGCTTCCTAATGGAGGCGATTCGTATGCTCGGCCGGGAACTGGGCCCAGATGTTCCGGTTCTGGGCTTCGCGGCAGCTCCTTGGACCCTGGCGTGTTACATGATCGAAGGTCACGGCAAGGACGGATTCCCCGCCGCAAAGGCAATGCTCAATGCCGACCCGAATCTGCTCCGCTCGCTTCTGGGCCGCATAGCACACGCTACAGCACGATACCTGAGGGCCCAGATCGCCGCGGGGGCCGCTGCGGTGCAGCTATTCGACACCTGGGTCGGCGAGTTGACGCTTGAGCAATACCGCGAATTCGCGCTACCTGCCACGCAGCTTCTGATTGAAGAGATCGGCGCTGGCGACACACCCGTCATTCTCTACACAAAGGCATCGAGCCATTTGTTGAGCGCGGCAGCCGACTCGGGCGCTACCGTACTCAGCGTGGACTGGCGCGCAGACTTGGCAACCGTGCGCAACCTGATCGGAAATCGCATCGCGGTACAGGGCAACGTGAACCCGGATGTCCTCCTCGGCCCCGAAGAGGGGGTGCGCCGGGCGGCCCGCGAAGCCGTCGAGAAAACGGGCGGCATCGGCCACATCCTGAATCTCGGCCACGGAATTCTGCAACAGACGCCGGTGGAAAATGCGCGCGCCTTTGTGAACGCGGGGCAAAACACTCCGGTAACGGCGAATGTGCGCTCTGGAGGGACGCATCGGGAAGGGGCTCCGCTTGGAGCTCACCGGGAATAGGACTCTTCTATGAGCGATTCGAACCTCCATCTTCAACTGAACCGGGACCGCTTCGAAATCTCCGAAGCGTTCCTCGAAAAATACAATCGCCCGGGACCTCGCTACACCAGCTATCCCACGGCGCCTGTGTGGCAGGATAATTTTGGGCCGGACGACTTGGAACAATATTATGTTGGCGCGAACGCGGCGCGCACACCTGTCTCGCTCTACATGCATCTTCCGTTCTGTGAGAGCTTGTGCCTGTTCTGCGCGTGTAACGTGGTGATCACGAAGGATCACAGCGTCGCGCCGCCGTACATTAAAATCCTCGAGCGGGAAATCGAGCACGTCGGCAAATTTGTATCCCGCGATCGGCCCATCGTCCAATTTCACTGGGGTGGCGGCACACCGACGTATCTTACTCCCGAGCAGATGGAACAACTCTTCCGCTACACGGCGGAGCGGTTCACTTTCGCGCCCGACGCGGAAATCGGCATCGAGATCGATCCGCGCGTCACGACGCAGGCGCACCTCGAGGCGCTGCGCCGGCTCGGCTTCAACCGGCTAAGCATGGGCATCCAGGATTTCCATCCCGAGGTGCAGGAAGTCATTCACCGCATCCAGCCGCTGGAAATGACGCGCGATCTCATCGCCGGGGCGCGACAGCTTGGTTTCGACAGCATCAATGTGGACCTGATCTACGGCCTGCCGATGCAGACGGCCGAGCGCTTTGCGCATACGGTCGAGCAAGTGGTCGCGCTGGCGCCGGATCGCGTCGCCATGTTCAGCTACGCGCATGTCCCCTGGCTGCGCAAACAGCAAGGCGCCCTGGCCATGCATTTGCCCGAAGGCATGGAAAAATTTAGGATTTTCCGTGCCGGCCTCGAACACTTCCTGGACGCGGGATATCTCTACATCGGCATGGACCATTTTGCCCGGCCTAACGATGAACTTGCGATCGCGCAGCGCGAGCGCACGCTGCACCGCAATTTCCAGGGGTACACGACCAAGGCCGGCGCGGACCTCTACGGCATGGGCGTGAGCGCAATCAGCGGCATCGGCGCATGCTATGCGCAAAATGACCGCAATGTCGCTCCCTATGGCGAACGCGTCGAACGCCGCGGCATCGCCACAATGCGAGGGTATCGTTTGAGCGATGACGATTTGCTGCGCCGCACGGTCATAAGCCGCATCCTGTGCCACGGCGTTTTGCACACGAGCGAAATTGAGCGCGAGTTCGGCATCGTTTTCGACGACAGATTCGCTGCGGAAATCGCGCGGCTCGCTCCATTTGTTTCCGACGGCCTCGTCGATCTCGATGGTGGCGTGCTCAGCACGTCCCTGCTGGGGCGAATCTTCATCCGCAACCTCGCCATGGTCTTCGATCCCTATCTTGAAAAACAACAATTGGAAAGCCGCCCGCTTTTTTCAAAGACGCTCTGAAAAACGGATCGAGGTTTCGTGTCCATTCCGGCGCTAACTCCGATTCCGGCGATTGTCATCGGAGGAGGAATTTCCGGCCTGACGTGCGCCTACCACCTTCAGCAGGCCGGGATTCCCGTGCGTGTATTGGACGCCGGCGTCCGCCCCGGCGGCGTTATCTCGACGCAGGAGAAAGATGGATTTCGCTTCGAGCTCGGGCCGCAGAGTTTCCTCTCCACCGATCCGCTGCTCAAACTCATCGATGCGCTGGGTCTGAGGAATGAACTGCTGTACGCGGACTCGCGCGCCCCGCGATACATTCTCATTCGCGGCCAGTTGGTCCCGGCCCCGCTCGCGCCGCCATCTCTACTGACTACGCCGTTGCTCGGCGTGCGCACGAAATGGCGGCTGTCCACGGAAATGCTTCGCCGCACGAATCCTCCTTCAACCGACGAATCCATCGCCGCGTTCGTGCGCCGGAAATTCGGCGATGAACTGCTGGACCGGATCGTCGGTCCATTCGTTTCGGGCATTTATGCGGGCGATCCGGAAAAGTTGAGCCTGCGCGCCTCGTTTCCAAAACTCCATGAATTCGAGATGAAGTATGGAAGCGTGCTGCGCGGCGCGATGAAATCGCGCCCGGCAAAAGGCACGCCACGTCCCGGCCTTTGCTCATTTCGAGGAGGAATGGAAACTTTGCCGCGGGCGCTGGCCACCCGGCTGGGCGATGCGCTACTCAGTGAATCGCTTGTGGTAGGAGCACGCCACGGCAAAGCGAACGGAAGTTCGTCATTTGAAGTGGACCTCACCCGGAACGGTCATTGGGAAACACTTTTGGCGAGCGCCGTCATCCTGGCCGCACCGGTGAATGCAGCTTCCGAGATTTTGAAAGGCGTTTCGGACAAATTCGCCGCTCCGTTCGCGCGCATCGAGTACGCGCCCCTCGCCGTCGTGGCCGCAGGGTATCGCCGCGATCAGGTTCGCCTCGCAGGAAATGGGTTCGGATTCCTGGTGCCGCGCAGCGAAGGATTGCGAGTGCTGGGCACGGTTTGGAATTCCTCCCTCTTCCCGGAGCGCGCGCCCGAAAACATGGCCTGTTTCACCAGCTTCGCCGGCGGCGCCACCGACCCTGCGTTGTGCGGCATGAGCGAAGATGAGATTGTGGAAATCATATGCGGTGAGGTCAAACGCGTCCTCGGCGTCACCGGGCCGCCCATGACGCGCCTGGTCCATCGCTACACCCGCGCCCTCCCTCAATACAACCTCGGCCACTCCGAAACGGTTTCGGCGCTCGGCGCGGCGGCATCCTCTGTGCCAGGATTATTTCTCGCTGGAAATTATTTGTCCGGTCCTTCGATTGGCTCCTGCGTCGAACAAGCAAATCAGACTGCCGATGCCGTCCGCGTCTATCTCGCGTCGATTGGCGTCGCAGGCGTAGGAGCCGTGGCTCACGCATGACCCGCATTCGGGGGGGGCCGCTACTTGACCTACGAAAGTAATTTCTCCATGCGATAGTTGATAAATGAAATTCCCCTGTGCTTAATCCTCTGAGAAGCAATCATTCGAAATCCAAGACGGTCAAAAAATGGGCGTGCCGTAATGCTGGCTTCTGTAAAAATGCGGGTAACGCCGCGTGATATCGCTTCTTGTTCAATGCGTTGAAATAGCGCTGACGCCACTCCCTGCCTCTGAAAACGTCTATGCGCGTAAATATAATCTAGATGTCCATCCGGCTCGAGTGTAGCAAAACCAACAATTTCGGAATCATGTTCGGCAACAAAAGCAATCCGCTCGCTGAAACGCCTGCGCCAGTGTTCCATGTCGGGAGGATCGGGAGCCCAAGCCGCAAGTTGTTCCCGCGAGTAGTCAGCTGCGTTGACGGAGTGAACTGTTTCCGTAAAGAGGCGCGCAAGAGTGGCAGTGTCTTCTGGCTTGTAGGGACGCACATTCACTATGCACCCTAAAATACCCGAATGAGGTCGACTTGGACCAGCACGACTTGGGGGATCGTCCTTCATTCAAATTCCCGGGCCGTAGTAAGATGATGCCGTTTTTGATAAGGGGCCCCGATCTCATCCATTCGGCCCGTTCCTCCGTATTGATAGAGGAGCGGAAAAGGAATGCGATTTTGCTGCTTGCGGTCGTACAAACCTGGCCGGAGGGAAACGAACCGACGGACGCGTCGCTGATGGAGCGCGTCCTCCAGCGCGACTCCCGGGCGCTCGAAACCCTCTATGACCGCTACGCCCGCCTCGTATATTCGCTGGTTCTACGGATTTCACAGCAGCCGGCTTCGGCCGAGGAAATCGTGCAGGACGTATTTTTGCAACTCTGGCGAAACGCGAAACGCTATCAGCCTACGCGCGGCCCGCTCGAGCCTTGGCTGTTCACCGTGGCGCGGAATCGGGCTCTCGATTTCCTCCGCCTGAAGCGGGAGAAGCAACGCCGCCGCGAGGATTCGGCCGATTTTGACTTTCCGCTCTCCGCGGTTGTCCGGCCGGACCCCGAAGGCGCGATGGACCAATCCCGGCGAGCGGAAAAGGTCCGCGCGCTGATGAATTCCCTTCCCGCACCGCAGCGCCGCGCCATCGAGCTCGCGTTTTTTGAAGGCATGACGCACAGCGAGATTTCCGCCGCCATCGGTGAGCCGCTCGGGACCGTGAAAAGTTGGATTCGTGGCGGCCTGCTGCGCCTTCGTGAATCTCTCGAGGAGGCACGTTCGTGATGGATTGCGAACAACTCGCTCCGCTCTACGAAGAGTACGCGCTCGGCGTGCTGGAGGGCGAAGAGCGCGCGGAAATCGAAGCGCACCTGGCGCGCGCGTGCCCGCATTGCACTCCTGGAATCGAGAAAGCGCGCTGGGTCGTCGCTCAACTCGCACGGATGGCGCCCGAAGCGCAGCCTCCTCTCTCGTTAAGAGGCAAGATCCTGAATGCGGTCAAATCGTCCGGCAACTTGACCGAATTCGCCAAGGCCCCGCCCAGCCGCGCAGTTTTTCCAGTTTGGGCTTGGGCTGCCGCCACGGCACTCGCAATTCTGACGGGATATTCGATTCGCCAGATGGGGAATCAAACCACGCAGTTAGCAGAACTGCGCCGACAGATGAAAGTCGCCACGATGCAGAACAAGGCGCTCCAGGATCAGCTTGAAGTGGGCCGCCAGGTCGCCTCCGTCATGATGTCGCCGGATTCGATGCCGTTGAAGCTCATGCCCAAGGACAAGAACATGCCCATGGTGCATGCGTACTTGCATCCGCATATGGGCGTGGCGATCACCGCCGATCAGATGCCGGCAATTCCCGCTGCGCTCACACTACAGCTATGGTCTGTCCCGAAAAACGGCAAGCCCATGAGCGTTGCGATTTTCCATCCCGACTCGCAAGGCCAGATTGTCATCGTCGCTCCCGTGAATATGCCGATGAACGAGATTGCCATGCTCGCCGTGACCGAAGAACCCGCCGGCGGCAGCCCGCAACCCACCACCGCCATCGCCTGGAGCGCGCAAGTGAATTAGCGAAGCGCGCCCTGCGATCTCTGGTCTCCGTCCTCTCTGTGGTCTCTGTGCTCCTCTTTGTGTTCTCTGTGTTAAATCTTTGGCTTAGTTTTCCGCCCGCAGCCAAAGACTCTCACCACAGAGGGCACAAAGGTCACAGAGAGAAATAGAACCGTGCGACTAGAGAAGACCTGTCCCAAACACCTACCACCTGTCACCTACAACCTGCTACCGGTCACCTTTCCCATCCCGTTTCCGCCACTTGGCGCGAGCCGCGAGCCGGGCTTTGCGCCGCTCGCCGGCCTCGCGAAAACGGCGGCGCTCTTCCTGCGTTTTGAGAATCACGGGAGGCACTGGACTTGGATTGCCAATCTCATCGAGGGCGACGAACGTGAGAAAAGCCGTGGTCGTGTGTTTCCGTTCTCCCCTACTGTAGTTTTCCGAGAAAACTTCGACGCCCACTTCCACCGAAGTATGAAAGGCACGATTCACCTGCGCCTCGAGCACGATGAGTTCGCCTAATTGGATCGGGTTGAGAAAATCCAAATGATCCACCGATGCCGTAACCACTTGGCGATGGCAATGCCGGTGCGCGGCGATCGCGCCGGCGATATCGATCAGGTGCATCACGCGCCCGCCCAGGATGTTTCCGAGAAGATTCGCGTCCTGGGGAAGCACCATTTCGATCATTTCGGTGCGCGAAGCGCTCACCGGCCGGCCAGGCATCGCGTTCCCGGAGCGACCCTCAGATAATTTTGCAGATCGTTTCATACGCGGCTCCGGCCTCCCGAGCAGTGGGTCACTTTGCTTTCTGCCAGCGTTTTAGTGCGACTGCCACTCTTGCCTGTCCGCATGCGTCGTGGCGAAATCGTCCTGGACAGACATGAGTGTCTGTCCTACCAGGCACCGATTTGGTGTTCCGTCTCAGGCCGACTATAATACGCGCTTCCAAGCCATGACCCAACCTCAGAAGAAAACACGCCGCCAGATGCTCGAAGAATTCGTCGCCGCAAAGCCGAATGACGCGTTTGCGCGGTATGGCCTGGCGATGGAGTGCGCCAACTCGGGCGATGTAAGTGCTGCCGACCAGCAGTTCAAGACACTGCTTGGCGCCCATCCCGACTACGTCGCGGCCTACTTCCAATACGGACAATATCTCGCCCGGGTCGGGCGCACGGAAGAGGCTCGATCCACCTTGACTGCCGGCATCACCACGGCCCGGCGCACCGGAGACGATCACGCCCGCTCAGAAATGGAAGCGGCACTCGCGGAATTGGTCTGACGGGCGCATTATGCCTCACCTCATTAAATCTGCATGAAAGTAGAGGCTTGTTTGTTGTAACGCCCGTCCCCTGCGCAGGACGGGCGATTGCTTGATTTTGAAGTGACACTGACCCGTTACTAGGCAGCATCAACTCTTCCCAGCGCGCTTGCCCGCCTCTTTCGCCGGTGCTAGTTTCGATAGAGTGCTTCTTCTAGTGGAGTCTGGCGAACCATGGCCCTGAGTGTTGACGATCTTCTGCGCCGCGCCGTCGAAACCAAGGCGTCGGACCTTCATCTGAAAGTAGGGAACCACCCCTATCTGCGCATCGACGGCTCGCTCGCTCCCCTCACGGATGTGCCTCGCGTCACTCCGGAAGAAATGCTTTCCATGGCGTTCAGCATGATGACGAACCGCCAGAAGCAAAAGTTCAAGGAGACCGCGGAACTTGACATGGCTTACGGCGTCGCCGGCCTGGGCCGTTTCCGCGTCAACGTGTTCCAGCAGCGCGGGAACGTGGGCATGGTGTTGCGCGTCATTCCCACCAAGATCCGCACCATCGAAGAGCTGGACCTGCCGCGTGCCGTGGAAACCATCTGCGAGGAGCAACGCGGGCTGGTATTGGTCACGGGAACCACCGGCTCGGGAAAGTCCACGACTCTGGCGGCGATGATCGACCGCATCAACACGTCGCGATCCGACCACGTCATCACGATTGAGGACCCGATCGAGTTCCTGCATCGCGACAAGAAAAGCTTCATCAACCAGCGCGAAGTCGAAGTCGACACAGCGAATTTCTCGACGGCTTTGCGCGCCGGGCTTCGGCAGGACCCTGACGTCATCCTCGTAGGCGAAATGCGCGACCTCGAAACGATTGCCACCGCGCTGCTGGCCGCAGAAACCGGCCACCTGGTCTTCTCCACTTTGCATACCCTTGACGCCACCGAAACGATTCAGCGCATCATCGCGGTTTTTCCGCCGCCCGAGCAAAAACAAATTCGTTTGCAAATGGCCGCCACGCTCAAGGCCGTCATCAGCCAGCGCCTGGTGCGCCGCTCCGACGACAAGGGCCGCGTCCCCGCCGTCGAAGTCATGATCGCCACCGCGTACATCCGCGACTGCATCATCAACCCGGACAAGACGCGCCTGATCCACGATGCCATCGCCGCCGGCACCAGCCAGTACGGCATGCAGACGTTCGACCAGTCGCTCTTCGACCTCTACACGCGCGAGCTCATCACCTACGAAGAAGCGCTCATTCGCGCGTCCAACCCCGACGACTTCAAGCTCCGTATCCAGGGCATCCGCTCCGCTTCCGACTCTGCCCGCGAAGATATGGAACGTACGATGACCGAGTTCGACCGCGCCGGCCGGCGGTAGCATTCCAGGAGGAGCACCGCGATGGAGCACACAATTGCTCGCAAACTCCTGAAAGATGAACTCGAAAGTCTCAAGACTCGCCCCTTCAGTTTCTTTGCTCAATCTGTCAACCGGACAACTCAGAAGAAAATAATCGGAAAAGACGGAGCGCACTATCATATCGAAATCGAAGTATTCTGGGATAACCGCCGCGGTGGAGACATCCGGGTCATTGGTAGCGTCGATGATGGACAATCGCGCGCTGCTGTGCCTCTAACCGAAGACTTCGTCATCACCCCCAGTGGAATGTTTCTGGGCAAGTAGATTCGCGCGCTTTTCGTTTCCTTGCCTCCCTGCGTCTTTGCATCTATGCTTTAGCCATGCGCTCCTCTCCTCGCAAACTTTTAGGCGAGACTGACCTCTACACCGCCGCGATCAACGGCCTATCGCGCCGCGCGTATTCGGTGTACGAGATGCGTACTTATTTGGAGCGCCGTGCGGAAGACAAGGAAACCGTCCACCGCATTCTCGATCGCCTCAAGCAGCAAGAGCATCTCGACGACGAACGCTACGCCCGGCAATTTGTGCGTCAGCGCGCCGAAATACGCAAGCAGGGAGCGTTTCGCATCGCGCGCGACCTCCGCGCTCGTGGTGTGCCGGACCGTCACATCGAAGCAGCTCTTGCGGAGCGCGCCGCCGAGTCCGATGAAGGCGCGATCGTGCGAGCCCGCCTCGCGCGCCGCATCAAATCCCTGCGCGGACCGCTCGATGAGCGCCGTACAGCTTCGCTCTACAACAGCCTGCTCCGCGCCGGTTTCGCGGCCGACACGATCCGCCGCGAGTTGCGCGCCATTGCCAAGGTCTCCGTTGACGAATCCCCGGAAACCCCACTCGAAGATATCTAGTCCGCATTTCCCACAAGAATTTTGTTATTGCAGTTGCCCGTTCCAGAGTACGGGTAGCACAGGCTTCAGCCTGTGTGCTTTTGATTTTCGCAAGGACCGAAAAACACACAGACTGAAGTCTGTGCTACCAACAGCCGCGTCGCATCGAGTCGCAATACGAAGCATTAACCCAACAACTGGGGACACACATAGTGCTTGCAACCTAGGAAACAGCGCGACCAACCAGCCTTGAGTCCGGCAATCCTATTCGTTAGCGTAGAGGTCTAGCCCACCCTATCTCGGAGGAGACTCTTGAAAAATAGTAAATGGCTTTCTGTCATCATTCTTGGACTCTTTATGATTCCAGGAAACGCAGCTTTTGCAGATAAAGATAAGCACGGCAAGGATCACGGCAACGGACATTGGAGGGACAGGGATAGACACAGAGACCACGACGACGATGACGATCGTCGCGGCTACGGGTTTGCCGAACATGACCGCGACGAATTTCGGGGTTGGTACGCCGAAAACTATAGACACCTCCCTCCGGGCCTGGCCAAGAGAGACCGCCTGCCGCCTGGGCTTGAGAGGCAGCTTGTGCTTCGCGGCGCGTTTCCGCCGGGCCTGGAAAGCCGCGTTGTCTTTGTTCCCGTCGACCTGGACCGCCGGCTTCCCCCTCCGCCGCCCGATTGCGAACGCGTCGCCATTGGAGGGCACATCGTGTTGAGGAATCGCAACACGAAAATCATCGTGGATATCTTTCACTTCGAGTAGTGTCTTTATTTTGCACTGGGGCGGATTCGACCCGCCCCGGGTTTCCTCACTCTCTCGTGGAAAATCAATCCTTTCGACACTCTCGTTTCCTCGGAGGCGCCGAAAAGGTCTACTCTCATTCCTGAAGCTCTGTGTTCTCTGTGCCCTCTGTGTTGAAAGCCTTTGACTCTCATCTGCGTTGCGAGTGCTCACACCGTCTGCCATAATGACTTCCCGGAGTCGAAGCAACTAATGAGTGACCAGGTTGCCCGAACGGGCTTTCACGAGTCACGAATCACGAGCTTGCCCTGAGCGAAGCGAAGGGTCGCGAATCACGTTCTCTATGACCGGCAACGAAATCCGCAGCACATTTCTGAAATTTTTCGCCGATCGCGGACATCGCATCGTGCGCAGTTCGTCCCTTGTGCCCGTCAACGATCCCACGCTGCTGTTTACCAACGCCGGGATGAACCAGTTCAAGGACGTTTTCCTGGGCCTGGAGCAGCGCGAATACACGCGCGCCACATCGTCCCAGAAATGCGTCCGCGCTGGCGGCAAGCACAACGATCTCGAAAACGTCGGCTTCACCAACCGCCACCACACTTTTTTTGAAATGCTCGGAAATTTTTCCTTCGGCGATTATTTTAGGAAGGACGCCGTCGCCTACGCCTGGGAACTCGTGACTTCTCCCAAATGGTTTGGGATTCCGGTCGATAAGCTCTATTTTACTGTGTTTGGCGGCGCGGAGGTCGCGCCCGGAAAGGTCCTGGGCGTCGACGAAGAAGCCCTGAATCTTTGGCTAAGCATCGGCGCGCCGAAAGATCGTGTCATTCCCGTGCCCGGTCTGAAAGAGAACTTCTGGGCCATGGGCGACACCGGCCCCTGCGGCCCGTGCAGCGAAATTCACTACGACATGGGCCCCGCAGCCTCCGATCAAGGTCACACCGACTGCAAATTCGGCTGCGAATGCGGCCGCTACGTCGAAATCTGGAATCTTGTGTTCATGCAATTCAACCGCGTCTGCGATCTCTGCGACGTCAAAGGCAATTGTCTCGAGACCCATCTGGAGCCCTTGCCGAAGCCCTCGGTTGACACTGGCGCGGGCCTCGAACGTTTGGCAGCCGTCCTCCAAGGCAAGATCTCTAACTATGACACCGACCTATTCACGCCACTTATCCACAGCGCCGAAGAAGTCTGCAGTTCGACGCTAACGACTCGGCCAGATCTCGCCGCATCCTTCCGTATAATCGCGGACCACTCGCGCGCCGCTACGTTTCTAATCTCTGACGGCGTCGTTCCCTCAAACGAAGGCCGTGGCTACGTCCTGAGGAAAATAATTCGTCGTGCCCTACGACACTCACGCATCTTGGGCGCTCCTTCGCCATTTCTATCAATTATGTCAGACTCGGTGCGGGCGCTCATGGCGGGTGCATACCCGGAACTCGGGGAAACAGCGGGCCGAGTTAACCAAATTCTCGACCAAGAAGAAATGCGTTTCAGTCGAACAGTCAATATTGGGCTAAAAAAACTCGAAGAGGACATAAATGAGCTGCGCGGGCCAATCCTGACGGAGCACTTTGCACGTGAGCAGCTCCGTGGCACACCATTCGTCGTAGGGCGGTATCCCGGAGAAAAGGCTTTCAGGCTATACGATACCTTTGGGTTGCCTCGAGACTTTATCGAGGATGTGGTTCGTGACGCGAACTTCTCTGTTGATTGGGATGGCTTCGAGAAGGCCATGCAAGAACAGCGCACGAAGGCACGTGCGTCCTGGAAAGGCGGACACAAAGATGTAGCGAATCCGGTATACGGGAAACTTGCGGAAACCTACCGCA
>Ga0137412_10000960_pt1 | contig 21543 bp, 21 predicted proteins | sample CZODoug2_1_16fun_FD_122160 | JGI IMG/M metagenome (GOLD analysis project Ga0137412, IMG submission 122160) | Vadose zone soil fungal communities from Angelo Coast Range Reserve, California, USA - CZODoug2_1_16fungal (Hybrid Assembly) | ecosystem: Environmental > Terrestrial > Soil > Vadose zone... | reverse complement strand
GGCGCCGTGGTCACCGCGGTGGTGCTGCGCACCAAGGCGCCCGAGTCGACCGAAGCCGCGACCGAGGGTGCACCCGAGCTGGTCCTGGCCGCCTGACCTTCCCGCATAAGTTGTCCGCGCTTCCCGGTGTTAATGACGCCGGGAAGCGCGGACAACTCGTGTTGCCGTGCGGTAGGAAGAGCGCATGACCGAGCATGTTGAGGGGACGCTGCCGTCCGGGCAGTACTGGCAGGGCTGGACGTCGGACGCGCCGGTGCGCGGCGTCGTGGCGCTGGTGCACGGGGTGCACGAGCACGGCGGCCGGTACGCCCACGTGGGTACCCGCCTGGCCGATGCCGGCTACCCCGTCTACGCCGTCGACCACCCCGGGCACGGACGTTCACCCGGCACGCGCGGCAACATCGGATCGATGGCCGCGACCGTGGCCGGGGTCGACGAGCTCGCCCGGCTGGCCGTGTCCCGGCATCCCGGCGCGCCCGCGTTCGTCTACGGGCACAGCCTCGGCGGGTTGATCGCGCTGCAGTACATCACCGGGACGCCCATCGAGCTGCGCGGCGCGATCCTGTCGGCGCCGGCGGTGGACGTCAGTGCGGCCAACGGCGTGCAGCGGGCCGCGTCCGGGCTGCTGTCGCGGCTCACCCCGAACCTCGGCGTGCTCAAGCTGGATCCGGCAACCATCAGTCGCGACCTGGACGTCGTCCGCGACTACCGGACCGATCCGCTGAACTATCTGGGCAAGCTGCGGGCCCGCACCGGCGCCGAGATCCTGCAGACCGTGGTGGCGATGCAGCCCCGGCTCGAGGCGTTGAAGCTGCCGCTGCTGGTGTTCCACGGGACGGCCGACCGGCTGGTGCCGCCCGCCGCAACCGAATTCGTCGCCGAACACGTCGGGTCGGTCGATCTCACCGTCAAGATGTACGAGGGCTACTACCACGAGGCGCACAACGAGCCCGATCGTGAGGGGGTCCTCGACGACATAGTCGCCTGGCTCGACGCCCACAGCGCTTAGCCATCGCCAGCGATCTTCCTGCACGTGCAGCCTGATACGGCCGCCACCGCAGGAAGATCCTGTTCCACCAACGATCTTCCTGCGCGTACAGCCTGATACGGCCACCACCGCAGGAAGATCGCGGGCCACTCAACTCAGCTGGTCGGCCAGCCAGGTCATCTGGACGAGCTCGTGGAACGCCCCGCCACCCTCGTGCTGGTTGTAGGCGTATTCGCGAATCGCCTTCGCCCCGGCGTAGGCGTTGTAGGCGGCGTACACCGTGGACGGCGGGCACACCTCGTCCATCAGCCCCACCGAGAACAGCGCCGGCGCGCTCGCCCGGGTGGCCAGCACGGCACCGTCGAAGTAGCGCAGCGTGTCGAACACGGCCTCGGCCTGATCGCGGTGGGCCTTGAGGTAGCGGACGATCTCGCCGTACGGGTCCTTGTCGCTGATCTCGGTGGCCCGCCGGATGTCGCACAGGAACGGCACGTCGACCATGACGGCAACCAGATCGTCGACCAGGGCGGAGACAGCGAGCGCGATGCCGCCGCCCTGGCTGCCACCGACGATGGCCACCCGGGCCGGATCGACGGCCGGCAGGGAGCGCACGGCGTCCACGGCGCGGGCGGCGTCGGTGAACAGGCGCCGGTAGTAGTACGTGTCGCGGTCGAGGATGCCGCGGGTCATCACGCCTGGATGCGCCGGCGCACCCTCGTTCGGGTCGGCCGTGTCGCCGACGGAGCCGCTCGAACCCTGGCCGCGGGTGTCCATGACGAAGTGCGCGTAGCCGGCCATCGCCCAGCGCGCACCTTCGTGGGCCAGCGCGCGACCGTTGCCGTAGCCGCGATACTCGACGACGGCCGGTAGCGGCTCGGCCGCACCCGCCGGGCTGTGCAGCCAGGCCCGGATCGGATCGCCGCCGAACCCGGGGAACTCGACGTCGTAGGTTTCGACCAGCCGCAGCGGGGTCGAGACCGGGGCCAGCGACGGTGCGCCGCCGTGTTCGCGGGCCGCGGCGAGCGTGCCGTCCCAGAATTCGCCCAGGTCCGGCGGCGGTTCGACCGCGCTCCGGTAGGTCCGTAATTCCGTCCCGGTGAGGTCGAACATCGGCATGCCGGTGAGCATCGCACGCGAGAATGGAGCGATGCAGTCTTGGGTGGTCGACCACGTTGCCCCGATCGACGAGGGGCCGCTGGTCCGCGTCGAGCGCGACCTGCCGTCGCCGGGCGCCGGCCAGGTCCGCGTCCGGGTGACGTGCTGCGGGGTGTGCCGCACCGACCTGCACCTCGCCGAGGGCGACCTGCCGCCGCACCGCCCGGCCACGACGCCGGGCCACGAGGTGGTCGGCCGAGTCGACGGCGTCGGGCCGGGGGCGACCCGGTTCGCGATCGGGGACCGGATCGGCGTCGCGTGGCTCGGCGGCACCGATGGCAGCTGCCCGTACTGCCGGCGCGGTGACGAGAACCTCTGCGCGGCGCCCACCTTCACCGGCTGGGACGTGGACGGCGGGTACGCCGAGGCCTGCCTGGTCGACGAGCGCTTCGCCTATGCGCTGCCGGAGACGATCGAGGACGAGCAGGCCGCCCCACTGCTGTGCGCCGGCATCATCGGCTACCGGGCGCTGCTCGCGGCCGACGTCCCGCCCGGTGGGCGCCTGGGCATCTACGGCTTCGGCGGCAGCGCGCACCTGACCGCCCAGGTGGCGCTGCACCAGGGCCTGCGGGTGCACGTGCTCACCCGCGGGGCGGGCAACCAGGCCTTGGCGCGTTCGCTGGGCGCTGACTCGGTGGGCGACGCCGCCGACGCGCCGCCGGAGCGGCTCGACGGCGCCATCCTGTTCGCCCCGGTCGGCACCCTCGTGCCGGTGGCGCTGCGGGCGCTCGACGCGGGCGGCACCCTGGCCGTGGCGGGCATCTGGCTCTCCGACATCCCGAGCCTGAACTACGACGCCGAGCTGTTCCGCGAGCGCCGGCTGCGCAGCGTCACGGCGAACACCCGCCACGACGGCGAGCAGTTCCTGGCGCTCGCCGAACGGTTCGGCATTCGGGCGACGACCCGGCCGTACCCGATGGCGGACGCGCCGCGCGCCCTGGCCGACCTGGCCCACGGCCGCTTCAGCGGCGCCGCCGTCCTGCACAACTGACACGTGATCGGCCGGGCCGGTCCAGGTAGTTCCACGGTTACGCCCATCCCCGAAGATCTTTAACGTCCACGTAGCAATCCGCTGATGAGGAGCTCACGTGAGACGACGTACGTCCATTTCCCGGCGCGGCGCCTGGATCGGGCTGGGCGCGACCGCGCTCGCCACCCTGGTCACGGTCCCGGCCGGCGCCACGCCGGCGCACCCACTCGACCAGCCGGCCCCGCCGTCAGCTTCGGCCTCGAAGCCGACCGCCGCTGACCAGCCACGCATCACGCCCACGGTCGTACCCAAGCCCAAGCACGCGCGGACGGGAACGATCACACCGCTGGACGGCTGGACCGTGCAGTTCGATCAGCGTTCCTACACCGCCGAGCCGGGCCAGCACTTGCAAGTCACCGCGATCGCCAACCAGGACGTCGGGCCGACCCCGTATTACATCAGCATCTACGAACTGGGTCTGGACGGGACGCGAGCGACCGTGGCCACCTGCGGCACCGGCTACACCTGTTCGGCCACGATCACGCATTCACAGCTGGGTAGCGACACCTACTACGCGTTCGTGTCGGGCTACCCCAACGACAGCGTGAACCCACCGAACCTGCAGGCGCAGGCCGAGGCAGAGGGCAACTGGTACTTCAACTTCCCGGCGCTGTCGGCCGCCACCTACACGACGACGGTCGGCGCGACGACGACGGTCACCTCCAGCACCGACACCGACATCGCCCCGACCATCTACTACAACCGGGTCTACGACGCGACCACGGGCACGTTGCTGACCACCTGCGCCACCGGGACGTCCTGCAGCGTCAGCGTGACCCAGACGCAGGCCACCACGCACGAGTACCGGGCCTACCTTCTGACCAGCTCCGTGCCCGCGGAATACCCGCCGGGCTTTCCGCAGGCCGGTCACAGCAATCCGGCATTCGTGACGTGGGCGGCGAGTGGGTGGCAGGTTGCGCTGACGGGCGTGCGTCAAGCCGACGGCAGCGCTTTGGTCACGGCAACGGCGAACCGCGACGTCCAGCCGACGCCGTACTACATCGAGATCTTCAACGCCTACGACGGGACGTTCCTGGCGTCGTGTGCCGGCGGCACCGCGTGCACCGTCAACTCGGGTTGCAGTCTCGGAAGCTACGCCTGCCAGGTGGTCGCGTTCGTCGCGAACTACGACCGTGCGTTCATCCCGGCGGGCACGCAGGCAAACTCGAACACCATCGGCACGCAAACCGGCGTCTGATCGCGGCAAGATGACTGCTCGTCCACTTCGGCTGGAAGTAGGCGCCGCGCAGGTGCGGTGATTCTCAGATGCGGCGTGGTATTCACTTTCTGTGACCGTTGCGGTGGATCAGTTCGTGACACCCGCGACCGGCCTGACCGACGCCGAGGTCGCCGAGCGGGTGGCGGCCGGGCGCACCAACGCGGTCGAGAGCCAGACCAGCCGCCCGGTCACCGAGATCGTTCGCGCCAACGTCTTCACGGTCTTCAACGCGCTGCTGCTCACCCTGTTCGTGATCATCCTGGCCACCGGACGCTGGCAGAACGGCCTGTTCGGCGGCGTGATCATCGCCAACTCGGCGATCGGCATCTTCCAGGAGCTGCGGGCCAAGCGCACCCTCGACCGGCTCGCCGTGCTCAACGCCCCGCGAGCCCGCGCCGTACGCGCCGGTACGGTCGCCGAGCTGGCCGTCGAGGAGGTCGTGGCCGACGATCTGCTCGAGCTCCGCTCCGGCGATCAGGTGCCCGCCGACGGCCTCGTCACCGAGGCGAACGGGCTGGAGGTCGACGAGTCGCTGCTCACCGGCGAGTCCGATCCGATCGCGAAGGGCCCGGGCGACGAGGTGCGCTCCGGCTCGATCGTGGTGGCCGGGCAGGGGCGTTTCCAGGCCACCGCCGTCGGCGACGAGGCGTACGCGACGAAGCTCGCGACGGAGGCCCGCCGGTTCACGGTCACCCACTCCGAGCTGGTGGCCGGCACCAACACGCTGCTGAAGTGGATCTCGCTCGTCATGCTGGTGGTAGGCCCCGTCCTGCTGTGGAGCCAGTTCCGCACCAAGGACAACCACGGCTGGCAGGACGCCGTGACCGGTACCGTCGCCGCGCTGGTCGGCATGGTGCCCGAGGGGCTGGTGCTGCTGACCAGCCTGGCGTTCATGCTCGGCACGGTGACCCTGGCTCGCCGGCAGACGCTCGTCCAGGAGCTGCCGGCCGTCGAGGGTTTGGCCCGAGTCGACGTCGTCTGCCTGGACAAGACGGGGACGCTCACGCACGGCGACGTCGCGTTCGACCGGATCGAGACGCTGGACGCCCACCAGGATGTGCCCGACGCTCTCGGACTGCTAACCCAGGGCGACGACGCCAACGCGACCGCCGCCGCGGTAGCCACCGTCTATGCGACAACCACCTGGCAGGCAACGGGCAGCGTCCCGTTCTCGTCGGCGCGCAAGTGGTCGTCGGTGACGGCCGACGGGCGGGGCACGTGGGTGTTCGGCGCGCCCGAGATGGTGCTGCCGGCGCCGGCGGACGACGCCCAGCACGGCGCGCGCGAGCAGGCCGACACGTTCGCCGCCGACGGACATCGGGTGCTGCTGCTCGCGCGATCAGCCGGCGAACCGCCGACGGGTGACGACGGCGAGGCCCGGCTGCCCGCCGACCTCACGCCCGCCGCGCTGGTGATCCTCGCCGAGCGGGTGCGCGACGATGCCGCCGACACGTTGCGGTACTTCACCGAGCAGGGCGTCGGGCTGAAGGTGATCTCCGGCGACAACCCTCGCACGGTGGGCGCGGTCGCGGCCCGGGTGGGTGTGCCCGGGGTGAGCGGCGCCGCCGATGCCGTCGACGCCCGCACCCTGCCCGACGACCTCGACGAGCTGGCCGACGTCCTCGAGGAGCGCAGCGTCTTCGGACGGGTGACCCCGCAGCAGAAGCGGGCCGTGGTGGCCGCACTGCAGAGCCGGGGTCACGTCGTGGCGATGACCGGCGACGGCGTCAACGACGCGCTGGCGCTCAAGGACGCCGACATCGGTGTCGCGATGGGCAACGGCTCCCCCGCGACCCGGGCCGTCGCGCAACTCGTGCTGCTGGACGGCAAGTTCTCGCATCTGCCGGACGTCGTCGCCGAAGGCCGCCGCGTCATCGCCAACATCGAGCGGGCGTCCAACCTGTTCCTGGTCAAGAACATCTACTCACTCGTGCTGGCGCTGATCACCGCGGTGACGGTGGCCGCCTACCCGCTCGCGCCCATCCAGCTCACGCTGATCTCGGCGGTGACGATCGGCATCCCCGGGTTCCTGCTGGCGCTCGGACCGAACCGGCGGCGATACGTACCGGGCTTCCTGCGCCGCGTCATGATCTTCGCCATACCCACCGGTATCGTCACCGGGGCCGCCGCCTACGCCGGGTACCGGACGACGCGACTCATGGAGGACGGCGCCACCGTCGCCGAGGGGCGCACCACCGCCACGCTGGTCGTGCTCATCGTCTCGTTGTGGACGCTGCTCATCTTGGCCCGGCCGCTGGCCGGCTGGAAGCTCGCGCTGGTCGCCGCCATGGCCGGCGGCGTCGCCCTGATCGTCGCCGTGCCTCCGCTCGGGCACAGCATCTTCCTGCTCGACACCACGCCGCAGCGGCTCCTCGTCGCCGCGATCATCGGTGCGATCGGCGCCTTCCTCGTGGAACTCTCCTCCCGCGCCGTCGCGCTGGCCACCCGCGAGCCAGGTCACGGGGAGTAACAACCCGGCGATTCGAGTTGCACAGCGAGCGTTTCAGGTGTGAGCTGTGAGTGAGATGGATCTTGCCATCTGTCACGGGGGACTCGAGGGGGACGACCATGGCCGGAGCATCCGCGATAGCGTCTGCGCCTGTCCGGGGAGCGCAGCACGAGCGGGACGAGCGGTCATGACGCTCATCTGCGAACCGGATCCGGACGCCGCCCAGCGGCTGGCGACCGTGGTCGGCGGCGAGGTGCGCACGGTCGACTTCCTGCCGAATGTGGCCGACCTGCTGGGCGATGTCACGCTCATCGTCATCGGCTCGGGCATCCCGCTGGGCAAGGCGTTGCAGTTCAGCATCCGGCTCCGTCTGGCCGGCATCGCGGCCGGTGTCGTGCTGCTGCACGACTCCCCCGACACCGAGCTGCGCGCGCTGGCCGCCGCGGCCGGGGTGCGCGAGGTCGTGGCTAGCGGTGACCGGGTCGGGCTCGTGGCCGCGTGCCGTCAGGTGCAGGACGCCCTGCCGATCAGCCCCGAGCCCCGCGGCGGCCAGGTGCTCAGCGTCTTCGCCGGCAAGGGCGGCTGCGGCAAGACGACCCTGGCGACGAACCTCGCCGTCACGTTGCACGCGACCGGGCGGCGGGTCTGCCTGCTCGACCTCGACCTGGAGCTCGGCGACGTCGCGAGCACGCTGCAGCTCGTGCCGAAGCGCAACCTCGCGAGCGCCGACCCCCGGGCTCGTGGCCTGGACGCGGCCGGCGTCGCCGACCTAGTCACGCCGCTGCAGCACGGCCTGGACTGCATCCTGGCCCCGGACGCCCCCGGCGCCGCCGAGCGCATACCGCTGGCGCTGATCGAGGAGTTGCTCACCGTCCTGCCCACGATTTATGACTGCGTCATCGTGGACACCCCGGCGCGGTTCTCCACCCACGTGCTCGCGGCACTGGACCTCTCGCACCATCACATCCTGCTGACCACGCCCGAGAAGCCGGTCCTGAACGCCCTGCGCCTCACGCTCGACAGCCTCAACCTGCTGTCCTACCAGCAGCGCACCCGGTCGATCGTGCTCAACCGCAGCGACCCGCAGGTGGGGCTCGACGGGCCGGACGTGGAACGCGCCATCAACACGCCCATCAGCGCGCAGGTTCCGTCCAGTCGTGACGTCCCGGCCTCGATCAACCGCGGGGTGCCGCTCGCCGCGAGCGACCCCGATCACCCGGTGAGCCGGGCTGTGCAACGCTTCGTCGAGGAACGGGTGCCGGTTCCCGACCGTACGGCGCGGTACGGGGCGACCACCCGGCCGTGAGCTTTACCCGATCGTGGTTCGTTCGCCCCGCTATGTGGAGCGGACGAACCACAATCGCTGGGTAGCCTGGCGACCCAAGGCCGCCGCGGTATGGGCGTTCGCGCTCGACTGATCAGCAGCCGGACTGTAGACCTGCCTTGATGTACGCCCCGGTCTGGTACAGGTACTGGTACCCCCAGGTCAGCAACGAGATGCTGCGGCGCGCGGCGACGAGATACAGCGGGCCGTCCAGACAACGGTTGAAGATCACCCGCGCCCGGGAGACGTGATACGTCGAGGTCACGACGACCACCGACCGCCAGCCGTGCTGCCGGGCGAGATCGCGGATGTGCTCGGCCTCGCCACGGGTGGTGGCCGGATGCGGCTGGAAGCAGGTGACCGTGAACCCGTCCTGCGGCTCCGTGCAGAGGTGCTTGGCCTGACGCTGACGTTCGGACATCACCGAGATGACGAGGTTCGACGCGACGTGCCGGTGGATCAAGTCGAGCGCCGTGTCGACCCGGCCGTTGTTGTCGGGTGGCCCGAGCACCACGATCACGTCGGCGTGTTCGGGATGGTTGACGGTCGGGTTGACGATCACGAGATAGCCCGCGATGAGCCAGGCGACGAACAGGACGAAAGCTCCGATGCCCACGCCGGCGGCGACCCGCTTGCCGCGCGTTGCCGGCCACCCCACCCGCATCGCCGCAGCCTACGGGGACACCTTCTGTGACATCGTGTCACTGATAGGGACGGAGGACGTGTGATCGACGAGCTGAGCGACGACCTGGGCGTCGCGCCGGAGCACCTCGCTGCCCTACGCCGATTCAGCGAGGACGAGCAGCGCATCGTCGCCGCTGCCGTCACGCGAGCCCGGCAAGCCCAGGCCGCTGACCTCGACGACGCGCTGCGCCGCGCATTGCGGTTCATACCGCGCGTCCTCCGCGGGCGAGCCAGCCGCCTGCTCTTCCCGGACGGTGACCGTGGCTGACCTGGCCGCTCGGGCGGAGGTCGCCAAGCTCGCCCGTGAGCTCGCGCTCGACGCCGACCGGCTGGCGTTCCTCCAGGCCGCCGACCGGCACGAACTGGCGGCCCTGCGCGAGACGATCAGCGGGGCCCTGTTCGCCGCGCAGGAACCGCGACTGCGCCGCATTGCCGCACTGGGCAAGCTGCTGCCCACCCCGATCACCGCGCGGATCGCCGAGGCGGCGTTCGGGCCGATGCTCTCCGGTCGCATCGCCGGGGTGCTCGATGTCAGCACCGCCGTACGCCTCGCCGCGCAGCTCAAGCCGGCCTTCCTCGCCGAGGTGAGCAAGTGGATCGACCCGGCGCGTACCGCGTCGATCGTGCGCGCCTTGCCCGACCCGAACGTGATCACCGTGGGGCGGCACCTGCTCGAGCAGGGCGACTACGTCACGCTCGGCCGCTTCGTGTCCGTGGTGAGCACCGAGGTCGCGCTCGGCGTGGTCGCGCACGCGAACGACCGGCAGCTGCTGCACGTGGCGCTCTGCGCCGAGGACCAGGCCCGGATGTCGCAGCTGGTGCACGAACTGCCCGACGAGCGGATCGTCGGCGTCGTCGCGGCCGCCGCCGAGGCGGGCGCGTTCGACGAGGCGCTGACGCTGCTCGTGCTGCTCGAGCCGGCCGAGCGGATTCGGGCCGGCGGCCTGGCGGCCTCGCTCGATCTGGACGTGCGCAACGGCATCGTCGAGTCGGCGGTGCGCCTGTCGGTGTGGCCCGAGGTGCTGTCGCTGCTCGCGGAGCTGAGCGATGACGCGCGTCGGCAACTGGTCAACGTGCCGGCCACGCTGGACCCGAACGTCATCGCCGCGGCCGTGCGGGCGGCCCGCGAGCACGACCTCGGCGCGGCCGTGCTGCCGATGCTCCGGTCGCTCGACGAGCAGCACCGCGCGGCGCTCGGCGCGGTTCCCGAGCTCGCCGATCCCGGCCTGCGGGCCTGGCTGGCCAGCTCGACCCGGCTGCCACCGACCGTCGTCGACTCCGTGCTGAAGGCGCTCCGCCCCGCCTAGCGGTTATACCGGGTTATACTCACTAGGTGAAGACAGCGATTTCGGTTCCCGACGACACTTTTGCTCGCGCCTCGCAGCGCGCGCACGAGCTCGGCCTGAGCCGATCCGAGTTCTTCGCCCGCGCCGCTCGGCGCTACCTCGACCAACTCGACGCCGAGTCCGCTACCCAGCAGATCGACCAAGCCCTGGCCCAACTGGCCCATCTCGATTCGCCGGACGAGTCATCAGCCGATGCAGTCGCCGTCGGGCACGACGTGCTCGCCACCACCGACGACGAATGGTGATCGAACGCGGCGGCCTGTATTGGGCTGACCTCGGCCCGGCCGTCGGGCATCGGCCGGCCAAACGACGTCCGGTCCTGGTCATCCAGGCGGATTCCTACAACGCGAGCCGGCTGGCCACCGTTCTCGGTGCGGTCGTCACGTCGAATACAGCCCTGGCCACGATGCCCGGCAACACATTCCTGCCTGCTGCGGCGACCGGCCTACCGCGCGACTCGGTCGTGAACGTCACGGCTCTGGTCACGCTGAACAAGACCGACCTGACCGACCGAATCGGTGCGGTCCTCCCGTCGCTGCTCGTCGATGTCGACCAGGGACTTCGCCGCGTCCTCGGGCTGTGGCCGAGCTAGGCCGTACGCCGGCGTAGGGTTGCCGCCCCGAGCGCCAGCGCCGCAAGGGCGCAGCCCACGACCACGAACAGGTCGCGGACGTAGTCGCCCCCGACCTCCGACGAGCGGGCCACCAGCTGCAGCGCCTCCACCGCGTAGGACACCGGCAGCACGTCCGAGGCCCACCGCAGCACCGTCGCCATCTCGTTGCGCGGGTGGAACAGCCCGCACAGCAGCAATTGCGGCAACACCACCACCGGCATCAGCTGGATGGCCTGGAACTCCGTCCGGGCGAAGGCGCTCGCGAACAGGCCGAACGCGATGCCGAGCAGCGCGTCCACCACCGTCACGAGCAGCAGCAACCAGAAGGATCCGACCAGGTGCAGCCCGAGCGCCACCGACACCCCGATGGCCGTCACCACCGACAGGACAGCCACCAGCCCGAACGCCAGCGCGTACCCCATCAGCAGGTCGAGCTTGCCGAGCGGCGTCGTCATGAGCCGCTCCAACGTCCCGGACGAGCGTTCCCGCAAGGTCGTGATCGAGGTGACCAGGAACATCAGCAGGAACGGGAAGATGCCCAGCAACGCGGGCGCGATGTTGCTGAACGTCTGCTTCGAGTCGAACACGTAGCGCAGCAGCAGCATGAGCAGCGACGGCATCACCACGAGCAGCGCCACGGTGCGCGGGTCGTGACGCAGTTGCAGCAGCACCCGGCGCATCGTGGCCAGGGTCAGGGTCGGGTTCATGCGGGGACTCCCTGGTCGATCAGATTGAGGAAGGCGGCATCCATCGAGGAGGTGCCCGTGCGCTGCTTGAGCTCGTCGGGGCTGCTCTGCGCGACGAGCTCGCCGTCGCGCATCAGCAACAGCTCGTTGCAGCGGTCGGCCTCGTCCATGACGTGGCTGGAGACGAGCAGGGTCGTCCCGTCGGACACGAGCTGATGGAAGAGCTTCCACAGCCGTTCGCGCAGGACCGGGTCGAGGCCGACGGTGGGCTCGTCCAGGACGATCAGCTGCGGGTTGCCGAGCATGGCGATGGCCAGGCTGACCCGGCTGCGCTGCCCGCCGGAGAGCCGACCGGCCACCCGGCCGGCGAACCGGACGAGGTCGACCTGATCGAGTACCCGGTCGACGTCGGACGCGGGCGCCCCCACCGCGGCGGCGAAGTAGCGCAGGTTCTCGGCCACCGTGAGGTCGCCGTAGACAGCAGCTGCCTGGGTGCCGTACCCGACCTCTTGGCGCAATGCCGGATGCCCGGCCGGGCGACCGAGGACCGTGATCCGACCGGACGCGACGATCTGGGTACCCACGATCGCTCGCATGAGCGTCGTCTTGCCGCAGCCACTGGGGCCGAGTAGACCGACGACCGTACCCGCAGGTACGGAGAAGCTCAGATCGGGCAACACCGTGACGCCGCCCCGCACCACTCGCAACGACGAACATTCGATCGCAGAATTCATCACGTGATTAATTACAGGCTAAGATAGGCCCGGTTGTCAACTGGATGGGAGCGATGTGGCCGGCAGAGGACGAAGGCCAGGACCGAGTAACACGCGCGACGAGATCCTCGCGGCGGCCCGGGCGCTGTTCGCGCAACGCGGCTTCCAGGACACGACGATGCGCGCCATCGCGGCCGAGGCCGGGGTTAACGCGGCGCTCGTGCACCACTACTACGGCAACAAGGAGCAGCTGCTCGTCGCCGCGATGAACCTGCCGCTCAACCCGGCCGAGGTGGTCGAGAAGCTGCTCGACGGCGGGCCCCGCGAGCAGCTCGGCGAGCGCCTCGTGCGCTTCTTCGTGCGGGCTTGGCGCGATCCGAGCACCGGCCAGCCCCTGCAGGCGCTGCTGCGGGCCGCCGCGGCCACCGAGACCAGCGCCACGACGATGCGGCAGTTCATGGAGAACGTGATGGTGCCGCGGCTGGCTGCCGTGCTCGGCGTGTCACCGCTACGCGTCGCCGGGGCGTTCGCCCAGCTGGTCGGTTTCGCGCTGGCGGGCACCGTCATCCGGATCGAGCCACTGGCCTCAGCCACGGACGACGATCTGGTGGCGCTGCTCGCTCCCTCCGTTCAGCGCTACCTCGACGGATAGTTCGGCCGGTCGTCGAGGGAGGCTGCCGCCGCTCACGGACGAATGGACACGCCATTCCCCCAGGACTCGTGTCGGCGCCCTGAGCGGCGGCAGGCCCGTCGCGGGGGGTGCGACGGGCCGGTGGCCTCGGGCTCGACGCTAGGCGGCACCGCCTTCATATCGGTGTCCTGCCGGGTGGCCGCGCTTGCGGTTCGCGGACCGGCTTCAGATCGGCATCACGCCGGCGTCGGCATCCACACGTACGCTTGATGCCGTGCCGGAGCTGCCCGAGGTCGAGGCGCTCGCCGCGTTCCTGCGCGAGCGAGCGGTCGGACGCACAGTGGTGCGCGCCGACATGGCGGCGCTGAGCGCGGTCAAGACGTTCGATCCGCCGCTGTCGGCGCTTCAGGGCGCCACTGTCACCGGCGTCGGGCGCCACGGCAAGTTCCTCGACCTGGACGTCGACGGGCTGCATCTCGTCATCCACCTGGCCCGGGCCGGGTGGCTGCAGTGGCGCGAGTCGCTGCCGCCCGCACCGCCGCGTCCGGGCAAGGGCCCGCTGGCGTTCCGGCTGCATCTGGCGCCGGAGCTGCCGGGCGGGCCGGTGTCCGGGTTCGACCTGACCGAGGCCGGAACCCAGAAGCGCCTGGCTGTCTACCTCGTGCGCGACGTCGCCGAGGTGCCCGGCATCGCCCACCTCGGGCCCGACGCGCTCAGCCTCGACACCGCCCAGCTCGCGACGCTGCTCGCCGACCAACGCTCCCAGATCAAGGGAGTGCTCACCCACCAGTCGGTCATCGCCGGCATCGGCAACGCCTACTCCGACGAGATCCTGCACGCGGCCCACCTGTCACCGTTCAAACTCGCGGCGAAGCTCACCCCCGACGAGATCGAGCGCCTGCACGCCGCGATTCACGACGTCCTGACCGACGCCGTCGCCCGGTCGGTCGGCCAGAAGGCGGCGACGCTCAAGGGCGAGAAGCGGTCCGGGCTCAAGGTGCACGCCCGGGCCGGGCTGCCCTGCCCCGTGTGCGGCGACACGATCCGCGAGGTCTCCTTCGCCGACAAGTCCTTCCAATACTGCCCGACGTGCCAGACCGAAGGCCGTGAGCTCGCCGATCGCCGGATGTCCAAGCTGCTCAAGTAGAGCGACCTGAACGCGCTGCGGGAAGCCATGGGGTCAGTGCTCGCACGCGCGGCTGCGGACAGTGGGACTCACCAGGTGGCCGCCCAACGCCGATCGGCCTGAGGCGACTACGGCTCGTCGGTGATGCCTACGTACATCACGCGGGGGTCGGCCGGGTTGTAGGCGATCGAGGAGAAGCCGTCGTTGTCGTTGTGGGTTCGGGTGATCCGGTTGCGCAGCAGGTCGTAGCGGTACAGGTCGGTGCCGTACCCGCCGTAGGACATGCCGAACTCGAAGTACAGCACGAACGGGTTGGTCGGATGCGGCGAGAGCAGGTTGCCGTTGATCAGGCGGACGTCGTCGACGTTGTTCGTCGCGATCGGCCGGAACCGCCGACCCCCGTCGACTGACACGTAGACGTGCCGGCCCTCGGTCGGGCTACCCGTGTCGTACTCGTCCATGTCCAGGCCCTCGGCGTACACGACGAATCCGGCCGCCGGCGACACCGTGATGCTGAACAGGTTCACCGGACCCTTGCCGTCGCTCGCCAGTCCGGTCGAGGCCCGCCAGTGCCGGCCGCCGTCGGTACTGACCGCGCCACCGTGGTTCAACCAGCCGGTCACGACGTGGTCGAGGTCGTTCGGGTCGAACGCCGTCCGGTAGACGAACAGGGCGTCGCCGAATGCCGGCTGGCCGACCGCCGTCCAGGTCTGGCCGCCGTCGCGTGAGTTCCAGATCTGGCCGTTGCTGTCGCCAATGCGGACGTGGTCGGGGTTCCAGCGATCCACCCCGAGGCCGACGATGCCCACTCCGGTCACGTCATTGATGCTCTTCGGCGGGGTCAGCGTCTCGACCCGGTCGGCGTACACCCGCTGCAGGGCCGAGCCGTTGTCCTGCCAGGCGTACGCCGTGCCGCGCGGGGCAGCGCTCAGCCGCGTGAACCACCGGCTGGCCACCTCGCCGATCGGGCGCCACGTGCAACCGGCGTCGGTGGATCGCTCGAGCGTGCCGTTCACCGTGGCGAGCAGCGTGTTCGGCGTGTCCAGGGCGGTCAACCCGTAGGTGTACTGGACCGGACGGGTCTGACCGGTCGTCGGCGCCAGCGAGGCCCCGTCGTCACGGGTGAACGTCACCGCACCGTCGCCGGTCACGGTGCCGCAACGCGGCGCGTGCCAGCGACTGGGGGACGCCTCGGCGGGTTGATCAAGGGCAACGATCGCGGCAACGGCGATCAGGGCAGCTAGCGTGCGTTTCACCCGCTCTGTCTAACCCGGGTGTGGTCGGTGTGTCTATGCGTGATCATGGCTGACTTCTGCCCTGGCAGAATTCCGCCATGACCGAGCCACGGCTACTGCAGGCGGTGGGCGTATCCGCCGACGACGAGCTGATCTACCGAGCGCTGTTGCAGCACCCGCGGACGAGCGTCGCCGCGCTGTCCCGGGAGACGGGCCGTAGCGTGCCGAGCCTGCGCCGCGCGCTGCCCCGGCTGGAGCAGCTCGGCCTGATCAGCCGGGTGCCCGGTCAGCCGCCGCGGCTCGTCGCGACCCGTCCGAACATCGCCGTCGAGGCGCTCGTGTCGCGCCGCCAGGAGGAGCTCGCCCAGGCTCGAGTCGCGGCCAGCGCGCTGACCGCCGAACTGCCCGTGGACGACCATCACCAGCCCGAGGAACTGATCACGATCGTGCGGGGCCAGCAGGCCGTGGCCCAGCAGTTCACCCAGCTGCAGCAGGGCGCCGTCGCGGAGATCATGGTTCTGGATCGGCCGCCGTACGCGCAGGACCCGGACGTGCCCAATCCCGGCGAACTCGACGTGCTGCGCCGCGGCGTCCGGGTCCGCGGCGTCTACGCGGCCGAGGCGCTGGAGATCCCGGGCGTGCTGGCCCTCGCGCGGGAGGCCCGGGCCGCCGGCGAGGAGGCTCGGGTGGGCCTGACCGTGCCGACGAAGCTCGCCATCGCCGACCGCCGGCTCGCGATCTTGCCGCTGACCGCGGACCAGCAGGTCGACAGCGCGCTGATCGTGCACTCCTCGACGCTGCTGGACGCGCTCGTGGCGCTGTTCGAGATGCTGTGGCGCACGGGGCTGCCGCTACCCGGCGACGACGTCCTGGACGACGCCAACCCGAGCCCGGATCCGGATCTGCTGACCCTGCTGATGGCCGGGCTCAAGGACGAAGCGGTCGCCCGCCAGCTCGGGGTCAGCCTGCGGACCGTGCATCGCCGGACCAGCGTGTTGATGGCCGAGCTCGACGCCCGAACCCGGTTTCAGGCCGGCCTGCTGGCGGGCCGGCGGGGTTGGCTACCCGGGTGAACCGGCCGGTCAGGGGAGGAGGGGGGCAAGGTCGATCGTGATCGGTGCCGGCTCGGCGAGTTCGACGATCTGCGGGGCACTCACGTCGGCGATCTTCTCGTAGGAGCCGTCGACCAGCGTGAACGCCTCCAGCGTCACCGGCTCCTCGATGTCGACGATCCAGTAGTGCGGGATGCCCGCCTCGGCATACTCGGCGAACTTGTGCATCCGGTCGATGTGCCGGGACCCCGGCGACACGACCTCCACTGCGAGAAGAATGTCCCGTGCAGTGAACCGATTCGCCCTGCGTTGCATCTCGCGCGATACGACGACTAAGTCCGGCCGGCGTACCAGCGGCGGGAAGCCTGCGGCGAGCACCACATCGACGTCGAGAACAATCCCCAAGCCGCGCGGCTTGAGCGCCGACCTGAGCTGGACACCTAGCTCGAAGGCAACGGTCTGGTGATCTGGCGTGGCACTCGGCGTCACAACCAGCACCCCGTCGACCAGCTCGGATCGCCCGTATTCGTCTTCCGGCAGCTCATCCCACTCATCGAGGGTCAGGAGATGATCGGGCCAGGGCATGACGCTCACCGTGATCACCGTCCTTCCGTGCCGGGGGTTGCCGTCTCAGCGTATCCGGCAGACTGGAGGCATGCGCCCCAGCGACATCCCTACCGTGTCGGTCGAGGAACTTCCGTCCGACGTCGTCCTGCTCGACGTCCGCGAGCCCGAGGAGTGGGCGGCCGGCCACGTCGAGGGCGCCGTCCACGTGCCGATGTACGACGTGCCGAACCGCACGGACGAGCTCGCCCCGGACGCCGCCATCGTCGTGGTGTGCAAGGTGGGTGGCCGCTCCGCGCAGGTCACCGCCTGGCTGAACCAGCAGGGCTACCGCGCGACCAACCTCGACGGCGGCATGCTGGCCTGGGCCGCGGCGCGCCGGCCGATGATCAGCGATACCGGCGCGCCGCCCGAGGTTATTTAGGGCAGCATTGACGGCGTGAGACCCCGGGCGTCGCGCCAGGCCCGCACGCGCCCGCAACGTCCGCTCGTTGTCGCGCATCGGGGCGCGTCCTTCGACGTCGCCGAGCACACGCTGTCGGCCTACACCGCCGCGATCGAATCCGGCGCCGACGCCCTGGAATGCGACGTGCGGCTCACCCGCGACGGCTATCTGGTCTGCGTGCACGATCGCAGCGTCAACCGGACCTCGGACGGCCAGGGCCTGGTGAGCGAGCTGGACCTCGCCGGCCTCAACGCCCTGGACTTCTCGTCCTGGCACGACGACTGGCCCGGCACCGCCGACCACCTGCTGCGCGACGAGCCGTACCTGTCCGGGGTTGCGCCGGACCGTGACGCAGCGGGCGGCGTGCTGACGCTGGAGAAGCTGCTCGAGCTCGTCCATGACGCGTCGCGCCCGGTGCGGCTGCTCGTCGAGACGAAGCACCCGACCCGGTACGGCGGGCTGGTCGAGAAGGAACTGGTACGCCTGCTCGCCCGATTCGGATGGGCCGGCCAACCCGGTCCGGTCAGCAGCATCCGCCGACGGCCGATCGAGCCGGCCGAGGGCCGGGTCACCGTCATGAGCTTCGCGCCGATCGCGCTGCGCCGGGTGCGCCTGCTGGCCCCCGACGTACCGACCGTGCTGCTGCTCGAACGGCTGCTGCCCGGACGCCGCGACGGGTCGCTGCCGGCCGGTGTCGGCATCGCCGGGCCCAGCCTCGCCACGCTGCGGGCGTCCCCGAAGTTCGTCGCCCGGACCCATGAGCGTGGCAATCTCGTCTACGTGTGGACGGTCGACGACCTGGACGACATGCGCCTCGTCCTCGATCTCGGCGTGGACGCCGTCATCACCAACCGGCCGGCCATGGTGATCGCCGAGCTGGCGCGACGCTGGGGTGGTTGAACCCATAACTTTCCGTTTTGGGGTGTTAGACGAGGCATCGGTTGGGGCAGACTGCCTGCAGGTCTCGGCGAGACGCTGGGCGCTTCTGGACACGACGAGCGGGGAGCACGTGGGCACGCGGTGGGTGCGGGCGGAGTCGCAGAGCGCTGCGATCGTCCGGCACGAGATCGCCCGCGAGCTGCTCGACGAGGGTGTCGATCCCGAGGTCGTCGACGACGCGATGGTCGTGGTCTCCGAACTGGTCGGCAACTCGATCCGGCACGCGCGCGCGTTGCCGGCCGGGCAGCTTGCCATCACCTGGAAGCACACCCCCGGTGGCGTCACGATCCGCGTCACCGACGGCGGCGGCCCGCAACGTCCCCGCCCGCGCAGCGCAACTCCCTACGGCACGACCGGGCGCGGCCTGTCGATCGTCGCCGCGCTCACCGACTTCTGGGGCGTCAGCCACGACCCTGACACGGTGACGGTCTGGGCCCACCTCCCCCAACACCGAGCACCCGAGAGACCAGCCCAAGTAGCAATCTCGGTCTAACTCGGCAGGCTGCGCATTACCCGCAGGGCCACCGACAGGGTGGCCAGGTCGACGGTGTCCCGTCCGAGCGCCTCGGTCACGGTGGCGCGAGCTCGCGCGACCCGTTCGGCGTTGGCCTTCTCCCACTGCGCGAGCCGCCTGGTCGCGGTCAGGTTCTCATCCGTCGAGTGCAGCACCGCCGAGGTGATCGTCGACAGCGCGGCGTACAGGTCGTGGCGCAACGCCGCCCGGGCGAGCGCGGACCAGCGATCGTCGCGCGGCAGCTCGGTGATCCTGGTGAGCATCAGGTCGACCGAGAATCGATCGGACGCGGCGAAGTGCAGCTCGGCGACCTCGGCCGCCGGGTGCCCGCTCGTCCGGGCGATCTCGACGACGTCCAGCAGCAGGAACGCGCTGAGCAGCTCACCGATCCGTAGCGACAGGTCGCGCGGCAGGCCCAGCCCGACGAGCCGATCCACGTCCGCGTAGAGGTTCTCGCGCTCGAGGCCGCACAACAGCTCCGGGATGCGGTCGGAGAGCTCGCGCACCGTCGGCGCGAATCGCTCGATCTCGCCGGCGACGTCGGTGATCGGGAACCGCACGTCGACCAGCCAGCGGGTCGCCCGATCGATCAGCCGGCGGATCTCGGAGTACGCCGCGTGCTGGGCGATCGTCGGCACCTGGTTGTCGAGCGCCTCGATGTCGGCCCACAGCCGCTCCAGGCCGAACACCTCGCGGCTGACGGCGTAGGCCCGGGTGATCTGGGCCGGGTCGCTGCCGGTCTCCTCGGTCGCCCGATGCACGTAGGTCGTGCCGCCGCGGTTGACCATGTCGTTGACCACGGAGGTGGTGATGATCTCGCGGTGCAGCGGGTGGGCCAGCAGGTCGAAGTCGGTGTGGTTCGCGATCGGCGCCGGGAAGTACCCGGACAGCACGCGCTGGAACCACGGCTCGTCGGGCAGCGTGGAGTCCTCGATCTGCTCGGTGAGCCCGATCTTGACCCACGCCGCGAGCACCGCCATCTCCGGCGTGCACAGTCCGACGCCGGCGGCCTCACGCTGGGCGAGCTCGCGCGCGGTCGGCAGGTACTCCAGCGCTCGATCCAGGCGTCCCGCGTCCTCGAGGGCTTCGATCAACCGGGCGTGCACGGTGACCATCGCCGGGCCGATGTAGCGCGTCATCGCGAGCAGCACGTTCTGCTCGTAGTTGTCGCGCAGGCACAGGGCCGCCACGTCGTCGCCCACCGAGGCGAGCAGCTTGTTGCGTTCGTCGCGATCGATGCGCCCGGCCGCGACCGCCCGGTCGAGCAGGATCTTCAGGTTGATCTCGTGGTCGGAGATGTCGACACCCGCGGAGTTGTCGATCGCGTCGGTGTTGATGCGTCCGCCGGCCCGGGCGAATTCGATGCGTCCGAGCTGGGTCAGGCCGAGGTTGCCGCCCTCGCCGACGACCTTGGCCCGCAGTTGGGTGCCGTCGGCGCGCACCGCGTCGTTGGCCTTGTCGCCGGCGTCGGCGTGCGACTCGGTCGACGCCTTGACGTACGTGCCGATGCCGCCGTTCCACAGCAGATCGACCGGCGCGATCAGGATGGCGTGGATCAGCTCGTTCGGCGTCATCGTCGTGACGTTGTCGGGCAGGCCGAGGGCCGAACGTACCTGGGCCGTAACGGGAATCGCCTTCAGGGTGCGCGGGTAGACGCCGCCGCCTTCGGAGATCAGCGACGTGTCGTAGTCCGCCCACGACGACCGAGGTAGCGCGAACATACGCCGGCGTTCGGTGAACGACGTGGCGGCGTCCGGCGACGGGTCGAGGAAGACGTGCCGATGGTCGAACGCCGCGACCAGCCGGATGTGCTCGGACAGCAGCATGCCGTTGCCGAACACGTCGCCGGACATGTCGCCGATGCCGGCGACGGTGAAGTCCTGGGTCTGGGTATTCACGCCGAGCTCGCGGAAGTGGTACTTCACCGACTCCCACGCGCCCCGGGCCGTGATGCCCATCGCCTTGTGGTCGTATCCGTGCGCACCACCCGACGCGAACGCGTCGCCCAGCCAGAAGCCGCGCCGGCACGCGATCTCGTTGGCGACGTCGGAGAACACCGCGGTGCCCTTGTCGGCCGCGACCACCAGGTAGGCGTCGTCCTTGTCGTGGCGCACGACCATGCGGGGCGGAACGATTTTCTCATCGACGATATTGTCGGTCACATCCAGCAGTCCGCGAATCAGCGTCTGATAGCAGGCGATCACCTCGGCCTGCTGCGCTTCGCGCTCGGCGGGCAGGCGCCTCACGACGAAACCGCCCTTGGCGCCGACCGGCACGATGACCGTGTTCTTGACCTGCTGCGCCTTCATCAATCCCAATACTTCGGTGCGGAAATCCTCGCGTCGATGCGACCAACGAATGCCGCCGCGGGCCACGTGACCCATGCGCAGATGTACGCCTTCCATGCGCGGCGAGAATACGAACACCTCGAACAACGGCTTCGGCAGCGGCAACTCACGCAGCTGCTGGCTCTCGAGCTTGAAGGACAAGTACTCCTTGAGCTGGCCCGAGGCGTAGGGCTGAAAGGCATTGGTTCGCACCGTGGCGGAGAGCGCATTCCACAGTGCGCGTAGGATGCGATCCTCGTCGGAACGAGTCACTTCCTCGAGCGCGGAGAGAATGTCGCGGCCGAGCCGCGCGAGGCACCGCGAGCGAACCGCGGCCTGCAACGCCGGGTCGAATCGCGCCGTAAACAGGTCGGCGAGGAGCCTCGAAATCGGCGCATTGTTCTCCAGCACCTGGGCAATGTAGCCCTGGCTGAAAGGCAGGCCGGTTTGCAGCAGGTAGCGGCAATACGCGCGCAGCACCGTCACCGTGCGCCACGGCACGC
>Ga0137412_10000957_pt1 | contig 21565 bp, 18 predicted proteins | sample CZODoug2_1_16fun_FD_122160 | JGI IMG/M metagenome (GOLD analysis project Ga0137412, IMG submission 122160) | Vadose zone soil fungal communities from Angelo Coast Range Reserve, California, USA - CZODoug2_1_16fungal (Hybrid Assembly) | ecosystem: Environmental > Terrestrial > Soil > Vadose zone... | reverse complement strand
CTCACCGATGACACGCAGCTGGTAAGGGCCGGTCAAGTACTGGTGCGGCTCGATCCGATCGACGCCGAGACCGGTTTGGCGCGCGGTGCCAGCGCACTGGGGCAGATTGTGCGGCAGGTTCGACAGCAAAGAGCGACGGCAGACCAATACGACGCCATGATTGCTACTCGACGATTGGAGCTGGCGCGGGCCGAGGCTGATCTCGCCAAGCGCGAACCCCTATTGGCCGACAACGCCATTGCGCCGGAAGAGGTGCGTCATGCGCGGGAGAGCGTTCAACTGGCGCGCGCCGCGCTGGCGTCGGCCGAGCGGCAGGCCGCCGGCTCCCATGCCTTGGTTGACGGCGCCAAGGTGCAAGATAATCCCGCGGTGCTGCAGGCAAAAGCCGCCTATCGCGATGCGTGGATAGCGGCGCAGCGCAATGCGGTGGTCGCACCCGTGACGGGCTATGTCGCTGAACGCAGCGTGCAACTGGGGCAGCACGTGCAGGCCGGTCAGGCGCTGATGACCGTGATTCCGTTGAATTCACTGTGGGTGGACGCTAACTTCAAAGAAGTGCAGCTGCGGCATCTGCGCTTGGGTCAAGCGGCCGAAGTTCGCAGCGATCTGTACGGCGGCTCGTTCATTTACCACGGGCATGTCAAGGGCATGTCCGCGGGAACCGGTGCGGCCTTCGCGTTGCTTCCCGCGCAAAACGCGTCGGGCAACTGGATCAAGGTCGTGCAGCGCGTGCCGGTGAGAATTCAAATCGACGATGCCGACCTCGCGAAATCGCCGCTGCGCGTCGGACTGTCCGCGACGGTTACGGTCGATACCGCCAACCGGGGCGGTGTGGTATTGGCGGCGGATGCGGCGGAGCAGCCGGTGGGCGATACTCAGGTCTATACACAAGACCTGGAAAAGGCGAATGCCGAAGCAGACGCCGTGGTGAGCCGCAATCTCGGCGATCGAGAGCAGCCGCTCTGATCGAGAGCGGCTGAGGCCAAGCCGCCGTCGCGGGCCGCACATTCGTATACTGTGCTGTATGAAACACGGCGTCCGGATCGCGTTAGCCTTGGGTCTGGTTGTGGTGATCGCTCTGATCGCACGCGAGGGAGTCGGAACCATCACGACCCTGCTATCGCGTGCGGGCTGGATTTTGATCTTGCTCGTACCCCTTCAAGCGTTTCCTCTGTTGCTCGATGTCCTGGGTTGGCGTGCGCTCATCATGGCACGCTCGCGGCTGCCCGCGCTTTTTTTGATCGCGTCCATACGCCAGGCCATCAATCGACTGCTTCCAGTGGCCAGCGTCGGCGGCGAAATCGTCGGCATACGTCTTCTGATGCAACAGGGAGTGGACAGCGCGGCCGCGACCGCGAGTGTCATCGTCGAAGTCACGCTCACGCTCATCGCGCAGTTTCTTTTTGTTGCCCTGGGCGTCGTTTGTCTGTTTACGCGCACGGACAATACACGCGTGACGCACGGGCTGGTCATTGCCCTGGCCGTGAGTCTCCCGCCGCTGGTCCTCGTGATCATCGTCTTGCGCAACGGTCAGGTCTTCTTTCGCATCGAGGAAATGGCGAGGCGCTTCTTTAGCCGCTGGCTCGTGGGTCAGTCTCTTGGTCAAGGCGCGCTGCTGGACGCCAAGATTCGGGAAACGTTCGCCGCGCACGAGCGCCTCCTCCAGGCGCTTTGCTGGCAATTTGCCGGGCTTGTCGCGGGTTGCACAGAGACCTGGCTCGCATTGCGCTGGCTGGGGGCTCCGGTCAGCGTCGCAGGCGCGGTCGCGCTCGAGAGCCTGGCGCAGGCCGCAAAGAGTCTGTTCTTCATGGTCCCGGCGGCCCTCGGCGTGCAGGAGGCCGGGCTGATCGGGGCGGGCCACCTGTTCGGGCTGGGTGCCGACGTCGCCCTTGCGCTTTCACTCGCGAAGCGCATGCGCGAGATAGTGTTCGGCTTGCCCGCGCTGGTGGCCTGGCAATGGATCGAAGGGCGAAGAATCGCATTAATCCGCGGCCGCAGCGAGCCATAGAAAGGACCTCCCGTTGGGGGTATTATGTCTATGGGACATCGACATGAGCGAACAACAAAACAGCGCAAGGGCCTTGCCTTTACCGGGGTACGAGCGGGCCTATGAACAGCACGGATGGACCGCCGCACCGGCATTTTTTTCGGCGGTGGAGATTGCCGAGATCGCGCGCTTCACGGAGGAGGTCAGCGCGCTGCCCGAGGTCGCGGGCGCGCAGATGGTCTATCGCGAACCGAGCCTTCTCGATCCGAACGCCCGCGTCATCCAACGAATCGAGGATTTCTGCCCGTACCACGCCGGTTTCGACGCGCTGATTCGCGGCGGCCGATTGCTGCGTGCGGTCGAGCAGTTGCTCGGCGACACCGCGGTGCTGTTCAAGGAGAAGATCAATTTCAAGATGCCGGGCGGCGCGGGGTTCGAGGCGCACCAGGATCAACAGGCTGGATGGTCTTCCTACGCGCCGCATTTCGTCACCGCGATGGTTTCGATCGATCCGGCGACAATCGCCAACGGATGTATGGAGATGGCGAGCGGGAGCGCCCGCGCCGCGAGTCTCATTGGGCGCGAATGGGCCCCGCTGACCGCGGAAGAATTGCGGGGCTTCGACCTCGTGCCGGTGCCGACGCGACCCGGCGATGTACTGTTCTTCGACAGCTTCGCACCGCACGCCTCCAAGCCGAACCTGAGCGGTAAGCCGCGGCGCATCCTGTATCTCACCTACAACCGGTCATCCGATGGGGACCACCGCGCCCGCTACTATGCGCACAAGCGCGCCAGCTTCCCGCCCGATGTCGAGCGCCGGCCGGGCGTCGAGTACCGTTTTCGCGTTTGAGGGAAGCAACATGGACGCGCCCCCAGCGGATGATGTGGCCCTCAATCAGACCTATGCGCATGCCTTCGCACGGATCTTCGTGCGTCCGCTCATCGGCACCTGGGTGCGCCCCAATCATTTGACCGCGCTGCGTCTGATGATCGGCGCAGCGGCTTGCGTACTACTTGCCATGGGAAGCAGGCGAGCCGCCCTGTGGAGCGGCATCCTGTGGGTGATCACCTGCCTGCTGGATCGCGCCGACGGCGAGCTTGCACGGATCGGCAACCTGCGCAGCGAAAGCGGCAAGATACTCGACTTCTACTCGGATATGATTTTGGACTCGTTCTGGTTTCTCGGTGCCGGAATTGCCGTGCGTCACGGCTGGCTCGGCGGTGCCGCCGTGCCGCTGGGGCTGCTCACGTGCGGATCGATGCTGCTGTGCATGTGGATCGTGGAACTCATCGAGAGACTGAGCGGTCCAGGTGCCAAAGTGTCCTTCGGCGTCCAAAGTTTTCATCCCGACGACGCGCTGTTCCTGCTGGCGCCGTTCACATGGTTCGGCTGGCTAACCCCCATTCTTATCGCGGCGAGTATCTGCACGCCGATCATCGCGATCATCGCCGCCGCTCGCTATGGTTTACTCAAGCGGGGCTTACTCAAGCGAGGGATGGCATAGCCGCTGCATAGCCCACTGCGCGCTTCTGATCCTCGATCACGGTTTTGGTCGCCCTATAGGCGTGCCACGTGGCCCAGAATCCCGCGGGCGCAAGCACCAACAATGCCAGACGCAACGACGCCGCGTCTGCGCCATGGCCGCCCGCAAACCAATCGCTGAGCATACCGATGGACTGCGGCGCGACGATGAGGTTGAAGACATTTCCCACCAATAGCGACCAGGCAATGAACATGGAGCGCATGTGATGCGGAGCGAGATTCTGCAGCAGGCCCATGCAGGGGCCTATGTAGAAATAAATGGCGGGAATGAAAATCCAGAACATGCACTTCGCCAGCCAGAAGGTGTGCGTCCAATAGGCCAGGAAGGAGGGAATGGTGGTGAATCCCACGCCGGCCGCCAACACCCACAGGACGCGTCGGGGATCGACCATGCCGGGTCGGGATAGAATCCAAGCCGTGCCCAGCGATGCGGCTATGCCGCCGAACAAATGGATCGGACCGGTGACCGCGCCGGCTTCGCCGACGTTCAGGCCGTAGGTGCGCATCAGGAACGTGGGCGTCCACCATATGAGGCCCCATCCCCACAGAGAGCAGACGCCGGTGGTCATGAGCACATGAAACGCCGCTCGCTGACTCAGTAGAAATCGCAGTGAATCCAGCATGGACGGTTTCGACGCATAGTTGGGGGCATCCAAGCGCCCGCGTGCCGGTTCGCGAATAGTCAAGTAGACCACAATGCCGACGAGGAGACCGGGCGCGCCCAACGCCAGAAAGGCCGCCCGCCAGCCATACGCGTGGGCAACCGCGCCCGCCATATCGGCGCCCAACCAGGCGCCGATGGGAGCGCCCAGGGCGAGCACCGTAAATGCCATGGGCCGCCGCTCCGCCGGGAAGCAATCGGACAAGATCGCAGAAGAGGGCGGAAGGCCGCCCGCTTCGCCGACGCCCACGCCGATCCGGCCCAGCAGAAATTGCCAATAGGTGCGAGACAGTCCGCAGAGCACGGTGAATGCCGACCAGAGACAGAGTGCGGCGGCGAGGATGTTGCGACGGTTGGAGCGATCGGCGAACCACGAGATCGGCAAGCCGAACGATACATAGAACAGGGCGAGCGGAATGCCGGTCAAAAACGCCACGCCGGCATCCGTCAGATGCAGTTCCAGCCGGATCGGCTCGAGCACGGTCGAGACCACGTACCGATCGGCGATGTTGATGGCGTAGATCACGCAGGTCATGATGAGTACGTACCAGCGTTCGACGGAGCCCGGAGCCTGGGACCGCGTTAGGACGATTGCCGTGCTGTCCAAAATGCGCAACCTCGTCTAGAGCGCGGCTTGATTCGCGGCATGCTCCGCGTTTTGCCAGCCGCCGCCCAATGCCTTTACCAACAGCACGCTCGCGCTCATGCGCCGTATTTGTATGTTCACGTTCGAGAGCTGAGCTTGGAGATTGGTGGTCTCATTCGTCGCTACTTCGAGATAGGTCACCAAGCCGGCCTGGTAGCGGTACTGCGACTGCTGCAATGCCTTGCCCGTCGCCGTAACGGCCGCGGCCTGACTCACGCTCTCCTCCTGCAGTTGACGCAATGCCGCCAAATTGTCCTCGACTTCCTGGTATGCGGTAAGCACGATGTTACGGTAGTCAGCCACCTGCTCGTCGAAAATCGCACGCGCCTGATCCGACTGTGCGCGGTGGCGGCCTGCGTCGAACACGGTAAGCACGCCCGAGGGGCCGACCGACCACAGCCGGCTCGGCGCAGTCAGCCAATTCGACGAATGGACGCTGTCGTAGCCAAATGCTGCCGCCAGGCTGAACTGCGGGAAATAGGCCGCGCGGGCCACGCCGATATTGAAATTGGCGGCCGCGACGCGTCGTTCGGCCGCCGCGACATCGGGACGGCGCTCGAGCAGCGCCGACGGCAGACCGGCGTCGAACGCCGGCGGCGAGGCGTCCAGAGACAAAGGGTTGGCGGCCAAATGGAAGCCCGACGGATTCTCACCGATCAATACGGCAATCGCGTGCTCCATTTGCGCGCGCTGCAGCCGTATGTCGGCGGCCTGAGTGCGGGCGGTCGCCAATTGAGCTTTGGCTTGTTCTACGTCGGCCACTGCGGCGCCGCCCCCGTTATAGAGCCTCTGGGTCAGCCCCAGGGATTTCGCATAGTCCTCCACGGTTCTGTCGAGCAGCACTTGCTGCGCGTCTTGGCCCCGCAGAGTGAAGTAGTCGGTCGCGAGTTCGGCGTGCAGCGACAGATCGAGCGTTGCGAGGTCCGCCGCACTGGCCGTTTGGCTCGCTTTGGCCGAGTTCACCGAATTGCGCACACGGCCCCACACGTCGAATTCGTAGGATAAATCCGCTTCCAAATCGAAGTTTCCCCCGACCGCCCGAGCGCCGGGCGGAAACCGGGGCGAGTTCACGGAGGCACGGCCGCGAGTCGCGGACGAGCCGACGGTCAATGTCGGGAATAAGCCCGCCCGCTGAATCCGGGTCTCCGCGCGCGCTTGCTGCAAGCGCGCGACAGCCGCCTTGATGTTCTGATTGGCGGCGCCGACCTTGCCCTCGAGTTCATTGAGTTGCGGATCCTGGAATACCGTCCACCAATCACCGCGCGGCTCGGCGTCCATCGGCTCGGCGATTTTCCAGTCTCCCGCCTCCTTGTAAGCACTCGGCGGCGGCGCGCTGCTGGGCGGCGCCTGGTACCTGGGCGCGAAAGAACACGCCGCCAAGGCACCGACCAGCAGCAGTGTTGCCGACGCGGGACCGTTCATGTGGCTTTGCTCTTGTCCTGCGATTTGTCAGGGGGCGGCTCGGCGAGGCGGACCGACACGCCGTCGGTGAGCGAATCGGGCGGATTCACCACCACCCGATCGTCGGCTTCGATCCCGGAGAGCACTTCGATGGTGCTGCCGAAGTCGCGCCCTTGAACGATACTCCTCAGTTTGATGTGCTGGGTGCTATCGACCGTGGCCACCTGCAGCCCCGCCGCGCGAAACAGCACAGTGTTGGCCGGCAAGCGCAGGGATTCGGCATTGCCCGCCAACTTGAAATGCACTTCGGCATAGGCGCCCGGAAACACCTCGCGGTTCGCGTTATCCAACTGCAGCTCCACCTGCAAGGTCCGCAGTGTGGGATCGAGCGCGTTCGAGGTGCGAACGGTCTGTGCGACGAATATCTTGTTGGCGTGCCCGGTGAACCGCAGTTCCGCCTCGAGACCGGGTTTGGCGGCCGCGGCATATGTTTCGGGCACCTGTACGTAGATGCGCAATTTTTGCGTGTTCGCAATCCTGAACAACTCCGTTCCCGAGCTTTGACCCGCATTGATGAGGGCCCCGATATCGGTGTTGCGAGCGGTTACCACGCCGTCGAACGGAGCCACCACGCGCTTGAACGATTCCAGATCGCGCAGTCGCGCGACATTCGCCGCCGCAGAGGCTACCGCCGCTTTCTTGGCGGCCGCGTCGCCGGCTTTCTCGTCGGCATCCTGCTTGGACACGGATTCGGTGGACAGTAATCCCTGCCAGCGTTCGTTGGTGGTGCTCGACAAGCTTTCATTGGCGCGTGAGGTCTCGAGATCCGCTTGCGCCTGGGTCAGCTGCTGATCCACTTCGGGGGTCTCGATCACAGCCAGCAGCTGACCTTTCTTGACCTCGGTGCCGATGTCGGTATACCAGAGTTTCAGATAGCCGCTGGTTCGCGCATAGATGGGCGCCTCCACGAAAGCCTGCACCGTTCCGGGCAGGACCAACTCTTCGCCCAAGCTGGTGCGGTTCGCGGTGACCGTGGTGACGGTGGGCGATGCATCTCGGGCGGTCGCCTTGCCGAGGGCATTGCGCGCCATGACGCGGCTGATTTCACCCCAGGCTCCCAGCACCAGCGCGACAAGCAGCAAAATGAGCGAGTAACGGCGAATCCTGCGCGACAATCGCGGGTCCGTTTCGACCGAGGATTGTTCAGGCATGTGAAGTCTCCCGAGAATGTACACGCGCCGAACCGCGTCCGTGGATGATCGAAAATACCGTGGGCACGAAGAACAAGGTGGCGATGGTGGCGAAGATCAGGCCGCCGATGACGGCGCGGCCCAAGGGCGCGTTCTGTTCACCGCCGTCGCCCAGGCCGAGCGCCATCGGGATCATGCCGATGATCATCGCCGTGGCCGTCATCAGCACCGGGCGTAAGCGGGTGAAGCCTGCCTGCAATGCGGCCTCGAAAGCGTCGTCGCCGGCATTCATGCGCTCTCGCGCGAAGCTGATGACTAGAACGCTGTTCGCGGTCGCCACTCCCATGCACATGATCGCGCCGGTGAGAGCCGGCACGCTGACCGTCGTATGGGTGAGAAACAGCATCCAAACAATCCCGGCCAACGCAGCGGGCAGCGCGGTAATGATAATGAAGGGGTCAAGGAGCGACTGAAAATTCACCACGATCAACATGTAGACGAGGACGATGGCGCCGATCAGCCCGATCAACAGGCCGTTGAACGAGGCCTTCATGGTCTGCACTTGGCCGCGCATGACCACGTTCGAGCCCCTGGGCAGATCTTTTTTCGCCTGCATGATGATTGTATTTATCTGGGCGGAGACGTAGCCCAAATCGGTTCCTTGCACCGAACCGAAGATATCGAGCGCCGGCGTGGCGTTGTAGTGGGTCACCACCGCGGGCGCGACACTGCGGTGAATGTCCGCCACGCTCGAGAGGATTTGCGACACTCCGCCCGGTCCGTTCAGCGGCGTGTTGCCGAGATCATTGAGATTCTCCAGGCGAAATTGCGGCGTCTGCGTCGCGACCTGGTACTGAGTTCCGCTCTTGGGATCGACCCAGAACGAGGGCGAGGTCTGGAAACTGCCCGACAGCGATACCAGCATGTTGGTGGCAATCGCCTGCTCGGTCAAACCCAGCAGCTGCGCCTTGCTGCGATCGACATCCACGTTGAACTGCGGATAGTCGCTCGTCTGGTGGATGTGCAAATCGACGGCGCCCGGAACGGAGCGGAGTTTTTGCAGCAGCTCGTTGGCAAATTTACGGTTGCCGTCCACGTTGAAGCCGGTTACCTGCACGTCGATGGGGGAGGGCAGCCCGAAGTTCAGTATCTGGCCGATCATATCGGCGGGCAGGAACGAGAACGTGGCCGCCGGATAGGTGGCGGCGAGTTTCGTGCGCAGAGCGCGTACATAGTCGGGGGTCGGCTTGTGCTCCTTCGAAAGATTGACGTAAATATCCGCATCGCCGGGCCCCACCGGCGCCGATGTGCTGTAGGCCAGGTTGATGCCGCTGTAAGGCAGCCCTAAGTTGTCGACGATGTTGATGAGCTCGTCGGCCGGAATCACCTCGCGAACCGTAGCCTCGACCGCGTCGCACAGCGCCGCGGTCTCTTCGATGCGCGTACCCGTGCGCGCGCGCATGTGCAGCTTGATCTGTCCGCCGTCCACGCTGGGAAAGAAGTCCTGACCGAGTCCCGGCAAGGGGCCCAGCGGGAACGCGAGCACCGCGGTGGCCGCCATCGCGCCCAAGAAAATCGCCGCGAAGCGCGGTCCGCTGCGCAAGGCGGCCCCCAGCAAATGGCGATAGCCATCGCGCATCTTCGCGAAACGGCGCTCGAATCCTTCCTGAAAGCGGGTGAGCGGGTTGCCGCTTCTCTTGTGCGCCTGGCCATCGTGCCGCTTCAACCAGAACTTGGCGAGCGTGGGAACCAAGGTACGCGACAGAATGTACGAGGCCAGCATGGCGAATACGACCGCCTCGGCCAACGGAATGAACAGAAATTTCGCAATTCCCGCCAGCAGGAACATGGGAACGAACACGATGCAAATCGACAGCGTCGAGACCAGGGCCGGTAGGGCAATCTGATGCGCGCCATCGAGAATCGCCGGCTCTACGTCCTTGCCCTGTTCGAGATGGTAGTTGATGTTCTCGATCGTGACCGTCGCGTCGTCGACCAAAATACCGACCGCGAGCGCCAGGCCGCCAAGGGTCATGATGTTGATCGTTTCGCCGAGCGCGGACAGGCAAATGACCGATGCCAATATCGACAGGGGAATGGAAATCGTGATGATGAGCGTGCTGCGCCAGCTCCCCAGGAACAAGAGAATCAGCAAACCCGTCAACGCACCGGCGATCACACCTTCACGTACGACGCCGGAGATCGCCGCGCGCACGAACACGGACTGGTCGCTGATCGGCTCTATTTTCAACGCGCTCGGCAGCGATGACCGGATCTGGGGGAGCTTTTGATTAATGCTGTTGATGATGTCGATGGTGGAGGCCTTGCCCGTCTTGAGCACGCTCATCAGAACGGCCCGGCGGCCGTCCAATCGCACCACGCTGGTCTGCGGAGAATAGCCGTCGCGCACGTGCGCCACGTCGCGCACGTAGGTCACCGTGCCGTTGTGCGCGCGAATGGGCACATTGTTCAGATCCTCGATCTGAGTGGGGCTCGCATTCAGCTTGATGAAGTATTCGAGCGAGCCCATTTTTTGGGTACCGGCCGGCAGAATCAGATTCTGCGTGCCGATGGCGGTGACGACGTCGTTGGCCGACAGACCGTTCGCGCGCAGCGCCTGGGGATCGAGGTCGACCTGTACCTGACGTTGCTTGCCGCCGAACGGAAAGGGTATCGAGGCGCCGGGGACCGTCGCCAACTGAGTGCGCAGGATGGTGTTGCCCAAGTCGTAAATCTGCGCCTCCGGCAGCGTATCGCTCGACAGCGCCAACTGCAGTATGGGCACGCTGGAGGCACTGTAGGACAGCACGAACGGCGGGGTGGTCCCGGGCGGCGAGTAGGCCAGCTGTACTTGAGATACCGCAGTGATCTGAGCGAAGGAGAGAGCCTGGTCGACATCGGGCTGGAAGAAATACTTGACCACCGCCGTGCCGTTGACCGACTGTGATTCCGTATGCTCGACGTCGTTGACCGTCGTTTGTGCGACGCGTTCGGAGAACAAAACGATGCGGTTCGCGATTTCCTCGGGCAAAATGCCGTTGTAGCGCCAGATCACGGCGGCGATCGGAATCTTGATGTTCGGAAAGATGTCGGTGGCCGTGTTGACGATCGCGTAGCCGCCCATCAGCACGATCAACACCGCCAACATGATGAACGTGTATGGCCGCTGTAACGCTACTCTAACAATCCACATGACGTGCTCCGATCGGTTCGCGGAAAAAGCTCAGATGGGCTCAACGCACCGGCGGCAAGCTCAAATCCCGGCGGTTGGCGATGTCCAAAAGGACCGCTCGAAGTTCCGACGCGGGCTTCTTGCCGAATATGGCTTCAAACCGATCCTCTGCCCGGGCCCACGAGTGCCGGGCCCGCTGCAGCAGAGCCTTGCCTTTTCGAGTGAGTTGAACATGGCGCTTGCGCCGGTCGTCCGGCGCATGCTGCAGGATCACCAGCGCGTCGCGTTCCAGCGGGCGAAGGTTATGACCCAGGGTGGACCGGTCCATCACCATGGCGGCGGCGAGTTCGCACATGGTGACCGCGCCCAAGGCGCTGCCGCGCGCGACCTCGGACAAAATGGAGTACTGCGTCGACTTTAGGCCGACGGGCGCCAACGCCATGTCGTAGAACTGCGATATGCGGCGCGATGCTTTGCGCAGGCATCCGCACGTGCAGGCGCCAGGCGGCGGGAGAGACGCAGTGGAGCTCTTGTGTTTTACAGAGTCAACCATGGGATATGGTCAATCATGGGGATATGCCCCTAGTTTAGCGCGAAACGCGGTCGGAATGAAGGGGCGGAACGCCGCGTAACGGACGCGCGCAGCTGCGCCGTGGAGCGCACGCCCCAATTATCGAGATAGGGTGTCAGTCAAGCTGCGGCTTGCAGCGGCTTTGAGTCTTGCTTGGGCGGTGCGGCAACGATGCGTTCGGAGACATCCCAGAGGAGCTTTGCGACGCCGACGTCATCCATCAGCGGATGACCATGGGCAATCTTGCAATCAGCCCAGTACTCCCCGGTGATCCCCGTCACCTGCGGGCTGGCCGCGAGCAGCGCCTGCGTCGCAGCACCGCGCTCAGCACTTCTCATGAACAACTTCGCGACCGACAGGATTAGGGCCCAAGGCAGCCCTAGATGCCGGTTGAGGCGAGTTCCCCTGGTGGCGCCGGGATGAACCGAATTGACCGCGATACCGCGGCTTTTCAAACGCCGCGACAACTCCTTGGCATAGATCGCCGCGGCTAACTTCGACTGGCCGTAGAAAGTGAAGGGCCGGTAGGAGCGATGACCGTCCAAGTTGTCGAACATGATCCCCTCGGCGGGCGCCTGCTTGATGCTCGCGTCGCTGCTCACGATGACGATGCGTCCGCTGCCATCGCGCACGAGGTCGCAGAGTTGATTCACCAAAGCGAAGTGGCCGATGTGATTGACCAGGAATTGCATTTCCACGCCGTACCGCGTCTGCAAGGCCGGCAAGTTCGCGATGCCGGCATTCGCGACGATGGCATCCAAAGGCACCTGCAGCGCCCGAATCGCCTCGGCGGCGGCCGCCACCGAAGCGAGATCCGATAGATCGCAGGCCACGGGGAGGCACGAGGATGCAACCCGGGTGCACGCGGCCTGCGCCGCAGCGAACGATCTTGCGAGGCCGATGACCTGTGCGCCATTGGCCGCCAGCGCGCTCATCGTCTCGAAGCCGATGCCCGAATTGCAGCCGGTGACTACGAAGCGCTTGCCCGTGAGATCGACTCCGGCGAGAACTTTGTCGGCGGTCGAGCGTGCGCCAAAGGGATTGGAATGAGCCATCTATTACTCCTGCTGCGGGGCGCGCTGACTCAGCGGCGCACAAAACATGCGCGCCGCCGCCGTCATTCCCTGCACGAATTCCTGTCGAGACTTGGAGCCATTTTTGAGCCCGCGGACCGTGGCGTGCAGCGCCCTCGCGACATCGGCCGGCGATAATCCGGACGCAGCGCAAAAATTCGAGAGCGCCGATCGATTGATGGCGAGGGCCAAGGCTTTTTCGAACTGAGCTTCGTAGTGCACCAAGGTGCCGCCCGCCAGGGTGGTGCTGGCGCACATGAGATCAGCCGCGTCGGCGCCCGAGATCCCAACATATCGGCCGGCCCATTCGTCGCAGGCGGCAACGAGCCGCGCCTCCAGCGATTCCCGTTCGTTTGACAGCGCGGCGACGGCCGCGCTCAATTGCCGCGTAAGCTTGTACGCCACCGCTTTACGGAAGAGTTCTTCCTTATCGGCAAACAGCAGGTACAGACCCTGGCGGGAAACACCCGCGGCGCGTGCGACTTCGTCCATCGATGTCTTGCGAAACCCATAACGCGCAAATACTCCAACGGCAGCTTCCAAGAGCGCTTCGTGGCGCGACTCGGCCGCGTTGACTTCGGAGATGCCTTCGAGTTGCATGCCGACACAATAGACAGCGTATGCTCATGTTGTCAATAGTGTCGGGGCAAAACAGGCGCGCGGCCGTCCGACGCAGTATCGAACGCTTTTCCTACACCCAGCTTTTAGATCCGGTGCCATATTGCCCTCGACCTGAAACTGGCTACGCAGGAGACACTCAATGGGCATTAACAAAGATCAAGTGGAAGGCCGCGTCAAGGAAGCCGCAGGCAAGGTTCAAGAAACCGCCGGGAAGGCCACGGGCAGCCGTACTCAACAAGCGAAGGGTATGGCCAAGAAGGTCGGCGGCGCCGCCCAAGCGGGCTACGGCGATGTGAAGGAAGACCTCAAGGAGAGCGCCAAGGATCAGCACCACAAACAGGGCTGATCGTTTACCTCGGTTAACGAAGCGTGGGCCGGCATCCGCCGGCCCACGCACGGGAACGAGCCCGCGGCCGCACAAGACCGCGGCTCAGGTCTTTACGGCGAGCACGCCGTCGCCGCGTTTTTCCGCCGCAAACCCAGCGTTTCCCAATCTCTTCGCGACCTCGCTCGCCAGGTCGCGCCCGCTGCTCAGTTTATTGGGGCTGCCGGTGTAATGAAACAGCTTGCCTTTGCGTTTGAGCACCCGCGCCAGCTGCGCGTAAAAATCTTGCGAATACAGTTCCCCCGCGATTCCAAAACGCGGCGGGTCATGCAAGACCGCATGGACGGAATTGCTGGCTAGCGTCGTAACCGCGTCGGTGACGTCGGCCTGAGTCAGGGTCAATGCCGTGCCGGCGCACGGCGACCAAGGATTCATGCTTCGCAGCCAGATGACGTCGGAATTCTTTTCATACGATTGCACGTGCACCGCCTGGCCGCGCACGCACCATGCTGCAAAATAGCCGAGGCCGCCGCAGGTATCCAAAATGATCTTGCCTCGAGGCTGAATCATTCCAACCTTGCGTTCCGCATCCGCGTACGGCGATATCTGCGCGGTGGGCAGCATTTTGATGCCGTCGATCTCGAACGTCGGCGCACCCCAATCGGTCGGCACCAGCTTTATCAGCGACGAGGAGTAGCGAGCGACCGGCTGAAAACCTTCATCGGTCCAATGGTAAATGGTTCGTTCCTTGCAGCGCGCGGGATAGGGGAATCGTCGACCTTTCCACGCCCACTCCGCCGTGCCTATTTCGACGGTGGTCATGGATAGCCGCAGGTCCAGTGAACACTCGAGTGTCGCAGCGCCGGCTTTCCTGGCGGCGAGCATCTGTTCCAGCTCTTGTAGCGTGAGCAGCGGCTGGGACGCGGCTATTTGATTTCTCCCAGCCGGCGCAGCAGCGGCGTCATCGTCAGGCCCTGGGCGAACACGGAAAAGGCAACGACCGCAAAGGTGAGCGTGACGATGACCTCGTGATGAGGCAGATCCTGCGGCAATGCCAAGGCAAGGGCCAAGGCCAGCGCCCCACGCAATCCACCCCAAAAGAGAATATGTTGATGCCGCATTTCAACTTTGCGGCGGCTGCGCGCGAATAGGGCACACAGCGGGTAGATGGCGACCGCCCGTCCCAATGTCACGAGCGCAATCGCCCACAGCACCGGCCGCCACAATCCGTGGAAATGCTGTCCAGCCTCTTGGACGCCGATCAGAATAAAGATCAGTGAGTTGGCGATGAATGCCGCGTATTCCCAGAACGTGTCCAAGGCGTGCCGTCCCTCACTCGAGATCGAGGCAGTGGAGCGATAGCCGCCGACGACCAAGCCGGCGCTCAGTGCGGCGAGGACGCCTGAACAATGGTAGTGCTCGGCCACAAAGAACGAGCCGTAGGCGGCGAGGGTCGTCAGCGTGATTTCCACCAGATGATCTGAAGTCCGGCCCGCCAGCAGCATGAAGCCCGAACCGACGATGGCTCCGATCGCGGAACCTCCGGCGATCGTCAGGAGCAGGCTGCCCGAGATCGACCATACGTCGTGATGCTCGCCCGCAAGCACGCTCAATACGGCAACGAAGGCGACGGCGGCGGTGCCATCGTTCAGCAGGCTTTCCGCTTCGATCAACAGGCGCAGCCGGCCCTGCACCCCCGCTTCCTTGAAGGCGGCGATGACGGATACCGGGTCGGTGGCCGCAATCAATACGCCGAAGACGATCGCGCTGCCCCAGTCCCAATCCAAGGCGTAACGCATGCCTGCGGCGGTAACGGCGGCCGCCAACACCACGCCCAGCGTTGCCAGAAGTCCAACTACCGGCAGCTCTCTTTTGAACTGCCGCCAGTCAATGCAGAGCGCCGCCTCAAAGACCAACGGCGGCAAGAAAACGGAAAAGATCAGATCCTTTGATAGATGCAGCTGCAGGCGCACGTGCAATAGAGACAGGCCCATGCCGGCGAGCACCAGGCCCACGGTATAGGGCATGCGTAGACGGCGGGTCAGTATGGCGACCAACGCAGCAACAAACAGCAGGAAGCCAAGCTGCGTCGAAACCGATGTCAAAGGATGTTCCGCAACCGCTCCGGTGAAAGGTCGGCGGCGTTGATCCCCAGTCTGCACAGGTCGTCGGGCAACCGCCGCTCGCGGAGCAGCCCGGCACAGGCTCGGGACAGGGCGGGAGAGGTCTTGATGCCGTATCCGCCTTGCCCTGCGAGCCAGAAAAATCCGTCCGCACTGCTGTCGAGCCCGACCACGGGTGACGCGTCGCGCGCGAAGGTTCTAAGCCCAGCCCAGGACCGCGAAACACGAGTTACGTTCAAGGTTGTCGCGCGCTCCAGGCGTTCGACGCCCGTCGCCACATCGACGTCCTCTGGATACGCATCCATCGGCTCGCTGGGCGTCGCGTCTGCGGGCGACACCAGCAGTTGGCCGGCGTCAGGCTTGAAGTAAAATTCCTCGCCGGCATCGTCGATCATGGGCCATCCCCGGATATCCATGCCCGCGGGCGCGGGAACGTTGAACGCCGTACGCCGCTTCGGGACCAAGCCGAGCGGTGCGATCCCAGCGAGGTTCGCCACGTCGTCGGCCCACGCGCCGGCGGCGTTGACGATGGTGAGCGCCGCGAACGTGTCTGTGCGCGTCGCGACCGACCAGCGTTCGCCGCGGCGCTCGATCGCCTCGACACCCGCATTCATCATGATGTGCGCGCCGCGCGCCTTGGCCGCACGCAAAAATCCTTGGTGCAGACCATTGACGTCGAGTTCTTTGGAGTCCGGTTCGATGAACGCGCCGGCAACGTAGTCGGGCCGCAGTATCGGCACCCGGGCGATGGCGGCCGCAACGGTTATTTTTTCGATGGCCGGCACCAGCGCCTTGGCCCGCAGCAGCTCCTGGTCGAGCAATTCCAGTTGATCCGCGCGCGCGATGGTGATGAGGCCGCGCGGAGAAAGGAGCGTGTGATCGCAGAAGTCGGCCGGGGGGCTTTCCAAGAACGCTCGGCTCGCGATCGCCAGGCGCCTCACCACGCCGTTGCCATAATTCTCGGTGAAACTCGCGGCCGACCGTCCAGTGGCGTGATAGCCGCACTGAGGTTCGCGTTCGAGGACGATCACGGATGCGAACGCCGCGATTTCGTACGCCGCGGCGGCCCCGGCAATGCCGCCGCCGATAATGAGAACGTCGGTCGTATGAGCCATGCAGAGAAATGTCTTGGCGGCGAGCCTCAACCTGGCGGGACGTCGCCTGGCGCGACGTAGATTGCTGTTCCCTTACCGGTTTTTTTATAAATGCCTAAAGATCCGCCCACACCGACACCCACGGAGGAGTTTCGTGAATAGGAATCGGAGCCTACGCCTGTGCCTATGGAGCCCGTTTGCCGGTCGGCGACATCGCCCAGAAGCACGCCGTTCGCGCCTAATTGAGCCGCTTCAATTTTCAGACGTTCTATCACTTTATCCATCGCCTTTTGACCGCCGGGGCCAAAAACGCTCTTGCTGGTCGCATCAAGCAGTGCAATCTCTTGGAACCGGGGCGGCGGTGTCGAATAGATTTTAACTTCCGATGGCGAGATCGGTGCGCGCGCCGTTCCCGTCAAGATGTGCGAGGAAGGTGCGCATGCCGCCGTCAGAACCGCGGCCAGGAGACAGAGCTTACCGAGTGTTCTCATTGGTGTTCGCACGCCACTAGGAATTCACGAAGCTACGCTCGGCCTTGGACAATTGCAATGTATAGTGGCCGGAGACGACATGACGATCAGAGGATATTTGCGTATTGCAATCGCAGTGCTTTTGGGTTGCGGCTTGGCCTTGCTCGGCTGGCGCGCGAGCCCGCTGCTGCGCACGGCGACCGGATCGGTCAGCGGCTCGCTGTGTGCAGCGGCTTTCGTGTCCGGGCTCGATCCGGACCGGGTGTACCGCGAGGAGCAGCTTCCGAACGCCGGAATGGCGAAGGTGGCTTGGGCGCTGCGCTATACGGTCGATAGGTCGCGGCGCGAAGTCCGCGCCACCGTCCTGCGCGGATTTGCGTCGCGTGCGGTTTTCCGCGAGGGCTTCGGCTGCCGTTTGATTCACGGCGATAGGCCGGATGCCATCGACTCAGCCAGCTCATCCGCCGTGCAAACAGCCGCCGATGCGCCGCCGCCGCTGGCTGAAGCCATTGACCCGAGACTGTCGAAGGCGCTCGATGCCGCTTTCTTCGAAACCGATGTTCGCGCCCTTCGGCAAACCAAAGCCGTCGTGGTTTTGCGCGACGGCAGGTTGATCGCCGAGCGGTATGCGGCCGGCTACAACGTCGATACGCCGATCTGGGGCCATTCGCTCACCAAATCGGTGACCAGTGCGCTGATCGGGATTCTCGTCCGCGACGGCAAGCTGAACGTCGATCAGGCCGCTCCAGTGGCTGCATGGCGGGCGAGTAGTGATCCCAGACACGCGGTGACGGTCGATGATTTGCTGCGCATGGACAGCGGCCTTCCATTCGACGAGACCGACGCCATCATCACTCCCGCGACCCGCATGTGGATGCTGGAGCCTGACAGCGCGGCCTTTGCCGCACGGCAGCCGCTGGTGGCGCAGCCGTGCACACAATGGGGCTACAGTAATCTCAGCTACGCGCTGCTCTCCGGTGTGGTGCGCGATGCGGTGGGCGGCGATGCCGGAAACACGCTGGCGTTCCTGCGGCGCGAATTGTTCCAGCCGGTGGGCATGCAACACGCCACCCTCGAGTTCGATTCCGCCGGGACGCCGGTCGGTAGCGGGTTCATGTTCGCATCCGCGCGCGACTGGGCACGCTTCGGCCAGCTGTATCTCGACGACGGGGTGGCAAACGGTCGTCGCATACTGCCCGAGGGCTGGTCCCAGTACAGCGCCACGCGAACGCTGGACACGGGCTACGGCGCCGGGTTCTGGACCAACCTGAAGAAAGATGGCGAGATTCCCTATTGGGGCGCCCAATGGGGTATGGCAAGCCTTCCGGATGACATGTACTTCGGACGTGGTGCTCTAGGGCAGTTCATCGTGATCGTCCCGTCCGCGCGGCTCGTGGTGGTGCGTCTGGGCTTGACTCACTATGCCAGTACAGGGATCGAGAAGCTGACCGCCTCGATTCTGCGAGTGCTGGCCTCGCCGGGCATCACCAAGCAGTAGTGCCGCCATCGATGGCAAAGTCGGCGCCGGTGACCCACGAGGACTCATCGGACGCCAGGTAGGTGGCGAGCGGCGCAATATCCTCCGGCAGGCCGACACGGCCCAACATCAATTTGGCGCGCATGGGCCCAAACCATTCCGGCATGTCAATGAACGCTTTGGTCTGCGCCGTCAGTACGAGGCCGGGCGATAGGGTATTGCAACGGATCTTGTGTTTGCCGCCTTCCATGGCCACCTGGCGAGACATGGCAATTACTCCGCCCTTGGCAGCCGAATGAGCGATCTGCGGGAGCACCTCGATGGCCATTTTCCCCGAAGTGGAGCCGACGTTGATGATCGATCCGCCGCCGCGCTCGATCATGTATGGGAACACGGCTTGGCAGGCGTGGAACACGACGTCGAGTTCCTGTCGCAAGGTACCGCTCCACTGCTCATAACTCATGTCGGGCAACCAGGCGAAGTAGGCCATCGCGCCGTTGTTGTAGAGCACATCGATGCCGCCGAATTGCGCCGCCGCGAACTTCATCAGCCTATCCACGTCGGCGCGCTCGGCAAGATCGCAGGGCTGAAGGGAAACCATGCGGCCGCCGGCGGAGAGCACCGCATCCAGGGTCGCGTTGGCGGTGTCCGCGTTGATGTCGCAGCCGACGACTTTCGCTCCCTCGCGCGCGAACATCTGTGCGGCGGCGCGCCCCATGCCGCTGCCCGTGCCTGTCACGACGCACACTTTGTCTTTTAGTCTATCGCCCATGTCTATGGCCCATGAGTTGGCTCCGGTCTAGAGTTGAGTCACGTCGGCGTGGATGCGAATGTCGTAGATCTTATCGGCGCGACGACGCAACACGGTGGCACACTTGATGGTGTACAGGGTGTCGTCGCGCCGGGTGTACATGACGATCAACTCGCCTATTCCGATGCGTCCGCCGTGCAGGGACCATGCCCCGGAAATACTGTGAGACATGCCCTTGATGCGGCCCCATAGATCGCCGATGGCTTGACGAAACGCCGGCTTGCCTTGGACGGTCGGATAGTTCGCAAATGTCAGGCGGGTGTCGTCGGTCATGAGTGCCGACAGGCGATCCAGGTCGAGACTGTCCGCCGAGCGGAAAAATTCATAAATCCATTGATTGTCGCCGGCGCTGTCGATTTCTTGCTCCATGGGCAGTTTCTCCCTCCCCTGATCGTCGACCGTGCGCCGCACGGCCGCGAGGGTGGATGCCACGGCACCGAGATACGCGCCCTCCATCGGAGCGAAGTGTTTCTGTTCGTAGTCGCTCCCTTCCTTGAGGCCCTCCTTGGTAAGGCCGAATGAAAAAGTCAACGTCAGATGCCCTGCGGCGTCTTCGCCGATGACGTTTTCAATCCGGCCGCGCTCATCGCCGCCGGTGCGATCGAAAACCACCCGAGTCTCGGGTTCGAATGTGACCTTTTCGCGCAACGGATTATTATTGAGAAGTATGTCGCGGACCAGCCAGCCATCGCCCCGTTCGATGACCTCGCACTTTTGCATGATGGGCACGTAGGGCAGGGCGTTGTTGGCCTTCATCAATAGACCATTCCACACATCGTGGCGGCTCAGGAATGACTTTCCCGGTTCATTGACGGGCACCGTTCGGCTCAGTTTGTACACAATTCACCTCTGATCAAATGGAAAGATATCCCCCATCGACGGCCATGGCCGCTCCATTCATGAACGACGCGGCATCCGAGAGCAGCCATTTGACCGCCTCGCCGATTTCAGAAGGTTCGCCGAACCGGCCGATAGAGTGTCGATCCTTGAGTTTCTCGAAAAAAGTGCTGAAGCGCGCGTCCTCGGTCAAGCGAGCGATCATGGGAGTGCGGATAATGCCGGGCAGCACGGCATTCACGCGGATCCCGCGGCCGCCATACTCGGCCGCCGCCGCCCGCGTGAGACCCACGACGGCGTGCTTGGCGGCGATGTATTCGCTGGCGTTCTGGATGGCGACTTGCCCCAACGAGGAGGCGGTATTGACGATGGCGCCGCCGCCCGTCGGCAGCATCGCCAGCACTTGATATTTCAGGCACCAGAATACACTCGTCAAATCGACTCTCAGCGCCCGTTCCCACTGCTCGGTGGTCAATTCGTGCAGCGGGAGTGCGCATTGCTCCAAGCCTGCATTGTTAAATGCGCCATCGAGCCGCCCATAGGTCGACACGGCTCGCTCCACTAGCGTGCGCACATCCGCTTCGGAGGCGAGATCGGCCTTGACGAAAACGGCGATACCGCCGCTGGATTGCACCACCTCGACGGTTGCGCGACCGGCGTCCTCGATGATGTCGCTGACCACCACATTCGCGCCGGCGCCGGCCAATACGATGGAGGCCGCGCGTCCGATGCCGCCTCCCGCCCCGGTAACGATGAGTGTTTTATCTTGTAGAGATCCCACCATCGGACGATACGGTTGGCGGACCGCGACGGTCAAATCACCAGTCGAAATGCACGGAATGTCCTCAGGGAATGAGGCCGCAGTCAGGCGTTGAGCGTTTCGGTCGCCGGAACGGCGTGCGGTTCGGACACGCTCTGCCGTCCATACAACCGGGCAAACACACTGCGCAGCCATCGATTGCCCGGATCGGTATGGAACCGCTCATGCCAGTACTGCGCGATATTGAACTTGGGAATTTCGATCGGCAGATCGGCGCGGTCGCCCCACTCTTTCCAGGAGCCGATGTAGTTGCGAACTTTCGGAAAGCCGAGCAAGCGCAAGGCGACATAGCTATGGGCCGCGCGATAGCCGCCCTGGCAATAAGACACCACTTCCTTCTCCGGCGTGATGCCGGCTTTATCATACATCGCTTTAAGTTCGTCGTTGGATTTGAATTTGCCGTCGGGAGCGAGGTTATCGGTCCACTCGATATGAATCGCTCCCGGAATCGCGCCGCCGCGCGCCGCACGCACATGGGTGCCCAGATATTCACCTTCGCTGCGCGTGTCGAGGATGGCGATCTGCTTCTGACCGAGCGAACGAAGAACGTCATCGGTGGTCGCCAGCACGTCTCGGCGTTCCGCGATTTTGAACGGCGCAGTTTTGGGCGGCGTTGCATCCGACGTAACCGGCGCACCAGCCGCTTTCCAGGCTCGAAACCCGCCGTCGAGCATCTTTGCGTTCGGATGCCCATAATATTCGAGAAACCATAATCCCCGCGCTGCGCGCATGCCGGAATTATC
>Ga0137412_10000956_pt1 | contig 21580 bp, 18 predicted proteins | sample CZODoug2_1_16fun_FD_122160 | JGI IMG/M metagenome (GOLD analysis project Ga0137412, IMG submission 122160) | Vadose zone soil fungal communities from Angelo Coast Range Reserve, California, USA - CZODoug2_1_16fungal (Hybrid Assembly) | ecosystem: Environmental > Terrestrial > Soil > Vadose zone... | reverse complement strand
GGGTAGCCCAGCCAACCCGCGCCGACCCGCCGCCCCCGCCAAGGACCCGCACCACCAACGGCGAGAACCACGTCTCCCATGTACTCACCGCGACCGAAGGCAGACGTAGAAGCACCGCCGGCAAACCACTAGCGTTCAACCGATCGCGATCGCTCCGACGCAGGGAGCCGAAATGCCGAGACAGCTGTGGAAACTCCCGTCCATCGTGCGGCGCGAGGGCCGCTCCGCCCCCGGACGCGAGCGCATCCCCGAGCCCATGGTGATGAACGATCCGGAGTCGGTAGCCCAGTTCCACGCCGGCGGCGTCACCAACCCCGTCCAACCCGCGGTCTACGACCTCAGCGCCCGCGCCCTGCACGCCCTACTCCCCGAGAACGCCCGCCTTCTCGACCTGGGCGTGGGATCGGGCCGAGCGCTCGCGCGCATCGCCCGCTGCCGTCCGGATATCCGGGCAACCGGCGTGGACCTGGCGCCAAACATGCTCGCCACAGCTCAGGAGTTGTTCCGGGCGGAAGGTAGTGACACCCGGATTGAGCTCGTCCAGGCGGACATCACGGCCCTGCCGCCGGCGCTGCTCGACCAGCCCTGGGACGCGATCTCCTGCGTCTGGACCCTGCATCAGCTGCCTGACTTCGACGTACTGCGCGGCGCGCTGCGGCAGATAGCCGCCGAACGCGAACGCACCGGGGCGGCGCTATGGATCCTCGACTTCAATCGTCAGCGCTGCCCGGACACCTTCCCGGATATGGGAACCGTGATGGCGCCTGCACTCCCGCCGATCCTGCGGGCCGATGCACTCGCCAGCGAGGCCGCCGGATTCACCCATGCAGAACTGGACTCCGAGTTGCGAGCGGCCGGTCTGACCGATCTGCGCAGCGGTCATTCCAGACCGCTGTCCTGGCTCCAGGTGTTCTGGGCTCCCCATCGCGACAGCAAGCCGCGGGGCAACCCACCGTTCGTCAAGGTGCCGCTGCCGGCACAAGCCCGACGCGACGGGGCGCTGCTCCGCGCCGGCTTCACGGCCAAGCCGTTCTGATCCGGATCAGCGGACGGCCGGGAGCACCTTCTCCGCAAAGAGCTCCAACTGGCGGCGCTGCACGTCCAGCGGCATGGTGCCCTGCTGGAAGAACTGCCAGACCATCCAGTCCAGCCGGCCCTCTTCTTCGCCGGGCCCGGCGTGGCAGGTGTTCAGCTCCTCCATCTGCCGGCGCACATCGTCGACGGTGCCGCACAACAGCTGGCGGACCTCGATCAAACGGTGCGCCAACTCGGCCTCGTCCTTGAACGACACCGGCTTGTCGGGCGCATCGTCCGCAGTGCGGAACATCTCGGCGAAGCCGAACTTGTTGAAATAGTTGTGCCACTCGTAGGCCGCGGTGTGCACGGCCATCTCGAACGCTTCCTCGCGGGTGTCCCCGATACACACCGACCGGGTCGCGCCGAACCGCTCACCGAGCTTGAGCTCGTGGCCCTGCTCGCGGGCCGCCTCGCGGTAGGCCATGGCGTGATCCCGGAAGGCCTTCGGCCGACCCTCGGTGGCGATGCAGGAGAAGCCCCGCTTCGCCGCGGCGATCATGCTGGCCGGGGACACCGTGTACGGCACCCAGATCGGCGGGTACGGACGCTGATAGGGCGGCGGCGTCACCCCGATCTTGCGGACCACGCCCTCGGCGTCGACCTCGTCCTCGGAGCCGAAGTCCCGGGTCCAGCCGATGCCGCCGAAGCCCTTGATCCCCTCGTCGTAAGGGAAAGGCACCTGGTAGTGCTTGCCGTTGTGGTCCCAGGAGTCCTGGGTCCAGGCCTTGAGAATGATGTCGACGTTCTCGTTGTAGACCTCGCGGTTGCGCACGTCGGAATCCGCGTCGACCAGTGAGGTCGAGCCGCCCTGGGACAGGATCTGGATCCACCGCTTCTGGTAGCCGCGGGCAAAGGTGGCGCCGACGCGGCCCTTGGTCAGCTGGTCCAGCAACGCGATGCTCTCCGCGATCCGGATCGGGTCGCCCGCCGTCGGCACGACCGACATCGGATAGAAGTGGATGTTCTTCGTCCGCACCGCCAGGTCGGCGTACAGGGTGATGGGGTCGGGCATGACCTCGCCGCCCTCGGTGTGCAGGTGATGCTCCGTGGTGGAGAACGCGTCGTACCCAAGTTCGTCGGCGAGCACGGCGATGGTCCGGACCTCGTCGAGCATCATTTGATAGCGCTCGGTGTTGCGTCCGATCGGGCGCAAATCGCGTCGCTCGGTGAGCGTCGCGGGGATCGTCGGCATCGCGAACACGCTGACCTTCATGGCACCCCATCCATTTTTGAGCCGAGACGTCGCACAAACATAAACCTGCGCGCCCGGCGACGTCCACACCTGTGACCCTTGACCCGCCTCGCGCCGGGTTAATAAATTGAGACTCCTCGGCCCAATATTCGTGCGCCACCCCCGAAAGGGACACCGATGTCCGCTGACGCCCAAGCCGCTCCCGAAGGCCTCACCCCGCTCAATCCCGAGGTCCAGCGATGCCCGTACGACTGGTACGCGGCCATGCACGCCTCGGGCGACGGTGCCTTCGACGCGGGCCCCCTCGGCTACGTGGTGACCGGCCACTCCGAGATCTCCCAGATCACCTTCGACACCACCGGCTTCTCCTCGGAGTTCTACGGCCCGGACGGCCCGCAGCTCGCCGGGGTCAGCCCGGAGCCCTGGTCGACGGAGGTCCAGGAGTTCTGGGCCACCATCCCCAAGCTGAAGAACGCGCTGTTCTCCTGCGACCCGCCGACCCAGACGCGACAGAAGGCCATCGCGAACAAGTCGATGAACATCACCCGGGTCCGCAAGCTGGAGCCGACGATCCGCGCCGAGGCGAACGCGCTGATCGACGCCTTCATCAACACCGGGCGCGCCAGCTTCTTCGAGGCCTACGCCTCGCCGCTGCCGGTGATCATGATCGCCACCATGCTCGGCATGGACGGCGACCGTCTGCTGTTCAAGAAGTGGAGCGACCATATCGCCGACGGATACCTCGCGCCGATGGACAACGCCCAGCGCATGGAGGTGCTGCGCTCGGCGAAGGACTTCATGGAGGACCTGCTCCCGCGCATCGAGGCCCGCCGGGCCAACCCGACCGACGACCTGCTCTCGGCGCTGGTGAACTCCACGATCGACGAGGAGGACGAGGCCAAGTTCGGCGAGATGGCCGGCCCCCGCCACCTGACCGATGGCGAGCTGCTGTGCGCCGTCTCCCAGCTGCTGCCGGCCGGCAACCACACCACGACCAACCTGATCGCGAACCTGCTGATCGAGCTCATCGAGGCGCCCGAGGTGATGGCCGAGCTACGGGCCAACCCCGAGCTGATCCCGGTCGCGATCGACGAGTCGCTGCGCAAGGACTCCCCGTTGCGGGCCACCTATCGGGTCTGCACCCGCGACGCCGAAGTGTCCGGGACGAAGATCCCGGCCGGCTCGTTGGTGCCGATGATGTGGGGCGGCGCCGGCCACGACCCCGCAGTCTTCCCGGAGCCCCAGAAGTTCGACATCCACCGTCCGAACGTCAAGAAGCACCTCTCCTGGGGCCACGGTCCGCACGTCTGCGTCGGCATGCCGCTGGCCCGCGCAGTCTCCCGGATTTCCTTCGAGGTGCTGCTGGAGCGGATCGACAACATCCGCTTCGCCGACGGCGTCGCCCCGACCCGCGCGGCCCAGTTCCCCTTCTCCGCCTACGAAGGCCTGGAGATCGAGTTCGACAAGAAGGCCTAGCCGACAACCGTAACGTCCGACCAACCGTGGGCTATAGCGCTCGTTTGGTCGGACGTTACGCAGTTAAGCGGCCGCCTCCTGCGCGATGGCCCGGAACAGGACGATGGAGTTGACCGTCCAGAAGATGCCGAAGTCGACGATGGTCAGCCACCAGCCGATCAGGCCGTTCCAGGCGAACGGACCGTGCTTGACGAAGGTGACGATGGCGCCGGGCACCAGCAGGATGGCCAGCCAGAGGTTGAGGTAGCCGACCCAGCGCGGGAACACGGTCTCGTCCGGGGCACCGAGCACGGCCAGGGCGATGGCCAGCATCTGCACCACCGGCAGCGAGAACGCCAGGATGAAGAAGAACCAGCCGATGTCGTTCAGGGCCAACACGATGTCGGGGTTGCGCTCGGGCCGGTAGGCGGCGGCCGTCCACAACATGGTCGGGATGACGATCAGGATGACCACCATCGCTCCGGCCAACATCTGCGTCTGGGCCAGCACCCCCGACGGGCCCTCCACCCGCTTGAGTTGATGGGCGAATACCACCACCCACGGCACCAGCAGCGCGGCGCCGACCATGGTCAGCACTAGGCCGAGGCGAATCAGGTTGGTGTGGTGGCCGTAGAAGCGCACGATGCTCGCCGCGGACTGCTCCGGCGAGGGCGGTGGGATGTAGCGGCCCAACACGGCGAAGCCGATGCCGAGGAACGCCATGAACAGCGGCACGCTCCACGCACAGATGCGCTGGTTGCGGATATCCACGGCGACCTCGCGGTAGAGGGCTCTTGTATTATTGCGACTCAACGTCGCAGAATATGGGTCCATGACCTCCGCCGTAAAGATCGGTCAGGGAGCCCCATGACGGACGCGATGAGCCTGTACCACACCGAATCCGCGAAGGGCTGCTTCTGGAGCACCGCCAACGTGGGCGAGGCACTGCCCGGAGTGGTGACGCCGTTCGGCTGGTCGGTCTGGGGCCCGGCGATCGACCTGGGCATGAAGGACGCCTTCCGGCAGACCGGCGCGCTCGAGCCGGACCGCGTGGTGTTCAACGACGAGGCCGACAAACGCGCGGTCACCGTCTTCCACGGCCGCGGTGCGCTGAGCGTCAATTTCCTTTGTGAGATGGGAAATCGGCTCCCCGGCACGAGCAGCGACGCGATCGCCAAGCAGCTGCTCGGTGAGATGCCGGTCGGGATCCAGATCCCGCAGACCGGCAAGCGCAACCGCGCCATCGCGATGAACATGCCCAAGACCTTCGTGCGGATCCGTAAGGAGGCCCTGCGGGACACCGCGCACATGCAGGCGTGGTGGGCCGCGCACATCAAGGCGATGCCGACCCGCGACCTGGCGGCGACCAAGGCCGCGCTCGACGACGCGCGCACGGAGATGTGCGCGATGACCGCCATCCAGGCGCGCGCGGTCTTCGTCGGGGTGCAGTCCATCTACGACCAGTTGCTCGCGCTGATCGCGAAATCCGACATCACGCCGGAGCAGGCGAACGCGCTGATGGCGGGTCAGGGCTCGCACGCCGAGACCGAGATCATCGCCGACCTGTGGGCACTGGGCCGCGAGCAGCTGGCCCTGGACGCCTTCATGGACAAGCACGGCTACCACGGCCTCGGCGAGGGTCAGCTGATCGCGAAGATGTGGCGTGAGGACCCCGAGCCGGTGCTGCGGCTGGCCAAGCAGTACGCCGCCCGACCGGACAGCGAGCACCCGCACCTGATGTCCGAGCAGCGCACCCGGGAGCGGGAGGCCGCCGAGAAGGCACTGCTGGCCAAGACATCCCCGCTCAAGCGGCCGATCGCCAAGCTGATCCTCAAGCTGTCCGTGGCCCGCATCCCGCTGCGTGGGGTGGCCAAGGAGGCGCTGATCCGCTGCCTCGACGTGTGCCGCGCCGCGGCCCGGCGGATGGGCACGCTGCTGGTCGAGCAGGGTGTACTGACCGACCCCGAGGACGTTTTCTACTTCACCGCCGATGAGTTGATCGCGGGGCTGCCCGCCGACGCCCCGGCGATCGCCGCGGAACGCCGGGCGGTGCGCGAACGACTGCTGTTGCTGGACATCCCGCGCACCTGGGAGGGCACCCCCGAGGCGATCGTCACCGCGGATGTCCCGGCCGCTGCGGAGGGCAAGGCCGACGGGTCGATCGCGGTCACCGGGATCGGCGCCAGCGGTGGCGTGGTCGAGGGCACCGTGCGCGTCGTGCACGACCCGACCGAGGTCGACGTGGAGCCCGGCGAGATCATCGTCGCCCCGACGACGGACCCGAGTTGGGCCGCGGTGCTGTTCCTGGCCACCGCGCTGGTGGTGGACATCGGCGGGCCGTTGAGTCACGCCGCCGTGGTCGCCCGCGAGTGCGGCATCCCGTGCGTCATCGGCACCGACAATGGCACCGCGGTGTTGCGTACCGGGGACTTCGTCCGGGTGGACGGCAACAAGGGCACCGTCGAGATTCTGAAGCGAGCAGAGGCATGACCACACAGAAATTTAACTACGGCGTACCGAAGGAATGGCTGCCCAACCCGGAGGACGAGCGGCTGCACACGCCGACCGGGGATGAATCGCTGCCCTGGAAGGACACCTGGTACTTCAGCCTGCGTGACGATGCGTCGGATCAGACGCTGAACGTGCACATGACGATCAGCGCCAACCGCACGCCACCGACCCGGGTCGGGGTGTCCGTCGCGCACGGCGCGAAGTTCATCACCGAGGTGATGCGCAACGAGGGCAACAACACCGGCAACTCCTTCGGCAACTCCCTCGCGCACATCGACGTCGTACACCTGTCCGGGGATTCCGACCATGAACTGCTGATGGTCGGCAACCTCGAGGCGGTGTCCTTCGAGCTGACGGTGAAGGGCAAGCACTACGCGCCGCTGTGGGACACGATGTTCCCCGCGTACTACGCCACCGGAAAGTTCGGCCACCAGTACTCGCACTACGAGCAACTGGTCACCGCCACCGGATGGGTGCAGTGGAAGGGCGGCGAACGGGTCCCGTTCTCCGGCATCGGCTGGCGGGACCGCGGCTGGGGCAGGCGCAAGACCGAGCTGACCTTCAACACCGGCATCGACCTGATCGGCGCGATCCTGCCCGACGACAGCGTCTTCTCCGTGGTCGCGATACGCAGCAACGAGGTGCCGCCGGAGGACCCGATGCCGATTGCCGGCTGGCGCTCGGCCGAGGGGGTGCTGGTGCCGGCCGTGGGCGGGCTCTATTACAAGGACGCCATGGCCTGGCCCAACCGCATCGAACTGGAGTTCCTGGACGGCTACAGCTTCAAGGCACACACGGTCCGCCGGTCCGCCGGGCTGGCCGCCGCGTGGCACGACGCGGAGCCCGAGCAGAGCGGTTACGGACACAACCTGCGTGACTACTACGCCGTGATGGCGGACGAGGCCGGCCGCGAGTTCACCGTGTTCTCCAACCACGGGAACATCCACAAGGTCAACGTCTTCCTGGACGCCGAGTTCAAGTACATCCAGCCCCCCGAAGGGGGGTGACCTGCGGACCTTGACTGGCACAACGGGGCAAACTTATATTGAGACGACAAGGTCGAATATTCGCTGATACCCCCCAGCGCGTCCCGATATTTACGCTCTTGAGACAGCGGGAGCCGTACCCGGCTCTCTGCTCGGTCGTTGACGTCCATGAGCGGGCCCAACGGCGTGGAAGTGCGAGCCGGAGAAACTAGGCCGGTAGTTCCGGTTCTCGGAGGACGGAAACCCATGGCACAAGCAACGAGATTTCGGCGACTGCTCGCCGGTACAGCGATCGCAGCGTCGCTCGCGCTGATCGTTTCCGGGTGCGGCGGCTCCGGGTCGAACAGCGCAGCGGGCGGCTCCACAGCCGTCACCCAGAACGAGGGCGCGGCGCCCGCGGACCCCGCTGCTGCCGCGAGCAAGGGCACGGCCGCCACCGCTGCTGCGCCGGGCAAGGCCGCGGCCGGCGCCGCCAAGACCGACCCCGCAGCCAAGGGCGCCGCGGACGCGAAGACTGCCGCCGTGCCGGGCGCTCCTGCCAAGACCGGCGCGAAGGCCGACGCCAAGGCCAAGGGCGCCAAGGCCGGCCCCGCGGCCGGGAGCACCCCGGTCGAGCCGGCCGCCACCACCACCGGCGCGCTGGCCGTGCAGAAGATGATCACCAACTCAGCGATCTTCGGTGGCACCGCTCCATGCAAGCCGGCCACCTTGTCCGAGATTCCGATCGGCAACGTGAGCACGTTGTCCGGCATCCTCGGTGAGCTGTTCGCGCCGGCCCGCTCCGCGATGCAGACCTTCGTCGCCTCGCAGAATGCGTGCGGTGGCCTGAACGGCCACAAGATCAAGTTCTTTATCGATGACGACCAGGACGACCCCGCCACCGCGGCGTCCAAAGTCACCCAGATGATCCAGAAGAACAAGGTGCTGGCCTTCTGCGGCAACATCCAGGTGCTCACCATGGAAGCCGTCGCGCCGGTCATCAAGAAGTACGGCATCCCGATCATCGGGACCGACAGCTCGAACAACACCTGGTTCACCACCCCGCTGGTGTTCCCGCAGGGCTCGCCCGTGCAGTCGATCAGCTACGGTTACCTCGACGCCACGAAGAACTACTTCCACAAGACGAAGCTCGGGAACCTTTCGTGCATCGAGGTCCCCCGCCCGTGTGAGGCCCTGGACCGCTCGATCCGCGAGATGGCCCCGGCGCTGGGCATCGAGTACGTCAAGAACATCCCGGTGTCGATCACCGCGCCGTCGTACGTCCAGCAGTGCCTGGAGATGAAGAACTCCGGCGTCGAGGCCCTCATCCTCGACATCGACGCCGCCTCGATGGTCCGCGTCGCCCGCTCCTGCACCCAGGTCGGCTACTTCCCGAAGACGCTGGCCTACCCGCTGGCCGTCGGCAACGAGAAGCAGTTCCTGGCCGGGGACAAGTGGCTGGCCGACACCTACGTGCCGATGAACGTGTTCCCGTGGCAGGGCAACACAACCCCGGCCGAGAAGTACTGGCAGGACTCGATCAAGAAGTTCAACCCGGGCTTCGTCTCGGGTGGCGCCGCCAGCCTCGGCTGGGTCTCCGGTGCACTCCTGGTCGCGGCCTCGTCGATGTTGACCGAGGCCAACCCGACCACGCAGCAGTTCCTGGACGCGCTGTGGGAGTTCAAGGGCCAGAAGTTCACCGAGCTCGGTGGACTGACCGGGCCGCGAACCTACGGCAAGGACCAGAACCCGAAGGTTCCCTACTGCCTGTTCGCAGCGATCGGGAACGACACCAACACCGGGTGGAAGAGCGTGCGGGACAAGGCCGAGTGCACCAAGACGGTCGCGCCCAGCGACCCGCAGTACAAGGGCTGACAATTCCCGAACGTGTCGCGTGCCTACGCGCCGGCCCCGGCCGGCGCGTAGGTGTGGCCCGCGCGTCTGACGTGCATCGGAAAGGGGACGGAGGCGCGGCGTGGAGAGCTTCCTGAACTACTTCATCCCCGGCATCACCGACGGCTCGGTGTACGCGCTGGCCGCTCTCGGTCTGGTGTTGACCTACAAGACCTCCGGCGTCTTCAACTTCGCCCACGGCGCGACCGCGGCCGCGGCGGCCTACCTCTTCTACCAGGGCTACGTCGAGTGGAACTGGCCCTGGCCGCTGGCCTTCCTGTTCAGCCTGGTCATCGTCGGCGTATTCGGCGGCCTGGTCATGGCCCAGCTGGCACGGTTGTTGTCCACCGCGCCAACCGTGATGACCGTGGTCGCCACCGTCGGTCTGCTGGTGCTGATTTCCTCGCTGATGACGGCGATCTTCGGCGCCTCGGACAAGAAGAGCGGCGACTTCCTGCCGACCCGCGGGCCGAGGGTCGGCGACGTGACCATCTCCTACGGCGAGATGATGATCACCGCCTTCGGCATCGTCACTGCCATCTCGCTGATGCTGTTCTTCGGCCGCACCCGGCTCGGCCGGGCCACCACGGCAGTGGTCGACGACCCCCACCTGCTCAGCCTGGCGAAGATCAACCCCGACGCGGTACGCCGACTGTCCTGGATCGTGGGCTCCTCGTTCGCCTCGATCTCCGGGATGCTGCTGGCGCCCAAGCTCGGTGTCTCGATCGGTGTGCTGGTGCTGATCGTCATCGCGGCCTACGGCGCCGCCGCGGTCGGTTTGTTCCAGAACCTGACCTGGACTCTGCTCGGCGCCTTCGCCATCGGCGTCCTCATCAACTACTCGCCGCGCTGGTTCGACAACACCGACAGCTACTTCCTCAAGTCGATCCCCCGCAACATCCCGTTCCTGGTGCTGTTGCTGGTCTTCATGGTGGTCCCGGCGCGCCACCTCACCGAGCGCGGCGTGCGCAACGTCCGGCCGCTGAAGCCGCCGCGGGACCTGCCCAAGCTGTGGAACGCGGCCGGTCTGGCGGCGCTGCTGGTTGCCGCGATCCTGGTGCCCCAGGTGGTGGCCGACTACAACATCACCGTCTACGCCGCGGCCCTGGGCTTCACGATCATCTTCCTGTCCCTCGGCATGCTGATCTGGACCTCGGGACAGATTTCCCTGTGCCACATGGGTTTCGCGGCGTTGGGCGCCACCACGGCGGGCAAGCTCACCACCGTCGGGTTCTGGCATTGGCTACCGGGCATCGGCGGGCATCACCCCTCCTGGCCGCTCGCGGTGTTCCTCGCCGGATTGATCGTGGTGCCGATGGGCGCGATCGTGGCCATCCCGGCCATCCGCCTGGCCGGCATTTACGTGGCCATTGCCACCTTCGGCTTCGGCATCCTGCTGGAGCAGAGTTTCTACCTGGCCCCGGTCATGTTCGACAGCGGCGCCCTGGTGCAGAACCCGCGGCCCGGCACCGACTACACCCTGCCGACCACCGCCCACCGCCTGACCACGGTGGACGGCCACCTCGGTGGCGTGTTCGGGATCAGCTTCGAAAGCGACAAGCGCTACTACTACCTGGCGCTCATGGTGACCGTGCTGATGGCCGTGATCGTGCTGCTGATCCGCCGCGCTCGGTTGGGCACCCTGCTGCGCGCCCTGGCCGATTCACCGACGGCGCTGGAGACGCACGCCGCCAACACCACCGTCATGCGCGTCTCGGTGTTCGCCCTGTCCGCGTTCATGGCCGGCGTGGGTGGTGCCGTGGTCGCCGGCGCCACGCAGAACGCCAGCGGCGCGCCGGGCGGCACCTTCGACTACACGGTCTCGCTGATTTTCGTTGCGGTACTGGGCTTCTGCGGGCGTCGACCGATCCTGTCCCCGGTGCTGGCCGCGGTGGCCTACCAGGTGCTGAAGATCTACTCGCCGTTCGACAAGCAATGGGCGATCGAGTACCGCGGCGTCGCGTTCGGTGCGTTGGCGATCCTGGTGGCCATCTGGCCCGCGCTGAAGATCGGCGAGTCGCTCAAGCAACGCGGCATCAATCTGCCGACGCTGCCCCGCTCGACCGGGCCGGCGGAGCCGGCGGGCGGCCATCGGATGAGCCGATCGCGGCGAGCGGCGAGCGCGGAGTTCGTGGACGACCCGAACGACTTCGACCCGTGGGATCGGCCGCGCCGTACCGCGGAACCCGAAGGTCCGCCGCCGAGCGCCACGGCCGAGGCATTGGACGGCACCCATGCTTGAGCTGAAGAACATCACGGCCGGCTACGACACCGGCAGGGTGCTGTCCGACGTCTCGATCACCGTCCCGGACAACGCCACCGTCGCGCTGCTCGGGCCGAACGGGGCCGGCAAGACCACCCTGCTGCGGGTGGCTTCGGGGCTGCTGAAGCCGTACTCCGGCGAGGTGCTGGTCGACGGCGCGGACATGACGGGCAAGCCCCCGTACAAGATGTCCCGGGCCGGCGTCATCCACGTGCCCGAGGGCCGCGGCGTGTTCCCATCGCTGACCGTCTCGGAGAACATCCTGCTGCAGGCCGCGGCCGGTGAGTTCAAGGCAGCGTTCAAGACCGCGACGAAGACCTTTCCGGTGCTGGGCAAGCGATCCAACCAGATCGCCAAGACGCTCAGTGGCGGCGAGCAGCAGATGCTCGCGCTCAACCACGCCTACGTGGGCGAGCCCACCGTGGTGTTGCTCGACGAGGTGTCGATGGGGCTGGCACCGAAGATCGTGGCGGAGATCTTCTCCTACCTCTCGGACCTGAAGAGCAAGGGCGTCGCGCAACTTTTGGTCGAGCAGTACGTGGGCCAGGCGCTGAAGATGGCCGATTACGTCTACGTGCTCAACCGAGGCCGGATCACCTTCGAGGGCGTTCCCGAGGACGTCTCCGAGGAGACGATCATGACCAGCTACCTGGGGTCGTTGGCCCAGTGATGATGGTGTTGCCGTGAGCTTGATCTGGTTGCCGCAGGCCGACCCCGGCCTGAGCCGCGATGTGCTCGGCGGGAAGGCCTTCGGCATCGCGCGGATGCTGCGACTCGGACTGCCGGTACCACCCGCCTTCGCATTGACCACCGATGAGTGCCTGCGTTTCCACGCGGCCGGCCGGAGTCTGGCCGCGGATCTGCTCGACAGTTTGGCCGCGGGCATCGGGCAACTGGAGGCGGCCACCGGACGCGTGCTGGGCGATCCAGAGCGGCCGTTGCTGGTCTCGGTGCGCTCCGGGGCGGCGCGCAGCATGCCGGGGATGATGGACACCATCCTCAACCTCGGGATGACCGCGCCGGTGCAGGCCGGGCTCGCGGAGCTGTCCGGTGACCAGGGCTATGCCGCGGACACCGCACGCCGCTTCACCGAGCAGTACGCCCGGGTGGTCGGTACACCGGCGCCGGCGGACCCGATCGCCCAACTGCACGGCGCGGTCGCCGCGGTGTTCGACTCCTGGTTCGGCGAGCGCGCGGTGGCCTACCGCAAGCACCACGGCCTGTCCGAGGACGCCGGGACCGCGGTCACCGTGCAGGCGATGGTGTTCGGCAACCTCGACGACTCCTCCGGTACCGGGGTGCTGTTCTCCCGCAACCCGCTCACCGGCGACCCTGCGCCCTACGGCGAGTGGTTGCCGCGTGGGCAGGGCGAGGACGTCGTCTCCGGCCGCTTCGACGCGCTGCCGCTGACCGCCCTGGCCGACCAGCACCCCGCGCTGCATGACCAGCTGCTCTCCCTCGCGGTCACGCTGGAGCGCGAGGGCCGCGATGTGCAGGACATCGAGTTCACCGTCGAGTCGGGCCGGCTCTACCTGCTGCAGACCCGCGCCGCGAAGCGGTCCCCGGATGCCGCGGTGCGCTTCGCCGTGATGCTGCACGACGAGGGTCTGATCGGCGTCGACGAGGCGTTGGCGATGGTGAGCGCCGAACAGCTCGCCGCACTGGCCAAACCGCACATCGAGCCGGCTGCGCGGTTGGCGGCCAAGCGGCTGGCTGTGGGCGAGCCTGCCTGTCCCGGCGTTGGATTCGGCCGGGTGGCCATCGACTGCGAGAGCGCCGAGGACCTCGCCGACGAGGGCCACGCCGTGGTGCTGGTCCGTCCCACCACCGACCCCGACGACGTCTCCGGCATGGTGGTCTCCGCCGCGATCGTCACCGAGATCGGCGGCGCCACCAGCCACGCCGCGGTGGTGAGTCGAGAGCTCGGCACGCCGTGCGTGGTCGGCTGCGGGCCCGGCACGGTGGACGCCCTGATGGGTCGTCAGGTCACCGTGGACGGCACCACCGGCGAGGTCTTCGACGGGCTGCTGCCGCTGGTGGCCGCGGGCGGGCAGGACATCCCGGAGTTGGCGCGGATTGCCGCCTGGCGGGCTGGAGGGACGGCATGAGCGAGCACAGCGAGCGCATCGACCTCGACGTGAAGAACGTGACGGTCCGGTTCGGCGGCATCGTCGCGGTGAACGACGCGACCGTCTACGCCAAGGGCGGCGAGATCACCGGGCTGATCGGACCCAACGGGGCGGGCAAAACCACGTTCTTCAACGCATGTTCGGGTCGCAACCGGCCGGAGTCCGGCACGATCGTGCTGGGCGGGCAACATCTGGACACCCATGGGAAGGCCAAGCGGGCCCACTTGGGCCTGGGGCGGACCTATCAGCGGATGGAGTTGTTCGACAGCCTGACCGTGGGCGACAACGTACGCACCGGCCCGGCCGCGTACTTCTCCTCGCACCGCAAGCTGTTCGGGCTGCCCAACCCGGTGCTCGGCCAGCTGTACTCCACCCGCAGCGAAACCCGCGAGGTCAACCGGCGGGCCTCCGAAGCGATGACCCGGTGCGGGATCGAGGCGCTGGCCGGGAAGACCGCGGGCGGGCTGTCCACCGGGCAACGGCGCTTGGTGGAGTTGGCCCGGGCGATCGCCACCCCGTTCACCTTCCTGCTGCTCGACGAACCCTCTTCCGGTCTGGATGTGGCCGAAACCAAGGAGTTCGGAAGCGTTTTGACCGACTATGTCTCTCAGACCGGTTACGGGATTTTGATCGTCGAGCACGACATGGCCCTGGTGGCCGACATCTGTACCCGCATCTACGTCCTGGACTTCGGCAAGGTCATCTACGAGGGCACCACCGCCGAGGCGTTGAAGAGCGACACGGTCAAGGCCGCGTACCTCGGCGACGTCGCAGTTGCGTGAAACACCGGAGGAGAAACTCATGAAACTGCTGGCGACCCTCACCACTGTCAGCCTGGCCGGCGCCTCGGTTATCGCGTTGTCCGCCGGGACCGCGTCTGCCAACGACAACCGGTTCGCGCTGACCGCGCAGGGCGACTCGCAGTATTACCAGGTCGACGGTGGGGACATCCCCGGCTCACCGCAGAACACGGCCGGGTCGCTCACCGCGCAGGCCCACCTGGACAGCACCGGGCAGAGCACGTCGTTTGCCGGCGCGCCGTTCTACGGCAACACCGCCGAGACGCTGCCCGGCCTGGTCAACGGCGCGCCCAGCCAGTTCGGCTACAACAGCCCGATCCTGCCGTTCTCCAACCTGCCCGGCTATGTGACGGCCAGTTACCCGTCCCGGCCCAGCGGGGACGATGCGCAGGGTTACTACAAGGTGCACGCCGAGGCCGCCGACGACCACGCTTCGGCCGCGGGCAGCAACGGGGCGCCGGATTCGATTCCCGCCCCCAACCAGCAACAGCTCGCCATTGCCGCAGTGAAGACCGCGGGCGAAGCCACGACGGCCGACGCCGAGGGCGCTGCGGCCGGGTTCGTCCAGGGCCCGCTGGAGGTCGGCTACTCCGACGCCAAGGCGATCATCAACGACGCCGGCGGCAAGGGCAGTGGCCCGAAGATCCAGAGCTCGGTGTTCGGCCGATTCTCCGTCGGTGGTCAGGCGTTCGGCTACGACAAGAACGGGTTCACCTACCTGGGCCAGTCCCAGGACAAGAAGGCCGCGCTCGACTCGGCGAACTCCGCACTGAAGGCGGCGGGCATCCAACTCGACGTCGCGCCGGAGACCACCACCACCGACGCGGTCAGCGGCGTCACCACTTACATCCTCGGCGGGTTGCTGGTGACCAGCGACTTCACCACCCCGACCGGCACCAAGTACACGATCGGCTACACGCTCGGTCGGGTGCTCGTCTCCACGGTCAACGCCCCGTTCGGGGCGAGCGTTTCCTCGACGGTCACCCGGTCGGCGGCGACCCTCGGTGGGGTGTCCGGCGCCCACCGGACGGCGAGCACCATCCAGACGGTCAGCCCGATGGCGCCCAGTTTCCATGGAAGCCTGCCGGCACGCGAGCAGGAAGGTGCACCGCAGCTTTAGTCGCCAGCGTCTGGGCGTCCAGCAGCATCAGGTCGGCGGCGTCGCGGTCGGGGTCGTGCACGAAGCCCATCAACGTGCCGCGGTCCTCCGGGCTGTCGTCGGCGTCGGGGATGAAGACGAACTCGCCCACGTTGTGTCCGGCGCCGAACGACCGCACCACGGGTGACCCCCCGACCAGGTCGTGGCGGAGCAGGCTGTCGCCGGTGACGCCGTCGTAGGCGACGGCGTAGCCGTAGCGGTGCCGACGACCCACCACCCGCTCATCGACCCGGGGGAACTCCTGGCCGTGGTCGTCGAGACGTTCCGCGAGCACCTTGCCCGCGGTCCGGTCGATGGTCCACCGGTCCAGGGTCGGGGCACCCTCGTCCGGGCCCAGCGGCTGCGCGTCGAACATCTTGGGGTGGCGCACGACGTCGACCACGATGCGGTCGCCGTCGTCGTAGGCGTTCAGCGGGTGGAACACGTAGCAGGGGTCGATGTCGAACCAGCGCACGTCCGCGGCCCCGCCCTCGCGCGGCATGATGCCGAGGCGGGCCGGGTAACTCGGGTCCCAGCGGTACGGGAACGGCGGGGTGTTCCCGCCCAGCAGACGCGCGGTGATGGCACTGGCGACCGGTGCGGGGGTGCGGCGCTTTCCGACGAACAAGCCGGCGCCCCTGGTCACCAGCGGACCGAGGCCGGACCGCACCCGGCGCGGCAGGATGTGCGACACCACGGACAGGTCGAACACGCACGGCAGATCGAACAACACGATGTGACTCTCCGTCAGCGCGAAGTCGTGCATCATCGGGCTGCCGGTGACCTCGATGTCCACCACTCGACGGACCCGGCCGTCGGTGCCGAGCACCGTGTACTGCACTTTGTTGCCCCAGCCCCAGTAGTAGGACACGGCGTGCAGTTCCCCGGTCACCGGGTCCTTCTTCGGGTGTGCGGTGTACCCGCCGGGCAACGTGCCGTCGAAGTCGCAAGCACCCTTGGTGCCCAGGTCCTCGGCGAGCTCATACGGGCGGGCGCCGGCTTCGACGATCGCGTAGGTGCGGCCACCCTGCACGATGACGTTGGTGTTGGCCGCGAAGTCCCACCCCGCGTGCACCTTCGCCCCCGGCCGCGGCGCCTCACCCAACGACGCGGCCACCTCGGCGGTGCGCACGTACCGGTTGCGGTACCACTCCGCGCGCCCGTCGCGCAGTCGCACGCCGTGCACCATGCCGGTGCCCAGGAACCAGTGGTGACGCGCCGGGTCGACCGGGGCGATCGGGTTGGGACCGTTGCGCAGGTAGCGCCCGTCCAGATGCCCGGGCACCGTGCCGGTGATCGGCAGGTCGACGGCCGTGGTCTCCACCGTAACCGGGCCCAGATTGCCGTTCAGATAAGGGTTTTCGGTGGCCACGGACATGTGCTCGCCTCCAAGGCATAGCGCTGCTATGGCATTCATAGCAGTGCTATGCCAAAATCTCAAGGGTGAGCCCGAAGATCGCCGACCCCGCCGTGCGCACGGCGCTGCTGGAGAACGCCGCCCGGCTGATCGCCACCGAGGGCACGACCGGGCTTACCCTGCGTCGATTGGCCGAGGAGACCGGAACCTCCACCATGGCCGTCTACACCCACTTCGGCGGGATGCAGTCCCTGCGCGACGAGGTCCGCCGGGAGGGCTTCGCCCGACTACGCGCGCACCTGGAGTTCGTCGAGGCGACCAATGACCCGGTCGCCGACCTGGCCCGCCTCGGCCGCGAGTACCACGACAACGCACGGGAGAACCCGCATCTCTACCGGGCGATGTTCATGGATCGCGCCCCGCTAGAAAATTTAGAGGCCTCCGACGACGAGATCGGCCTGGACACCTTCGACCTGTTGGTGGCCGGCGTGCGTCGGTGCATGGACACCGGCCGCTTCTCCCCCGCCGATCCGGTGCCACTGGCGCTGCAACTGTGGTCTGCCGCGCACGGCGTGATGGCGCTGGTGCTGTCCGGTCTGCTGGAGGACGACCTCGCGCTGGCCACTCTGGACTCCACCTGGCGGAACCTCTGTCTCGCCTCCGGTGACGATCCGGCGCGGCTGGATCGCTCGCTGGCCAAGGTCCGTCGGGCCGTCGGGGCTCCGGCCGGCCGTCCGTCAACGGGCCGGTTCGACGCCCGGCACCGGGGTTGACGCCATCGCAGCGCCGAGCCTAAGGTTCGCTGCAGCTGAAAATCCGTACGTCCTACGGTAATTCGCCAGCGAGGACCGATGCGATGACCATTCCCGCACCGAGCAAGGGATCTGCGGCGCTCGTCACCGGGGCGTCGTCCGGCATCGGCGAGGCGCTGGCCCGGGGCCTGGCGCAGCGCGGGCACAACGTGGTGGTGGTGGCGCGCCGGCAGCACCGGCTGGAGAAGCTGGCCGCGGAACTGCGGGAAAAGCACGGCGTGCGGGTCGAGGTGCTGGCCGCTGACCTCGCCGACGCCGACGCCCGCGCCGCGATGCTGCGGGACCTGTCCGCGCTCGGTCTCGACCTCGAGGTGCTGGTGCTCTGCGCGGGGTTCGGGATGGTTGGGCCGTACCTGGACAACGACGAGCAGAAGATCCTGACGATGGTGCGCACCAACGTCGAATCGACGATGACGCTGGCCCGGGCGCTGACCCCGGCAATGGTGGCCCGTCGCCGCGGCGCGGTGCTGTTCGTTTCGTCCATGGCCGGTGACCAACCGATGCCGAACTTCGCGCCGTACGCGGCAACCAAGGCGGCAGTGTCCTCACTCGGCGAGGCGCTGCACTGCGAGCTCAAGCCGCACGGGGTCACCGTCTCGGTGCTCGCCCCCGCCGCGGTGGCCACCGAGTTCTCCGAAGTGGCGCAGGCAGCCGAGCAGGAGAAGCGGCAGCCGACGTTCATGGTCGCCAGCGCACAGCTGTGCGCCACCGCGGGCCTCGAGGCGCTGGAAACGGGTCGGCGCAAGGTCTGCCCGTTGCCCCAGGCCCGGGTCTTCACCTGGATCTGCCGGCACCTACCGACCGCGGTGTGGCTGCCGATCAGCCGCCGGATGCTGGGCTGATGTCGAGGTTCGAGGAGGAACCGCGATGAGTGCGACGCTTGCCGATTCCCTCGACGATCTGACCCCGGCCTGGTTCACCGCGGCCCTGCGTGACGGCGGTGCGATCAAGCCCGAGACCACGGTCGCCACCGCCGACGTCGCCCTGTACGGCACCGGGCAGCTCGGTCTGGTGGCCCGGGCCGAGCTGAGCTACGACGGCGGTGAGGGACCCGCCTCGGCGATCATCAAGTTGCCCTCGCACGACCCCGGTAGCCGCGGGCTCGGCGTCGCGATGGGCGCCTACGAGGGCGAGGTGCGCTTCTACCAGGAGATCGCGCCGCGGACCGCAATGTGCGTGCCCCGTCCGTACTGGACGTCGTTCGAGCCGGGCACCGGCCGGGTGACGCTGGTGCTGGAGGACCTCACCGCCGACTGGCAGGTCGGCGACATGATGGCCGGCTCCTCCCCGGCGCAGAACCGCGCGGCGCTCGCCGAGGTCGCCCGCCTGCAGGCCGATCTGTGGGACACCCCGGATCTGCGCGACCTCGGGTGGCTGTCCGCACCGGCGCGGACCCAGATGCTCTTCGACCAGGTGGCCATCGCGGTCGACCCGTTCCTCGCCCGCTTCGCCCCGCACCTCTCGGCGGACGCGGTCGCGCTGATCGAGAAGCTGGCCCCACTGGCCGCCACCTATCCGGCCCGCGCGTTCCAGCGGCCGCTCGTGGTCGCCCATGGCGACTTCCGGCTCGACAACGTGCTGTTCACGCCCGATTGCCTCGCCGCGACGATCATCGACTGGCAGGGTTTGCGCCTGGGCCCGCCCGGCATGGACGTCGCGATCTGGCTCGCTACGAGCATGGACCCGGACACCCGGCGGGCTGCGCAGGACGAGCTGATCACGCACTGGCACGACGCCCTGGTCGCGGGTGGGGTCACCGGGTTCAGCCGCGCCGACGCCGTCGCGAGCGTGGCCGCGGGCGTGCTGTGGCCGTTGCTGCTGGGCGTCCCGATGTCGCTGACCCTGCAGCAGTCCGAGCGCGGGGACGCCATGTTCGCCGCCCTCGTCGCCCGATCCGCCGAACTGGCCGCCGACCTCGGCGCCGCGTCCGTACTTTCCTGAAGGAGTGTCAGATGACCGAACTCGCCCCCGTCGCGGAGGACATGAGCGCCTTCATCATCGCCGGCGCGGTGACCTCCCAACGCGAGGACAGCGAGTACGAGACGGTGTCCCGTACCCCGGCGCAGGGGATCCAGGACGGCGTCGACGCCGAGCAACTCGGCTTCCGCCGGGTCTGGCTCTCGGAGCGGATCGACATCAAGTGGGCCGACGTGATCCTGTCCGGGATCGCGGCGAAGACCTCGCGGCTCGAGGTCTGCTCGGGCACCGTCGATCCGACCACCCGGCACCCCTGGACGCTGGCGGCGATGGCCGCCACCATGCAGTGCTGCTACGGCGAGCGTTTCGTGCTCGGGCTCGGGCGCGGCGAGAACGGCTACTTCAAGGGCACCGGCATCACCATGGCGACGTACCGTCAGATGGACGACTACGTCGACATCATGCGGCAGCTGTGGGCCGGGAAGCACGTGGATTACGACGGCCCGGTGGGCACCTTCGAGGACATGTCGTTCGCCGAGGCCTACCACGGCAATCCGCCCCCGGTGTGGTTCGGCGGGTTCTGCCACCCCCGCGGTGCCCGGTTCGTCGCGGAGAAGTGCGACGGCGTCATCCTCATCCCGATGATGAACCCGAAGGCGGTGTCCGACGCCAAGCAGCGCATCGTGGACGCCTGCAAGAAGGTCGGCCGGGACCCGTCGGAGATCCGGGTCGGCGCGCTGGTCGTCACCGCGCCGGACCTGTCCGACTACGAGACCCGGGCGATCGCGCACGGCCGGATGGTCACCTACCTGGTGTACCCCGGCTACGGGGAGGCGGTGTGCGAGGCCAATGGCTGGGATCTCGCCATCCTGGACAAGATCCGCAACCACAAGCTGTTCGCCGATCTCACCCAGATCGCCGACCGCGAGTTCCAGCGCCACCAGATGCTCGACGTCGCGGCCGTGATCCCGGACGAGTACATGGCGGACTGCAGCGCCTTCGGCACCGTGGACGAGTGCGTCACCAACCTGCGCCGGTTCATCGACGCGGGCGCGGACGAGATCGTCACTTACGGCAGCACACCGGGCCAGAACGCGGCGCTGGTCGCCGCGTGGCGGGATCGCGACAAGTAGTGGTGCACACCCGCCGTGGCCGCCCGGCCCTACTGACCCGGGATCAGATCGCCCGCGCGGCCTTCGACCTCGTCGATGCCGAGGGTGGCGCGGCACTGACCATGAACCGGCTGGCGGCCGAACTCGGCGTCGGGGCGATGACGCTCTACGGGTATGCGGAGTCCAAGGACGAGATCGTCAACATGCTGCCCGACCTGCTGTTCGCGGAGCTGCCGACTCCGCCGCCGGGTCTCCCGCCGGCGGACGCGCTCGAGGACCTGCACCTGGCGATCTACCGCCGACTGGTCGGACATGGCGAGGTCACCCGGCTGATCGCCAACTCCCCCGCGTTCGGCCACGCCCGGGCCGACATCTTGGAGTCGGTGCTCGCCCGCCTGGCCGAACTCGGCTTCGAGCCCACCGAGGCCTTCGAGCTGCAACGGGCGCTGGGCACCTACACCAGCGGCTTCGCTCAGCTCGCCCTCGCCGGGCCGGGTGGTCCGGGACGGCCGCGGGCGCAGTGGGTCGCCGAACTCGACGCCGAGGCCTACCCGCACACCACCCGGATCGCCGACCTACTCGCCACGCCGCCCGACGAGGATCAGTTCCTCCACGGCCTGCGACGGATCCTCGCGTCTGGGTAACCGCCCGCCGACGTGGGTCACGGTCACCGGGATGCCGTTGAACACCGCGTTTCCGCTGACCGGGTCGACGTGTTGGTCATCGGAGAGCAGGTTGCTGTTGATCCCGGCGTTGCGACTCGCCACGCGTAGTCGGACGTCCGGGGCGTCGTGACCCCAGCCGTGCGGAATGCTCACCACGCCGGGGGTGATCTCGTCGGTGATCTCCACCCGCAGCACCACCTCACCCACCCGCCCGGCCACCCGGGCAAGTTCACCCTCGATCAGGCGGTGCCGTGCGGCATCCTCGGGGTGCACCAACACCGTGCAACGCAGGCT